>Ga0182738_1000358_pt1 | contig 66765 bp, 57 predicted proteins | sample eDN5th30CBELigMG_FD_128876 | JGI IMG/M metagenome (GOLD analysis project Ga0182738, IMG submission 128876) | Enriched Miracle-Growth compost microbial communities from Emeryville, California, USA - eDNA 5th pass 30_C BE-Lig MG (version 2)... ... | reverse complement strand
GGTGGACGAGGCCGTGCTCACCGGCGAATCCGTCGCCAGCGTGAAGCACGAGGGCCCCGTCGCCGCCGACGCGGCGCTGGGCGACCGCGCCTCGATGGCCTATTCCGGCACGCTGGTGGCGGCCGGGCAGGCGCAGGGCGTGGTGGTGGCCACCGGCCGCCACACCGAGATCGGCCACATCAGCAGCCTGCTGGGCTCGGTGCAGTCGCTGGTCACGCCGCTGCTGCGGCAGATCGATGCCTTCGGCCGGCGCTTCACGCTGTTCTGCATCGCGGGCGCGGCGCTGCTGTTCGCCTTCGCGGTCGGCGTGCAGGGCGCGGCCTGGCTCGACGCGCTGATGGTGGTGGTCGCCATCGCGGTGAGCCTGGTGCCCGAGGGGCTGCCGGCCGTCATCACCATCACGCTGGCCATCGGCGTGCGGCGCATGGCGGCGCGGCGCGCCATCGTGCGCCGGCTGCCGGCGGTGGAGACGCTGGGCGCCACCACCGTCATCTGCTCCGACAAGACGGGCACGCTCACGCGCAACGAGATGACGGCCAGCCGCGTGGTGGCCGAGGGCGCCGTCATCGCTGTCAGCGGCTCGGGCTACGCGCCGGTGGGCGCGCTCGAACTGCCGCCCGGCTGCGGTGCCCTGCCCGCCCACGCGCGCCGGCTGATCGAATGCGGCCTGCTGTGCAACGACGCGCAGCTCGCGCAACAGGGCCGCGAATGGAAGGTCGACGGCGACCCGATGGAAGGCGCCCTGGTGGCGCTGGCGACGAAGGCCGGCCTGGACGCCGCCGCGCTGCGCGCCGGCCATCCGCGCAGCGACGAGATCCCCTTCGACGCGCAGCACCGCTTCATGGCCACGCTGCATGCGCGCGCCGACGGCAGTGCCGAGCTGCTGGTCAAGGGCGCGCCCGAGCGCGTGCTGGCGATGAGCACCGGCCAGCTCGACGCGCACGGCCAGGTCCGGCCGCTGCAGCCCGCGCAGTGGGAGGCCGCCATCGCCGAGGCCGCTGCCGCCGGCGAGCGCGTGCTCGGCTTCGCCGCCCGCCGGCTGCCTGCCCTGCCCGACGGCGCCGACGCGCTGGATTTCGGCGACGTGCGCGAGCTGGTGTTCCTCGGCGTCATCGGCTTCATCGACCCGCCGCGCGCCGAGGCCACCGCCGCCGTGGCCGACTGCCGCAGCGCCGGCATCGCCGTGAAGATGATCACCGGCGACCATGCCGCCACCGCCGCCGCCATCGCCGCGCAGCTCGGCCTGGCCGAGCGGCCGGTGGTCGCCACCGGCGCCGACGTGGACGCCGCCAGCGACGAGGAACTGCGCGGCCTGGCGCGGCGCGCCAGCGTCTTCGCCCGCACCAACCCCGAGCACAAGCTGCGCGTGGTGCGCGCCCTGCAGGCCGAGGGCCAGGTGGTGGCGATGACCGGCGACGGCGTGAACGACGCGCCCTCGCTCAAGCAGGCCGACGTGGGCGTGGCGATGGGCCACAAGGGCACCGACGCCGCCAAGGAGGCGGCGCAGATCGTGCTGGCCGACGACAACTTCGCCAGCATCGTCGCCGCCGTGAGCGAGGGCCGCACCGTCTACGACAACATCCGCAAGGTGATCGCCTGGACGCTGCCGAGCAACGGCGGCGAGGTGCTGGCCATCGTCGCCGCCATGCTTCTGGGCCTGACGCTGCCCATGACCACGCCGCAGATCCTGTGGATCAACATGATCCTCACCATCTCGCTGGGGCTGGTGCTGGCTTTCGAGCCGCCCGAGCCGGGCGTGATGCAGCGCCCGCCGCGCAGGCCCAAGGCGCCGCTGCTCTCGCCCTTCATGCTGTGGCGGGTGGCGGTGGTGTCGCTGCTGTTCATGGCCGGCAGCTTCGGCATCTTCTTCTGGGCCATGCACCGCGGCCACTCGGTGGAGCTGGCGCGCACCATGGTCGTCAACACGCTGTGCGTGCTGGAGATCTTCTACCTCTTCAACGTACGCTACCTGCACGTGCGCTCCTTCACCTGGCGCGGCGCCAGGGGCACGCCGGCGGTGCTGGCGGCGATGGCGCTGGTGGTGGCGGCGCAGCTCGCCTTCACCTACGCGCCGTGGATGCAGCGCCTGTTCGACTCGCGCGCCGTGCCGCTGGTGGACGGCGCGGCGATCCTCGCCATCGGCCTGGCCTGCATGGTGCTGCTGGAGATCGAGAAGGCGCTGCTGCGCCGCTGGGGCGTGTTCGAGGAACTGGCCGCGCCCCGCCCTTCGTCCTCGTCGTCCACCCGGGAGTCCTTCACATGAACGCATCAGCCTCCTCCTCCCCGCCGCCGGCCCTGCTGCTGGCCACCGACCTCGGCCCGCGCTGCGACCGCGCGCTCGACCGCTGCGTGCAGCTCGCGCGGCAGTGGCACGCGCCGGCCGTCGCGCTGACCGTGGTGGACCCGTCGCTGCAGCCGCCGCTGCGCCCCTTCGACCGCCAGCCGCAGCCCTCGCCGCTGTCGGTGGCCGAGCGGCGGCTGCGCTGCGACCTGGCCGGCTCGCCGGTGGCGATGCGCGTGCGCGTCGAGCAGGGCGACGTGGCGGACAAGGTGATCGCCGCCGCGCAGGCCGAAGGCAGCGGCCTCGTGGTCACCGGCGTGGCGCGGCACGAGGCGCTCAGCCGCATCGTGCTGGGCTCCACCGTGGACGCGCTGGCGCGCCGCCTGCCGGTGCCGCTGCTGGTGGTGCGCTGCCGCGTGCGCGGCCCCTACCTGCAGGTGCGCGTGGCGACCGACTTCTCCGACGCCGCACGGCATGCGCTGGAGCAGGCGGCACGCCTGTTCCCGCAGGCGCGCTTCACCGTCTTCCACGCCTTCGGCAACCCCTACCCGGTGCTGGCCGGCATGGACGCCGGCGAGGCCCGGCGCGCCGGCCACGACGCCGCCCAGCGCGAGATGCTGGCCTGGCTGGCCGAGGCCGACCTGCCGCAGGACACGCGCGACCGCATCGAATTGGCGCTGGCGTACGGCGACGCCGCGCACCTGCTGTCGCAGCACGGCGAGCGCTGCCCGGAGGAACTGATCGTGATGGGCACCCGCGGCCGCGGCGCCCTGGCCACGCTGCTCTTGGGCAGCACCGCGCAGCGCGCGCTGGAGATGGCCGAGGGGGACATGCTGGTCGTCCCGCCTGCGCGGGACGCATGAGCGCCGCCCGGCCGCCCGAAGGCGCTCGCACCGCAGCCGGAGGCGAAGGTACCCCAATGAGCGCCCCCAGGGCCGGGCTGTGCCCGGCCCCCCCCGCGGGGGGCAAGAAAACTTGGGGCGGCCCGGCGTTTTCTTGAAAGGCGGGTGGTCAGGCCGTCGGGCGCTGCTCGAAGGCGGGAGGCAGCTCGCCGTCGTCCGCCGCGTCGCCCACCTCGACGCGCGTGACCTGCGCGGCCGGCGGTCCCTGCCGCGCCCAGCCGGCCAGCGCCTGCACGGCGGCCGCATCGCCTGCGGCCACCGCCTCCACGGTGCCGTCGCGCCGGTTGCGCACCCAGCCGCGCAGTCCCAGCGGTAGCCCACGCTCTGCACGTGGCCGTTGTAAGGATGCGCCGGCGAATGTGCGGCATGCCAAGGACTCCTGTCCGTGGTTTGGCTCAAATTGTTGCTACGGGCGTCACGGGCGACCCCACCGCGCCCGGCAACCGCAATGGCGGCGCGGTCAGTAGGAACGCCGACCGCCGTTCACGTCGGAGGGCCTCGGCGAGCGGACCTAGATGCCACAACTCCCCCAGGGGGATGCCCTGCTTGAACAGGCACAGCTCATGCAGCGGCAGTCGGGCACCACACGTGTGCGGGCCGCCTGCGGGGATATCCTCAACGCCGTAGTTGTCGGCGCACAGCGCAGCAATGCCGCTGTCGACGATCCATCGCAGCAGCCGCTCGTCCCGCCCGTCGAGCACGGCGCACAGCGCGTCGCGCAGCGCCGGCTCGGGCGCACCGGCCATCTCCAGCACTTGGTCGGCAAAGCCCGTGTAGAGGCACAGGATGTCGCCAGCCTGCAGGTCCACGTCGGCCGCCTCCAGCGCCCTCATGAACGGCTCATAGCCGATGCGCATGCGCTGCAGCCCGGCCAGCGCCTTGAGGTCGAGCAGCACGCCGCGGCTCTGTATGGCCTTGGCCGCGAACGCGTCGATGCCCAGGCGACGCGCGCCCCCCGGTCTGCCCTGCGCGTCGTCGGGGCCGATCAGATCCTCCCCGGCCCGGAAACCGTTGTAGTAGACGGCTTGCGGCGTACCGCTGCCGCTGGCGTCGAACAGGTGCCCCACGTGGGAGAAGCCGTCCCACTGCGTCGAATACTGGGTGTGCAGCAGTACGGCGTCGTCGCACAGCACGTCGGTCTGCCCCAGCGCGGCGTCGCCGATCGGCAGGTTGAACACCGGCTTTTCGTCCCGCAGCGTGGGCTGCAGCCGTGGCGGAAAACGGCGCGGATTCAGCAGGTTGCCACCCGGCAGGTCCAGCGGCAGGCTCAGGCAGAAGCTCTGCCCCGTGCGCACTTCGCTCATCGCGCGCAGCACGCAGTCCGGCGTGATCAGATTCAGGCGCCCGAGTTGGTCGTCGTCGCCGAAGTCGCCCCAGTTCGACTGCGGCGGCCGATGGCGCCAGCGCCGCGCATCGGGTTCGCGCGTCATGGCTCGCCGCGCTCGGACGCAGCCACCGCCATGTTCCACAGGTCCTGCCCGATCGGACGGCTGCGCTCTTCGAACGCATGGGCCACCAGCCCCGCCACGCGCCCGATGAGGGTCAGCGCCTTGCCGAACTCGGGGCTCAGGCCGAGGTCCAGCAGGACGGCCGCCTTGGCCCCCGTCGCGTTGAGCGGCATCGGGCGGCCGACTTGCGCCGACAGCGCCTGCGCCAGTTGCAGGGCGAAGCGGAAGTGCCGACCGAAGTAACCCTCCTCCTGGGCGATGCGCTGGGCCCGCAATGCGCGCGGATCGCCCTGCGTATGGATCGGGTGGCCGAAGCCGGGGATCTTGCCGCGCGCCGCGCGGCTGCGGGCCACCGCCGCATCCGCAGCCTGGCGCAGTTGCGCGTCGCTGGGATCGTCCTGGGTTTGCAGCCCGCTGAGCGCTTCCTGCATGAAACGGGCACTGACCTCAACCGTGCCGAGAAAGCGGCTGCCCGCGCCAAGGAGCCCGGCCGCGACCGCGCCCTGCAGCGATTCGGGAGCGCCATGCAGCGTCAGCCGCGTGGCCAAGGCGCTGGGCGTCAGCCCGTGGTCGATCGACGTTACGAGAGAGTTGTTGACCATCCGTCGCATCCGCTCGTCTGGAAACTCGCCCAGGATCGCCAGGCACAGCACATCGACGAAATCATGCTTGTCCAGCAGATCGTCGACGAGATCGTGGCCGCGGACGCGGATGTGGTCGGCGTCCCCATCCCCGATGTAGCTCTTGAACATGGTGCCTCCTCAGCGCGCCTCGGCGCCCGCACCCTTCACGATCTCGCGCCAGCGCGGCACCTCCGATTCGACGAAGGACTGGAACGCGGCATCGGACAGCCCCATCGGGTAGCTTCCAATCTTGGCCATGGCCGCCTTCACATCGGCCGATTCCGTCGCGCGGGCGATCTCGCGCGCCAGGCGCGCCACGATGGCGTCCGGCGTGCCGCGCGGAACGAACACGCCCGACCATCCCTCCAGCGCCGCATCCGGATGACCCGCCTCGCCGACCGTGGGCACGTCGGGCAGGACGTCCATCCGCGACTTGCCATTGATGGCCAGCGCCCGCAGGCGCCCGCCGGCCACGTGCTGCAGTACGCTTTCCGCGTAGCTGAACGACAGGTCCACATTGCCGGCGAGAAGGTCGGTCATGGACGACTGGTTGTTGTAAGGCACGTGGGTGAAGCCGACCTGGGTGGCATTCTGGAACTTCGCGGCCGCCAGGTGCGTCTGCGTTCCGATCCCCGACGAGGCGTAGGTCAGGCGTCCCGGGGAACGGCGCGCAGCCTCCAGCAATTCCTTCAGGCTGCGCCAGGGCCGCTCGGCAGGCACCACGAGCACCGTCGATTGGCGGAACAGCGAATGAACGCCGCGCAGATCCTGGGCCGGGTTGACTCGCCCATTGGGATACAGCGCGGCATTCGCGGCCTGGGTGCCGTGCGTCCCGTACATCAGCGTGTAGCCGTCGGCCGACGCGCGCGCCACGTATTCCGTGCCGATGGAGCCGCCCGCGCCAGGCTTGTTCTCCACCACCACCGGCTGGCCCAGCGCCGTCGCGAGATGACGCGCGATCATGCGGCCCTGGTTGTCGGCGATATTGCCCGTGCCAAAGGGCACCACCAGCGTGATAGGCCGCGCCGGATAGTCCTGCGCCATGGCCGCACCTGCATGCATGCCGGCTGCGGCAAGCCAGGCCAGGGCCAGGCCGCCGCCGAGAAGTTGTCTGCGCTTCAAATCTTTCATTGCGTTCTCCCAGAATTTCAATAGGAATGGCGGCCCGCCGTCGCGCCGGCATCCACCGGCAGGATGGTTCCGGTCACCCAGCCCGCCTCGTCGCTGGCGAGGTAGCGGATCGCGTGACCCACGTCCCAGCCGCTGCCCTCGGTCTGCAGAAACGAGCGCTTGCGCCGGATCTCCCGAACTTCCTCGCTCATGCCGCGGGCAAACACCATGGGTGTGTGCACCATGCCCGGCGCCACGCAGTTGACCCGGATGCCCTGCGCGCCATGGTGCGCCGCCATGGCGCGGGTCATGTTCACGACAGCCCCCTTGGAGGTGGGGTACAGCAGGCTCGGATGTCCGCCGATCAGGCCGGCGACCGAGGCCACGTTAACGATCGACCCCTTGCCCTGCGCGAGCATGTGCGGGATGGCATGACGCGCCATCAACATCATGGCGGTGACGTTGATGCGCAATGCCTGATCCCAGGCCTGCAGGTCCAGGTCGACGGCGGTGCCCTGCGGTCCGCCGACGCCGACGTTGTTCACGAGGACGTCGACGCGGCCCCAGCGCCCGACGGCCTGCCCGACGGCGCCTCGGCACGCCTCGTCGCTGCCGACATCGCACACGCAGACCTCGGCTTCGCCGCCCTCCTGCGCGATCATCTCCTGGGTTCTGCGGGCCCACGCCTCCACCGCGTCGATCAGCAGCACCCGGGCGCCGTCGCGCGCCAGCAGGATGGCCGCGGCGCGGCCGTTGCCGATGCCCTCGGCACGCGAGCCGGCGCCGGTGACGATGGCCACCCGCTCCTTCAGCGAACGGTCGAAACTGCGTTGATTGGATTCCATGGGAACGTATCCGCCTGTCTGTCTGGTTTCAATGAATGGCGCGGGCATGGCCGCTCCAGTAGCGCTCGCGAAGCGCCTTCTTGTCCGGCTTGCCCAGCGTGGTCAGCGGCAGGGCCTGCTCGAAATCGACCGTCTTGGGCGTGCACACGGCCCCCTTGGCACGGCGCACGAGTTCACGGACCTCCTCGGCCTCCACATGGGCCTGGGGCCGCCGCACGACCACCGCTTTCACGGCCTCGCCCCAGCGCTCGTCCGGCACGCCGATGACCGCCACGGCGGCCACCGCCGGATGCTGTGCGATGACATCCTCCACTTCCTTGGGATAGACATTGAAGCCCCCGGAGATGACCATGTCCTTGCGCCGGTCGACCAGGTGGTAGTAGCCGTGCTCGTCCCGCCGGGCCATGTCCCCCGTGTGCAGCCAGCCGCTGCGCAGGACTTGCGCTGTCAGTTCCGGCTGTCTCCAGTAGCCGTCCATGACCAGCGGGCTGCGCACGCACAGTTCGCCCACCTCTCCCGGCGCGACCGGCTGATCCTTGTCGTCCAGCAGCGCCACCGTCACGCCCGGATACGGCATGCCCGCGCAAGAGAGGGTGTCCACGTCCGTGCGTGCATGGTCCTGCGCCGTCAGATGCAGGATGTTGCTGGGGCACTCCGTCTGACCGTAGCTTTGCGAAAGCACCGGACCGATGCGCTGCATGGCCTCACGGATGCGGGCCGGGGCCATCGGCGAGGCGCCGTAGGACAGCAGCTTCAGCGACGAAAAATCCGCCGTCGCACAACGCGGATGATCCAGCAGCTTGTAGATCATGGTCGGCACCAGGAACACCGACTCGATCCGGTGCTGCTCCACGGCATCGATGAAACGCTCCGGGTCGAAGCCGCGCTGGAGCACGAAGGTGCCGCCCATCACCAGCGTCGGCACGATCATCGCGCCGGCTCCGTGGGAAATGGGCGTGGGGCACAGCACGCGCGCACCCGGCGGCATCCCGCGCGCCGCCATCAGCAGGACCGCCTGCATCCACACCGAGCGGTTGGCCAGCATCACGCCCTTGGGCTTTCCCGTGGTGCCGCCGGTGTAAGCCAGCCGGATGATGTCAGTGCTGGCAGCATGCGAAATCAGCGGCTCCGGCGCCAGGGCGCCGGCGAGTGTCCAGAAGTCGTCCAGTCCGTCGCACCGGCCGTGCGAAAACCAGTGCGGCACGCCGGCGCAGCCCGCGCGCAATTCGATCGCGCGCTGCCGATGCGCCTCCTCGGAAATGAACACCGAGGGCTGCGCGTCATGGACGATGTAGGCGTGGTCGTCGTATCCGCCCATGGCGTGCAGCGTCACGGATCGCAGCCCGAGCAGATAGGCTGCGGCCATCACGACGAAGACCTCCGTCCGGTTCCCGGAAAGCTGCATCACGCCGTCGCCGCGCCCCAAGCCCAGCGACCGGAAGGCCGCCATGGCCTGCCCGATGCGCCGGCCCAGTTCACGGTAGGTGATGGAACCGTCATCGTCGACGAACGCCACCCGGTCCGGATGGCGGCCGATGGCGCAGGCGATCATCTCGCCGATGGAGCCGCCCGCGTGCACGCTCGCCGGCGCGCACACCGGCCCTGCTGCGGCCGTCATTGCTTGGGCACCCCGGCGGCCGCGACGGCCGCCTTCCAGGTCGCCAGTTCCTGACGGATGAACTCACCGAAGGCTTCGGGCGCTCCGCCCTTGAGTTCGCTGCCCGTGTCCATTGCGCGAGCCACGACTTCCGCAGACCTGATCGCCTTGTTGCCCGCGTCGTTGAGCGTGCGGATGATGCCTTCGGGCGTGCCCTTGGGCACCAGGAAGCCGCCCCAGGCGGCCACGCTGTAACCGGGCACGCCGTCGGCATCGACGGTGGGCAGTTCCGGCAGAACGGGCGAACGCTCCAGTCCCGATGTCGCGAGCCCGCGCAGCTTGCCTCCCTTGACGAACGGCAATGAAGCCGAGAGGGTGTCGACCATGAAATCGACCTGGCCGGACATCAGGTCCGTCAGCGCCGGCGAACTGCCCTTGTAGGGCACGTGCAGCGCGTCGATGCCCGCCTTGCTGCAGAGCAAGGCGCCCGCCAGATGCTGGGTGCTGCCCAGCCCAGCCGACGCATAGGTGAGCTTGCCCGGCTTCGACTTCGCCAACTGGATCAACTCGCGGGTCGACGCGACGCCCAGGTCGTTGCGCACCAGCAGCACCATCAAGGTGCGGCTGACGTTGAGCACCGGGGCAAAGTCCCCCACCGGGTCATAGGGCAGCTTGGCAAACACATTCGGATTGATGCCGTGAATGGTGCTGGTCGTATAGAACAGCGTGTACCCATCGGGCGCGCTGCGCGCGACGGCCTCCGCCGCGATGTTCCCGGAGGCGCCCGGCCGGTTCTCCACCACGATGGGCTGACCCAGAATTTCGGCCATCTTCTGAGCCACCAGGCGTGCCGAGTTGTCAGTGGCGCCGCCGGGCGGAAAACCCAGCACCAGGCGCACCGGCCTCTGCGGAAAGCCGCCGGCTTGCGCCAACGCAAGTGCCGGCAGAGTGCCCAGCGATGCCATCAGGAGCGAGCGGCGCGACAAGACAGGCGCCCCTTCGCGGCCCTGCGCCGCGTCGCCGGAACATTGAGGGATATCAGATGTGGTGAATCGATTCATGATGAAGGCGATCCTAGAATATGAATCGATTCATTTCATAGGTATTTGTACGGATGTGCTGCTGTCCTGTGCTGAAATACGCCCCAGCCGGCAGGAGGCCGCGGTTTCCCGATGAATGACAGAAAGATTCGAATCCAGGACGTGGCCGCGATGGCAGGCGTGTCCGTGGGCAGCGCTTCGCGCGTGCTCAACAGGGCCGCCAACGTCTCGCTGGACGTGCGAGAGAAGGTCGAGCGCGCCATGGTGGCGCTGCAGTATCAGCCCAGCCACACGGCAAGAGCTCTTCGGTCACGCAGCAGCCGCACCATCGGATGCATGTTCTCCGACGTCACCAATCCGCTCTACGCGCGGGCATTCCGCGCCCTCGAAGAGAGCTTTCGCGCCGACGGCTACATGCTGCTGCTGGCGCACGGGCTGAACGACGTACAGCGCGAACTGGAAAGCCTGCGCACCTTCCAGGCACGCGGCATGGACGGCGTGATCTGCGCGCCCGGACACGAGCAGGCGCCCGAACTGGTCGCGATGATCAATGCGATGTCGATGCCCGTGGTGCTCTACGACCGCAAGATGCCCGGCACGCGGGCGGACACGCTGCTGTTTGACCATGTGGACGGGATGAAGCGTGCCTGCGCGCACCTTTTCGGCCTCGGGCACGAGCGCATTGCGCTGGCGCTCTGGAACGCAGGCAGCCGCCCGGTCCGCAAGCGGATCGAGGGCTATCGCGCCGCCTATCGCGGCGCAGGGATGGCAGCGCCCGATCTCATCCTGCGGCAGCCCACGCCCACCAGTTCCGTCTACGACGAACTGCTGCGGCTGCTGGACGGCCCCGACCCGCCCACCGCCCTGATCGCGCAGGGCACCCACATCCTGGTGAGCGCCTTGCGCGCAGTGGCGCGCACCGGCCGGCGGATTCCCGCCGATTTTTCTGTCGTGAGCATCGGCGACAGCGATTTCACGCAGACGCATGATCCGGCGATCTCGGCGTTGCGCACCGACGCAGAGCTGGTGGCAGCGCACGCGAAGGCCCTGCTGCTGGAGCGCCTGGCTCCAGGCGCCGACCCCATGGCTCCTCCTCGCAGCATCACCGTGCCCTACGACCTCATCGAGCGAGAGTCCTGGGCAGCGCGCGGCGCGGCCGTGTAAAGACCGTCAGCCGCGCCCGAAGCGCCGCGGATCGAAGGGCGCCAGCTCGGGCCAGGCGCGGCGCTCGGCCAGCAGCCGCGCCACCCACCGGCCGGTGCGCGCCGAACCGCCCAGGCCCACGTGGCCGTGGCCGAAGGCGAGCACCACGTCGTCGCTGCCACGCGCCAGGCCGATGCAGGGCAGCCCGTCGGGCAGGCTGGGGCGGTGGCCCAGCCACGTCGTCATCTGCGCGGGCGGGACATCGAGCGCCGGGAACATCGAGGCCAGGTGCCGGCGCAGGATCTCGGCGCGCCGCCAGTCGGGCGCCGCCGCCAGGCCGGCGATCTCGACCTGGCCGGCGGCGCGCAGGCCGTCGCGCATCGCGTGCACGATCAGCTTGCCGTCGGCGGCCATCATGGGCGTGCGCGGGCCGGGCGCCGTCACGCCCGGCAGCACGACGTGGTAGCCGCGCTCCGATTCGAGCGGCACCGGCGTGCCCGCCTGCGCCGCCAGTTCCCCCGAGCGCGCGCCGGCGCTGACGACGGCGGCGTCGGCCGGCAGCTCGCCCGCGTCCGTCAGCACGGCGCGCAGACGGCCGCCCTCGATGCGCAGGCCGGTCGCGCGGGCCGCGCGGCGCCGTGCGCCCAAGTGCTCGGCATGGCGCGCCAGCGCGGCCACGTAGGCGCCCGGCTGCCGGCAGTGGCCGGCCTCGGGCACGAAGATGCCGAGCGTGTAGCGCGCGTCGAGGTCGGGTTCGCGCGCACGCAGTTCGGGCCCGTCCCATTCCTCCCACTGCACGCCGCAGCGGGCCCGCACGCGCCAGGCCAGCGCATCGCCCTCGAATTCGGCGCGCGAGCGGTACACGTGAAGCAGGCCGTGCTGCTCGACCAGTTCGGGCACGCCGGCCTCCCGCGCCAGCTCGCGGTGCAGCGCAGGCGCGTCCGCGAGCAGGGTGCGCAGCGCCTCGGCGATGCGCTGCACGCGCGCCTCGGTCCAGCCCGAGGCGAGGTAGCGCAGCAGCCACGGCAGCGCGCGCGGCAGGTAGCCCCAGCGCACCGCCAGCGGGCCGAGCGGATCGGCCAGCCAGCCGGGCACCTTGCGCCAGGCGCCGGGCAGCGCTGGCGGCACCACCGAATGCGAGGAGAACCAGCCGGCGTTGCCGAAGCTGCTCGCCTGCTCGCCGCCCGGCTCGCCGGGCTCCAGCAGCGTGACCTGCAGCCCGCGCCGCAGCGCCTCGATGGCGCTGGCGCAGCCCACCGCGCCGGCGCCGATCACCACCACGTGGCGCTGTCCGCCGCCCGATGCCGTCGTGCTCATGCAGGGATGGTAGGCACGGCCGCGCCGGGCTTCATCGGCGGTGCCTGAAAGTCCACAGCAGCACGATGAGCGCAGCCACCGTGAGCGCCAGGCCGAGCAGCCCGAAGACGGGAATGCCGCCCCACGTCGGCCCCCAGCCCAGCACCCGCGGCGCCAGGCCGAGCACGAAGGCGGCGGCCACGATGGCGATGGCCAGCCGGGTGGCCGCACGTTCCAGTGCATCGGCGATGCGGTCGAAGTGCCGCACCTCCACCTCGGCATGCACCCGGCCCTGCTTGAGGTGATGCAGCACGAGCCGCAGCACCTGCGGCAGGTCGCCGGCCATGTCGTAGAGCTGCGCGGCCGCGGCCCTGCCGCGCGCGCCGACGGCACCCGCCGAATAGCGCGCTGCCATGGCGCTGCGCACCATCGGCGCCACGGTGGCGACGAGATCGAGCGCCGGATCGAGCCGCCTGAGCATGCCGTCGGCCGTCGCCAGCGCCTTGAACAGCAGCGCCAGATCGGCCGGCAGGTACAGGCTCGCGCCGCGCACGATGGCCATGAAGTCGTCGATCGCCTGCACCAGGTCGTGCACGCCGCCGCCGTGCCGGGCGACGAAGCGTTCGGCACCGGCTGCGAGCGCGGCGACGTCCGGCGCACCGCCCTCGGAAAGATCGAGCATCACGCCGACCAGCGCATCCGCGTTGCCGCCGACGATGGCTGCCAGCACCGACAGCAACTGCTCGCGCCGCCGCGGCGACAGGCGCCCGACCATGCCGAAGTCGATGAAGGCCACGCGATCGCCCCGCAGCGCGAAGAGGTTGCCCGGATGCGGATCGGCATGGAAGACGCCGCCGTCCAGCACCATCTGCAGGAAGGCCTGCGCGCCGCGCCGGGCCACGCGCGGGCCGTCCAGCCCCTGCGCCGCGAGTTGCGCGGAATCGCCCGGCGTCACGCCCTCGACGAAATCCATCGCCAGCACGCGCTCGGTCGTGTAGGCCCAATGGATGCGGGGGATGCACACGTCCTCGCGCCCGGCCAGTTCGGCGGCCACGGCCTCGGTGTTGCGCGCCTCCTGCGTCAGGTCCATCTCCTCGCGCAGCGCCGCATGCAGTTCGGCCAGCACCTCGCGCGGGCGGTAGCGCGTGAGCGCCGGCCAGTGCTCCGCCGCCAGCGCGACGAGCTGGCCCAGCAGCCGCAGGTCGGCATCGATGCGGCGGCGCAGGCCGGGCCGGCGCACCTTCAGCGCGATGGCGCGGCCGTCCGGCAGCTGTGCGCGGTACACCTGGGCCATCGACGCGGCCGCGATCGGCTCGTGCGCGAAGCCGGGGAAGATGCCGTCCACAGGCCCGCCCAGGTCCGCCTCCAGGCGCGGGCCGATCTCCTCCCAGGGGACAGGCGCGGCGGCGGCGTGCAGGCGTTCCAGCTCGCGCGTCCACTCCGGCGGCAGCAGGTCGGCACGGGTGGCCAGCATCTGGCCCAGCTTGACGAAGGTCGGCCCCAATTGCTCCAGCGCCATGCGCAGGCGCTGCGCGGTGCTCGCCTCGCGCACCTCGGCGCTGAGGGCATCGTCGCCGCCGCCGGCCGGCAGCCAGCCGGCCAGGCGCAGGCGCCGGGCCACGTCGCCCAGCCCGTGCCGCAGCAGCACGCCGACGATTTCCTGCAGGCGCTGGCGGTCGCGCACGGCGACCATGGCGGTCTGGAGCATGGGGATTCCGGAGGAAGGCAGAGGTAACGAACGGACAAGGATAGCGGCGCAGGCGGGGCCTATCATGCCGGCCGATGCCCCGATCGCCACTCGCTCCCCTGCCCTTCGAGGGCGCCATCACCGACGTCGCCGGCCTGGAGGTCGGCCATTTCACCGACACCCGCCGGCCCACCGGCTGCACCGTCGTCATCGCCCGCGAAGGCGCGGTGGCCGGCGTGGACGTGCGCGGCGCCGCGCCCGGCACGCGCGAGACCGACCTGCTCGCGCCCGGCAACCTGGTGCAGCAGGTGCATGCCATCGTGCTGGCGGGCGGCAGCGCCTGGGGCCTGGCCGCGGCCGACGGCGCCGTGCGCTGGCTGGAGGAGCACGGCGTGGGCCTGGACGTGCGCTTCGGCACGCTGCCTATCGTGCCCGCCGCCGTGCTGTTCGATCTGCCACTCTCCCATTCAGGCGATGCGCGCATCCGCCCCGACGCCGCGGCCGGCCACGCCGCCTGCGCCGCCGCCGGCACGCAGGCGCCGGCCGAGGGCAACGTGGGCGCCGGCGCCGGCGCGCTGGTGGGCAAGCTCTTCGGCGCGCAGCACGCGATGAAGGGCGGCATCGGCACCGCCTCGGTGAAGGTCGCCGGCCTCACGGTCGGCGCGCTGATCGCCGTCAACGCGCTGGGCGACGTGATCGATCCCGACACCGGCGCCGTGCTGGCCGGCGCGCGCACCGACGACGGCCGCGCCCTGCGCGACACGCGCCGCAGCCTGCTGCGCGGCGAGCTGCCGCGGCCGCTGCTGGCCGGCACCAACACCACCATCGGCGTGGTCGCCACCGACGCGCGGATCACCAAGGTGCAGGCCAACCGCCTGGCCAGCGTGGCGCACGACGGCCTGGCGCGCGCCATCAACCCGGTGCACACCATGAGCGACGGCGACACGCTGTTCGCGCTGGCCACCGGCCGCGTGCCGCTGGCCGACGACGGGCCAGGCATGACGGTGCTGTCCGTCATGGCGGCCGAGGCGGTCGCCCGCGCCACCGTGCGCGCGGTGCGCGCGGCGCAGGGCGTGCGCGTGGGTGGGATGCACTTCCCCGCCATGGCGGACCTGGACGCGAGGGGCTGAGCATGCGCGTGCCCCGCTTCGTCAAGCTCGCGGTGCTGGCGGTGCGCGACCTGATCGCGTCCGCCGGGCCGGTGGTCTTCATCGTCATCGGTGTGCTGATCGCCGCCTACATCTACCTGGAGCCGCAGCCGCCGAAGACGGTGCGGCTGGCCACCGGCCCGGCCGGCAGCGCCTATGCCGAGTTCGGCCGGCGCTACGCCACCGCCCTGCGCGCCAACGGCATCACGGTGGTCGAGCAAGCCACCAGCGGCTCGCTGGACAACCTGCGCCTGCTGCGCGAGGGGCAGGCCGACGTGGGCTTCGTGCGCGGCGGCGCGGCCGACCCGGTGGCCGACGAGGAAGCGGGGCTGACCTCGCTGGGCGCCCTGTTCTACGAGCCGCTGTGGATCTTCTACCGGCAGGAGGCGCTGCCCGAGCCGGCCCCCGCGCGGTCCGCACGGCCGGCGCGGCGCAGCGCGCCCGCCATCACCTCGCTGGCGCAGTTGAAGGACCTGCGGGTGAACGTGGGCACCCCCGGCAGCGGCGTGCCGGAGGTGTTCGAGCGGATGCTGCGCGCCAACCGGCTCGACCCGGCGCAGATGCGGTTGTCGCAACTGGAGCAGGCGCCCGCCACCGAGGCGCTGGAGGCCGGCCTGCTCGACGTGGTGGTGCTCGCCTCGGCGCCGCAGTCGCCGCTGGTGCAGCGGCTGCTGCGCACGCCGGGCATCGCGCTGGCCGACCTGGGCCAGGCCGAGGCGTACACGCGCATCTTCCCCTTCTTCTCCGCGGTGGACCTGCCGCGCGGCGTGGTCGACCTGGCGGCCGACGTGCCGCCGCACGACGTGGCCATGCTGGCCGCCACCACCTCGCTGCTCACGCGCGAGGACACGCACCCCGCCCTGCGCCAGCTCTTCGCGCAGGCGGCGCAGGGCATCCACAGCGGCGCCGGCTGGTTCAACGGCGCGCGCGACTTCCCCAACACCCGCACCAGCGAGCTGCCCGTCAGCCCCGAGGGCGACCGCGCCATCAACGGCACGCCGCCCTTCTGGCAGCGCTTCCTGCCCTTCTGGGCCAGCAACCTGGTCGAGCGCATGTGGCTGGTGCTCGGCGGCCTGGTCGTGCTGCTGCTGCCGCTGTCGCGCATCGTGCCGCCGCTGTACACCTTCCGCGTGCGGCGGCGCGTGTTCCGCTGGTACGCGCGGCTGCGCGAGATCGAGGCCAAGGTGGACGCCGGCACCGGCGAGCGCAACGAGCTGCTGGACGAACTGGACGAGCTGGACCGCGTCGCCAACAAGGTGACCGTGCCGCTCTCGTACGCGCAGGAGCTCTACATGCTGCGCAACAACATCCATGCGGTGCGCAAGCGGCTGCTGGCGAAGCGCCCGGCGGCGGCGGGAGCGGGGCCCGCGCCATCGCCGTCACCGTGAACGGGCGCCGGGCGCACCGGCAAGCACCACACCCAGCAGCGCGCCCACGGCGATCTGCACGCCGACGGCGGGCCAGCCCACGGCCGACAGCAGCAGGCCGGCGAGCGCGGGCGCCAGCACCTGCCCGAGGTAGTTACCCTGCATCAGCAGGCCCAGGCTCATCGGCGCGAGTTCCGGCGCGGGCGCCGCGCCCGGCGCGCTCGCCAGCAGGACGGCCGGCAGCACCCCGGCCAGCGCGGAGAACAGCGTGCACAGCGGAATCACCGCCGGCGCCGGCATGGCGGGCAGGAAGACGGCCAGGCCCAGCGCGCCGGTGAGAGCACAGGCCGCGGCCATCAGCCGCCCGGCAGGCACGCCGCGCTGCAGCAGCGCGCCCGCCGCCACGTTGCCGAGGATGTTGGCCACCACGACGAAGGCGCTCGCCAGCCCGGCCTGCCCTTCCGACAGGCCGACGCGCTGCGCCAGGAAGGCCGGCAGGAAGGCCATCAGCGCGAAGAACTGCAGGTTGTAGGCGGCGAAGGCCAGCGCCAGCCGCAACGGCGGCCAGCAGCGCAGCACGGCGCGCGCGCCCTGCCACGCGTCCGGCCGCGCAGCCGCCGCCGCGGGCGGTGCGGGCAGCCGCCATGCGAGCCACAGCGCCATCAGCAGCGCGAGCGCCGCGTCGAGCCGCCACAGCAGGCGCCAGCCGCCGAGCATCGGCCCCAGCAGCATCGACAGCGCGATGCCGATGCCCATGAAGGTGCTCCAGAAGCCGAAGACCACGCTTCGGCGCGCCGGTGGCGTCAGGCGGTTCAGCGCCGCCGGCGCCGCGACCATCACCAGCACGAAGCCCAGGCCCTCCACCACCCGGCTCGCCAGGAGCCAGCCATAGGCGGGCGCCGCGCTGCCCGCCAGGCTGGCCAGCCCCAGGATGCACAGGCCCGCGACCAGCGCGCGCCGGTCGCCGCAGCGCATCGCCAGCAGGCCCGCCGCCATGCTGCCCAGCAGGCCGACCACGGCGAAGACGGACAGCATGCCGCCCAGGTCCGCCGGGCCCAGGCCGAAGTCGCGCGCCACGCCGTTCATGGCGATCGGCGCCTTGCCCACGTGCAGCGCCGACACCACGCCCGCCAGGATCACCAGCACGACGACGACGCGGTCGAAACGGGCTTCGGCCTGCGGCGCGGCGGGCGCCGCCGATGCGCGCAGGGTGGAGGTTCGCGTGTTCATCGCGTCTGCGCGCCGACGGGCGCCTTCGCCTGGGCCGGCGCATCCGGCCACCCGCCGGCCAGCGCCTGGTGCAGCGCCACGGCCGCTTGCGCGGCGCGCGTGCGGCTGTCGGCCCAGGCGTCCTGCGCGGCGAGCTGCGCGCGCTGGGCGTCCAGCACTTCCAGCAGGTCGATGCTGCCGGCATCCAGCCGCACGCGCGCCAGCCGCAGCGCGGCCTCGCTGTCCAGCGCCGCGCGGGCCAGGAAGGCGTCCTCCTCGCGCGTGCGGTCGTAGCGCGCCAGCGCGTTCTCCGCGGACTCCAGCGCCGCCAGCACCGCGCGCTGGTAGCCGGCCAGCGCCGCGGCGGCATCGGCCTGGCTGGCCTCGATGCGCGCGCGCACCCGGCCCACGTCGAGGAAGGACCAGTCGATGCCCAGCACGGCGCTGTTCGACTCGCTGGCGCTGCGCCACAGGCCGCTGCCGCCGCCGGCGACGCTGCCCAGCACGGCCCCGAGCGTGACGCGGGGGAAGAGATCGGCGCTGGCCACGCCCACGCGCGCGGTGGCGGCGTGCAGACGCGCCTCGGCCGCGCGCACGTCGGGACGCCGGCGCAGCAGCGCGGCGGGCGTGCCCGCGTCCGGGCGCGGCGGCAGCGCGAACAGCGGGCCGGGCGCATCCAGTTCGTCGATCAGCGCGCCCGGCGGCAGGCCGGTCAGCACCGCCAGGCGGTGCTGGGCCACGGCGATCTGCGCGGCCAGCGCCGGCACGCGCGAGGACGTGCCTTCGAGCAGCATGCGCGCCCGGGCTTCGTCGAAGGCGGTGCCGCGCCCGCCCGCCAGCCGCGCCTGCACCAGCCGCAGCGTCTCCTGCTGGGCCTGCGCGTTCTCGCGCGCCACGCGCAGGCGCGCCTGCAGGCCGCGCAACTGCGCGTAGGTGCCCGCCACCTCGCCGACGATCGCCGTGCGCAGGGCCTGCGCGTCGGCGCCGGCCGCCTCGGCATCGGCGCGGCTGGCCTCGACGTGCCGGCGCACCCGGCCGGCCAGGTCGATCTCCCAGCCGGCCTGGATGGCGGCGCCGACGCTCCCGGCGGAGCGCGGCCGTCCCTGGGCCTCGGTCTCGGACAGCCGGGCATGCCGCGCACTGCCCCCTGCGGTGACGGTGGGCAGCCGGTCGAAGCCGGCCTCCCGGCCCAGGGCCAGGGCACGCTCGTAGCGCGCCAGCGCCAGCCGCAGGTCCTGGTTGGCGTCCAGCGCGCGGGCCACCAGGGCGTCGAGCCGGTCGTCGCGGAAGGCGCGCCAGAACGCGGCGCTGGCGGCGTCTTCGGCCGGCGCGCCGTTCGCGGGCGGCAGCGTGTCCCGCGCAAAGCGGTCCGGCAGCGCGTCGGGCGGCGGCGGCGTCCGGTGGTCCGGGCCGACCGCGCAACCGGCCAGCGCGGCGGCGGCCGCCATCGCGCCCAGTCGGCGGCGCAGGCTTGTCATGGCTTCACGCATGCGTCGCCTCCTCTCCCGAAACGCCGGCGCCGGGCGCGGCCAGCCGCGTGCCCGCGAGACGGCGCAGCGCCACGTAGAACACGGGCGTGAGGAACAGGCCGAACACCGTGACGCCGAGCATGCCGCCGACCACGGTCACGCCCGTCGCCAGCCGGATCTCGCTGCCGGCGCCGGAGCCCAGCAGCAGCGGCACCGCGCCGGCGATGAAGGCCACCGAGGTCATGACGATGGGCCGCAGGCGCAGGCGGCAGGCCTGCAGCGCGGCCTGCACCGTGTCCATGCCACGCATCTCCATCTCGCGCGCGAACTCGATGATCAGGATCGCGTTCTTGCAGGCCAGCCCCATCAGCACCACCAGGCCTACTTGCACGAAGACGTTGTTGTCGCCGCCGCTGAGCCACACGCCCAGCAGGCCCGCGCACATGCACACGGGCACGATCAGCACCACCGCCAGCGGCAGGGTCCAGCTCTCGTACAGCGCGGCCAGCACCAGGAAGGCCAGGATCACCGCCACCGGGAACACGACCAGCGCCGCGCGGCTCTGCGTGACCTGCTGGTAGCTCAGGTCGGTCCATTCGAGCGCGATGCCGCGCGGCAGCACCCGCTCGGCGATCTCCTGCAGCCGGGCGATCACCTGGCCGGAGGACAGCACGCGGGGATCGGCGTCGCCGATCACGTCGGCGGCCGGGTAGCCGTTGTAGCGCACCACCGGGTCCGGCCCGAAGGTCGGCACGACGGTGGCCAGCGCGCCCAGCGGCACCATCTCGCCCGCCGCGTTGCGCACCTGCAGCCGGCCGATGTCTGCCACCTGCTGGCGGTGCGCGCTGTCGGCCTGCACCATCACGCGGTAGACGCGGCCGAACAGGTTGAAGTCGTTCGCGTACACCGAGCCCAGGTTGGCCTGCAGCGCCTCGAACACGTCGGTCAGCGCCACGCCCTGGGCCTTGGCCTTCGCCCGGTCGAGCCGGACCTCCAGTTGCGGGATGTTGGACTGGTAGGCGCTGACTGGATAGCCCATGCCCGGCGTCTTCGCCACCTCGGCCTGGAAGGCAGCCAGCGCGTTCTGCAGCGCGCCGAAGCCCAGCCCCGCGCGGTCCTGCAGGTACAGCGAGTAGCCCGAGCCGTTGCCCAGGCCCTCGATGGGCGGCGGCATCAGCGCGTAGGCGAAGCCGCCCTGCACGGCGGCGAAGCGCTCGCCCAGCTCCGCGGCGATCTGCTGCGCGCTGCGCGTGCGCTCGCCGAATGGCTTGAGGCCGATGTACGAGTTGGTGACGTTGGGCGTGTTCACCTGCTGCAGCGCATTGAGCCCGGCGAAGGCCGTCACGCTCTCGACGCCCTCCACCTGGTGCGCGATGTCGTTGAGCTGGCGCGTCACGGCCTCGGTGCGGGCGAGCGACGCGCCCTCCGGCAGCTTGGCGCCGGCGAAGAGGTACAGCTTGTCCTGCGTGGGGATGAAGCCCTCGGGCACCGCCCGGAACAGCACGGCCGTGGCGGCCAGCAGCAGCGCGTAGACCAGGAACACCAGCCCGCGCCGGCCCAGCGTGCGCGACACGGCGCCTTCGTAGCGGTGAGAGCCGCGCAGGAAGAAGCGGTTGAAGGCGCCGAACAGGCGGCCGAAGCAGCGGTCGATGCCGCGCGTGAGCGTGTCCTTCGGCGCGCCGTGCGGGCGCAGCAGCCGCGCCGCGAGCGCCGGCGACAGCGTCAGCGAGTTGACCGCCGAGATCACCGTGGAGATGGCGATGGTGACCGCGAACTGCTTGTAGAACTGCCCCGTGACCCCGCTCAGGAAGGCCATCGGCACGAACACGGCGCACAGCACCAGCGCGATGGCGACGATGGGCCCCGAGACCTCGCGCATGGCCCGGTGCGCCGCCTCGCGCGGCGCGAAGCCCTGCTCGATGTAGCGCTCCACGTTCTCGACCACCACGATCGCGTCGTCCACCACGATGCCGATGGCCAGCACCAGGCCGAACAGCGTCAGGGTGTTGATCGAGTAGCCCAGCAGGTACAGCCCCGCGAAGGTGCCGACGATGGACACCGGCACGGCCACCAGCGGAATGACCGAGGCGCGCCAGGTCTGCAGGAACAGCACCACCACCAGCACCACGAGCACCACCGCCTCCAGCAGCGTCTTCTGCACCGCCTGGATGGATGCGCGCACGAACACGGTCGGATCCCACACGGCGCGGTAGGCCATGCCTTCCGGGAAGGCCTGCGACAGCGCCTCCAGCCGGCCGTACACCGCCTCGGCCACGGCGAGCGCGTTGGCGCCGGGCGACAGGAAGATGCCGATGGTGGCCTGCGGCATGCCGTCGTACAGCGCGCGCAGCGAGTAGTCGCCCGAGCCGAGCTCGACACGCGCCACGTCGGCCAGCCGCACCAGCTGGCCCGCCTCGCCGTGCTTGACCACGATGTCGCCGAACTCCGCCTCGCTGTGCAGGCGGCCCTGCACGTTGATGGACAGCAGCATCGGGTTGTCGCGCGGCGCGGGTTCCGCGCCCAGCTGGCCGGCGGACACCTGCACGTTCTGCTCGCGCACCGCCCGCACCACGTCGGCCGCGGTGAGGCCGCGCGCGGCCAGCCGGCCCGGGTCGAGCCAGACGCGCATGGCGTACTCGCCCGCGCCGTAGACGCCCACGTCGCCCACGCCGTCCAGGCGCGACAGCTCGTCCTTGACGCGCAGGCTGAGGTGGTTGCGCAGGTACAGCGCGTCGTAGCGCTGGTCCGGCGAATAGAAGCTCACGTACATCAGCGGCGTGGGCGACTGCTTCTGCGTGGTGATGCCGTACTGGCGCACTTCCGCCGGCAGGCGCGCCTGCGCCTGGCTCACCCGGTTCTGCACGCGCACCGCGGCGGTGTCGGGATCGATGCCGGGCTTGAAGGTGACGGTGAGCGCGAGGCTGCCGTCCGAGCCGGCCACCGACTTCATGTACATGATGCCCTCCACCCCGTTGACCGCCTCCTCCAGCGGGATGGCGACCGACTCGGCGATCTCCTTGGGGTTGGCGCCCGGATAGGTGGTGCGCACCACCACGCTGGGCGGCACGACCTCGGGGTATTCGCCCGAGGGCAGCGCGGGAATGACGATCAGGCCCAGCGCGAAGATGACGACGGACAGCACGACCGCGAAGATCGGCCGGTCGATGAAGAACTTGGAGAGGTCCACGGCGCCTCCTTCAACGCGCCGGGGCCTGGGCCACGCGCGCGTCTTCTTCCTGCGGCGGCCGCTCCCGCACCTGCACCGGCATGCCGGGATAGAAGATCTTCTGCATGCCGTCGACCACCACGCGCTCCCGCCCGGCCAGGCCGGACTGCACCACGCGCAGGGCGCCCACCCTGCGGCCCAGCGTCACGTCCTTGCGCACGGCCTTCCCGTCGTCGCCCACGACGTAGACGTACTTGCGGTCCTGGTCGGTCAGCACCGCCTGCTCGTCGACCAGCAGCGCCTCGGCCTCGCCGCCGCCTTCCAGCCGGACCCGTGCGAACAGGCCCGGCGTGAAGCGATGCGCCGGGTTGGCGAGCACGGCCCGCGCCCGGATGGTGCCGGTGGCCGGGTCCACGCGGTTGTCCATGAAGTCCAGCCGGCCGGTGTGCGGAAAGCCGGCCTCGTCCGCCAGCCCCACCTGCACGGCGCGTTCGCCCCGGCGCGGCGCGCCGAGGTAGCGCAGGTAGCTCTGCTCGTCGGCATCGAAGTGCACCTGCACCGGGTCCTGCGACACCACGGTCGCGAGCAGGCTCTGGTCGGCCTGCGCGAGGTTGCCCGCCGTCAGCAGCGCCCGCCCGGCGCGGCCCGCGATCGGCGAGCGCACCTCGGTGAACTCCAGCGCCAGCCGGGCCTGCGCCACCGCCGCCTCCGCGGCGCGCACGTCCGCCCGGCTCTGCGCCAGCCCGGCGCTGCGCGTGTCGTGCTCCTCCTGCGAGATGGCCTGGCCGGCCGCCAGCGTCTGCGCGCGCTGCGCCTGCAACTGCGCCAGCGAGGCGGCGGCGCGCGCGCGTTCCAGCCCGGCCTGCGCGCTGGCCAGCGCCGCGCGGTACGGCCGCGGGTCGATCACGAACAGCAGGTCGCCGCGGCGCACCTCTTGCCCGTCCACGAAGGCGACCCGCTCGATCGCGCCGCTCACGCGGGGCCGCACCTCCACGCTGTGCACCGCCGCGATCCGGCCGTTGAACTCGTCCCAGGGCCTGACGCTGCGCGCCAGCACCGGCGACACGGTGACCTCGGGCGGCGACGCGGCGGACGCGGTGCCGGCGGCGCCGGGCTGGCAGCCGGCCAGCAGCGCCGCGAGGGCCGCCGCGGCGGCCAGGGCTCCCGCGCCGCGCGCGGCAGGACGGGGTCGAATGCGTTGAACCATAGGATTTCCTTCGTCAGGCCAGGAGGACGGCGCCCCGAAGGCCGCCGCGACGGCGCTCCCGGTCACCCCGGATCGCCGTCGAAATCGCTATGATCAAAGTTCAAGTTAACTTGAAGTCAAGAGGTGGCCGCCATGTCCTCTTCCCAGCCGGACCCGCTGCTCACGATCGGGCGCATCGCGCAGCGCAGCGGCATCGCCGCGTCGGCGCTTCGCTTCTACGAGTCGCGCGGCCTGATCGCATCGGTGCGCGGCGAGTCGGGGCACCGCCGCTATCCGCGCTCGGTCCTGCGCCGCGTGGCCTTCATCGTGTTCGCGCAGAAAGTCGGCCTCACGCTGGACGAGGTGGCGGCCGAACTGGCCCACCTGCCCAAGGACCACGTGCCCACGGGCCGGGACTGGCAGCGCCTGTCCAGCCAGTGGAAGAAGCGGATCGAGGCGCGGATCGCCGAGCTGCAGGCCCTGAACATGGGGCTGCAGGAGTGCATCGGCTGCGGATGCCTGTCGATGAAACGCTGCCTGCTCTCCAACGTGGGCGACCAGGCGGGCCTGCGCGGCGCGGGGCCGCGCCGCTGGCTCGGCGATCCGCCGCTGGACGGCGCCGAATGAAGGCGGGTGCGGAGCAATCTCCGCACCCGCCGCCGATCACTTCAGCGCCTTGAAGCGCACGCGCTTGGGCGCCGCACCCTCCTCGCCCAGGCGCTTCTTCTTGTCGGCCTCGTACTCCTGGTAGTTGCCGTCGAAGAAGACCCACTGCGAGTCGCCCTCGGCCGCCAGGATGTGGGTGGCGATGCGGTCGAGGAACCAGCGGTCGTGGCTGATGACCAGCACGGTGCCGGCGTATTCGAGCAGCGCGTCTTCCAGCGCGCGCAGGGTTTCCACGTCGAGGTCGTTCGAGGGTTCGTCCAGCAGCAGCACGTTGCCGCCCTGGATCAGCGTCTTGGCCAGGTGCAGGCGGCCGCGCTCGCCGCCGGAGAGGTTGCCCACCTTCTTCTGCTGGTCCTGGCCGTTGAAGTTGAAGCGGCCGGCATAGGCGCGGCTGGCCATCTGGAACTTGCCGACGTTGATGATGTCCAGTCCGCCCGAGATGTCCTCCCACACGGTCTTGTCGTTGGCCAGCGCGTCGCGCGACTGGTCGACGTAGGCCATCTTCACCGTCTGGCCGATCACCACCTCGCCCGAGTCGGGCTGCTCGCGCCCGGCGATCAGCTTGAACAGCGTGGACTTGCCCGCGCCGTTGGGCCCGATGATGCCGACGATGGCGCCGGCCGGGATGTTGAAGCTCAGGTTGTCGATCAGCACCCTGTCGCCGAAGCTCTTGCTGACGTTCTTGAACTCGATCACCTGGCTGCCCAGGCGATCGGCCACGGGGATGAAGATCTCCTGCGTCTCGTTGCGCTTCTGGTATTCGTAGTCGCTCAGCTCCTCGAAGCGCTGGATGCGCGCCTTGCTCTTGGCCTGGCGGCCCTTGGCGTTCTGGCGCACCCACTCCAGTTCCTTCTTCAGGGCCTTGGCGTGGGCTTCCTCGCCCTTCTGCTCGGCCTCCAGGCGGTTCTGCTTCTGCAGCAGCCACTCGCTGTAGTTGCCCTTGTAGGGAATGCCGCGGCCGCGGTCCAGCTCGAGGATCCACTCGGCCGCGTTGTCGAGGAAGTAGCGGTCGTGGGTGATGGCCACCACGGTGCCGGTGAAGCGCTGCAGGAAGATTTCCAGCCACTCCACCGATTCGGCGTCCAGGTGGTTGGTCGGCTCGTCCAGAAGCAGCATGTCGGGCTTGGACAGCAGCAGCGTGCACAGCGCCACGCGGCGCTTCTCGCCGCCCGAGAGCTGGCCGATCTTGGCGTCCCAGGGCGGCAGGCGCAGCGCGTCGGCGGCGATCTCGATCTGGTGCTCGGAGTCGGTGCCGGCGGCGGCGATCACCGCCTCGAGCTGGCCCTGCTCTGCGGCCAGGGCGTCGAAGTCGGCGTCGGGCTCGGCGTAGGCGGCGTAGATCTCGTCCAGCCGCTTCTTGGCGTCGTTGACCTCCTTCATCGCCTCGTCGATGGCCTCGCGCACCGTGTGCTCGGGGTCGAGCTTGGGCTCCTGCTCCAGGTAGCCGATCGACAGGCCGGGCATCGGCATCGCCTCGCCCTCGATCTCCTTGTCCACGCCGGCCATGATCTTCAGCAGCGAGGACTTGCCCGAGCCGTTGAGGCCGAGCACGCCGATCTTGGCGCCGGGGAAGAAGGAGAGGGAGATGTCCTTCAAGATCTGCCGCTTGGGCGGCACGGTCTTGGAGACGTGGTTCATGGTGTAGACGTACTGGGCCATGGCGGTGCTTGCTTACCTGCGAATGCTTGGGGGTGGGTGTGCGCGGCGAAGGGCCCGGGTGCCGGGCGGCGCAAAACGTGGATTATCCCCCGTGAGGCAGGCCGGCGCAGCGTGCCCCTGCCGAGTCGTGCGACAATGGCGCCGTTGCCGGACACAGTTATCCGCGACACGGCTTCCTGCCGGGGACGACGAGGCACCCGCCTCGCAGGCTCCCACCCCCCAACTCGACATGCCCTCGACTGGCCCGGCCGCCCCCTTCAAGGCGGCCCGCGGCGGGCGGTCACGCCACTGAAACACCGCGCCGTGTCAGGCGCTCTTTCGATTCAATGAACTTCGACGAACTGAAGCTGGCCCCGGCCATCCTCGAGGCCGTGCGCGAGCAAGGCTACGAAACCCCCACCCCCATCCAGGCCCAGGCGATCCCCGCCGTGCTCGAGGGCCGCGACCTCCTCGCCGGCGCCCAGACCGGTACCGGCAAGACCGCCGCCTTCACCCTGCCGATGCTGCACAAGCTCTCCAAGGGCCAGGGAAGGACCAACAAGTTCGGCAAGGACGGCATCGCCGCCCTGGTGCTGACGCCCACGCGCGAACTGGCCGCACAGGTCGAGGAGTCCGTGCGCACCTACGGCAAGAACCTGCCCCTCACCTCCACCGTCATCTTCGGCGGCGTGGGCATGAATCCGCAGATCGACCGCATCAAGCGGGGCGTGGACATCCTGGTGGCCACCCCGGGCCGCCTGCTCGACCTGCAGCAGCAGGGGCACCTGGACCTGTCCACCGTCGAGATCCTCGTCCTGGACGAGGCCGACCGCATGCTGGACATGGGCTTCATCCACGACGTGAAGAAGATCCTGGCCCTGCTGCCCGACGACAAGCAGAGCCTGCTGTTCTCCGCCACCTTCAGCGACGAGATCCGCGACCTGGCCAACGGCCTGCTGCGCAACCCGCAGAGCATCCAGGTCACGCCGCGCAACACCACCGTGCAGCGCATCACGCAGGTGGTGCACCCGGTGGGCCGCGCCAAGAAGAAGCAGCTGCTGGCGCACATCATCCAGCAGCACGACTGGAGCCAGGTGCTGGTGTTCACCCGCACCAAGTTCGGCGCCAACCACGTGGCCGACTTCCTCAACAAGAACGGCGTCACCGCCATGGCGCTGCACGGCAACAAGAGCCAGAGCGCGCGCACCCAGGCGCTGGGCGGCTTCAAGACGGGCGAGATCCGCGCCCTGGTGGCCACCGACATCGCCGCCCGCGGCATCGACATCGACGACCTGCCGCACGTGGTGAACTACGAGATCCCCAACGTGCCCGAGGACTACGTCCACCGCATCGGCCGCACCGGCCGCGCCGGCAAGGAAGGCCAGGCCGTGAGCCTGGTGTGCCTGGACGAGGAAGGCTTCATGCAGGAGATCGAGCGCTTCACCAAGCAGCAGATCCCCGTGCAGGTGATCGAGGGCTTCGGCCCCGACGAGGGCGAGCGGGCCGAGCCCATCGCCATGGGCCGCCAGACGCTGTGGGGCGGCGCCGGCCGCCCGCCCAGCCGCGAGGTGATGGCCGCCGCCGCCAAGGCCGCGCGCCAGGAGATGATGCAGCGCATCCGCGAGAACAAGGGCCAGGAAGGCGGACGCGGCCCGAAGAAGCCGGGCGGCGGCAACGGCAACGGCAATGCCGGCGGCGGCCGCGGCCAGCAGCGCGACGGCGCGCAGCCGCCGCGCCAGCACGCGCCCAAGCGCCACCACAACCCCAACCCGGCCCAGCCGCACGCGCTCTACGAGGAGCGCGTCGAGCGCCAGCCCAAGCACTACGGCAACACGACCAGCCCTTCGCACGCCGACCAGGTGGCGCACCGCCGTGCCGAATCCCTCGGCGGCAGCGCCGGCCAGCCCGACCCGCTGCGCACCAGCGTCGATGCCGCCTTCAGCCGCAACCGGCGCACCGGCGGCGGCGGCGGTGGTGGTGGTGGTGGCGGCGGCTACGGCGGCAACAAGCGCCGCGGTGGCGGCGGTGGTGGTGGCAATTTCGGCGGCGGCGGCCGCCGCGGCTACTGACCCGCCCTGCACCCGGCAGGAGCAGGAAGGAAGGCCATGCCCGCGAGGGCATGGCCTTTCTCTTTTCCGCGGCCGCGCACCCGTGCGAGGCCCTGACAACATCGGGGACGGACATGCTCTTGCACAATGCGGCGCTTCCGCCGCCCGCCGAAGCGCCGCGGCCCGATTCCACCCGGCTTTCCGATCCCGCATGACCGCCAGCCTCGCCTCCCGCCCCCGCCTGCACGCCGCGCTGCGCGTCGCCGCCGCCGTGCTGGGCGGCTATGCCTTCTGCTGGGGCTTCATCGCCCTGGCCACCAGTGGCCTGTTCGCGCTGGGGATGCCCTTCCACGACGCCGAGCACCTGGGCAGCATCCTGGGCATGCTGCTGTACCTGGCAGCCTTCCTGTGGGCCTTCGCGGCCCGCCGCCTGGCGCGCGTGTGGCTGGTGCTGGCCGGCGGCGGCGCGCTGATGGCCGGCGCGGCCTCGCTGGTACAGCGGACCCTGCTCTGAAGGACGCACGCCATGTTCCCCAACTTCCGCCAGGCGATGGCCTGGGTGCACACCTGGTTCGGCCTGGTGCTGGGCTTCGTGCTGATGGCCTGCTTCTTCTTCGGCTCGCTGTCGGTGTTCGACCGCGAGATCGACCGCTGGGCCATTCCCGCCTCGCGCCATGCCGCGCAGCCCATGCCCTCGTTCGACACGCTGCTGCAGCCCATCTTCCGGGACATGCAGCCCAGCAAGGAGAGCCTGGACTACCTGCGCGACCGGGTCGACGGCCCGCTGCCCGCACGCTTCGACACCGTGCGCAGCTGGGGCGCCTACACCACCCACCGCGATCCGGTGCTGTCGCTGTTCACCAGCTACGAGGTGCCCAACGCCAGGGATCCCGACGACGCGGCCCGCGGCAACCGCACCATCGACCCGCGCACCGGCGCCGCGCTGCCCGACGACCGGCTCAAGATCGGCAGCCAGTTCTTCTACCCGCTGCACTACAGCCTGAACCTGAGCTGGAAGGACCTGGGCTACTGGATCGTGGGCCTGGCCGGGCTGACGATGCTGGTGGCGCTGGTCAGCGGCGTGGTGATGCACCGCAGGATCTTCCGCGAGTTCTTCACCTTCCGGCCGAAGAAGTCGACGCAGCGCAGCGTGCTGGACCTGCACAACATGACCGGCGTGCTGGCGCTGCCCTTCCACTTCTTCTTCGCCTTCACCGGGCTGGTGATCTTCGCGGGCATCTACTTCCCGGTGACGCACACGCAGCTGAACCCGCTGCACGAGATGCACGAGAAGCTGGAGGCTGAAGAGACCGGCCTGCCGCACGACCGCGCCGGCGTCGCCGCGCCGCTGGCCTCGGTGGACGCCATGGCCGCCGAGGCGCAGCGCCGCTGGGCCGCCAGGGGCATGGCCGGCGAGGTGGGCCTGCTCACCGTGAGCCACGTCGGCGACGCCAACGGCTACGTCAGCGTGTACCGCGCGGGCACCGACCGGATCGCGCTGGTGGGCGACGGCATCCACTTCAAGGCCAGCACGGGCGAGCTGCTGCGCGAGGACCCGCCGCGCACGGCGGTGGACAGCGTCAACACCTTCCTGACCGGGCTGCACCTGCAGCACTTCCGCCACTGGCTGCTGCGCTGGCTGTACGTGCTGGGCGGACTGCTGGGCTGCGTGTGCATCGCCACCGGCTTCATCTTCTTCGTCGAGAAGCGCAAGAAGCAGCACGCCGCCGCCGGCAGCCAGGGAAGCCGCGTGGTCGACGCGCTGGCAGTGACCACGGTGACCGGCATGCTGCTGGCCGCGCTGACGATCCTCATTGCCAACCGCCTCCTGCCGGAGACGCTGCCGGCCGGCTGGCCGCCGCGCGGCGACCTGGAGCAGTACCTCTTCTGGGCCGGCTGGGCGCTGGCGATGGCGCACGCCTTCGTGCGCAGCGCCCCGGTGGCGCAGGGGCGGCCCAACCCGGCGTGGCGCGAGCAGTGCTGGGCCGTCGCGGCGATGGCCGTGGCCGCCGTGCTGCTGAACTGGCTGACCACTGGCGACCACCTCGCCAGGACGGTCTTCATCGACACCTACTGGCCGGTGGCTGGCGTGGACCTGTTCCTGCTGGCCTGCGCCGGGCTGGCGGCGGGGGCCGCGCGCCGGCTCGGCCGTCGCACGGCCGCGGGCGTCCGGCCGGCCCCTCGCGCGGAGGCGGCACATGCGTGAGGCGGCGCTGCTGGCCGCGGCGCTGGCGGCCTGCGTGGCCGGCATGGGCTGGCTGGCGCTGGCGATGGAGACGCACTGGACGCAGGTGCGGCCGGACGCGCCCACGCGGGCGGCCGTGCTGCGGCTGCGCGCGCTGGGCAGCCTCGACCTGGCGGCGGGCCTGGCGCTGTGCCTGCGCGTGGATCACGCCTCGATGGCGGTGCTCGTGTGGGTCATGGCCCTGGCCGGCGCCGCGCTCGCCGTAGGCCTCGTGCTCACCTGGCGGCCGCGCTGGCTGCGGGCACTGGCCTGGGTCGTCAGCCGGCCTTGAAGGCGGGGAGGTCCGGCAGCGGGATGAATTCCGTCTCGCCGGGCACCTGGCCCATGCGCTGCGCGGCCCAGTCCGCGCCGGCCTCGACGATGCGCTCGCGGCGGCTGGAGACGAAGTTCCACGCCATGAAGCGCGGCCCGTCCAGCGGCGCGCCGCCGATGACCACCAGCCGGACCGCCGCGTCGGCCTCGATCACCACGGCGCGGCCTTCGGGCAGCACCGCCATCGCGTGCTGCGCGACGGCATCGCCGTCGATCCGCACGTCGCCGTCGACCGGGTAGACGGCGCGCTCGGGCGCCAGCGGAGGCAGCTCGAAGCGCCCGCCCGCCGGCAGCCGGATGTCCAGGTACAGCGTCTCGCTGAGCGTGGCGACGGGCGACTTGGCGCCGAAGGCCTCGCCCACCAGCACGCGCACGGCCGCGCCCTGCTCCGTCAGCGCGGGGATCGCCTCGGCGGGGGTGTGCACGAAGCTTGGCTCCGCCTCCTCGTGCTCCCGCGGCAGCGCCACCCACAGCTGCAGGCCGTGGTTGACGAAGGTGCCGCCCTTCAGGCGCTCGGGCTTGCGCTCCGAGTGCACGATGCCGCGGCCCGCGGTCATCCAGTTGATGGCGCCGGGCAGGATCTCCTGCGCCGAGCCCAGGCTGTCGCGGTGCATCATCGCGCCCTCGAACAGGTAAGTCACCGTCGCCAGGCCGATGTGCGGGTGCGGGCGCACGTCGTGCCGGTCCTCGGGATGCTCGGTGACCGGGCCCATGTGGTCGAAGAAGACGAAGGGCCCGACCGAGCGCTGCTGCGCGGCGGGCAGCAGCCGGCGCACGAGGAAGCCGCCGCCCAGGTCCTTGTCGTGCGGCTTGAGCAATTGCAGGGGTTCGGTCATGGGGTGCTCCTTGTCTTTGTCCGGATGCCGGTGGGAAAGGCGGGCGCCGCCTCAGCCGCGCGCCGCGACGACCTGCGCGATGCGCTCGCCGAAGGCGCGCGCCGTGTCCAGGTCGCCCTGCGGCACCTCGGCCGCGCTGGCGTCCGAGGGCGAGGTGGTCAGCAGGCCGCCGTAGCCGCCCACGTAGTTGGGCGCGTGCCGCGTGGCCGCCTTGTCGTTGGTCGGCTTGATCCCCAGGCTGATCCACAGGCCGCTGTGCTGCATGGCCAGCTGCCACAGGTAGGTCAGCGTGGCGAACTTGTCGCCGTTCATGGTCGCGCTGTTGGTGAAGCCGGCGAAGAGCTTGTCCTTCCAGCCCTGGGCGAACCAGACCTTGGAGGACGCGTCGGCGAACCTCTTGAACTGCCAGCTCGGCCCGCCCATGTAGGTGGGCGACCCGAACACGATGGCGCTGGCCGCGGCGAGCACCTCCCAGCCGCCGCCCGGCAGGTTGCCGTCGGCGTCGATGGCGATCAGTTCGGCCTGCGCGCCCTCAGCCACCGCCTGCGCCACGCGCTGGGTGTGGCCGTAGCCGGAGTGGTAGACGATGACGATGCCGCTCATGTTCGTGTGCTCGATTCAGTTCGTTCAATATCAGGTGGCCGCGGAGCAGGCCATGCCAGGGCACCCGCGGAACTGGCTTTGCCAGGCCGCCGGGTGCGCCCCCTTCCCGCGAAGCGAGAGAAGGGGGAGCCGCGAAGCGGCATGGGGGTTGTTATTTCCTGTCGATACTGAAGCGGCCGGGGCCGAAGGCCGTGAAGGCGAGCAGGCCACCGGCGATGGCGATGTTCTTCCAGAACATGAGCTGGTTGATCATCACCTTGTCGGCCGGCATCGACCAGTAGTTGTGGAAGAACAGCGCCGCGGCCAGCGTGAACAGCGCGATCAGCAGCGCGGCCAGCCGCGTCTTGAAGCCCACCAGCAGCAGGATGCCCAGACCCAGCTCGACCACGATGGCGATCGCCGCGCCCACCTGCGGCATCGGCAGCCCCACCGAGGCGATGTAGCCCGCCGTGCCGGCGAAGCCCGCGATCTTGCTGAAGCCGGCCGGAATGAACAGCGCGGCCAGGAAGATGCGCCCGAGCAGCGCGAGGCCGTCCTGGGTGGGCGTGGTGGAAGAGGTCTGGGTGATGGCCATGGAAGGGCTCCTTGCGTTGAAAAAGACAAACGTGTGAAAAGAGGGAAAGGAAAGCCGCGGCCCGTTCTGCGAGGCCGCGGCACCGGCACTTTACGGCGCCAGGTCGAAGACGAGGACTTCGGCGTCCTTGCCGTGCGACAGCGCCAGGCGCGATTCGTCCGCGATCATCGCCGCATCGCCGCCGCCGAGCTGCCGGCCGTTGACCTGCACCTCGCCGCGCACCACGTGCACGTAGGCCTTGCGGTGCGGGTCCAGCGCCAGCTCGGCCGCCTCGCCGCCGTCGAACAGGCCCGCGTACATCCGGGCGTCGGCATGGATGCTCACCGCCGCGCCCTCGCCTTCCGGCGCCGCCACCAGCGCCAGCCGGCCGCGCTTGTCGGCCGCGTCGACCTTCTTCTGCTCGTAGCCCGGCGTGATGCCGCGCACGTTCGGCTCGATCCAGATCTGCAGGAAGTGCGTGGTCTTGTCGGCCTCGTGGTTGAACTCGCTGTGCATCACGCCGCGGCCGGCGCTCATGCGCTGCACCTCGCCGGGCGGGATCGACTCCACGTTGCCCATGCTGTCCTTGTGCGCCAGCGCGCCGTCGAGCACGTAGCTGATGATCTCCATGTCGCGGTGGCCGTGGGTGCCGAAGCCGGCGCCGGCGGCCACCCGGTCCTCGTTGATCACGCGCAGGTTGCCCCAGCCCATGAAGGCTGGGTCGTAGTACCCCGCGAACGAGAAGCTGTGGAAGGACTTGAGCCAGCCGTGATCGGCGTAGCCACGTTCCTGGGAGCTGCGGACTTGCAACATCGTTGAACCCTTTCGAATGCGGGCAGCAGGCACATCGTGGATGCCTTGCCCTCTCGTGGGCGGTGCCGGTCTGCACCGCGATGGAAGGTACTTTAGGCCGGCCGCACGGTTCCGGGAGGCAGCCGTCTTGAAGACACCATTCAAACGATTTGAATGACAATCCGCCCATGCCCGGCGCGCGCGAAGTCCTCACCCCCGACGCCCTGGCGATGCTCCAGACCGTGGCCGAGCGCGGCAGCTTCGCCGCTGCCGCGCGCGCGCTGGGCGTGGTGCCCAGCGCCCTGACCTACCGCGTGCGCCAGATCGAGGACGCGCTGGACGTGCTGCTGTTCGACCGCAGCGCCCGCCAGGCGCGGCTGACCGAGGCCGGCGCCGAGTTGCTGCGCGACGCCGGCCGGCTGCTGGCCGAGATCGACGCCGTGGCCAACCGCGTGCGCCGCATCGCCACCGGCTGGGAGCCTCAGCTCACCATCGCCATCGACAGCGCGATCGCGCGCGACCCGCTGTACGACCTGGTCGGCGCCTTCTACGCGCTGAACCCGCCTACGCGCCTGAAGCTGCGCGACGAAACGCTGCTGGGCACCATCGAGGCGCTGACCAGCGGCGAGGCCGACCTGGCCATCGGCGCCGTGCTCGACGCCCAGAGCCTGGCCTTCACCGGCGGCGGCATCCGCAGCTGCCTGCTGGGCGAGATCCGCTTCGTCTACGCCGTGGCGCCGCACCACCCGCTGGCCGGGGCGCCGCAGCCCCTCACCGAGGCGCAGATGCGCGCGCACCGCGCCGTGGCCGCCGCCGACTCGGCCCGCCAGCGCCAGGGCATGAGCGTGAACCTGCTGGAAGGGCAGGACGTGCTCACCGTGCCCACGCTGCAGGCCAAGCTGCACGCGCAACTGCACGGCCTGGGCGCCGGCTTCCTGCCCGAGCCGATGGCGCGGCCCTATGTCGAGGCCGGGCACCTGGTGGAACTCGCCACCGAGCGCCCCGCGCCGCTGGGCCGCATGCACTGCGCCTGGCGCGTGCGCAGCGCCGCGCAGCCGGGGCTGGCGCTGAAGTGGTGGCTGGCGCAGTTCGAGCACCCGACCACCCGCGAGGCGCTGCTCATGCGGCACCGCGGGCGCGGGCCGAGCGGTTAGAGTCGGGCGCCATCCCCTCACCGCACACCGCCACCATGCCCATCGCCGACCGCCACACCCCGCCGCCCCGCCGCATCGCCATCGTCGGTGCGGGCCTCGCGGGCCTGACGGCGGCGCGCACGCTGGTGCAGGCGGGCCACGCGGTCGCGCTGTTCGAGCGCGACGCGCGACCCGGCGGCCGCCTGGCCGGCTGGGAATCTCCCTACGGCAGCTTCGACAGCGGCGCCCAGTACTTCACCGTACGCGACGAGCGCCTGCGCCGCGCGCTGGACGCCACCGGCGCTCCCTGCCGGCGCTGGAGCGCCAACGCCGTGCGCGTGCTCGACCCGGCCGGCCGGCTGGTCGAGGCCGCGCTGCCAGGCCTGGAGCCGCACTGGGTCGCCGTGCCGCGCATGGACGCGCTGCCCGCCCACTGGGCCGCGCCGCTGGGCGATGCGCTGCACCGCGGCACCACCGTCGTGCGCATCGAAGCCGACTCGCTGCAACCCGGCCGCTGGCAGCTGCGCACGCAGGGCGAGGCCGACGACACCGCCGTGCAGGCCGGCTTCGATGCCGTGCTGCTGGCAGTGCCGCCGACCGCCGCTCGCCTCCTGCTGGCGCCGGTGGCCGAAGGCCTGGCGCGGCAGGTGGCCGACGTGCGCATCGCGCCGTGCTGGTCGCTGCACCTGGCCTTCGCGCAGGCCAGCCAGCCCGGCCTGCCGCATCTGGGCCCGCAGTGGAACTGCGCGCGCTCCACCCACCACCGCGTGGCCTGGCTGGCGCGCGAATCCTCCAAGCCCGGCCGCGGCGCCATCGAGCGCTGGACGGTGCAGGCCAGCGCCGAGTGGTCGCGCGAACACCTGCGCGACGACGCGGCGCGCGTGCGGGCCAAGCTGCTGCGCGCCTTCGCCGAGATCACCGGCATCCTCGCCACGCCCACCCTGGCCGAGGCGCGCCTGTGGACCGAGGCCAAGACCGAGACGCCGCTGGGCCGCTCGCACCTGTGGGACGCGAAGGCCGGCCTCGGCGTGGCGGGCGACTGGTGCATCGGCCACCGGGTGGAAGACGCCTTCGTCTCCGGGCTGGAGCTGGCGCTGGCCGCACTCTGACGCGTGAGCAGGCCGCCCGAGCCGCCGCCGGGCCGCCCCAAGGCGGCGAGCGCCCCCTCGGGGGGCGGCGAACCACGCGAAGCGGGGAGCGTGGGGGCCACATCGCCGACGCCGGGCCGCCCCAAGGCGGCGAGCGCCCCCTCGGGGGGCAGCGAACCACGCGAAGCGGGGAGCGTGGGGGCTACATACACCGGCCGCTTCGCCCCTTCGCCCACGGGCCCGCTGCACGCCGGCTCGCTGGTCGCCGCCCTGGCGAGCTGGCTGGATGCCCGCGCCGCCGGCGGCCGCTGGCTGGTACGCATCGAGGACGCCGACACCGAACGCTGCATCGCCGGCATGGAGGAACGCATCCTCGGCCAGCTTGCCGACTGCGGCCTGCGGCCCGACGCGCCGCCCGTGCGGCAGACCGCGCGCACCGCGCTCTACGACGACGCCCTGCAGCGGCTGACGCGCGCCGGCCTGGCCTATCCCTGCGGCTGCACGCGGCGCGACATCGACGCCGCCCTGGCAGCGCAGGGCATCGCGCACCGGCGGCACGGCGAGCGCGTCTACCCCGGCACCTGCCGCGGCGGCCTGCACGGCAAGCCCGCGCGCTCCTGGCGCTTCGCCACCTGGCGCATGGCCGGCGCATCGGACGTGCAGTGGCACGACCGGCGCCTCGGCCCGCAGCGCCAGGACGTGATGCACGAGGTCGGCGACTTCGTGCTGCGCCGCGCCGATGGCCCCTGGGCCTACCAGCTCGCCGTGGTGGTGGACGACGCCGACCAGGGCGTGACCGACGTGGTGCGCGGCGAGGACCTGGCCGACAACACGCCGCGCCAGATCCTGCTGCAGCGCGCGCTGGGCCTGCCGGTGCTGCGCTACCTGCACACGCCGCTGGTGCTGGCGGCCGACGGGCAGAAGCTCTCCAAGCAGAACGGCGCCGCGCCGATCGAGACGCACACGCCGGCCGCCGCGCTGGCAGCCCTGCAGTCCGCCGCGGCGGCACTCGGTCTGCCGCCCTGCCCCTCGGCGAACACGCCCGACGAGGCGCTGCGCGTATGGGTCGCGCCCTGGGCCGCTCTCTACAATCCGCCGCCGTGATCGCCGACCCCACGCCAGAGCAGCAGCCGCAGGACCTCCCCGCCGGCGACCCCGACCATCCCGCCCACCGCCGCATCAAGAGCTTCGTCCGGCGCGCCGGGCGCACCACCGAGGCCCAGGCCCGCGCCTATGCGGACTGGGGCCCGACCTACCTGCTGCCCTACCGCGAAGCGCCGCTCGACTTTGCCGCCGCCTTCGGCCGCCAGGCGCCCACCGTGCTGGAGATCGGCTTCGGCATGGGCGAGGCCACGGCCCACATCGCCGCCGTGCGGCCGCAGGACGACTTCCTGTGCTGCGAGGTGCACGAGCCGGGCGTCGGCGCCCTGCTCAAGCGCGCCGGCGAGCAGGGCCTGGGCAACATCCGCATCGTGGCGCACGACGCGGTGGAGGTGCTGCAGCACATGGTGCCGCCCGCCTCGCTGGCCGGCGTGCACATCTTCTTTCCCGACCCCTGGCACAAGAAGCGGCACCACAAGCGCCGCCTGGTCCAGCCGCCCTTCGTGCGCCAGCTGGCCGAGCACCTGGCGACCGGCGGCTACATCCACTGCGCGACCGACTGGCAGCCCTATGCCGAGCAGATGCTGGAGGTGCTCTCGGCCGAGCCGCTGCTGGCCAACACCGCGGCCGGCTTCGCGCCCAAGCCGGACTACCGCCCGCTCACCAAGTTCGAGAACCGCGGCCTGAAGCTCGGCCACGGCGTGTGGGACGTGGTGTTCCGCCGGGTCTGATCAGTCCGCCAGCTCGAAGCGCAGCGGCACGTCCACACGCGCCGGCACGGTGGTGCCTGCTGCGCCGCGCGCGGGCTCGAAGCGCCAGCGCGGCAGCACCTCGCGCACGGCCCTGGCGAAGGCCGGGTGGGAGGCGGACACGATCTGCGCATCGCGCACCCGCCCCTGGCGGTCGACGGTGAAGCGCGCCCGCACCGTGCCGCGGATGCCCTGCTCGATCAGCTCCTCCGGGTAGCGGGGATCGACCCGCGACAGCAGCCTGGGCGGCACCTTGACGGACTCGGCGCCCGGCGCCTCGGCGGGTGGCGCGCCCGGCCCGGGAGCCGGCTCGGGTGCGGCTGGCAACGTCGGCCGCGCCGTCTCGGCCGTGGGCTTCGGCGGCTCCTGCGTCACGTCCTGGACGCGGGGCACCTGGCGGGTGCAGGCGGCGGCGCACAGGGCCAGCACCGCGACGGCTGCCCACCGGCCCGCCCGTGCGCGATGCACGCGCCCGCCTGTCAGTCTTTCGTTGGCATGAGGCATAAATGTTGCTAATCTGAAACCATTGTCAATAAAGGTGACTCACCATGGACAACCGCAGACGTTGGCTGACCCGCTGCGCGAGCGCCGCCGCCGGGCTCGCCGTGCCGCTTCTCGCGCGCAGCGCCCCGCCCGGCACCCTGGTGCTGGGCCAGTCCGTGCCGCTCACCGGCGACGCCAGCGAGATCGGGCTGGCGTACGCCGGCGGCGCCAAGCTCTGCGTCGACGCGTACAACGACAGTGCCGGCGACCTGCCGCGCATCGAGCTGCGCCAACTCGATGATGCCTACAGCGCCGAGCGCGCCGCGGCCAATGCCCGCAAGCTGCTGGACGAGGGCTGCGATGCGCTGTTCGGCTTCGCCGGTGCGGCCAGCACCCTGGCCGCCGCCCAGGTGGCCCAGCAGCGCGGCGCCATTTTCTTCGCGCCCTTCGCGGCGCCCGACGCGCTGCGCAGCGCGTCGTACCCGCAGGTCTACCTGGTGCGCCCCAGCATGGCGGACGAAGCCTTCAAGATGGTGCAGTACTGCGCCACGCTCGGGCTCACCCGCATCGCCCTGGTGGGCGACGACGACGCGCTGGGGCGGGCCGGACTGGAGGCCGTCAACCGGGCGCTGGCCGACCTGAAGCTGCCGGCCCTGGCGGTCACCGCCTTCGTGCCGCCGAACGGCACGAAGGTCGACACGGCGGTGGCTGCCGTCAAGGCGGTGCAGCCGCAGGCGATCATCCAGGCGGCGCTGTTCCGCAGCACCGCCGCCTTCATCCAGAAGATGCGCGGCGCCGGCTATGCGGGCGCCTTCCTCAACTTCTCCACGGTCGGCATCGACCCGCTGTACTTCGCGCTGGGCCAGCAGATCGGCGGCGTGGTGGTCTCGCAGGTGGTGCCCTCGCCGCGCAGCCGGACCACGCCGATCGTGCGCGAGTACCTGGCGGCCATCGACGCGAGCGACCAGACGCCCGGCTACGAGGGGCTGGAGGGCTTCATCGCCGCCAAGACCCTGGCCGAGGCCGTGCGCCGCGCCGGCCGAGGCGCCAAGGCGGCGGCGCTGCAGCGCGTGCTACCCGGCATGGCGCACTACGACGTGGGCGGCTTCCGGCTGAACCTGCGCTCGGGCGTGCGCGAGGCTACCTCCGCCATCGAGCTGGTGTCGATCTCGGCAGACGGGCGGCTGATCCGCTGAGGCGCGCGCCGGCCGCCGGGCCGGCATGTCAAGTGGCGGACAGCCGCGGCGCCGGTGCGGGTCTAGAGTGGCCGCTTCCCACGACCCCACAAGACCGGAGACACGCAGCGATGAACGCAAGAGCGAATTTCGTGCGCATGCAGGACAGCACGCGCGAGGACTGGCAGGCCATCGGCGGCGAATTCATGCACTTCGCCCAGGGCCTGCCCGACCGGGTGATGGCGCACCTGAAGCTGCTCGAAGGCGACTACGGCGGCTTCCCGGTCGACCGCTACACCCACTCGCTGCAGACCGCCACCCGCGCGCTGCGCGACGGACGCGATGAGGAGTACGTGGTCTGCGCCCTGCTGCACGACATCGGCGACACGCTGGGCAGCTTCAACCACCCGGACATCGCGGCGGCCATCCTCCAGCCCTTCGTCGGCGAGGCCAACCACTGGATGGTCCAGCACCACGGCATCTTCCAGGGCCACTACTTCTTCCACCACATCGGGCTGGACCGCGACCTGCGCGACCGCTTCAGGGAACACCCGCACTACGAGCGCACGGCCGAGTTCTGCGAGCTGTACGACAACCCGGCCTTCGACCCGAAGGGCGAGACCTTGCCGATCGGCGAGTTCGAGCCCATGCTTCGCCGGCTGATGCGCGAGCCGCGCCAGAGCGTCTACAAGGCCGCGCTCGCCCCCGAGACCGCCTGAACCCCGGAGACACCATGAACGCCACCACCCCCGCCGAAACCCGCGCCGTGCGCCAGCTCGTCTCCGACGAGGAATGGCAGCTGCGCACCGACCTGGCCGCCTGCTACCGCCTGGTGGCGCTGTACGGCTGGAGCGACCTGGTCTTCACCCACATCAGCGCCCGCATCCCGGGGCCGGAGCACCACTTCCTCATCAACCCCTACGGGATGATGTTCGACGAGATCACCGCCTCCAGCCTGGTCAAGGTGGACATGGACTGCAACAAGCTGATCGACTCGCCCTGGCCGGTCAATCCGGCGGGCTTCGTCATCCACAGCTGCATCCACGCCGCGCGGGAAGACGTGCAGTGCGTGCTGCACACCCACAGCCGCGCCGGCGTGGCAGTGAGCGCGCAGAAGTGCGGCGTGCTGCCCATCAGCCAGCAGAGCACCTTCGTGCTGTCCTCGCTGGGCTACCACGACTACGAGGGCGTGGCCGTGCGCGACGACGAGAAGCCGCGCCTGCAGCAGGACCTGGGCGGCAACAGCTTCCTGATGCTGCGCAACCACGGCCTGCTGACGGTGGGCCGGACGGTGGCCGACGCCTTCCTCAACATGTACACCTTCGAGAACACCTGCCGCATCCAGATCGACGCGCAGGCCGGCGGCGAGCTGGTGACGGTGAACCCGCGCATCCTCGACGGCCTGTCGCAGGTGATGAAGACCGTCACCACCGGCCTGGGCGCCAACATCGCCTGGCCGGCGCTGCTGCGGCGGCTGGACCGCGAGAGCCCGGGTTTCCGGGACTGACCCGGGTTTCCGGGACGGGGTCTGACCGGGCCGGGCCGCTGCGCGACAATGCGTGGTGGACCGATCCGTTCACATTTTTCCCAAGGAAATCCAGCGCCATGAGCACGACGTCTCCGACCATCATCTACACCCTGACCGACGAAGCGCCCGCGCTTGCCACCGCCTCGCTGCTGCCCATCGTGCGCACCTTCGCCCAGGCCGCCGGCATCAACGTCCAGACCAGCGACATCTCGGTGGCCGGCCGCATCCTGGGGCAGTTCCCCGAATGCCTGACCGAGGAGCAGCGCGTTCCCGACAACCTGACGGAGCTGGGCAAGCTGACGCTCAAGCCCGAGGCCAACATCATCAAGCTGCCCAACATCAGCGCCTCGGTGGCCCAGCTCAAGGCCGCCATCAAGGAACTGCAGGACAAGGGCTACAAGATCCCCGACTTCCCCGAGAACCCGAAGACGGACGAGGAGAAGGACATCCGCGCGCGCTACAACAAGTGCATCGGCAGCGCGGTGAACCCGGTGCTGCGCGAGGGCAACTCCGACCGCCGCGCGCCCAAGGCGGTGAAGGAATACGCCCGCAAGAACCCGCACAGCATGGCCGAGTGGAGCCAGGCCTCGCGCTCGCACGTCTCGCACATGCACCACGGCGACTTCTATCACGGCGAGAAGTCGATGACGCTGGACCGCGCGCGCGACGTGAAGATGGAGCTGATCACCAAGAGCGGCAAGACCATCGTGCTCAAGCCCAAGGTCTCGCTGCTGGACCGCGAGGTGATCGACTCGATGTTCATGAGCAAGAAGGCGCTGCTGGAGTTCTACGAGCAGCAGATCGAGGACGCGCGCAAGACGGGCGTGATGTTCTCGCTGCACGTGAAGGCCACGATGATGAAGGTCTCGCACCCCATCGTGTTCGGCCACTGCGTCAAGATCTTCTACAAGGACGCCTTCGCCAAGCACGCCAAGCTGTTCGACGAGCTGGGCGTGAACGTCAACAACGGCATGGTCGACCTGTACAACAAGATCGCCACGCTGCCGCAGAGCAAGCAGGACGAGATCAAGCGCGACCTGCACGCCTGCCACGAGCACCGCCCCGAGCTGGCGATGGTCGACTCGGCCCGCGGCATCACCAACTTCCACTCGCCCAACGACGTGATCGTCGACGCGTCGATGCCCGCGATGATCCGCAACGGCGGCAAGATGTACGGCGCCGACGGCCGCCTGAAGGACGTCAAGGCCGTGATGCCGGAGAGCACCTTCGCCCGCATCTACCAGGAGATCATCAACTTCTGCAAGTGGCACGGTGCCTTCGACCCGAAGACCATGGGCACCGTGCCCAACGTCGGCCTGATGGCGCAGCAGGCCGAGGAATACGGCTCGCACGACAAGACCTTCGAGATCCCCGAGGACGGCGTCGCCAACATCACCGACCTGGCCACCGGCGAGGTGCTGATGAGCCAGGACGTCGAGCAGGGCGACATCTGGCGCATGTGCCAGGTCAAGGACGCCGCCATCCGCGACTGGGTCAAGCTGGCCGTCACCCGCGCGCGCAACTCGGGCATGCCGGTGGTCTTCTGGCTCGACGCCTACCGCCCGCACGAGAAGGAGCTCATCACCAAGGTGCGCATGTACCTGCACGAGCACGACACCACCGGCCTGGACATCCAGATCATGAGCCAGGTGCGCGCCATGCGCTACACGCTGGAGCGCGTGATCCGCGGGCTGGACACCATCAGCGCCACCGGCAACATCCTGCGCGACTACCTCACCGACCTGTTCCCGATCATGGAGCTGGGCACCTCGGCCAAGATGCTGTCGATCGTGCCGCTGATGGCCGGCGGCGGCATGTACGAGACGGGCGCCGGCGGCTCCGCGCCCAAGCACGTGCAGCAGCTGGTGGAAGAGAACCACCTGCGCTGGGATTCGCTGGGCGAGTTCCTCGCGCTGGCGGTGAGCCTGGAGGAACTGGGCATCAAGAACGGCAACGAGAAGGCCAAGGTGCTGGCCAAGGCGCTGGACGCCGCCACCGGCAAGCTGCTGGACAACAACAAGGGCCCCTCGCCGAAGACCGGCCAGCTCGACAACCGCGGCAGCCACTTCTACCTGGCGCTGTACTGGGCCCAGGCCCTGGCCGAGCAGACCGAGGACAAGGAACTCGCCGACCGCTTCAAGCCGCTGGCCGAGTCGCTGGCCGCCAACGAGAAGAAGATCGTCGGCGAGCTGGAGGCCGTGCAGGGCAAGCCGGCCGACATCGGCGGCTACTACAAGACGGACGAGAAGAAGACCGAGGCCGTGATGCGGCCGAGCAAGACCTTCAACGACGCGCTGGCGAGCGTGAGCGCCTGACGCCGCCCGGCCCCCGGCATGGAAAAGCCGTCGCCTGCGACGGCTTTTTCTTTTTCCGCCGCCCCTAAACTCGCCCGCATGCCAGCCATCGACGCCACCCTCCGCCCTGCCTTCGCGCCCACCGGCCGCCTGCGCGCCTCCATCAACCTGGGCAACCCCATCCTGGCGCACCGCGACGCGCAGGGACAGCCGGCCGGCGTGTCGGTGGACCTGGCGCGCGCCCTGGCCCGGGCGCTGGGCGTCGCGGCCGAGCTGGTCGTGTTCGAGAAGGCCGCCCAGTCGGTCGAGGCGGTGCGCGGCGAGCAGGCCGACATCGGTTTCTTCGCCGTCGATCCGGCACGCAGCCAGGGCCTGCGCTTCACCGCGCCCTACGTGCTGATCGAGGGCAGCTACCTGGTGCCGGCCGGCTCGGCGCTGGCCGACAACGCGGAGGTCGACCGCGCCGGCACGCGCGTGGCCGTCGGCCAGGGCAGCGCCTACGACCTCTTCCTCACGCGCGAACTGAAGGCCGCACACATCGAGCGCGTGGCCGACGCCGAGGCCGTGCGCGCCGCGCTGAAGGCCGGACAGGTGGAGGTCGCTGCCGGCATCCGCCAGTTGCTGGAGGGCTGGGCGCAGGGCGACGCCGCGCTGCGCATGCTGCCGGGCCGCTTCATGGTGATCCAGCAGGCGATGGGCCTGCCCGACAGCCGCGGCGCCGAGGCCGCCGCCGCGCTGGCGGCCTTCGTGGAAGAGGCCAAGCGCAGCGGCTTCGTGGCCGAGGCGCTGGCGCGGCACCGCGTGCAGGGCGCCAGCGTCGCGCCCGCTGCCGGCGCCTGATGCGGATTGACGTTCAATCGACAAGGGCCGTTCGGGCTGAGCTTGTCGAAGCCTCACGCGGCTCCGACCCTTCGACAAGCTCAGGACAGGCCAAGCTCAGCGTGAACGGTTGATATCGTTGGACGCACCTCTTGTATGAGGCTGCGCCGTCAATCCGCCTGGATGCCGAACTCCTTCACCACGCGCCCGAAGCGCGCGTAGTCGGCCGCCACGGTGCGGCCCAGCGCGGCGCCGTCGGCCAGGTCCGGCGCCACGCCCATCGAGGCGAGCTTGGCCTTCACGTCGGGCATCTTCATGACTTCGGCCATCGCGGTGTTGAGCGTCTTCACCACCTCGGGCGGCAGGCCTTTGGGGCCGAAGAAGCCCCACCAGGCGGTCACGTCCACGTCCTTGTAGCCCAGCTCGGCCAGCGAGGGCACGTCGGGCAGCATGAAGGAGCGGCCCCGCCCCGTCACCGCCAGCGGCACCAGCTTGCGCTCGGCCAGGTAGGGCGCCACCGCCCCGGGCGTGGAGTACACGGTGGGGATGTGGCCGCCCAGCGCATCGGCCAGCGACGGCGCCGTGCCCTTGTACGGCACGTGCTGCAGCTTGATGCCGGCCGCGCTGTTGAACATCTCGGCCACGATGTGCATGGGCGAGCCGGAGCCCGGGCTGCCGTAGGAGATCGACTGGCCGCCCTTGGCCTGGCCCACCAGCGTCTTCACGTCCTTGATGCCCGACTGGGGGCTGGCCAGCAGCAGCAGCGGCGAGCCGCCCACCTGCACCACCGGCGTGAAGTCCTTGACCACGTCCATCGGCACGCCGCCCTTGAGCACCAGCGGCGCGATGGCGAAGGTGCTGGGCGCGAACAGCAGCGTGTAGCCGTCGGCCGGCGCCTTGGCGACGAGGCCCGCGCCCAGCGTGCCGCTGGCGCCGGGCCGGTTGTCCACCACCACCGGCTGCTTGAGCAGGGTGGACAGCTTCTCGCCGTACACGCGGGCCATCACGTCGGTGTCGCCGCCGGCCGGGTAGGCCACGATGAAGGTGATGCTCTTGGCCGGCCAGGCCTGGGCCTGCGCGCCCATGCAGCACAGGCCGGCGCCCAGCGCCAGGCCCAGGGCCGCGGCGCGTCGTGTGAGGGTGTTCTTCATGACAACTCCTTGCGGGCCTGCGCCCATGCGTGTGGTGGTGGAAAGGGAAGCGAAAGGAAGAGGAAGGAAGGCACTCAGGCCGCGCGGGGCGCCACGTCGTGGTGGCTCGCGCCGCGCTCGCGCAGCCACAGCACCAGGCCGCACAGCATCACCACCGCCTGGGTGCCGACCAGCATGCCGAAGCCGGCCATGAAGCCGCCGCCGGCCGAGCGCGAGGTCCAGCCGATCACCGCGCCCATGATGGCCGGCATGAAGCCGGCCACCAGGCTGCCTGCGCCGTTGACCACGCCGTAGGCGCTGGCCACGTGCTCCGGCCGCGCGCAGTGCTGCACGGTGCTGGGGATGGCCGGGCTCATCAGGCCCCAGCAGAAGTTGGCGGCGATCAGGCAGTAGGCGGCCGCGTAGCGGTCCTGCACGTGGATGGCCATCCACACCGCCACCGCCACCCCGAGGCTGCCGCCGACGAAGATCAGGGGCACCTGGCGGCGCTCGATGCGGTCGATGATCATGCCGCCGACGAACACCGCCGCCACGCTGGCGTACTGCGGCAGCGAGGCCAGCCAGCCCATTTCGCGCAGCGAGAAGCCGCGCGACTCCTTCAGGTACGCGGGCAGCCAGTTGCTGCTGCCCCACAGGTACGAGAGGAAGGCCGCGGTGAGCACCGTCACCAGCACCAGGTAGCGGGTGTGCATGGCGCCGCGCACGATCTGCCCGACCTGCCCGAAGGCGTCGCCGAGCGACTTCGGCGCCGGCAGGCCCGTCTCCACCTTCGGCATGCGGATGAAGGCCAGCACCAGCGGGATGCCCAGCGCGATGTTGACCAGCCCCAGCACGTGGAAGGAGGTCTGCCAGTCGTGCCCGGCCACCAGGTAGCCGACGAAGGGGTAGCCCACCGCCAGGCCCAGCCCGGTGCCCATGTTCACCAGCGAGTTCGGCTTGCCGTTCTCGCGGCTCTCGAAGTGCGCCTTGATGTAGCTGCCGGCCAGCGAGAACAGCGGGCCTTCCGAGACGCCCAGCAAGATGCGCGAGGCCAGCAGCAGCCCGTAGCTGTTCATCGTGGGCGACAGGAAGGTGACCACGCCCCACAGCAGCAGCCCCGCGACCAGGCTGCGCCGCACGCCGAACAGCGCCGCCGCGAAGGGCGTGAGCACGAAGGAGGAGACGCCGTAGCCCACCATGAACGCGGTGGCCAGGAGGCCCTGGCGCGTGCGGTCGTCGGATGTCAGGCCGATGTGCGACAGGAAATCGCGATCGGTGATCAGGACCGAGATGTTGATGCGGTCCACGTAGGAGATGGCGACGATCACGAACAGCGTGATCACGCCCCACCAGCGCAGCGAGCGCGAGTCCTTCATGGTGTGGCCCCCTGGATGAGAAAGGATGGAATCAGAAGAAGTGGCGCATGCCCACCTCGTAGCCGTTGGAGTGGCCGCCCGGCACGTTGGCCGGCGCCGCCACGCCCAGCACGCCGATGGCGCGCTGCGAGCCGCGCGAGTTGTTCAGCCGCGCGTAGGTGGCGTAGAGCTGAGTGCGCTTGGAGAGGTTGTGGCCGTAGCCGATGGCGAACTTGCGCCAGTCGGCGTCGCTGCCGCGCGTGTCGTAGCGGCCGATGGAGGCGCGGATCTCGCCGGCGCCCACCGGCACCTTCACGCCCAGTTGCAGGCCGCGCACCTCCACGTCGCCGCGCTTGTGGCTGGCCCACAGCAGCATGGGCTGGACGACGCCGAAGTCGTAGCTCAGGCCGACGTTGCGGAAGCGCTGGTCCTGCGCCTGCGTGAGGCCCTGCAGCTTGGCCGCCGACACCGAGGCGTGCAGCCCGCCGTTGCGGTAGCCGAAGCGCGCGCCGTTGTACTCGCCGCCCACCGTCGGGTCCGTGTTCAGCCGCTCGCTGAACGCGTGCTGCACCTGCCCGTAGAAGCCGCCCAGGCCGGGCGGCGTGAAGTAGCTGATGGCGTTGCTGATCTGGATGGTGGGCACACCGTTCATCACGAAGGTGTTGGTGCCGCCCACGCCGTTGGTCAGGAAGGGATCGAACAGCAGCGTGTTCAGGAAGGTGGCCGAGTCGTCGCGGCCCAGGCGCAGCTCGCCCCAGCCGCCCATCAGGCTGACGGTGGCGCGCCGGTTGAAACCGGCGTTCACGTCGCCGGTGTCGGGCGAGAAGCCCGCCTCCAGCCAGAAGCCGGCCTTCAGGCCGCCGCCCAGGTCTTCTACGCCGCGGAAGCCGAAGCGGCTGATGTTGGCGCCGCTGTTGGACAGGCCGGTGCGCGACGTGCCCTCGCCCGTCACGTGGGCCACGCCGATGTCGACGGTGCCGAACAGCGTGACGGACGACTGGGCATGGGCGCCAGCCGCCGCGGCTGCCAGGGCAGCAGCCGCCACGAGGGAGGGGGTGGATTTCTTCGTCATGTGGTCTCCTCTTGAAAAAATGAGCAACGCGCTGCCCGTCCCGCCGCGGCGGGACAAGGTCGAATAAAGGGGTTGGGGGGGTGTCGGGTGCTAGATGTCGAGCACCAGCTTCTTGCCGGTGCAGCGCGACACGCAGATCATCATCGTCTTGCCCGACTGGCGTTCGAGCTTGGTCAGGATGCCGTCCTGGTGGTCCAGCTCCCCGTCGAAGCCCAGCACCGCCGTCTCGCAGGCGCCGCACACGCCTTCCTTGCAGCTGTGGTCCGGGTTCAGCCCGGCGTCGATCAGCGCGTCCAGGATGGACTTGCCCGCGGGCACCTCCACCGTCTGCCCGCTTTGCTCGCACACCACCTCGAAGCCGTGCGTCTCGCTGGCCGACGCCACCACCACCGCGGCGAAGCGCTCGATGTGCGCGTTGGCGTAGCCGAGCTGCTCGCAGGTCTTCTCGAAGGCGTCGAGCATCGGCGTGGGGCCGCAGCAGTAGTAGTGGCTGTCGGCGCCGCGCCCGGCCAGCAGCCTGGCCAGGTCGGGCGGTGCGCCCTGTTCGTCGTCGAAGTGCCAGGTGATGGACGCCGTCTTGTCCGCCAGCGCCTGGATGCCCTCGATGAAGGCGGCCTCCTTGCGGGTGCGCGCGCAGTACACCACTTCCACCGGCCGGCCCAGCGCCGCCAGGCGCTGCAGCATGCAGTAGATGGGCGTCACGCCGATGCCGCCGGACACCAGCACGCTCTTGGGGGCGTCCTCGTGCAGCTCGAAGTTGTTGCGCGGCGCGGAGATGTCGATCACCTGCCCCACGCGCAGTTGCTGGTGCACGTAGCGCGAGCCGCCGCGGCTGCCCTTGTCGTTGAGCACGCCCACCACGTAGCGGCCGCGGTCGCTGGCCGGGTTGCACAGGGAGTAGCTGCGCACCAGGCCGTTGGGCAGGTGCAGGTCGATGTGCGAGCCGGCCTCGAAGGGCGGGAATTCCACGCCGGCGCCGGCCGGGCGGAATTCGACGCTGACGATGCCGTCGGCCTCGTATCGCAGGGTGTGGACCAGGGCCTTGAGCGTGGGGGCGGACATGCGTCAGCCCGGCACCGGCGGCCCGCCTGCCGGGGCCTGCATCGTCATTCGGCGCGCACCTCGTTCACCAACGTGGCGACGCCGCCGACCTCCACCTCAACCACATCACCGGGCCGCATGAAAAGCGGCGGTTGCCGCTTGAACCCCACGCCGCCGGGGGTGCCGGTCACGATCACATCGCCGGGCTCGAGTCCGGTGAAGGACGAGATGTAGGAGATCAATCGGGGAATCGGGAAGATCAGTTGTTCCGTCGTGGCGTGCTGGACGGTCTGTCCGTTCAGCCGTGTCGTCAGGCTGAGCGCCTGGCCGTCGGAGACCTCCCCCCGCGTGACCATCCAGGGCCCGAATGCGCCCGTGGCGGGAAAGTTCTTGCCTGGCGTCCACTGCGTCGTGTGCGACTGCCAGTCGCGGACGGAGCCGTCGTTGTAGGGGGCATAGCCGGCGACGTGCTCCCATGCATCCGCTTCGGAGATGCGCCGGCCAGGCCGGCCGATCACGACCGCGATCTCGCCCTCGTAGTCGAGCGCGCCGGACTCCTTCGGGAGCACGATCGCCTGCCCGTGCCCGACCTGCGAGGCGCCCACGCGCAGAAAGAGGGTCGGATGCCCGGTTCTTTCCCGCTTGGCTTCGACCCGGTGCTCCTCGTAGTTCAAGCCGACGCAGAAGATGCGCGGCGGATCGGGCACGACCGGCAGCAGGACGGTCTCCGCCAGCGCGATCGACGCCTCGCGGGACGCTGCCAGCCGCTCCAGCTCGGCGAGGCTGCCGCTCGAAAGCGCGGAGCGCAGCGTGGGAAGCCGCCCGCCGGAGGCCGCCTGCAGATCGACGATCCGGTCGTCCACGAGCGCACCCCAACTGCGGCTGCCCTGGAAGGAATAGCTCAGAAGTTTCATCGAAAGAAGGCTTCCTGCACGGAAGCAGTCGAGAGACAGGTGATTCAGTCGGCCGTGACGCCCGCGGACTTCACGATCCGTCCCCATTTGTCGTACTCAGCCAGGAAGTAGGCCCGGAACTGCTCGGGCGTGCCCCCGCGAACGCTGGCCCCCTGGGTCGCGAGTGTTTCGCGCATTTCCTTGGCTCCAAGTGCGACATTCACCTCGCGGGAGAGCTTGTCGATGATGGGCTTCGGCGTGCCTGCGGGCGCCAGCAGGCCGAACCAGGTGCCGGCCTCGAAGTCCGCGACATGCTCCTGCTGCATGGTCGGGATGTCCGGAAACTGCGGCGACCGCTCGCGGGACGTGATCGCGATCGCCTTGAGCTTGCCGCCCTTTACCAACGGCGCCGCGGTGCTGAAGACGTCGAACATCAGGTCGATCTGCCCCGCGACCAGGTCCACGAGCGCCGGGCCGCTGCCCTTGTACGGCACGTGGACCATGTCCACGCCCGTGAGGGTCTTGAAGTACTCGCCCGCCAGGTGGGCCGCGCTGCCCTTGCCGAACGAGCCGTAGGACAGCCTGCCCGGCCTGGCCTTCGCCTCGGCGATCAGTTCGCCGACGTTGCCGACTTTCAGCTCCGGCTTGACCACCAGGAGCAGCGGCTGCGTGGCGATCAGTGTGATGGGCTCGAACGAGGCGATCGGGTCGTAGGGCAGCTTGGCATAGATGTGCGGCGTCACCGTGAGCGGCCCCGCCGCGCTGAACAGCAGGGTGTAGCCGTCGGCAGGCGCTTTCGCGACGAAGTCGTTTCCGAGCGCGCCGCCCGCGCCGGCGCGGTTCTCCACGACGATGGGCTGGCCCAGGCGCTCCGACAGCGACTTGGCCAGAAGCCGTCCGGTCTGGTCGGTCGAGCCGCCCACCGCATAGGGGACCACCAGCCTGATCGGCTTGCCGGGATAGCTGTCGGCGTGCGCCGCGGTGAGGCTGACGAGGGCGAGGGCTGCCACGGCCATTGCCGTGCGCAGTCGGATGAGGCTGTCGAGCATCGTGGTGTCTCCTGGTTCTTGATGGATGTGGGCAGCAGGCGCTATTTCATGGCGGGTGCGGGTTCGCGCGCGGCCGCGGGCACATGCCCGACGGCGTCGCCGAAGCGCTCGAGCATCACCTGGTCGAACGACACGCCCTCCGACGCGAACCAGCTTCCCGAGCGCAGCCGGTAGGCCTCGTGCTTCCGCGGCGCCTCGGGTTCCACGCCGCGGGCCAGCGCCTTCGCGCCTGCGAGGACCGTCCTGCGGAAGCGCACCACGGCCGCATCGGAGGCCGACAGGTGCTCCTGCGTCCGGTCGTGGATGCGGCCCTGGCTGTCCTGGATCATGGCGTCCTGCTCGGCAACCCCGCGGACCCCCGTGTAGCTGATGTGCTTCTGGTGGGTGCGATCGATCAGGTATTCGTTGGCCCGGTTGCGGATCGGGAAGAACCTGGCATCCACCTCGGCGATGACGCCGTGCCCTTCGCTGAACTTGGCCCTTTCATCATCGGTGAGCGGCCGGTCCGGGTTCCACGCATAGGTGTAGATCCAGCAGCTTTCGTCGTCGATCGGCACCCACGTGTAGCCGAAGTGCGTCTCGCCCGGCAGCGTCGAGGGAGTCGTGCTGTGAGAGGGCAGCGCGAACTGGGCACTGCGCCAGTAGCGCGTGCCGCCGTCGGCGCGCCGCGCGCCGCCCACGACGAAGCCGACCTCGTGATCCAGGATCGAGAACTCGGGCAACGGATCTTCACGGATCCAGCGCAGCCGCTTCTCGTCGGCCGGAGCGTCCGGGTTCTCGTTGGAGCGCACGCACGGCGCCGGCATGTGCAGGAACGAGAAGTGGGAGGTGTCGAGCGCACCTTCGATCGATTGGGCCCAGTTGCACTCCTGCAGCTTCTTGGTGACGAAGCGGTGCGAGGCCGGAAGCGAGCCGAACTCGAGTTGCGGAACCTCGGGAAGATCGCGGCCCCAGGGCTCCGGCCCCATGTAGGCCCAGACGACCTCCCCGTACTCGCGCGTGGGGTACGCCTTCAGCCTCAGCGTGTCGTGGTAGCTCGCGTCCGGCGGCACATTCGGCAGTTCCACGGGCCGCCCCTGGATGTCGAATTGCCAGCCATGAAAGACGCACCGGATGGCGCAGCTCTCGTTTCTCCCGAAGTAGAGATCCGCGCCGCGATGCGGGCAGCGCGCGTCCACCAGGCCGACGACGCCATCGCTGTTGCGAAACGCCACGAGCCGTTCGCCCATGATGTTGACGCGAAGCGGTGCGCCGTCGGGCTCCGGCAGTTCGCGCGAGAGCGCAACCGGCTGCCAGAAGCGCCGGAAGAACTGGCCCATGGGCGTGCCGGCGCCGGTTCGGGTGAGCAGGTCGTTGTCAGCCGCGCTGAGCATGTCGTTGGTCTCCTTCAGTCCGCATCGCCGGATGTCCGCCCCCGGCGATTCCATAGGGCGCCGCCCATCCGAGCGTCTCGAGCGTGTGGGCCGACGGCGCGTACTCGCAGCCGATCCATCCGTTCCATCCCATCTCTTCGATGAGGCCGAACAGGTAGGGAAAACGGATCTCCCCCGTACCGGGCTCATGGCGGCCCGGCACGTCGCCCACCTGGATGTGGCCGATGTAGGGCCAGGCCATCCGCAGGCGATCGGCCATGCCGCCCTCCTCCGTCTGCACATGGAAGGTGTCGAAGCACAGCTTGACGTTGTCGCGGCCGATGGACCGCACGACCTCCACGCCTTCGTCGATGCGGTGGTACAGGAAGTCGGGAAAGCGCGCGCGGCAGCAGGGCTCGAGAATGAGCGATAGGCCCGCCGCCGCGGCCTGGTCGGCGGCCCATGCGATGTTGTCCTTGAACAGCGCCATGCACCGGCTCCTGTCCATCCCTGCCGCCAGGTTGCCGGGCATCACATGGATCATCGGCCCGCCCACCTGCGAGGCGTAGTGGATCGCCGTGCGGATGCTGTCCCTGAACTTCGACTCGAAGCCGGGCAAGGCCGCATAGCCGCGCTCGCCCCGGTCCCAGTCGAAGGGCGAGAGGATCTGCACCAGCGTCAATCCATTGCCCTCGAGGCGCGCCGCGATTTCGCGGGCCGGATATTCATAGGGGAAAGCCACCTCGACGCCCTTGAAACCCGCCTTGGCAGCGGCCTCGTAGCGTTCGAGCATGGGGTACTCGGTGAAGAGCCACCGCAGGTTCGGGTCGAATCGAATCATCGTGTCCTGGTTCGTGGAGAGCTTCATCCTAGGGAGGCCGCACTATTGAGACAAGCTAGAATTTTTGACGCCTTATTGAGGTTCCCTTATGAATATAGGAAGCGTCACGTTTCGCCAGCTGCGCGCCTTCGTCGCAATTGCGGAGACAGGCGGATTCGCAGCCGCCGCGCGCCGGCTGCACCTGACGCCCTCGGCGCTGAGCCTCCTGATCCGGGATCTCGAACGGAACATGAAGGTGCGCCTGTTCGATCGGACGACGCGCTCCACCGCCTTGTCACAGGCGGGTGTCGAGTTCTTCCCATTGGCGCGCAAGGTGCTCGACGATCTCTCGCGCGCGCTCGAAAGCACGCAGGACCTGGAGCAGAAGAAGCGTGGCGCGGTTCGGCTTGCGTGCACGCCGCTGTACGCGGCGACCACGCTTCCGGAACTGGTGCGCCGCTACCACGCGAAGTACCCGGCAATCGCCGTCTACGTCCTGGACTCGCTCAACCAGCAGGCCACCGCGCGCGTGGCCAGCGGAGAGGCCGATCTCGGCGTCGCGCCGCAGCGCGCCACGCCGCCGGAACTGGTTCAGCAAAGCCTGATGCGCGACCGGATCTGCCTCGTCTGCAGGCCCGACCACCCTCTCGCGGCACGCCCCCGTACCACCTGGACGCAAGCGCTGAAATACCCGTTCGTGAGCCTGACGCCGGACTTCACCCTCCGGCTGCAGGCCGATCTGTTCAAGCATTCGCCGAAGCTGGTGCTGCAGGCCGCCCACGAAGTGTCATTCATCACCACCGCGCTCGGCATGGTGCAAAGCGGCTTTGGCGTGACGGCGCAGCCCAGCCGGGTATTGACGCTGCTCGGGTCCTTCGGCCTGGTGGCGCGACCCCTCGCATCACCCGTGGTCGATCGGCACCTGTCGCTTTTCAGCCCCCGGGCGCGGGGCTTGTCGCCTGCCGCCCAGAGCTTCAAGGATTTCCTGCTGGAAGACCTGGAACGTCGCGCCGTGGCATGAGATGCGCCCCGCCTGGGGGAATCGACATTCTTCAGCCTTCACGTCATCACACGGCCGACGTACTCCCTGGCACGCCGCAGGCCAGCTTCAGTCCTGCCCGTCCGCCAGCAGCAGGCGCCACAGCAGCGCCCCCACGACCGCGCCGGCGATGGGCGCCGCCCAGAACAGCCAGAGCTGATCGACCGCATGCCCGGCGCCGAACAGCGCCACGCCGGTGCTGCGCGCCGGGTTGACCGAGGTGTTGGTCACCGGAATGGAGACCAGGTGGATCAGCGTGAGGCACAGGCCGATGGCCAGACCGCCGAAGCCGGCGGCCGCGCGCCGGGCCGTCGCCCCCAGGATGACGACGAGGAACAGCGCCGTCATCACCACCTCGCACAGGAAGGCCGCTCCCATCGCATAGCCGCCGGGCGAATGCTCGCCGTAGCCGTTGGTGGCGAAGCCGCCGAGCTGCGCGCCCGGCCGGCCGGTGGCGATGGCATACAGCACGGCGCCGGCGGCGATGGCGCCGAGCACCTGTACGCCCACGTAGCCGGGCGCGCGCGCCGCCGGGAAGCGCCCCGCCACGACCAGCCCGAGCGTGACGGCCGGATTGAAATGCCCGCCGGACACCGGCCCCAGCGCATAGGCGCCGGTGAGCACCGTGAGGCCGAAGGCCAGCGCCACGCCCGCGAAGCCGATGCCCAGTTCCGGGAAGCCGGCGGCCAGCACCGCGCTGCCGCAGCCGCCCAGCACCAGCCAGAAGGTGCCGACGAATTCGGCCGCCCAGGCCTTGAAGGTGTTGTGTTCGTTCATCCCGCGTTCTTTCCCTGATGTGTGACAGACAGAAGTGCGCACGGCCGCGGGTGGGCGGCCGTGCGGGGCGGGATTCTAGGAACGGGGATGCCCGCCTCCGGGCGTTCCGGCGCGCGTTCGCGCAACCTCTTCACGGTCCGGCGCGGATTTGCACCGATCCGGGGACCGGCAAGGCGGCGCTATGCTGCCTGCGAGCGGCGCCGGTGCCGCCGAGGAGACTTTGCATGCCGACAACCATCCGATCCAGAACCCTTGCCGCCGCGGCGCTGCTGTCCGCCGCGGCCGCCCTGTCGCCGCAGGCCGGCGCCCAGGGCGTCGTCAACGCCCTGTGCAGCACCGACGCGCCCTGGTGCGAGGCGGCGGCCGCGGAGTTCACGCGCACCACCGGCATCAAGGTCAACCAGGCGCACAAGGGCACGGGCGAGATCGGGGCGCAGTTGCGCGCCGAGGCGGCCAACCCCAAGACGGACATCTGGTGGGGCGGCACGGGCGACCCCTTCCTGCAGGCGGCCGAGCAGGGCCTGCTGGACAGCTACCGCCCGGCTTACATCAAGGACCTGCACGACTGGTCCGTCCGGCAGTACGACATGAGCGGCAACCGCGTCGGCGGCTTCTACACCAGCACCATCGGCTTCGGCTACAACACCGAGGTGCTGCAGAAGAAGAACCTGCCCGAGCCCAGGTGCTGGGCCGACCTGGTCAAGCCTGAGTACAAAGGCGAGGTCGAGATCTCGCACCCGGCCAGCAGCGGCACGGCCTACACCGTCATCGCCGGGCTGGTGCAGCAGATGGGCGAGGACGCCGCCTTCGACTACCTGAAGAAGCTGCACCGCAACATCAGCAACTACACGCGCAGCGGCCAGGCCCAGGCGCCCAACGTGGCCAAGGGCGAGGTGGCGATCGGCGTGACCTTCGCCTTCAATTTCGAGAAGTGGAAGCACGAGAAGTACCCGGTGAAGACCGTGGCGCCCTGCGAGGGCACGAGCTACGAGATCGGCGGCATCGCGCTGGTCAAGGGCGCACGCAACAAGGCCAATGCGCAGAAGTACTACGACTGGCTGATGAGCCCGGCCGGCCAGGCGGTGGGCGCCAGGGTCGGCAGCTACCAGACGCCGGCCAACAAGACCTTCAAGGCCGACCCGCGCATCCCGCCCATCGACGGCGTGAAGCTGATCGACTACGACTTCGCCAAGTACGGCCAGTCGGCCGAGCGCAAGCGGCTGATCGACCGCTGGACGAAGGAAGTGGAGTCGCTGCCGCGCTGACCCCGGCCGAGGCTTGATAATCCGCTCGACGCCCCGATCTGCGGGGCGTTTGCATTTCCGTCGTTCGTTGTTTCTTCCTTCTTCCTCTCACCGAGACATGAGCAAGAAAACCCATTCCTTCCAGGCCGAGGTCGCCCAGCTCCTGCACCTCGTCACCCACTCGCTGTACTCCAACAAGGAGATCTTCCTGCGCGAGCTGATCTCCAACGCCTCCGACGCCTGCGACAAGCTGCGCTTCGAGGCGCTGGACCGACCCGAGCTGTACGAGGACGCGCCCAACCTCGAGGTGCGCGTGGCCTTCGACAAGAAGGCGCGCACCCTGACCATCACCGACAACGGCATCGGCCTCGCGCAGCAGGAGGCCATCGACCACCTGGGCACCATCGCCAAGAGCGGCACGCGAGAGTTCATGAGCCGCCTGACCGGCGACCAGAAGGCCGACGCCCAGCTCATCGGCCAGTTCGGCGTGGGCTTCTACTCGGGCTTCATCGTGGCCGACCGCATCACCGTCGAGTCGCGCCGCGCGGGCCTGCCGCCGGCCGAGGGCGTGCGCTGGACGAGCACCGGCGCCGGCGACTTCGAGGTCGAGACGCTCACCCGCGCGCAGCGCGGCACCAGCGTCATCCTGCACCTGCGCGAGGACGCCGAGGAGTTCCTCAACGGCTGGAAGCTCAAGCAGGTCATCGGCAAGTACTCCGACCACATCTCGCTGCCCATCCTGATGGAGAAGGAGGAGTGGAAGGAAGGCGAGGACGACAAGGGCGGCGAGATGGTGCCCACCGGCGAGTGGGAGGCCGTCAACAAGGCCAGCGCCCTCTGGACGCGGCCCCGCAAGGAGATCACCGACGAGCAGTACGTCGAGTTCTATAAGTCGATCAGCCACGACTTCGAGGCACCGCTGGCCTGGAGCCACAACCGCGTGGAGGGCAGCACCGAGTACACGCAGCTGCTGTACATCCCGGCCAAGGCGCCCTACGACCTGTTCAACCGCGACCACAAGGGCGGCGTCAAGCTGTACGTCAAGCGCGTCTTCATCATGGACGACGCCGACGCGCTGCTGCCCTCGTACCTGCGCTTCGTCAAGGGCGTGATCGACTCGGCCGACCTGCCGCTGAACGTCAGCCGCGAGCTGCTGCAGGAAAGCCGCGACGTGAAGGCGATCCGCGAGGGCAGCACGAAGCGCGTGCTGTCGATGCTGGAGGACCTGGCGAAGAAGGCCGCGCCGCCCGCCGACGGCGAGGTGACCGACGTGGTGGACAAGAAGGAAGAAGGCGCCGCCGACGAGTCCGGCAAGTACGCCCGCTTCTACGCCGAGTTCGGCGCCGTGCTCAAGGAGGGGCTGGGCGAGGACTTCGCCAACCGCGACCGCATCGCCAGGCTGCTGCGCTTCGCCTCCACCGCCAGCGACGCGCCGACCGTGTCCTTCGCCGACTACAAGGTGCGCATGAAGGAAGGCCAGGAGGCGATCTACTACATCACCGCCGACACGCTGGCCGCCGCCAGGAACAGCCCGCAGCTCGAGGTCTTCCGCAAGAAGGGCATCGAGGTGCTGCTGATGACCGACCGCGTGGACGAGTGGGCGCTGAACTACCTCACCGAATTCGACGGCACGCCGCTGCAGAGCGTGGCCAAGGGCGCGGTCGACCTGGGCAAGCTGCAGGACGAGGAAGAGAAGAAGGCCGCCGAGGAAGCGGCCGAATCCTTCAAGCCGGTGCTGGAAAAACTCAAGGAAGCGCTCAAGGACAAGGCCGAGGACGTGCGCGTGACCACCCGCCTGGTGGACTCGCCCGCCTGCCTGGTGGTGCAGGACCACGGCATGTCGATGCAGTTGGCGCGCATGCTCAAGCAGGCCGGCCAGAAGGCGCCGGAGGTCAAGCCGGTGCTGGAGGTCAACGCCGGCCACCCGCTGGTGAAGAGGCTGGAGTCCGACACGGCCCACTTCGACGACCTGGCGAACATCCTGTTCGACCAGGCGCTGCTGGCCGAGGGCGGCCTGCCCGACGACCCGGCCGCCTACGTGCGGCGGGTGAACGCGCTGCTGGCCTGAGCGCCCGACCGGCGCAGGCCGGCACATTTGCACGGAACAGGCGGGCGCTTCGGCGCCCGCCGTGCCGTGTGGGTCTCGCAGCGCGCGCCCGGGGCGATGATCGCCGCCTCGCCATTCCACCGGAGCCCGCCATGACGATGCCCTGCCACCCGCCGCGCCGCGCGCCGGCCCTGCGCCGGGCCGCGCGCCCGCTGGCGATCGGCGGCCTGCTGGCCGCGGCGCTGTGCCTTCCGGGCTGCGCCGTCGGCGTGGGTTTCGGCGTGCCGCTCGTGCCCGGCCTGGCGCTGGGCGTCGGCATCGGGCCCGGCGGCCCCTCGCTCAGCCTGAACACGGGCTGGGGGCCGGTGGGTGCGGGCGTGGGCATCGACGGCGGCGGCCGCGTCGTCGGCTCGGCCGGCGTGGGCGTCTCGGCGGGGCCGGTGGGCGTGGGCGTCGGGCAGTCGGTGGTGCTGCACGACCCGCACCAGCCGCCGGTGGCCCTGGTGCCGCCGCCGGGCGGGCCGGTGGTGGAGCCCGGCGTGGTGGTGCCGGGGCCGCAGCCGCCGCGCCCCTTCGAGGCGCCCTGAACCTTCTTCTTTCTACTGCTGCTGCGCCCGTGTGCTCAGGCGCACATGCCATGCGCCCAGCCCGGCGGCCAGCGCGGCGCCCCACCAGTAGTCCAGCGGCAGGCCCAGCAGCCAGCGCGGATGCCAGGGCACGTGCGCCGGATCGAGCCTGGCCAAGCCGTAGGCCGGGTTGACGACGAACCACAGCAGGTCCTCCGCCACCCAGAAGGCGGCCAGCCCGCCGAGCGCGAGCACGAAGTCGCGCCCGCGCCAGCGGCCCTGGAAGGCCAGGGGCAGCAGGAACACCAGCGCCATGAAGCTGAACACCCAGGCGTGGTAGCCGGTCATGGCGCGGCCGCCCCAGAAGAGGTCGAGCAGCCAGTGCTTCTCGATGCGCCAGGTGGGCAGCGAAGTGGCCCAGCCGGCGCCGCCCTCGATGTGGATCTCGGCGTTGGCGAAGAAGAAGGCCATCAGCAGCGCCCAGGCGTAGTAGACGGCGACGCGGCGCACGACGCGTCTCAAGGCGCCGCCTCCGGCGCCGGGCCGAGCACGCGCTGCAGCACGCTGCGCGCCGCCCGCGGCCGGCCCAGCGCGCGGCTCCTGGCGGCCATCGCCTCCAGGAGCGCCGGCGCGGCCATCAGGCGCGCCAGCTTGTAGTCCAGCCCGATCGCGTCCCAGGCCAGCCAGGCGGCGCCCTCCTCCATCAGGTGGGTGGCGTTGTGCTCCTCCTGGCCGGGGATGGGTGCGGCCAGCAGCATCGGGCGGCCGAGGGCCAGGCATTCGGAGACGGTGAGCCCGCCGGGCTTGGTGACGACCAGGTCGGCGGCGGCCATCAGCCGGTGCATCTCGGCGGTGAAGCCGATGGCGCGCAGGCGCTGCGGGTGTTGTTCGCGCGCCAGCGCCTGCAGCGCGGCGTGCGCCTGCGCGTTGCGGCCGGCGACGGCGACGAGCTGGAAGTCCGGCCCCTCCAGCGCCAGCGCGCGGCGGGCCATGCTGGGCAGGTCGCCGGTGCCGGCGCCGCCCGAGGCCATCAGCAGCACGCGCCGCGCCGGGTCGAGCCCCAGCGCCTGCACGCAGGCGGCGCGCGCCAGGGCGGGATCGTCCGGCGCCGCGAAGGCCGGCATCACCGGGATGCCGGTGACGTGGACGCGGCCGGCCGGCAGCCCGCGCGCGCGCATGCGGAAGGCGACCTCCTCGTTGGCGGCGAAGTAGCCGGCCAGGCCCGGCACGATCCACATGTTGTGCAGGTCGTAGTCCGTCACCTGCAGCCACACCGGGCAGGCGCTGCGCCCGCGTGCCTGCTCGCGCATCAGCAGCTCGGCCGGCAGGAAGTGCGTGCAGACGATGGCATCGGGCCGCCGGCGGCGGATCTCGCGCAGCAGCGGCGCCGCGCTCAGGCGCTCGATGCCGCGGCGCAGCCGCTGCGAGGCGGCGGCGTGCGGCGTGGCGTCGGCCCGGTCGTGCAGGTAGGCCCACAGCTCGGGGGCGCGGTTGACCAGGCCCAGGTAGCCGTCGGTGTAGAGCTTGCGGAAGCTCGCGGCCACGTGGTCCATGGCGTCGACGTGCGTGACGGTGCAGCCGGGCCAGTGCTGGGCGGCGGTGGCGGCCAGCGCCTGCGCGGCGCGCACGTGGCCGTTGCCGGCGCTGACGCTGAGAAGGAGGAGGTGGAAGGGGCGGTCGGACATGAAGGGAATGGCAGGAACGGCGCCGCCGGTCTGCATCGCCGGGCGCCGCGACGGATTCTGCGGTGCGCGGGTGTCACGCCGGTGTCATGCGGGCCGCCGCCGGTCGACGCCGCCGGCGCGCAGCGCGGCGAGGTCCAGCACGCGCAGCCCGCCGTACTCGATGCGGATCACGCCGTCGGCCTGCAGCGCCGCCAGCGCCTCGTTCACGCGCTGGCGTGACAGGCCCACCAGGTAGGCCAGTTCCTGCTGGGTGATGCGCAGCACCTGGCCCACGCGCGGGAACAGCACCGGGTTGACCAGCGCCGCCAGGTGGCGCGCCACGCGCGCGTCGGGACTGGTGAGGCGGCCGATCTCCAGCGCCGAGATGAACTGGCCGAGCCGCTCGTTGAGCTGGTTCATCACGAAGCGGTTGAAGCCGATGGAGTGGTCCAGCAGCCAGTGGAAGCTGTCGACCGGCAACCCCGCCACCAGGCTGCGCCGCAGCGCGCTGATGTTGTAGCGGTAGGGCTCGCGCTTGAGCGCCGTGCCCTCGCCGAACCAGCCGCCCGGCGACAGGCCGCTGTAGGTGACGGTGCTGCCGTCGGAGGCGTCGTTGCTCATCTTGAGCAGGCCCTCGATCAGCCCGAACCAGTAGGTCGGCGCACGGCCGATGCGGCACACCAAGTCGCCCACCTCCGCCTCGCCGACGACGATGGCCGCCTCGGCGTAGCGGCGCTCGGCCGGCGTGAGTGCGTCGAGCCAGGGCACGGCGGCCAGCTCCGCCCCGGTGGGCGCGCGCACGCGGTCGCGGATCGAACGGCCGGCCTGCACCGATGCGCGGGAAACCATGGGGAAAGTCCGGGGAGTGGTGTCCCTAGGATTGTCGTTGGAACGACAAGCTGGCGTCAAAGTGCGGCCTACATTCCGCCCCGTGGAGACAAGCGCCGACACCTTTCCGAAGCTGCTGCTGGCCCATGCGGGGCAGCGGCCCGACGCACCGGCCGTGCGCGAGAAGGACCTGGGCATCTGGCAGACCTGGACCTGGGCCCGCGCGGCCACGGAGGTCCGCGAGATCGCCTGCGGGCTGGCCAGCTTGGGCTTCGCGCCGGGGCAGAACCTGGCCATCGTGGGGGCCAACCGGCCGCACCTGTACTTCGCGGTGATGGCGGCGCAGAGCCTGCGCGGCGTGCCGGTGCCGCTGTACCAGGACGCGGTGGCGGCCGAGATGGTGTTCATGCTGGACGACGCCGCCATCGAGTTCGCCTTCGCCGAGGACCAGGAGCAGGTGGACAAGCTGCTCGAATGCCGCGACCTGCAGGAGGAGCAGCACCCCGGCGGCCAGCGCATCCGGCACATCGTCTACGACGACCCGCGCGGCCTGCGCCACTACGACCACCCCGGCCTGCTGGGCTACGAGCAGCTGCGCGAGCTGGGCCGCGCCTTCGACGCGGCGCACCCGGGCTTCTACGACCAGGCGGTGGCCGGCGGCAGGCCGGACGACGTGGCGGTGATCCTCTACACCTCCGGCACCACCGGCCGGCCCAAGGGCGTGTGCCAGACGCACGCCAGCTTCATGGCGGCCGGCCGCGGCGGCGTGGCGTCGGACCGCCTCGGCCCCGGCGACGACATCATGAGCTACCTGCCGATGGCCTGGGTGGGCGACCACCTGTTCTCCGTCGCGCAGTGGCTGGCGGGCGGCTTCACGCTGAACTGCCCCGAGTCCGCCGCCACGGTGATGAACGACATGCGCGAGATCGGGCCCACCTACTACTTCGGCCCGCCGCGCACCTTCGAGGGGCTGCTCACCGCGGTGTCGATCCGCATGGAGGACGCGGCGGCGCCCAAGCGCTGGCTGTATGCGAAGTTCATGGCGCTGGCGCGGCGGGTGGGCTCCGACATCCTGGTGGGCAAGCCGGTGGCCGCAAGCGACCGGCTGCTGTACGCCCTGGGCAACCTGCTGGTGTACGGCCCGCTGCGCAACGTGCTGGGCATGAGCCGCATCCGCGTGGCCTACACGGCCGGCGCGGCGATCGGGCCGGACCTGTTCCGCTTCTACCGCTCCATCGGCATCAACCTCAAGCAGTTCTACGGCCAGACCGAGACCTGCGCCTACGTGTGCCTGCAGCGCGACCACGAGGTCAACCTCACCAGCGTGGGCAGCGCCGCACCCGGCATGGAGCTGAAGATCGCCGACAACGGCGAGGTGCTGGTGCGCGGCGTGTCGGTGCTCAAGGAGTACTACAGGCGCCCCGACGCCACGGCCGAGGTGCTCGACGCCGACGGCTACTTCCACACCGGCGACGCCGGCGTGATCGACCACGAGGGCCAGCTTCGCATCATCGACCGCGCCAAGGACGTGGGCCGCCTGAACGGCCCCGGCGGCACCTGCAACGGCGCCATGTTCGCGCCCAACTACATCGAGAACAAGCTCAAGTTCTTCCCGCAGATCAAGGAAGCGGTGTGCTTCGGCCACGGCCGCGACGAGGTCTGCGCCTTCATCAACATCGACTACGAGGCGGTGGGCAACTGGGCCGAGCGGCGTGGCCTGCCCTACGGCGGCTACGTGGACCTGGCCGGCAAGGCCGAGGTGCTGCAACTGGTGCGCGAGTGCGTCGAGCAGGTCAACGCCGACCTGGCGGCGGAGGAAGGCATGGAGAGCACGCAGGTAGCGCGCTTCCTGGTGCTGCACAAGGAGCTGGACCCGGACGACGACGAGCTGACCCGCACGCGCAAGGTGCGGCGCGGCTTCATCGCCGACAAGTACGCGGTGCTGGTCGATGCGCTGTACGGCGGCAAGGCCGAGCAGTTCATCGAGACGCAGGTCAAGTTCGAGGACGGGCGCACGGGCAAGGTCAGCGCCACGCTGAAGATCGTGCAGGCGAAGCAGTTCCCGCCGGTGAGGGCCGCCGCATGAGCCCCCGTCCGGCCGCTCCGAAGGGGGCTCGCACCGCAGTGCGAAGCACGGAGGTCACCCCATGAACGCGATGACGGAGCGGGAACTGTCGGCGGCGGCGCCCGCCAAGGGCGGCCGGCGCATCGGCGAGGTGGTGCTCGACGTGCAGAACATCACCCTGCGCTTCGGCGGCGTCAAGGCGCTGACCGACATCAGCTTCGACGTGCGCGAGCACGAGGTGCGCGCCATCATCGGCCCCAACGGGGCAGGCAAGAGCTCGATGCTCAACTGCATCAACGGCGTGTACCAGCCGCAGGAAGGAAAGATCACCTTCCGCGGCCAGACCTTCCGCCACATGAACTCGCGCCAGGTGGCCGAGATGGGCGTGGCCCGCACCTTCCAGAACCTGGCCCTGTTCAAGGGCATGAGCGTGCTGGACAACATCATGACGGGCCGCAACCTCAAGATGAGGAGCAGCCTGCTGGCCCAAGCCTTCCGCAACCCCTTCGGCATCGGCTCCGGCGAGCGCGAGGAGTTGCGCCACCGCGAGTTCGTCGAGCACATCATCGACTTCCTGGAGATCCAGGCCTGGCGCAAGACGCCGGTGGGCCGCCTGCCCTACGGCCTGCAGAAGCGCGTCGACCTGGGCCGCGCGCTGGCGATGGAGCCGCAGGTGCTGCTGCTGGACGAGCCGATGGCCGGCATGAACGTGGAGGAGAAGCAGGACATGAGCCGCTTCATCCTCGACGTGAACGACGAGTTCGGCACCACCATCGTGCTGATCGAGCACGACATGGGCGTGGTGATGGACATCTCCGACCGCGTGGTGGTGCTGGACTACGGCAAGAAGATCGGCGACGGCACCCCGGACGAGGTGCGCAGCAACCCGGAAGTCATCCGGGCGTACCTGGGCGCGGAGCACTGAGGGCGCGGCATGGGATTCTTTCTCGAAACACTGCTCGGCGGCCTGATGGTGGGCATGCTGTATTCGCTGATCGCGCTGGGCTTCGTGCTCATCTACAAGGCCAGCGGCGTCTTCAACTTCGCGCAGGGCGCGATGGTGCTGTTCGCGGCGCTGGCGATGGCGCGCTTCTCGGAATGGATCCCGCACTGGCTGGGCTTCGAGAGCCTGCTGCTGGCCAACCTGCTGGCCTTCATCGCCGCAATGGCGGTGATGGTGCTGGTGGCCTGGCTGATCGAGCGGCTGGCGCTGTCGAAGCTGGTCAACCAGGAGCACATCACGCTGCTGATGGCCACGCTGGGCATCACCTACTTCCTCGACGGCCTGGGCCAGACGCTGTTCGGCAACGACATCTACAAGATCGACGTCGGCATGCCCAAGGACCCGGTGATCCTGCTGGAGAGCACCTTCGAGGGCGGCGTGCTGGTGAGCAAGGAGGACATGATCGCCGCGCTGGTGGCCGCCGCGCTGGTGCTGGTGCTGAGCCTGTTCTTCCAGAAGACCTCCACCGGCCGCGCGCTGCGCGCGGTGGCCGACGACCACCAGGCGGCGCAGTCCATCGGCATCCCGCTCAACCGCATCTGGGTGATCGTGTGGTCGGTGGCCGGCTTCGCCGCGCTGGTGGCGGGGATCATCTGGGGCTCCAAGCTGGGCGTGCAGTTCTCGCTCTCGCTGGTGGCGCTGAAGGCGCTGCCGGTGGTGATCCTCGGCGGCCTCACCTCGGTGCCCGGCGCGATCATCGGCGGCCTGCTGATCGGCGTGGGCGAGAAGCTGTCGGAGATCTACCTCGGGCCGCTGCTGGGCGGCGGCATCGAGATCTGGTTCGCCTACGTGCTGGCGCTCGTCTTCCTGCTGGTGCGGCCGCAGGGCCTGTTCGGCGAAAAAATCATTGATCGGGTCTGAGCCATGCTCTATCGCGAAAACGGCCAGTTCAAGTCCAGCTACCGCGCCGACCAGCAGATCTTCCCGATCCTGCAGGACCGCGTCGCCATCCTCGCGCTGCTGGTGTTCGCCTTCGTGGCGATGCCCTTCGCGTCCGAATACTGGCTGCGCGCCATCGTCACGCCCTTCCTCATCCTCTCGCTGGCCGCGCTGGGGCTGAACATCCTGGTGGGCTACTGCGGGCAGATCTCGCTGGGCACCGGCGCCTTCATGGCGGTGGGCGCCTATGCGGCCTACAACTTCCACGTGCGCATCGACGGCATGCCGCTGCTCGCCTCGCTGCTGCTGGGCGGGCTGTGCGCCACGGCGGTGGGCGTGCTGTTCGGCATCCCCAGCCTGCGCATCAAGGGCCTGTACCTGGCGGTGGCCACGCTGGCGGCGCAGTTCTTCACCGACTGGGCCTTCCTGCGCATCCCCTTCTTCACCAACAACTCCACCTCGGGCTCGGTGAGCGTGGCCGGGCTGCAGGTCTTCGGCCTGCCGGTGGAGACGCCGGCGCAGAAGTACCTGCTGTGCCTGACGCTGGTGGTGGTGTTCGCGCTGCTGGCCAAGAACCTCACGCGCAGCGCCATCGGCCGCGAGTGGATGGCGATGCGCGACATGGACGTGGCGGCCGCCGTCATCGGCATCCGGCCGGTGTACGCCAAGCTCACGGCCTTCGCGGTCAGCAGCTTCATCGTCGGCGTGGCCGGGGCGCTGTGGGGCTTCATCCACCTGGGCGCGTGGGAGCCGGCGGCCTTCAGCATCGACCGCTCCTTCCAGCTCCTGTTCATGGTGATCATCGGCGGGCTGGGCTCGATCATGGGCAGCTTCTTCGGTGCCGCCTTCATCGTGCTGCTGCCGATCTTCCTGAACCAGATGCCGGGCTGGTTCGGCCTGTCGATCTCCACCGCGCTGGCCTCGCACCTCGAGTTCATGATCTTCGGCGCGCTGATCGTGTTCTTCCTGATCGTGGAGCCGCACGGCCTGGCGCGGCTGTGGTCCACCTTCAAGGAAAAGCTCAGGCTCTGGCCCTTCCCGCACTGACGGATGCCCGTTTCTCGACCGCACGACCCGTGCCTTTCAACAACCAGGAGACAACCATGAAGCTGAAATCCCTTGCACTTGCCGCTGCCGCCGTCGTGGCCCTGGCGGGCACGGCCGGCACCGCTTTCGCGCAGGCCAACGAGCAGTTCTTCCCGTTGCTGGTGTACCGCACCGGCCCCTATGCGCCCAACGGCACGCCCTGGGCCAACGGCGCGCAGGACTACCTCAAGCTGGTCAACGCCAACGGCGGTATCAACGGCGTGAAGGTGAGCTTCGAGGAATGCGAGACCGGCTACGCCACCGACAAGGGCGTGGAATGCTACGAGCGCCTGAAGAGCCGCGGCGCCAGCTCCTTCGACCCGCAGTCCACCGGCATCACCTTCGCCCTGACGGACAAGGCGCCGGGCGACAAGATCCCGCTGATCACCCTGGGCTACGGCCTGGGCGCCTCGCAGGACGGCGGCGTGTTCAAGTGGAACTTCCCGCTGATGGGCAGTTACTGGACGGGTGCCGACATCCTGATCCAGCACATCGCCAAGAAGGAAGGCGGCGCCGACAAGCTCAAGGGCAAGAAGATCACCCTCGTCTACCACGACTCGCCCTTCGGCAAGGAGCCGATCCCGCTGCTGCAGGAGCGCGCCAAGCTCAACGGCTTCGAGCTGTCGCTGATCCCGGTGACGGCGCCGGGCGTGGAACAGAAGTCGGCCTGGCTGCAGGTGCGCCAGCAGCGGCCCGACTACGTGCTGCTGTGGGGCTGGGGCGTGATGAACTCCACCGCGCTGAAGGAGGCCGTGGCCACCGGCTACCCGCGCGAGAAGATGTTCGGCGTGTGGTGGGCGGGGGCCGAGCCCGACACGCGCGACGTGGGCGCCAATGCCAAGGGCTACAGCGCGCTGGCGCTCAACACCTCAGGCACCAGTCCCAAGTTCATCCAGGACATCCTCAAGCAGGTCCACGACAAGGGCCAGGGCAGCGGTCCGAAGGAGGAGGTGGGCTCGGTGCTGTACACGCGCGGGGCCATCATCTCGATGCTGCGCGTGGAGGCCGTGCGCCGTGCGCAGGAGCGCTTCGGCAAGGGCAAGGTGATGACCGGCGAGCAGGTGCGCTGGGGCTTCGAGAACCTGGCGCTGGACCAGAAGAAGCTCGACGCGCTGGGCTTCGCCGGCGTGATGCGCCCGCTGAGCACGAGCTGCCAGGACCACATGGGCTCGACCTGGGCGCGCGTCCATACCTGGGACGGCAGCAAGTGGGGCGGCATGTCCGACTGGTACCAGGCCGACGAATCGATCATCAAGCCGATGGCCAAGGCGGGGG
>Ga0182738_1000357_pt1 | contig 67011 bp, 57 predicted proteins | sample eDN5th30CBELigMG_FD_128876 | JGI IMG/M metagenome (GOLD analysis project Ga0182738, IMG submission 128876) | Enriched Miracle-Growth compost microbial communities from Emeryville, California, USA - eDNA 5th pass 30_C BE-Lig MG (version 2)... ... | reverse complement strand
GCCTGACGACCATAGCGAGTTGGTCCCACTCCTTCCCATCCCGAACAGGACAGTGAAACGACTTTGCGCCGATGATAGTGGACGGACGTCTGTGAAAGTAGGTCATCGTCAGGCTTTTATTCCCAAAACCCCACAGGTAACCCTGTGGGGTTTTGTCTTTTGTGAGAGCCCATTGTTGGCGCCTGTCGAGCCAAAACCTCCAGGCGACACCGGCGCGGGCTCCACATCCAGAATTGGAGCGTTTGCCACGCAAGGCGGGCGTTCAAACCGTTATGCCTGACAACCATAGCAAGGTGGTCCCACTCCTTCCCATCCCGAACAGGACAGTGAAACGCCTTTGCGCCGATGATAGTGGACGGACGTCCGTGAAAGTAGGTCATTGCCAGGCTTCAATCCAGAAACCCCACAGCACGAGCTGTGGGGTTTTTCTTTGCGGATTGTCAGACGCACACCCGGCTGCAAGCCGCGCCAGCATTGAATGTGCCCAAATAACAACGGCCGTGGGCGGGGTAGCTTTGTGCGGTAAGATTGACCGAGTCAATTCGTTGGAGCGTTATCGTGAGTGATCCCCAGACCCCCGTGCCCGGTACGACTTTAGATCTGCGCACGCTGACCCACGTTGCCTACGGCCTGTACGCGCTGGGCTTCCTGACGAGTGGATTTCTGGGCATCGCGACACTGGCGGCGGTCGTGCTCATGTACGTCAAGCGCTCGGATGCCGCTGGCACGGTCTATGCCTCCCATTTCGACTGGTTGCTGCGCACCTTCTGGTGGGCCCTGCTGTGGCTGGCCATCAGCGGTATCGCGACGCTCATTTTCATCGGCTGGATCGGCCTGGCCGCCACCGTGGTGTGGGTGCTGTACCGCTTGATCAAGGGCTGGCTGGCTCTGCTGGAAGGCTCTGCGCCGACCACATACGCCTGAACGCGTCGATCCCCACCCAAAAGGCCGGCTTTCGCCGGCCTTTTTCAATTCGCGCATTCCCCTGGCTTCAGGACAGGACCACGTACGCGGCGACGGCCAGCATGGCGCTGCCGAACACCAAGGCCTGGAGGCGCAAGGCTCGCGGAGAGGTAAAGCGGCCCAGGATGACCTGTCCGCCGTAGATCCAGGGGAAATGGCAGAGCAGGCCCAGGACCACGAAGGCGATGCTCAGCTGCGCAACCTGGCTTGCCAGGCCGGCTTCCGGCGCGAGAAATTGCGCGAACATCACGATGATCATGGAATGGATCTTCGGGTTGAGGATCACGCAGACGAACCCGTCCAGCAATCCTAGCCTCCTGCCGCCGGCTTGCGCGTCCGCAGGCGTGGCGGATGCCTGGAAGAAGCCCCATGCGAGATACAGTAGATACGCTACGCCCGCCCATTTCAGGAGGAGGTGCAATTGCGGGTAGTCGTGAAGCGTGCCGCCCAGGCCCAAGCCGTAGAGGGCGCAAAGCGCGGCGTTGCCGGCTTCGAAGCCTATCCAGAACGGGAGGGAACCGCGCAGGCCGTAACGGCCGCCGGCGGTGGCGAGCAGCGTGTTGCCAGGCCCCGGGCTGGCGATCATCGGCACCGCATATCCGAGGAATACCGTCCAAATCTCCCAAGCTATCATCGCTGCCGCCCTTTTATTGCGTGGTGTAGGCCCGGCGGCACCTGGCGCCCGCTGGGCCGGAAGAGCTCTAGTAGATAGCGCTACCGGGCCGAAGCAAAACGATCTATTCTCATACGTTTCATAAATCCAGCTAATCAAGGACCATGCGACGCCTGCCGCCTTTCGGGGCGCTGCGCGCCTTCGAGGCCGCGGCCCGCCATTTGAGTTTCACCCGCGCGGCGCAAGAGCTGTGCGTCACGCAGGCCGCCATCAGCCACCAGGTGCGACAGCTCGAAGACTGGCTGGGAGAACCCATGTTTACGCGCCGGGGGCATTCGTTGACGCTGACCCGCAAGGGAGCGTCTTATCTGGCGGCGTTGTCGCAAGCCTTCGACCGCATTGCAGAGGCAACCGGACGAGTGCGCGAGGCCGAGGAAGGCCCATTGCGCATTACTGTGTTGCCCTCATTCGCCTCGCGTTGGCTGCTGCCGCGCCTGCCGGCGTTTCGTGCCAGCCATCCGGAGGTGGATCTGCGCGTGACGAGCTCGCTGGAGATTTGGGATGGCGGGGCCGAATTCGATGCCGGCATCCGTTCGGGCCTGGGCCGTTGGGCAGGCCTCAAGGCCGATCTGTTGGCGCGCGAATCGCTGTCTCCCGTATGCAGCCCCGCGCTGGCGCTGGGTCCGCCATTGCTCGCGGAGCCCGCCGACCTGGCTTCGGTTCCGCTGTTGCACGATCAGCCGCGCGCCGGATGGGAACAGTGGTGCCGCCATGCGAACGTCTCGCTGGATCTCTCGCAAGGCCCGGTATTCAACGACTCGGCGCTGGTTCTGCAAGCCGCTGTCGAAGGCCAGGGCGTTGCGTTGGGGCGTTTGACGCTGGCCGCGGACGACCTGCGCAAGGGGCGCCTGGTGCGGCTCTTCGATCTGGTCCTGCCGAACGATTACAGCTACTGGCTCGTCTATCCGCGCGCGGCCGCACAGCGTCCAGGCTTGGTGGAATTTCGCCGCTGGCTGCTTGAAGAAGCGCGCCGGGCTTGACGACTGGGGGAGGCGGGTAAGGCGATGTTGGCGCGGTTGCCGCAGCCGGAGGGGGAATGGCGCTAGGCACAGGTGAGGCGGGCTCGCCCGGCACTGAGCCAGGGCGTCGAGGCGAGCTGGAGGCAGGGACGTACGGGGTACGCCCTTTGCCTGCTTACTTCAGATGTGCGTTGACCAGCTTGGTCAGTTCGAACATCGTGACCTGATCCTTGCCGAAGATCGGGCGCAGCTTGGCATCGGCGTTGATGTTGCGCTTGTTGCTGGCATCTTGCAGGTTGTGCTTCTTGATGTATTCCCAGATCTTCTTGGTGACCTCGGTACGCGGCACGGCTTCCGAGCCGATGACAGCAGCCAATTCGGCGCTGGGGGTCAGGGGCTTCATGAATGCAGCGTTCGGCTTGCGCGCGGTCGCGGGTTTGGAGGTTGTGGCCATAATGCGGCGCTCCTTCTCTGGCTGTTGGAAAAATTGTCCTGCGGCCGGAGCATAACGTGTCTCTCCCGTAAAGACAAAGGCATTTATCCTCTGTAGCAACTAAAATGCACAGATTGTCCCCCCTCTCTCGTCATTCTGTAACCTCCTATGTACGCACGATCTCCATTGGAATCAATTCGACTGTTTCACGACGAATTGACGGCGCTTCGGCGCGATTTGCATGCCCATCCGGAATTGGGATTCGAGGAGGTGCGCACGTCCGGAATCGTTGCGGGCTCGCTTGAAGCGCTGGGTATCGAGGTGCATCGCGGCATCGGCAAGACGGGCGTGGTGGGCGTCATTCGTGGAAAACGCTGCGACAGCGGGCGCATGATCGGCCTGCGCGCCGACATGGACGCATTGCCCATGACCGAGGATAACGATTTCGGCCACAAGTCCACGAAGCCGGGTCTCATGCACGGTTGCGGCCATGACGGCCACACGGCCATATTGATCGGCGCGGCGAAATATCTGGCGCAGACGCGCAATTTCGACGGCACCGCCGTGCTGATTTTCCAGCCCGCGGAAGAGGGGCGAGGCGGCGCGCGCGCCATGCTGGAAGACGGCCTGTTCGATACTTTTCCTTGCGACGCGATCTATGCGCTGCATAATTGGCCGGGCCTGAAGCCGGGCACCGTGGGGATCAACCCCGGGCCGATGATGGCGGCCGCCGACCGCTTCGAGATCCAGATCACGGGACGCGGTGGACACGGCGCGCATCCGTACCAGACCATCGATCCCGTCACCATCGCGGGCCAGATCATCACTGCCTTGCAGACTATCGTGTCGCGTAACGTGAATCCCCTCGATTCGGCGGTGGTGTCCATCGGCTCCCTGCAGGCGGGGCATCCGGGCGCGATGAGCGTGATTCCGCGCGAAGCCAAGATGGTGGGCACGGTGCGCACGTTCCGCAAGTCCGTGCAGGAAATGGTGGAAGCGCGCATGCGTGAACTGGTGTCCGCCATTGCGGGCGCCTTCGGCGGCTCCGCCGAAGTGATCTACGAACGCATTTACCCCGCGACCTTGAATACGCCGCAGCATGCCAATCTGGTGGCCGACATCGCCACCGAGATGATAGGCAAGGAGAATGTGGTGCGCGACCTGGTGCCGTCGATGGGGTCCGAGGATTTCTCCTTCATGCTGCAGAGCAAGCCGGGCGCTTACTTCAGGCTGGGGCAGGGCGGCGCCGACTCCGGCTGCGTGCTGCATAACTCGCATTTCGATTTCAACGATGCGGTCATTCCCTTGGGCAGCGCAATGTTCTGCGCGCTGGCCGAACGGGGCATGCCGCTGGCAGATTAAGAAGCCTTTCCATGTCTACTCAGAATACGACTCAGCTCACCATTACCCGCCCCGACGACTGGCACCTGCACCTGCGCGACGGCGCCGCGCTGGAAGCCGTGGTGGCGGATACCGCGCGCCAGTTCGCGCGCGCAATCATCATGCCGAACCTGAAGCCGCCGGTGACCAACACCGAGCAGGCGCTGGCCTATCGCGGCCGCATCCTCGAGGCATTGGGCAAGGCGGGCGGCAATCCCGCGACCTTCACCCCGCTGATGACGCTCTACCTGACGGACAACACGTCCGCGGAGGAAATCTTCCGCGCGCACGAATCGGGCCAGGTATATGCGGTGAAGCTGTATCCCGCCGGCGCCACTACCAACTCGGACGCGGGCGTGACCGATCTGCTGGGCAAGTGCACGAAGGCGCTCGAGGCGCTGGAGAAATGCGGCATGCCCTTGCTGGTGCACGGAGAGGTGACGGATCCGTCGATCGACGTGTTCGACCGCGAAGCGGTTTTCGTCGATCGCGTCATGAAGCCGTTGCGCCGCGCGTTCCCCGCCTTGAAAGTCGTATTCGAGCACATTACGACGAAAGAGGGCGCGGAGTACGTCCGGGATGCCGAAGGCCCCATTGCCGCGACGATCACGCCGCAGCACATGCTGTACAACCGCAACGCGATTTTCCAGGGCGGCGTGCGGCCGCATTGGTATTGCCTGCCGATCCTGAAGCGCGAGACGCACCGGCAGGCGCTGGTCGACGCGGCCACCAGCGGCAGCCCGCGCTTTTTCCTGGGCACCGACAGCGCGCCGCATGCGCGAGGGTTGAAGGAACATGCCTGCGGTTGCGCAGGCTGCTACACGGCGCTGCATGCGATGGAGCTGTACGCGACCGCGTTCGAGGCTGCCGGGAAGCTGGACAAGCTGGAAGGTTTCGCCAGTTTCCATGGCCCCGATTTCTACGGCCTGCCGCGCAATACCGGCACGCTGACGCTGGTGCGCGAAGCCTATCGGGTGCCTGACGACCTGCCTTTCGGCGATACGACGCTGGTGCCGCTGGCCGCGGGAGAAGCGCTGGCCTGGCGCGCGCACGCCTAGATGTTCAAACGGGCTGTCGCAAGACAGCCCGCTTTTATTGCCTTCCTATATGTATATATAGAGGCTGCCGCGAATCACAGCGTGCCCTCGCGGCGCGCTTCAAGCAGCTCCCAGCGGGCGAACCGTTCTTCCAGCTCGCTTTCCAGCTTGGCCAGCTCGCCGTTGATGCGTTCGACCTCGGCCGGCGCGTCGCGGTACAGGCTTCCATCCGCGAGCTTTCCAGCCAGTTCGGCCTGCTGCGCTTCCAGCGCGGCGATGGCATCGGGCAGCCCCTCCAGTTCGCGCAGTTCCCAGGAGTTCATCTTGGCGGATCGGGCGGGCTTGGGGCGAGCGGCCTTGGCGCGGGCCGCGCCGTCATCGACAGGCCGCGCGGCGGCGCCGGCGTCTTCGGACGGGGCGGCGGGCGCGGGGCGTTGGGCGACCCATTCATCGTAGCCGCCGACATAGTCGCGCCAGCGCCCGTTGCCTTCGTAGGCGATGGTCTGCGTGACCACGTTGTTGAGGAAGGCGCGGTCGTGGCTGACGAGCAGCACGGTGCCCGAGTATTCCTGCAGCAGCTCTTCCAGCAGCTCCAGCGTTTCGATATCGAGATCGTTGGTGGGTTCGTCCAGGACCAGCACGTTGGCGGGACGGGCGAACAGGCGGGCCAGCAGCAGGCGGGCGCGCTCTCCGCCCGACAGGCTGCGCACGGGCGAGCCCGCGCGGGCAGGCGAGAACAGGAAATCGCCCAGGTAGCTCATCACGTGCTTGCGGGTGCCGCCGATTTCGACCCATTCGCTGCCCGGACTGATGATGTCGACGAGCGTGGCGTTCTCGTCCAGCTGCGCGCGCATCTGGTCGAAATAGGCGACCGACACATTGGTGCCCATCCGAGTAGCGCCGCTGTCGGGCTGCATTTCGCCCAGGATCAGCTTGAGCAGGGTGGTCTTGCCGGCGCCATTGGGGCCGATGATGCCGATGCGGTCGCCGCGCAGGATGGTGGTGGAGTAATCGTCCACCACGATCTTCTCGCCAAAGGCCTTGCCTACGTGCTCGAGCTCGGCCACGAGCTTGCCCGAGCGCTGACCTTCGGCCAGCGCCAGCGAAACGTTGCCGACGCGCTCGCGGCGTTCGGCGCGTTCGACGCGCAGCCGCTCCAGGCGGCGCACGCGGCCTTCGTTGCGGGTGCGGCGCGCCTCGACGCCCTTGCGTATCCAGACTTCTTCCTGCGCCAGCAGCTTGTCGAAGCGGGCCTGCTCAAGCCGTTCGGATTCCAGCCATTGGGCCTTGCGCTCCTGCCATTGCGAGAAATTGCCGGGAAAGCTCAGCAGCCGTCCGCGGTCGAGTTCGACGATGCGCGTGGCGATGGCGTCCAGGAAGCGGCGGTCGTGGGTGATGATGACCGCGGCGCCTTTCCAGCCGCGCAGCATGTCTTCCAGCCAGGCGATGCCTTCGAAGTCGAGATGGTTGGTGGGCTCGTCCAGCAGCAGCAGATCCGGTTCGTCGACCAGCGCGCGGGCCAGCGCGACGCGCTTGCGCGTTCCTCCGGACAGGCCGGCGATCTGCACGTCGGCAGGCAGGCCGAGCTTTTCGAGCACGGCGCGCACGCGCGACGGGCGCTGCCAGTCTTCGTGGTCGCCTTCCACGTTGCAGACCACGTCGAAGACGGTGGCGTTCTCGTCGAGCTCGGGTTCCTGCTCGACGGTGGCCACGCGCAAGCCGGAACTGCGCGCGATATCGCCGTCGTCGGGCAGCGTCCTGCCGTCCAGCAGTCTCAGCAGGGAGGACTTGCCGGCACCGTTGCGGCCGATGAGGCCGATGCGCTCGCCCGCCTGGATGGCGAAATCGGCGTGGTCCAGCAGCGGGTGATGGCCGTAGGCCAGCTGGATGTCGGTAAGAGTGATGAGGGTAGCGAGGGCCATGTAATGGGTAGCGTCTGCGTCTGTGCGAATCAAGGCGTATTGTCGCAGGAACGCGCGGGGCCGTTTGGCTCGGACCGTCCGTGGGGGGCCTTCGGGGACGGAGTCGCCACCTGTACTAGAATACGAACCGCAAGGCGGGTCGGGCGATCGCGGTGGATGCGAATCCATCGAGGAAGGTCCGGACTCCACAGGGCAGGGTAACGGCTAACGGCCGTCCGGCCGCGTCTTCGGGCGCGGTTGAGGAATAGGGCCACAGAGACGAGTCTGCGGGGTGGGCGCGCATCGCGCGCACAGGTACGGCCATCTCCGTATCGCGCCGTCCGGCGACGGGCGGCGGCATCGCAGGGTGAAACGCGGCAACCTCTACCCGGAGCAACATCAAATAGGCATGCGTGCGGCCTTCGGGCCGCGAAGGGCGGCTCCGTCCAAGCATGCGGGTAGATGGCTACAGCTGGCCAGCAATGGTCCGCGCAGAGGAATGATCGTCCGCCAGGGAAACCTGGTGTACAGAATCCGGCCTATAGATCCGTCTTGCAACTCATTCTCAAAACGAGCGGCCGCCGGGCCGGTCTCCGGTGCCGCGCGGACCGGCTCGCGCCCTTTTTTTGCTGGTCTCTGGCGCCGCGCTCGCCGGGAAGCCTCGCCAATAGGAGCGAACGACCGATCGTAAAACAATGCAAAGTCATTGTTAGGCGCCACTTCTGAAGAAGGACTTTTAGATAATGTCGCAACCTCCTGATTTATTGGGAGGTTTTTGTTTTTGCGCATTTACATATTGATCTAAGTCCTTGTTGTGATTGAAAAAATTGCAACCACGCGCTTGACCGCCCCTGTCCCATACCGTAGAGTGGGAAATAGTAGGAAATTGTGCAATTAAGTGGGGTAAAAGTGGTGTTTCAGGGAAGCAGCGCGCTCACGCTGGATGCCAAGGGACGGATCTCGATTCCGACCCGGCATCGTGACGCGCTCATGTCGCAGGCCGATGGCCGGCTGACCCTGACTCGCCACCCTGACGGCTGCTTGCTGGTCTACCCGCGGCCCGAGTGGGAAAAGAAGCGCGAGCAGATCGCCGCCTTTCCCATGTCGGCCCGCGCGTTGCAGCGGCTGTTGCTGGGCAACGCTCAGGATGTGGAACTGGACGGCTCCGGCCGGGTCCTGATCGCTCCTGAACTGCGCAACGCTTCCGGTATGACGCGCGATGTGATGCTGCTCGGTTTGGGCGCGCACTTCGAGCTGTGGGACGCCGCTACCCTGGCCAGCCGCGAGGCTGAGGACTTGGCCAAGGGTATGCCGGATGTGTTGAATCAGTTTTCGTTCTGAAAAAGTTATGGAATTCGAACATCGGCCCGTCTTGCTGGAGCCGACGGTGGACGCGCTATTGCTGGCCGGATTCGGCGGCAAGGGCGCGGCACGGTCGCAAGAGCAAGACGGGCCGGCTGCGGCTACGCGAGCGGAGAGCGGCGTCTTCGTCGACGGCACCTTCGGGCGTGGCGGGCACAGTCGCGAGCTGCTCGGCCGTCTGGGGCCGGGCGCGCGGCTGGTGGTGTTCGACAAGGATCCGGAGGCGATCGCCGTGGCCAATGCGTTGGCGGCGGCGGACCCGAGGGTCACCGTGGTGCATGGGGGCTTTGCCACCATGGCCGAAGAGTTGGAGCAGCTCGGCATCGGCAAGGTCGATGGCGTGATGCTGGATCTGGGCGTGTCGTCGCCTCAGATCGATGATGCCGAGCGCGGTTTCTCGTTCATGCGAGATGGCCCGCTCGACATGCGGATGGACACCACTCGTGGTCCCACGGTGGCGGATTGGCTGGCGCAAGCCAGTGTGGATGAGATGCGGGAGGTCATAGCGGATTATGGCGAAGAACGGTTTGCTTTTCAGGTTGCAAAGGCGATTGCTGCTCGCCGCGCAACAAGACCGCTGCGCACCACGCTCGAGCTTGCCGAGTGCGTCGCCAGCGCCGTCCGCACGCGCGAAAAGGGGCAGCATCCGGCCACACGCACCTTTCAAGCTTTACGGATTTACATCAATCGGGAACTCGAAGAGCTCGCGCGCACCCTCGCGGCAGCTCTAGACCTGCTGGCTCCGGGGGGGAGATTGGCGGTGATCAGCTTTCATTCGCTTGAGGACCGCATGGTCAAGCAGTGCATCGCGGCGGCGGCTCGTCCGGCTGCGGCGCACGCGCGCCTGCCTCTGCGGGAAAGCGAAATGCCCCAGCCGGTGCTGCGCTCCCTCGGGCGCGTGGTGGCCGAAGACGAGGAGGTCTCGTCCAATGCCCGCGCCCGTTCCGCCATCCTGCGCGTTGCCGAACGCACGGAAACGCCGCTGCCCGCAGAGGGCGGCTTCGCGTTCGTGAAGATCGGTTCCCTGCCGGGCAGCGACCTGGCTCCGCCGCCCCGGCGCGGCGGCAAGGGAGGGCGCCGCTGATGGGTCGCGTCAATCTGATCGTTGCGGCTTTGCTGATGCTGTCGGCCATTTCCCTGGTCACCAGCCGGTATCAGTCGCGCCAGCTGTTCGTCGAGCTGGGACGCGATCAGGCGCAGGCGCGCGACCTGGAAACCAATTGGCGGCGCCTGCAACTCGACCGCGCCGAACTCGCCCGCAATGCGCGGGTGGACGCCATCGCGCGTGACGGCCTGAAGATGATCTCCATCGTTCCGGACCGCACGCTGTATATGAATCAGGCGCCCGTCTCCGCCAGCGGAGGCGCGCAATGAAACGCGTTCCTTTCTTCGACAACCCCGTGCTGCGCGGGCAATTGCCCACGTGGCGCGCGCGCCTGGTGCTGATCCTGCTGTTCGGCGGGTTTACCGTGCTGGCCGGCCGCGCGCTGTTCCTGCAGGGGCTGTCCACTGAATTCCTGCAACAGCAGGGCGAGCGGCGCTATGAGCGCACGCTGACCCTGGCCGCCACGCGCGGCAAGATCATGGACCGCAATGGCGCCGTGCTGGCCTCCAGCGTGCCCGCGCGCGCGATCTGGGCGATTCCCGAAGACACCAAGCAGGCCACCGCGGCCCAGCTGGATACCTTGGCGAAGCTGCTGGAAACGCCGGTCGCCGACCTGCGCCATCGCCTCGTCGACGAAGACAAGAATTTCGTCTACCTGAAGCGCCAGGTCTCCATGGACGTGGCCGACAAGATCAAGCAGCTGGGCATGCCGGGCGTGCATCAGCAGCCCGAAACCCGCCGCTACTACCCGGACGGGGACGTGATGGCCCACGTGGTGGGCTTCAACAGCGTCGAGGACCAGGGGCAGGAGGGCGTCGAGCTCACGTTCAACCAGCAGCTTTCCGGCCGCCCGGGCAGCCGCCGCGTCATCAAGGACCGGCTGGGCCGGGTGATCGAGGACGTGCAGGCCGTGACCTTGCCGGTGGATGGCCGCGACCTGCGCCTGTCGATCGATACCCGCCTGCAGTACCTGGTGTTCAAGGCGTTGAAGGACGCCATGGACAAGCACCAGGCCAAGGGCGCGACCGCCGTGGTCGTGGACGTGCATACGGGCGAGATCCTGGCGCTGGCCAACGTTCCCACCTTCGATCCCAACAAGCGGGAGACTTTTCACGGCGCCAATCTGCGCAACCAGGCCATCACCGACACGTTCGAGCCGGGTTCGATCATGAAGCCCTTCACCGCCGCGCTGGCGCTGGACCTGGGCCGCATCAGCACGAAAACCCTGTTCGAAACCGGCAATGGCCGCTTCCAGTACCAGGGCAGCACGATCAGCGACGTGAGCCGCAACGGCACGCTGGACGTGGCCGGCGTGCTGCGCAAGTCCAGCAACATCGGCATGACGATGATCTCGGAGAAGCTGGAAGCCCGCGAAATGTGGGACCGCTTCACGGAGCTGGGCCTGGGTCAGGCGCCTCAGGTGGGATTCCCCGGCGCGGCTCCGGGCCGACTGCGTCCCTGGGACCGCTGGCGCCTGATCGAAAAGGCCACGATGGCCTATGGCTACGGCCTGTCGGTGTCGCTCCTGCAGGTGGCGCGCGCCTATACCGTCTTTGCACGCAACGGCGACATGGTGTCGCTGACCCTGGTCAAGCGCGACAGCGATCCCACCAGCGTCAAGATCTACACACCGAAAACCACCGAGCTGGTGCGGGGCATGCTGGAAGCCGCCGCCGGTCCCGAAGGCACCAAGGCCGCCCAGGTGCAGGGCTACCGCGTGGCCGGCAAGAGCGGCACCGCGCGCAAGATCGTCGACGGCAAGTACAGCACGCAGCGCTACCGGAGTTCGTATGTGGGCTTTGCGCCGGTGTCCGATCCGAAGATCGTGGTGGCCGTGTCCATCGACGAGCCGACGGTCGGCGGCTACTACGGAGGCGCGATCGCCGCGCCAGTGTTCTCCCAGATCGTGGGCGGTAGCCTGCGGTTGATGGGGGTGCGTCCTGACGCACCCTTCGAATCCACTATTGTTGCTGGTCTCAAGGAGCCAGGCAGATGAACGCCAAAGGCTTCCATCCTTCTTCCCCCGTCGCCACGGTTGCCGAAATCGTGGCGTGGTTGCATGCGCGCGTTTCGTTGACGGCGCATCTCAAGCTGGACTCCCGCGAGATCGAGCCGGGCGACGTGTTCGTCGCCTGCCCGGGCCTGTCCAGCGATGGGCGCCTCTATATAGAGAAGGCGCTGGCGTTGGGCGCCAGCGCGGTACTGTTCGAAGCGCCCGCGAGCGAGGCCATCGAGGCCGCGGCTGCGCAAGCCCAGATGCTGCCGGTGACCGGCCTGCGCGCCCTGCTGGGCGAGCTGGGCGACACCTGGTATGGCCGGCCTTCCGCCGCGCTTGCCGTGGTGGCCGTGACGGGCACCAACGGCAAGACGTCGTCCGTGCAATGGATCGCCCACGCGCTGAGCCGCAATGACAAGCCCTGCGGCACCATCGGCACGCTGGGCGCGGTGCTGCCCGACGGCCGCACGCTGGGCGGCGACCTGACGACGCCCGATGTGCTGACCGTGCACCGCACGCTGGCCGCGATGCGCGACGCGGGGGCCAAAGCCGTCGCGATGGAGGCGTCGTCGATCGGCATCGAACAGGGCCGGATGGACGGCGTGCGCGTGGCGCTGGCGGCCTTCACCAACCTGACGCGCGACCACCTCGATTACCACGGCACGATGGCGCGGTACGAGGCGGCCAAGGCGCGCCTGTTCCGTTGGCCGGGCCTCACGGCCGCCGTGGTCAATGCGGACGACGAAGCCGGACGCCGCCTGCTGGCGAGCCTGCCCGCCGACATGGCGATGGGCTACAGCCTGAGCGATGAGGCCGGGATCCCCGCGGCGATGCGCGCGCGCGATCTCCAGGCCACGTCCCAGGGCCAGATCTTCACCCTCGTGTCGCCGCACGGCGAAGCCCAGATCGTGACGCGTCTGCTGGGCGCGCACAATGTGTCGAACCTGCTGCTGGTCGCGGGCGTGCTGTATCAGCTTGGCTTGCCGTTTGCGCAGATCGCGCGCGAGCTGGCGGCGACCGACCCGGTCGACGGCCGTCTGCAGACCGTGGAGCCGCTGGGTTCCAGCGGCGCGCAGGCCGGCACCGGCCGCGGCCCGCTGGTGGTGGTGGACTACGCCCATACGCCCGACGCCCTGTCGCGGGCGCTGGCGGCCTTGCGCGCCGTCGCGGCGGCGCGTTCGGGCCGCCTGGTCTGCCTGTTCGGCTGCGGCGGCGAGCGGGATCCGGGCAAGCGCCCCGAGATGGGACGCATCGCGGCCGAGCTGGCCGACCATGTGGTCGTGTCCAGCGACAATCCACGCACCGAATCGCCCGAAGCCATCGTTCAACAGATTCTTGGCGGCATTCCCGAGTCGGCGCACGCCGACGTGCAGGTGGACCGCGCGCGCGCCATCATGCAGACCATCTGGGCAGCGTCGCCCGAAGACGTGGTGCTGCTGGCGGGCAAGGGGCATGAAACCTACCAGGACATCGGAGGCGAGAAGCTGCCCTTCGACGATCGCGAATGGGCGCGCCTGGCCATGCTGCTTCCGCAGGTCAAGGGCGTGTCCACGGACACGCGCCGCATCGGCGAGGGCGAGTTGTTCGTGGCGCTGGTGGGCGAGAATTTCGACGCGCACGACTACCTGGATCAGGCCGGGGAGCGCGGCGCGTGCGCGGCCGTGGTGGCGCATGCCGTGCCTGACGCCCGCCTGCCGCAATTGGTGCTGGGTGACACCCGCGCGGCCTTGATGCGCATCGGCGCGGCCTGGCGCGCGCGGTTTTCCCTGCCCGTCGTCGCGGTGACAGGCAGCAACGGCAAGACCACGACCAAGGAAATGATCTCGGCCATGCTCGCCGATTGGCGTGGCGAGGCGGGCCGCCTGGCCACCGCCGGCAACCTGAACAACGACATCGGCGTGCCGCTGACGCTGCTGCGGCTGCGCCCGGAGCATCGCGCCGCGGTGTTCGAGCTCGGCATGAACCATCCCGGCGAAATCGCGCAGCTGGCGGCCATGGCCGCGCCCACGGTGGCGCTGGTGACGAACGCCCAGCGCGAGCACCAGGAATTCATGCATAGCGTGGAAGCGGTGGCGCACGAGAACGGCGCCGCCATCGCCGCGCTGCCCGAGGACGGCGTCGCCGTCTATCCGGGCGATGAGCCGTATTCGAAGATCTGGGACGCCCTGGCCGAGCCGCGCCGCGTGCTGCGTTTCGGCCTGCAGCCGGGCCTGGACGTGTATGCGGAGCAGATCCTGGCCGACGTGAACGCAACGCGCTGCCGCGTGGTGACGCCGGTCGGCACCGCAGACCTGGCGCTGCCGGTGCCCGGCCTGCACAACCTGCGCAACGCATTGGCGGCCATCGCCAGCGCCGTCGCGGCCGGGACGCCGCTGGATAGCGCGGTGCGCGCCCTGGCCGGTTTCAGCCCCGTCGCGGGTCGCATGCAGCACAAGAAAATGAGTGACGGTACGTTGCTCATCGACGACACCTACAATGCGAACCCCGACTCGGTTCGCGTGGCCATCGACGTGCTGGCGCGCATCGCCGGCACGCGTGTCCTCGTACTGGGCGACATGGGCGAGGTCGGGGACAACGGCCCCGCCATGCATGTAGAGGTGGGGAATTACGCGCGCGAGCAAGGGCTCGATGCGCTCATCACGCTGGGCGAAGCCAGCCGGGCGGCATCCGCCGCATTCGGTGCGGGGGCGCGCGCCTGCGCATCGGTAGACGAAGTCGTTGCCGCCTTGCGCGGCCTGCGTCCGTCCTGCGTATTGGTAAAGGGATCGCGCTTTATGCGCATGGAGCGGGTAGTGACGGCTTTTTCCACGAATGAAAACACGGCGGCCAAGGGGCAGGGAGAGCACGATGCTGCTTGAAATCGCCCGCATGCTGTCTGACGATGTGCGCGCACTGGGCGTGTTCGAATACATCACCCTGCGCGCTGTGCTGGCATGCGCGACCGCGCTGCTGATCGGCCTGGTGGCCGGCCCGCGCGTCATCCGCAAGCTGACCGAGATGAAGATCGGCCAGGCCGTGCGCTCCTACGGCCCGGAATCCCACCTGGTCAAGACGGGCACTCCCACCATGGGCGGCGTGCTGATCCTGATTTCGATCGCCATCAGCACCCTGTTGTGGGCGGACTGGACCAACCGCTTCGTGTGGGTGGTGCTGCTGGTGACGTTCGGTTTCGGCTGGATCGGCTGGATGGACGATTACCGCAAGGTGGTCTACCGCGATCCCGAAGGCATGCCCGCGCGGCAGAAGTTCTTCTGGCAGGCCACCATCGGCATGGTGGCTGCGGTGTATCTGGCGTTCGCCGTATCGGCACCCGCCAACACCGAACTGTGGCCCCTCTTCAAGGCATGGGTGGGCAGCGGCTTCACCATGTCGCTGCCGACGCGCGCCGACCTGATCGTGCCGTTCTTCAAGAGCGTGAGCTACCCGCTGGGCGTGCTCGGTTTCGTGGCGCTGACCTGGGCGGTCATCGTCGGCACCAGCAACGCCGTGAACCTGACCGACGGCCTGGACGGCTTGGCGATCATGCCTACCGTCATGGTGGGCAGCGCGCTGGGCATCTTCGCCTATGTGGTCGGCCGCGTGGACTATTCCAAGTACCTGTTGTTTCCCTATATCCCGGGCGCGGCGGAACTGATGGTGCTGTGCGCCGCGATCGGCGGCGCCGGCCTGGCATTTTTGTGGTTCAACGCGTATCCGGCGCAGGTCTTCATGGGCGACGTCGGCGCGCTGGCGCTGGGCGGCGCGCTGGGCACCATCGCGGTCATCGTGCGCCAGGAGATCGTGCTGTTCATCATGGGCGGCGTCTTCGTGGTCGAGACCCTTTCCGTGATGATGCAAGTGACTTGGTTCAAGTACACCAAGCGACGTTATGGAACAGGTAGACGCATTTTCCGCATGGCCCCGTTGCATCATCACTTTGAAGTGGGTGGCTGGAAAGAAACCCAGGTGGTCGTGCGTTTCTGGATCATCAGCATGATGCTGGTGCTGATCGGCCTCTCTACTCTGAAGTTGCGATGAATACGATGGAAACCTCCCGCGCAGACGCGCCGCTCGTCCTGATCCTCGGATTGGGCGAGACGGGTGTCGCCGCCGCTCGCTGGTGCGCCCGCCAAGGCGCCCGCCTGCGCGTGGCCGACACGCGCGCCGAGCCGGGCGGGCTGGCTGCGCTGCGCGAGTCGCTGGCGCAGAGCGAAGTGGAATACCGGCTGGGCTGCGACGCGTCCTTCGAGACGGCGCTCCTCGATGGCGTGAGCCAGGTCGTGCTGAGCCCCGGCCTGGCGCCCGCCCAGGCCCCGGCGGCCGATCTGCTGCGCGAGGCCGAGGCCCGCGGCATCGAGATCGTCGGCGAGATCGAATTGTTCGCGCGCGCGCTGGCCGAGCTGGCCGAAACGCGCGAGTACCGGCCGCGCGTGCTGGCCGTGACCGGCACCAATGGCAAGACCACCGTGACCGCGCTGACGCGGCAGTTGATCGAAGCCAGCGGGCTGTCGGTCATGGCGGCGGGCAACATCAGCCCCGCGGCGCTGGCCGCGTTGATGGCGGCGCTGGACGCCGATACGCTGCCGCAGGCCTGGGTGCTGGAGCTTTCCAGTTTCCAGCTGGAAACCACGCGCTCGCTGATGGCCGACGCGGCCGTCGTGCTGAACGTCACCCAGGATCACCTGGACTGGCACGGCAGCATGGAAGCCTATGCGCAGGCCAAGGCGCGTCTGCTGACAATGGCCCGGATCGCCATCGTCAACCGCGACGATCCCCACACCGTCGGCATGGTCGCCACCCTGAATGCGCTGAACGTGCGCAGTTTCGGCCGCGAGGTGCCGGAACTCGTCGGCGACATGGGCCTGGAGCTGGGCCAGGGCGTGGCCTGGCTGGCGGCCTGCGAACCCAACGATTTCGATGAGCCCGCGCCGCCTCCGCGCCGCAAGAAGGACGCGCCCGAACCGGTGCGCGCCAAGGGTCGCATGAGCCGCCTGATGCCGGTGGACGCCCTGCGCATCCGCGGCATCCACAACGCCTTGAACGCGCTGGCCGCGCTGCAGCTGGCGCGCTGCCTGGACCTGGGCTGGGGCGCCATGCTGCGCGCGCTGCGCGAGTACACGGGCGAGCCGCATCGCGCGGCCTTCGTGCGCACGATCGGGGGCGTGGACTACATCAATGACAGCAAGGGCACCAACGTGGGCGCCACCGTCGCCGCGCTGGAGGGCCTGGGCCAGCAGGTGGTGCTGATCGCCGGCGGCCTGGGCAAGGGCCAGGATTTTTCGCCGCTGATTCCGGGCGTGGCGCGCCATGCGCGCGCCGTGATGCTGATCGGCCAGGACGGCCCCGAGATCGGACGCGTGCTGGCGCCGACCGGCGTGCAGTGCATTACGGTCGAGACGCTGCGCGACGCCGTACGCGGCGCGGCCGAACTGGCTCAGCCGGGCGATGCCGTGCTGCTGTCGCCTGCCTGCGCCAGCATGGACATGTTCCGCAACTATCCGCACCGCGGGCAGGTGTTCGTGGAAGAGGTGGAAGACCTCGCCCGCGACCAAGGAGAGGTGGCATGAGCCTGATCGCCGACCTCACCGCCAGCGTCAACGCCGTACGGCCCGGCCGTACCCGCATGCGCAATTTCGATCTGCCGCTGGTCATCGCGGCATCGACGTTGCTGCTGCTCGGCCTGCTGATGGTGTATTCGGCGTCGATCGCGCTGGCCGACGGCCCGCGCTACGCGTCCTATGGGCGCTACTATTTCGTGATCCGCCACGGCTTGTTCATCAGCGCCGGCCTGGTCGGCGCGGCCGTGGTGCTGGCGATCCCCATCCGCGTCTGGCAGCGCCTGGCGGTGCCGCTGTTCGGGGTGGCTATGGCACTGCTGGTCGCCGTGCTGATCCCGGGCATCGGTCGGGAGGTGAACGGCGCCCACCGCTGGATCCCGCTGGGCCCGCTCAACTTCCAGCCGTCCGAGCTGATGAAGCTGGCCGCGCTGCTCTACGCCGCCGACTACACGGTGCGCAAGCAGGAACACATGCAGGCATTCGCCCGGGGCTTCCTGCCCATGGCCGTCGCGCTGGGCGGCGTGGGCATGCTGCTGCTGCTGGAGCCCGACCTGGGCGCCTTCATGGTGATCGTGGCGATCGCCATCGGCATCCTGTTCCTGGGCGGCATCAACGGCAAGTATTTCAGCAGCCTGCTGGCGGTGCTGGTCAGCACCTTCCTGATGCTGATCTGGCTGTCGCCGTGGCGCCGCGCGCGGCTGTTCGCCTATCTGGATCCCTGGAACGAAGACAACGCCTACGGCAGCGCCTACCAGCTGTCGCATTCGCTGATCGCGCTGGGACGCGGGGAATGGCTGGGCGTGGGCCTGGGCGCCAGCGTCGAGAAGCTGCATTACCTGCCCGAGGCGCACACCGACTTCCTGATGGCGGTGGTGGGCGAGGAACTGGGCTTCGCGGGCGTGATGCTGGTCATCATCCTGTTCGCCATCATCGTGTACCGCGGTTTCGATATCGGCCGCCAGGCCATCGCCATGGAACGCACTTTCGCGGGCCTGGTGGCGCATGGCGTCGCCATGTGGTTCGGCGTGCAGGCCTTCATCAACATGGGGGTCTGCCTGGGCCTGCTGCCCACCAAGGGCCTGACCCTGCCGCTGATGAGCTACGGCGGCTCGGGCGTGGTGATGAACCTGTGCGCATTGGCCATGCTGATCCGGGTCGACGTCGAAAACCGCATCATGATGCGCGGGGGGCGAGTATGACCGCGTCCCGCACCATCCTGATCATGGCCGGCGGCACCGGCGGGCACATCATGCCCGGGCTGGCGGTGGCCGACGTGCTGCGCGAGCGCGGCTGGCGCGTGCTGTGGCTGGGCAATCCCGAAAAGATGGAAGGTCGGCTGGTGCCGCCGCGCGGCATCGAGCTGGTGCCCCTGCGCTTCCAGGGCGTGCGCGGCAAGGGCGTGTCGGCGCTTCTGAAGCTGCCGTTCCTGCTGCTGCGCGCGTTCGCGCAGGCGTGGTCGCGTCTTGCAGACGTGCGCCCCGACGTGGTGCTGGGCATGGGCGGTTACGTGGCCTTTCCGGGCGGCGTGGTCGCCGCGCTGCGCGGGACGCCGCTAGTCGTGCATGAACAGAACGCCGTGGCAGGCACCGCGAACAAGTGGCTGGCCAGGATGGCGCGCCGCGTGCTCAGCGGTTTTCCCGGCGTGCTGCCCAAGGGCGAGGCCATGGGCAACCCCGTCAGGGCGGATATGTGCGCGCTGCCGGATCCGGCAGCGCGCTATGCCGGCCGCAGCGGCGCGCTGCGCGTGCTGGTCGTGGGCGGCAGCCTGGGCGCCCAAGCCTTGAACACCACGCTGCCGCAGGCGCTGGCGCTCCTGCCGCAGGAAAGCAGGCCGGAGGTCGTCCACCAGGCCGGCGAACCGCATTTGCCCGCGCTGCAGCAGGCCTACGCCCAGGCGGGCGTGGCGGCCGACTGCCGCGCGTTCATCGACGACATGGCGGGCGCCCTGGGGGCGGCCGACCTGCTCATCTGCCGCGCGGGCGCCATGACGGTGTCCGAAGTGGCCGCGGCGGGCGTGGCGGCGCTGTTCGTGCCGTTCCCGCATGCCATCGATGACCATCAGACCGCCAACGCGCGCTTCCTGAGCGATGCGCAGGCCGCCTGGCTCCAGCCTCAGACCGCCTTGACGCCCGAGTGGCTGGCGCAGTGGCTGGGCCAGCGCACCCGACAGGAACTCCAAGCCGTCGCAGAACGGGCCCGTGCGCATGCGCGCCCCGAGGCGGCGGCCCATATCGCCGACGCCTGTGAACAAGCAGCGGGGCGTTCATCATGAAACACAGAATCCAACATATCCATTTCGTAGGCATCGGCGGCTCGGGCATGAGCGGCATTGCCGAAGTGCTGCTCAACCTGGGCTACACGATCAGCGGCTCCGACCTGAACGAATCGGCCGTGACGCGCCGCCTCGCCGCCCTGGGCGTGAAGATATCCATCGGCCATGTGGCCAGCAACGTGACCGGCGCCGGCGCCATCGTGACGTCCACGGCCGTGGCTGGCGACAACCCCGAGGTGATCGCGGCCCGTTCGGCCCGCATTCCCGTGGTGCCGCGCGCCATCATGCTGGCCGAACTGATGCGCCTGAAGCGCGGCATCGCCGTTGCCGGAACCCATGGCAAGACGACCACGACCAGCCTCGTGGCCAGCGTGCTCGCCGCAGGCGATCTCGACCCCACTTTCGTGATCGGCGGCCGCCTGAATTCCGCCGGCGCCAATGCGCGGCTGGGCCAGGGCGACTACATCGTGGTCGAGGCCGACGAATCCGACGCCTCGTTCCTGAACCTGCTGCCCGTGATGGCCATCGTGACCAATATCGATGCCGATCACATGGATACCTACGGGCACGACGTGGCGCGCCTGAAGAGCGCGTTCATCGAGTTCACCCAGCGCCTGCCGTTCTACGGCAGCGCCGTGCTTTGCCTGGATGACGCGAACGTGCGGGAGATCATGCCCTTCGTATCCCGGCCGATCACCACCTACGGGCTCAACCCCGAGGCGCAGGTGCATGCCTACGAAGTGCAGCCGGCGGGCACGAGCATGCGTTTCAACGTGCAGCGCACCTATCTGGACACGCTTTTGCCGCCGCTGGAAGTGGAGCTGAACCTGCCCGGCCTGCACAACGTGCGCAACGCGCTGGCGGCGATCGCCGTGGCGACCGAATTGGGCGTGTCCGACGACGCGATCCGCGAGGCGCTGGCGTCGTTCAAGGGCGTCGGCCGGCGGTTTACCCAGACCGGCGAGTTCCCGGTGCCCGCCAGCCATGGCGGCGGCACCTTCACGGTGATCGACGATTACGGCCACCACCCCGTGGAAATGGCGGCCACGCTGGCTGCCGCGCGTGGCGCCTGGCCCGACCGCCGCATCGTGCTGGCATTCCAGCCGCACCGCTACACGCGAACCCGGGATTGTTTCGAGGATTTCGTGCGTGTGCTGGGCACGGCGGACGCCGTGCTGCTGACCGAGGTCTACGCCGCGGGCGAGCCGCCGCTGGTGGCGGCAGACGGCCGGGCCCTGTCGCGCGCGCTGCGGGTGGCCGGCAAGGTCGAACCGGTGTTCGTCGAAGACGTGACGGAGCTGCCGCAAGCGGTGGTGGACTTCGTCCGTGACGGCGACGTCGTGGTTGTCATGGGAGCGGGGTCGATCAGCAAGGTCCCCGCCCAAGTAGGAGAGCTGGCATGAACACGCAATTCGGCAAGGTGGGGGTGTTGTACGGCGGGCGTTCCGCCGAGCGCGAGGTGTCGCTGATGTCGGGGGCGGGCGTGCATCAGGCGCTGCTCAGCGCCGGCGTCGACGCCCATCTGTTCGACACCGGCGAGCGCAGCCTGTCCGAACTGGCGGAGCAGGGATTCGACCGCGTGTTCATCGCCCTGCACGGCCGCTACGGCGAGGACGGCACGATCCAGGGCGCGCTGGAGCTGCTGGGTATTCCCTATACCGGAAGCGGTCCGCTGGCTTCCGCGCTGGCCATGGACAAGACCATGACCAAGCGCGTGTGGCTGCAGCATGGCCTGCCCACGCCCGGGTTCGAAGTCCTGGACGCCGACACCGAGCTGCGCCTGGTGCCCGATCGCCTGAGCCTGCCGCTCATCATCAAGCCGCCGCATGAGGGGTCGACGGTCGGCATCACCAAGGTGGTGGGCTATTCCGACATGAAGGAAGCCTATGCCGCGGCGGCTCGCTTCGACAGCGAGGTGCTGGCCGAGCAGTTCATTTCGGGCCGCGAACTGACCGTGGCGGTGCTGGGCTCCGGCAAGGCCGCGCGCGCGCTGCCCGTGATCGAGATCGCCGCGCCCGGCGGCAACTACGACTACGAGCATAAGTATTTCTCCGACGACACGCAGTACTTCTGCCCGGCCGCCCTGCCTCCCGAAGTGGCGGAGGAAGTCGCCGGGATCGCCGTCAAGGCATACCAGGCGCTGGGTTGCGAAGGCTGGGGCCGCGCCGACTTCATCCTCGACCGGGACAACCGGCCGTGGCTGCTTGAAATGAATACCTCGCCTGGCATGACCAGTCACTCTCTCGTTCCCATGGCCGCGAAGGCGGTGGGAATCAGCTATGCCGATCTGTGCGTGGCAATTTTGTCCGAGGCTGCGTGCAAGGTGCGCAGCCCGGCCCGCAACGCTTGACCTGGATAATCTGTGTGGAACGACGCTCGCACTACCAACCTGATCGCCAACACGCTGGCCGTGCTGGCGGTTTGCGCCATGCTCGTCGCGGGTGTGGTGTGGGTAGCGCAGCGCCCGTTCTTCACGCTGTCGGCCATCGAGCTGGAATCGATGCCGGACACCGAGCTGCACTATGTGTCGCCGGGCGCGGTGCGATCGGCGATCGCCGGCCGCTTCAAGGGCAACTTCTTCACGGTGGACCTGGACGACGCGCGGGAGATCTTCGAGTCGGTTCCGTGGGTCCGGCATGCGACCGTGCGGCGGATCTGGCCGAACGTGCTGCGCGTGCGGATCGAGGAACAGCAGCCCCTGGCGCTGTGGAACGAGAACCAGATGATCAACACCTGGGGCGAGGCGTTCACGGCCAACACGGGCGAGGTGGACGACGAGACCGTGCTGCCGCAATTCTTCGGCCCCGAGGGCACCGAGTCGCTGGTCGTGCAGCGCTATGCCGAGCTGGCGCGCTGGTTCGCCCCGCTGGACATGCACGTCAAGCAGCTGGAACTGAGCCCGCGCTATGCCTGGCGCGTCGTGCTGTCCAACGGCATGTCGCTGGACCTGGGACGAGATCCGGGCGCCGATGCGCCCGACCCGCATGGCTTGCCCGGCGCATTGCCGTTCGCGGCCCGTATTCAACGCTTTGTGCAGGCGTGGCCCGCCGTGGCGGGGCGCCTGGAAGGGCGCACCGTGACGCAGGCCGACCTGCGCTATCCGAATGGTTTCGCCCTGGCGCTGGCTCCATTGCCACCGTCGGAAACCAAAACCAAATCCACACCGAAACCTCCGAAGAAACGCTAACGCCATGACCCGTGACATCAAGGACCTTATCGTCGCCCTCGATATCGGCACCAGCAAGGTGGTGGCTGTGGTGGCTGAAATTCTGCCTGAAGGGCGATTCGAAGTGCTGGGCCTCGGCCAGCATGAATCGCGCGGCATGCGCAAGGGCGTGGTCGTCAACATCGAGACCACTGTGAATTCCATCCAGCGCGCGCTTGAAGAAGCCGAGCTGATGGCAGATTGCAAGATTCGCGACGTCTACACCGGCATTGCCGGCAGCCATATCCGCAGCTTCAATTCCAGCGGCATGGTCGCCGTGAAGGACAAGGAAGTCACCGCCACCGACGTTGCCCGCGTCATCGAGACCGCCAAGGCGGTGAACATCCCCACCGACCAGCAGGTGCTGCACGTGCTGACGCAGGAGTTCATCGTCGATGGCCAGGAAGACATCCGCGAGCCGATCGGCATGAGCGGCCTGCGCCTGGAAGTGCGCGTGCACATCGTGACCGGCGCCGTCAGCGCCGCGCAGAACATCGTCAAGTGCGTGCGCCGCTGCGGCCTGGAAGTGCAGGATCTGATCCTGCAGCCCCTGGCCTCCAGCCTGGCCGTGCTGACGGCCGACGAGAAAGAGCTGGGCGTCGTGCTGGTCGACATCGGCGGAGGCACCACCGACGTGGCGATCTTCACCGGCGGAGCGATCCGCCACACCGCCGTGCTGCCCATCGCCGGCGATCAGATCACCAACGACATCGCCGCGATGCTGCGCACGCCCACGCCCGATGCCGAGGAAATCAAGCTGCGCTATGGCGTGGCCAAGCAGGTCCTGGCCAGTCCGGACGAGTCCGTGGAAGTGCCGGGCCTGGGCGACCGCGGCCCGCGCCAGGTCAAGCGCCAGGCGCTGGGCGCCGTGATCGAGCCGCGCGTGGAGGAACTGTTCACGCTGGTGCAGCAGGTCGTGCGCGACTCCGGCTACGAGGATCTGCTGGCCTCCGGCGTGGTCCTGACCGGGGGCTCGGCGCAATTGCCCGGCATGATCGAGCTGGCCGAGGATGTGTTCCTCAAGCCGGTGCGCGTGGCGGTGCCCGAATACGAAGGCAGCCTGGCCGACGTGATGCGCAACCCGCGCTTCTCGACGGTGATGGGCCTGCTGCAGGAAGCGCGGATGCAACGGGTGCGCGGCCGCAAGGTCGCCGCCCAGACCGGCAACTTCAAGACCCTGCTGGCGCGCATGAAGGAATGGTTCATGAATTAGGTAGAGGGGGGCAGGTTGGGGCCTGCTCCTTGGTCCGGTCGGCTGGCGGTATCGCAGGCCGGGCCAGAAGAGGGGAGGCGCTTCAAACCCGTTGCGGGCCATGCCGGCGACGTGTTTGAGGCGATTCACAAAAAATAGGTTGTTGGGGAATTTTGTGATTTGCAAATCGGACTTGTGAGGGAGTCATCATGATGAACTTTGAGATGCTTGAGAACACCACCAAAGGGACCGTCATTAAGGTCGTTGGTGTGGGCGGTGCGGGCGGCAATGCCGTTGCGCACATGATTCGCAGCGGCGTGAACGGCGTGGATTTCATCTGCGCCAACACCGATGCGCAGGCACTGGCGGCGACCAACGCCCCGGTGCAGATCCGCCTGGGCCGCACCGGCCTGGGCGCGGGCGCCAAGCCCGAGCAGGGCCGTGCGTCGGCTGAAACCGCGCGCGAGGAGATCCGTGCCGCCCTGAACGGCGCGCACATGGTCTTCATCACCGCCGGCATGGGCGGCGGCACCGGCACCGGCGCGGGCCCGGTCGTGGCCGAAGTGGCGAAGGAACTGGGCATCCTGACCGTGGGCGTGGTCACCAAGCCCTTCACCTTTGAAGGCAACAAGCGCCTGAAGATGGCCGAGGACGGTATCGCGGAACTGGCCAAGCACGTGCATTCGCTCATCGTGGTGCTCAACGAGAACCTCTATGAACTGATGGACGAGGACGCGACGCAGGAAGACTGCTTCCGTTCGGCCGACGACATCCTGCACAATGCGTGCGCGGGCATCGCCGAAATCATCAACGTCGAAGGCAACGTCAACGTCGACTTCGAAGACGTCAAGACGATCATGGGCGAGCAGGGCCAGGCCATGATGGGCACGGCATCGGCTTCCGGCGCGGACCGCGCCCGCGTGGCCGCCGAGCACGCCATCGCTTGCCCGCTGCTGGAAGGCGTGGACCTGAACGGCGCTCGCGGCGTGCTGGTCAACATCACCGCCAGCCGCTCGCTGAAGATGCGCGAAACGCGCGAAATCATGGAAACGATCCGCAGCTACGCTTCGGACGACGCTACCGTGATCTTCGGCACCGCCTACGACGAATCCATGGGCGAGAACCTGCGCGTGACCGTGGTCGCGACCGGCCTGGGCCGTGCGCAATCGCGTCCGCAACTGGTGCAGAACACGGCTGAGGTGCTGCGCACCGGTACCGACAACATGCCCATGGGCGCGATGCCGGCCGGTCAAGGCGACTACCGCAACCTGGACATGCCCTCGGTCATGCGCAACCCGCGCAGCCAGGCGTCGGCCCAGGTGCGCGCGCTGGAAAGCTCGGGCATGGATCACTTCGACATCCCGGCATTCCTGCGCAAGCAGGCGGATTGAACCAAAGAGCCGGCCACAGGCTCTAAAACACTCCCTCATCTCCGGCTCGCCTGTCCCCTCGGGCGAGCCGGAGGCGGAGCGGTCCGTGTTTCCCTTGCACGGTAAAAATAGGGGACGGAGGTATAGACCGACCCGGACGCTCGATGGCGCCAGGGATCGGACAGCGTTACAATACGTCAGTTACGCCGGCAATCTATTGGCATCTTGCCGGCTTCCTGGCTCAAATCACCCAAGTCTCATGTTCCGACAGCGCAGCATCCAGAATCTCGTCCGCACGACAGGCGTCGGCGTCCACTCCGGACGGCGGGTCGAGCTTACCTTGCGCCCGGCACAACCCAACACGGGTATCGTTTTCCACCGCGTCGATCTGCCTCAGGTCGTGGACCTGCCCGCCCAGGCGGCCGGCGTGGGCGACACGCGCATGGCGTCCGTGCTGCAGCAGGGCAATGTCCGCGTGTCCACGGTTGAACACCTCATGTCGGCGCTGGCCGGCCTGGGGATCGACAACCTGCATATCGACCTGACCGCCGAAGAAGTGCCGATCATGGACGGCAGCGCGGCGACGTTCGTCTACCTGCTGCGCTCGGCAGGCATCGTCGAACAGAACGCGCCCAAGCAGTTCATCCGCGTGCTGAAGCCCGTGGAAGTGCGCGAAGGCGAGGGCCGCAATGAAAAATGGGCCCGCCTGGAACCGCATGAAGGCTTCGCCCTGGCGTTCTCCATCGACTTCAGGCATCCCGCGATCGACTCCACGGCCAATTTCGCCGAGATCGATTTCGCGACGCACTCCTACGTGCGCGAGATCGCGCGCGCGCGCACCTTCGGTTTCGTCAACGAAGTCGAGGCCCTGCGCTCGATGGGCCTGGCCCGCGGCGGCAGCCTGGACAACGCCATCGTCATGGATGAGTACCGCGTGCTCAACAGCGACGGGCTGCGCTATGACGACGAATTCGTCAAGCACAAGATCCTGGACGCCATCGGCGATCTGTATCTGCTGGGCAAGCCTCTGGTGGCGCGCTACGTCGCGTGCAAGTCGGCCCACGGCCTGAACAACCAGCTGGCCCGCGCGTTGCTGGAGCAGCGCGATGCCTGGGAACTGGTCACGTATGAATCCCAGGCGGAGGCGCCGCAGGCGTTCCGCCACGAATGGAAGCTGGCCTGATAGGACCACCCCCTACCCGCTGACGCGGGCCCCCGCAAGGGGGCGACGTCCGCGCCAGCATCTTGCGCGGGCAGGTCCTGAGGACTTTCCGAGGAGATGACGGTCGTCATCCTCTCATGCCTAAGGCGCAAACCGGCGGCAAACCATAGTATCGATCCGTCCGAGAACTTGGTTTCGCTTCGTTTCGGAACGGGCTTTCCGTCGGACAAGCCCCGTGGCTTCAGCTACTCTTGTGGTGTTTCAGGAGTTTGGCGACCGCATCGGCCAACGGCCCGGGGCGCAGGTTTCCACGCAGCGTCTCGAAGGCGCCCAGGGCGGTTTCGCCCAGGGGTTGCGCCTCTTTGGGAGGGCGCGGCTGGCGGGCGCCGGGTTTGGGCAAACCCGCTTGTACCTTGACGGCGATTTCGTTAAGGTTCCAGCCTTGGTCTGCCAAGGTCCGCGCGATGCGCGGAGCCAACTGACGCATCTTGGCCGCATGAGCGGCACTCGGCACCACCAGGTGCAGGCACTGGTTTTCCAGCTTGCCCACCTGGCAGACGGCGCCCAGCGGGGCGGGCAGAATCGCCGCCACCGCGTACTGGATTTGCAAGTGCTTGCGGGCGGTTGCCAGAACGCCGGCTCCCCGCATGTCATGACCCAGCCATCCCAGGGCGGTATTTTCTTCGCGCCGGCTGGAACTGGAACGTTGACGGTATGAAGTGGGTCTATTCATCCCGGCTCTAAGAATTAGGAAGCAAACCTTGAAAATCGTGATTATGCACGCCCGCGACGGGCAGGACGGGCATTTCACCCTGGGCGGCGGGCACCTGGCCCTGTTGCTGGGGCTCGCCCTGATCACGGCGGCCATCTTCGGCGCCGCGCTGCAACGATACCTTACTCCCATCCTGCCGACCGTACATACCGTGGGCTGGCCCTTGTCGAACCAGCCGGGGCGAGACGCCGATTTCCTGCGCGGAAACATGAACCTGCTGGCCGCCAAGGTGGGCGCCCTGCAGGCCAAGCTGGTCAGCATCGATGGCCTGGGCCAGCGCGTGGCCAAGGTCGCCGGCGTTGCCTATACCGACCCTGAATTGGCCAAGCAACTGGCGATCGCGCAGCCGGAGGCGCTGACCCAGCCGGAAGCCACCCAGGTCATGGACGACCTGTTCACCGACCATCCGCCGCCCAGCGCTGCGTCGGCCGAGGCCCTGGGCCGCCAGCTCGATGACATCCAGGCCAGGCTGTCGCAGCAGACGGACAATCTGAAACTGCTGGACGCGGCGCTGACCCGGCGTTCCGCCGACCAGGCGCGCATGCCGACCGCCATGCCCATCACCGATTATCCCTATCTGAGCTCTTCCTACGGCTGGCGCCGAAATCCGGTGACGGGCCGCAGCGCCATGCACGAAGGGCTGGATTTCGCCGCGCCTCCCGGCACGCCGATCCTGGCCGCCTCGGGCGGCGTGGTGCTGGAATCGAAGTTCCAGCCGGGGTACGGCAACATGGTCGAGATCGATCATGGCGACGGGCTGATCACCCGCTATGCCCATGCCTCGTCCCTGCTGGTCAAGCAGGGGGAACTGATCGACCGGGGCCAGCCGATAGCCCGCGTGGGAAGCTCCGGCCGCTCCACCGGCCCGCACCTGCATTTCGAGGTGCGCCTTGCGGGGCAGCCCCTGGACCCCCGCCTGTTCCTGGGGCCCCAGCAGAACGCGCCGCCCGCCGTGGCCCACGCCGCGCGTTGAACCGCCGGCGCGCAGGTCGGTCAAACCGGCCAACAGTGCTACCCTGGTGATAGATCCAGGCTATTGCGCTCCAGGTGCGTTAAACTGGTTCGTTTCCCAGCGGACCCCCGCTCAACCAATAACATCAAGTCACGGGCGACGCTGCCCAGCCCTTACGCGAGGGCGGCGTGTCCCGTGCGGCCGACATACGCATGGTTTCTCTGCTCAAAAAACTCATAGGCAGCCGCAACGACCGGCTGCTTAAGCAGTATCGCAAGCTGGTAACCCAGATCAACGGGCTGGAGCCCAAGATCTCCGCGCTCTCCGATTCGGAGCTGGCGGCCAAAACCGAGGAATTCCGTTCCCGCCACGCCCAGGGCACCTCCCTGGACGACCTGCTGCCCGAAGCCTTCGCCGTGGTGCGCGAGGCCGGCAAGCGGGTGTTCGGCATGCGCCACTTCGACGTGCAGCTCCTGGGCGGCATCGCCCTGCACAACGGCAAGATCGCCGAAATGCGCACGGGTGAAGGCAAGACGCTCATGGCGACGCTGCCCGTCTACCTGAACGCGATCGCCGGCAAGGGCGTGCACGTGGTCACGGTGAACGACTACCTGGCGCGCCGCGACGCGGAATGGATGGGCCGCCTGTACCGCTTCCTGGGCATGAGCACGGGCGTGGTGGTGCCGCAGCAGCCCAACGAGGAGAAGAAGGCCGCCTACGTCGCCGACATCACCTACGGCACCAACAACGAATTCGGCTTCGACTATCTGCGCGACAACATGGAATACCGTGTTGAAGACCGCCGCCAGCGGGGCCTGTTCTACGCCATCGTCGACGAAGTGGACTCGATCCTGATCGACGAGGCCCGCACGCCGCTGATCATCTCCGGGCAGGCCGAAGACCATACCGAGCTCTACATTCGCATGAACGCGGTGCCGCCGCTGCTCAAGCGCATGGCGAGCGAGCCCAAGCCGCAGGAGCCGGAACCCGAAGGCGATTACTGGGTCGACGAAAAGAGCCAGCAGGTCTACCTGTCCGAGGCCGGGCACGAGAACGCCGAAGGCATCCTGGCTCGCCTGGGCATCCTGCCCGAGGGCGAATCGCTGTACGACCCGCGCCATATCGCGCTGATGCACCACCTGATGGTGGCGCTGCGCGCCAACACGCTGTTCTTCCGCGACCAGCAGTACGTGGTGCAGGACGGCGAAGTGGTGATCGTCGACGAATTCACCGGCCGCCTGATGGTGGGCCGCCGCTGGTCCGATGGCCTGCATCAGGCGGTCGAGGCCAAGGAAGGCGTGAAAATCCAGCACGAGAACCAGACGCTGGCTTCGATCACGTTCCAGAATTACTTCCGCATGTACGAAAAGCTGTCCGGCATGACCGGCACGGCCGACACGGAAGCGTATGAATTCCAGGAAATCTACGGACTTGAAACGGTCATCATCCCGACCAACAAGCCTATGGTCCGCAAAGACCAGAACGACCAGGTCTTCAAGACCGACCAGGAAAAGTACAACGCCATCCTGAACGACATCCGGGACTGCCACGAGCGCGGCCAGCCGGTGCTGGTGGGCACCACCAGCATCGAGAACTCCGAACTGCTGTCGGGCCTGCTGAAGAAGGCGAAGCTGCCGCACGAAGTGCTGAACGCCAAGCAGCACGCCCGCGAAGCCGAGATCGTGGCCGAGGCCGGCAAGCCGGGCCACATCACCATCGCCACCAACATGGCCGGCCGTGGCACCGACATCGTCCTGGGCGGCAGCGTCGACAAGCAGGTCGACCTGATCCGTGCCGACGAGTCGTTGTCGGAGGCGGAAAAAGAAGCCCGCATCGAAAAGGTGCGCGCCGAATGGAAGCCGCTGAACGAGCAGGTCAAGGCCGCCGGCGGCCTGCGCATCATCGGCACCGAACGCCACGAATCGCGCCGCATCGACAATCAGCTGCGGGGCCGCGCCGGCCGCCAGGGCGACCCGGGTTCGTCCCGCTTCTATCTGTCGCTGGAAGATTCGCTGATGCGCATCTTCGCGGGCGACCGCGTGCGCGCCATCATGGAGCGCTTGAAGCTGCCCGAAGGCGAGCCCATCGAAGCCGGCATGGTGACGCGCTCCATCGAGACCGCGCAGCGCAAGGTGGAAGGCCGCAACTTCGACATCCGCAAGCAGCTGCTGGAATACGACGACGTGGCGAACGACCAGCGCAAGGTGCTGTATTCGCAGCGCAATGACGTGCTGGAAGCCGCCAGCGTGGGCGAGACCGTGCAGAACCTGCGCGATGCCGCCGTGACCGACATGTTCAACGTGCATGTTCCGCCGGAGTCGGTGGAAGAGCAGTGGGATGTTCCAGCGCTGCAGAAGGCGCTGGAGGCGGACTGGCACGTGCAGTTGCCGCTGACGGAAATCCTGGAAAAGGAAACCAGCCTGACGGACGAGGATCTGCGCGAACGCGTGGTGGCCGCCGCTCGCGACGCCTACCAGGCCAAGGTCGACCAGGTCGGCCTGGAATCGTGGTCGCAGTTCGAGCGTTCGATCATGCTGCAGGCGATCGATACGCACTGGCGCGAGCACCTGTCCGCGCTGGACTACCTGCGCCAGGGCATCCACCTGCGCGGCTATGCGCAGAAGAACCCCAAGCAGGAATACAAGCGCGAAGCCTTCGAACTGTTCTCGGGCATGCTGGACCGCATCCGCGACGACGTGGTCCGCGTGTTGATGACGGTGCGCGTGCAGTCCCAGGAACAAGTGGATCAGGCCGAGGCCGAAGCGGCGCAGTCGCACGTGCAGAACGTGCAGTACCACCACTCCGACTACGACGAGGCGCTGGCCCAATCGGAATCGCAGAGCGGCGCGCAACCCGTGCGCAACGTGGTGCCCAAGGTCGGCCGCAACGATCCGTGCCCCTGCGGCAGCGGCAAGAAGTACAAGCAGTGCCACGGCAAGCTCGTCTGAGCCAGGAGAGATGATCATGCTGCATTCCGTCGGCCGTACTGAATTCGATCACGCCGTGGTCATGGTGCGCGACCGGCTGGATGCGCTGGCCCCGCATTTCGAACGCCAGGGCTTTCACCTGAGCGACAAGTCGGTGCACAACCTGGGATCGTGCAACCGCCTGATCGTGCTCGAAGGCACCTACGTCGAGCTGCTGGGCTGGCCGCCGGGCGCGCCGCCCGCCCGCAAGGAGATCGCCGATTCGCCGTTCGGGCTGGAGGCGCTGGTGTTCCGCACCCATGACGCCGAGGCTACCTACGAACGGCTGCGCGCCGCGGGGTTCGCCGTCAATCCCGTCCAGGAACTGACCCGGCCGGCGATGCTCGACGGCGAGGAAGTCCAGGCTCGTTTCCACACCTTGCGGTTCGCCGAGCAGCCATTGCCCGGCATCCGCATGTATTTCTGCCGCCATCTGACGCCGGAGTGCGTGTGGTCGCCCGAGTTGATGGCGCATCCCAACGGCGCGCGCAGCATGCTGCGCATCGACGCCCGGGCATCCGACGCCCGCGCCGTTGCCGAACGGCTCGCGCTGGTCGCCGACGTGGCCGCCGAGCCCGCGGGCGACGGCTGGGACGTGCCGCTTGCAAACCTGCGCATCCACGTGCGCCAGGACGCGGCGGCGACGACGCCCGCGCTTTCCACGCTGACCCTGGAAAACCGGGACGGCGCCCACTACACGCTGGATACCGGCTCGTAGGATGGGTATAGCGCGCGGACAGTGCGCAGAAGAATAGCGTCCCCAACGCGCGGCACCCATCAAGCAGCCGTGGCGCTAGGCTGAGCCAGCCATGCATTGACCGCCGCCCGATGGGTGTCGCGCGTTCAGGAGCAGGGTTCTTTTGCGCACTGCCCGCACGCTATACCCATCCTACCCAACTCGTCCTCTGGATTCCGGGCAAACCCTGCTTGCCCGTGAAGTGTATGCACTTTAGTATGCACTTTTATACCGACGACCATATCGCAGCCAGCGATCCGGCACGATGCATACCTCCAACGCGATCCGTCCCGCCGCCCGCACCCAGGCGGCCCAGGCCGAGCTGTACGGCGCCGTCAAGGCGATGGCCGTGCGCTTCGAATTCAAGCCCGGCGAACGCATCAACGAAGTGGAGCTGGCCCGCAGGCTGAACGTCAGCCGCACGCCATTGCGCGAGGTGCTGAACCAACTGATGGTCGAGGGCTTCCTGACCCGTTCGGTGAACCGGGGCTTCATCGCCCGCCTGCTCGACGCGAAACAGATCCATAGCCTGTACGAATACCGCGCGGTGCTGGAGGCCGGCATCGTGCGCGCCGCCTGCGAGCGCGCCACGGATGAGGAGCTGGCCAGCCTGCGGGCGTTCGTCGAGCGGTCGCGGGACGTGCCGGAGGACAGCGAGGCGACGCGGCTGCTGGAGCTGGACGAAGGCTTTCACCTGATGCTTGCCCGCTATTCCCGGAACGATGAATTCGTGCGGGCGCTGGAAAGCGTCAATGCCCGCATCCACTTCGTGCGCTGGATCGATATGCAGCAGGGGCGCCGCGGCCATACCCAGGGCGAGCACCTGCGCATCGTCGAGGCGCTGCAGCGGCGCGACATCGATGCCTTGCCGGGGCTCATGAACGCGCACATCGGCCGCCGGCTCGACCAGATCACCGACGTCATACGCACCGGTTTTTCCACGATTTACATGCGGGATCAGGCCGAACCCGCCTCGGCAGTGCCGGCCAACACCATATCAGCAGGGGAAAAGCAATGAACCACAGGTTGAAACGCGGTCTGGCGGCGTTATGCATGCTGGCCGCCGCAGGGGGCGCATTCACCGCCGCGCCCGCCATGGCAGAAGAACGGCCGCTCGTGCTGGTCGTGCCGTATCCGCCCGGGGGCAGCACCGACATCCTAGCCCGCATCCTGCAGCCGCGCCTGTCCGAGCAACTGGGCGGGCGCGCGGTCGTCGTCGAAAACCGCCCCGGCGCGGCCAGCCAGATCGCGACCGCGTTCGTGGCCCGCGCCGAGCCCGACGGCAACACGCTGCTGGTCAGCTTCGACAACCACGGCATCAATCCCGCCGTGAAACCCAAGCTGCCCTACGACACCTTCAAGGATTTCGTGGCGATCTCGCAGACGGTGCGCTTTCCGCTGGTGATCGGCGCGAACCCGAGCGTGCCCGGCAACAACCTGAAGGAATTCCTGGCGGCCGCCGCCAAGCAGCCGCCCAATAAATTCAACTACGCATCCACCGGCGTCGGTTCGCTGAACCATCTGGCGCCCGAGGAGCTGAAGCGGCTGTCCAAGGTGGAGCTGCTGCACGTGCCGTACGGCGGCGGCGGGCCGGCCATCCAGGCCGTGGTGGGCGGACAGGCCAACATGACCTGGCTGAGCTTCGCCGCGCTGCGCGGCCAGATCCAGGCGGGCAAGATCAAGCCGCTGGCCGTGGCGGGCGACAAGCGCCTGCCCGACCTGCCGAACGTGCCGACGGTGGCCGAATCCGGTTTCCCCGGCTTCGTCGCCTACTCCTGGAGCGGCATGTTCGCGCCCAAGGGCACGCCCGAAGCCACCGTGAAAAAGCTGACCAAGGATTTCCAGGCCGTGCTGGCCGATCCCGAAATCAGGAAGAAGGTGACCGAGGCCGGCTTCGAGATCGTGGCTTCCGACGGCCCGGCGCTGGACGCCTACGTGAAGTCGGAATACGAGCGCTGGAGCGCCTTCATCAAGAGCAGCAACATCAATCTGGACAACTGAACGACGCGCGGCCGGACATCCCGGCCGCGCGCGAGCAACACGTGGAGATGACATGGAAAACCTGACCGGCGCCGAAGCCATGGTGCGGATGCTGCAGCACAACGGCGTCAAACATATTTTTGGCCTGTGCGGCGACACCAGCCTGCCGTTCTACGATGCGCTGTACCGCCTGGACCACGGCATGCGGCACATCCTGACGCGCGACGAGCGCAGCGCCGGCTACATGGCGGACGCCTATGCCCGCGTGACCGGCAAGGTCGGCGTGTGCGAAGGCCCCAGCGGCGGCGGCGCGACCTATCTGCTGCCCGGCCTGGTTGAGGCCAACGAATCTTCGGTTCCCGTACTGGGCATCACGTCGGACGTGGCCGTGGGCTCGCGTGGCAAGTATCCCCTGACCGAACTGGACCAGGAGGCGCTGTACCGCCCGCTGACGAAATGGAACCGCACGATAGACCGCGCGGACCAGATTCCGGGCATGGTGCGGGCCGCGTTCCGCGCGATGACGACCGGCAAGCCCGGTTCGGCCCATCTGTGCTTTCCGTACGACGTCATGAAGCAGCAGGTGGATGCGTCGGACATCTGGGCGCAGCCCGAGCACGGCAATTTCCCGGCGATGCGCTTCGCGCCGGACCCGGCCGATGTCGCCCGCGCGGCGCAGCGCCTGGTGGGCGCGCGCGCGCCGGTGATCATCTGCGGCGGCGGCGTGGTCATCGCCGGCGCCAGCGGCGCCCTGCAGCAGTTGGCCGAGGCGCTCAAGGCCGCGGTCTGCGTGACGGTCAGCGGGCAGGGCAGCCTGGCCGACACCCATCCCCTGAACGCGGGCGTGGTGGGTTCCAATGGCGGCGTGATGGCGACGCGCGATGTCGTCGCGGCCGCGGACGTGGTGCTGTTCGTGGGATGCCGGGCCGGATCGACGTCGACGGAGCACTGGCGCTTCCCCAACCGCAGCGTGCCGATCCTGCACATCGATATCGACCCGATGGTGATCGGCGCCAACTACCTGACCGAAGTCGGCATGGTCGGCGACGCCAAGCTGGCGCTGGAAGCGCTGGGCGCGGAAGTGGCGGAGCGCCTGGCGCATCGCCCCGCGGACGCGACCGACGGCGCGGTGCTGGCCGGCCGCGCGAAGGCGGCCCGCCAGGCCCAGCTGGAGCCGCTGGCCAGCAGCCTGGATACGCCCATCCGCCCCGAGCGCGTGGTGCAGTCGCTGAACCGTTTGCTGCCCGACGACGCGGTCGTCTGCGCGGACCCCGGCACGCCCTGCCCGTACTTTTCGGCCTACTACGATGTGTCGCGGCCCGGCCGCCACTTCATCACCAACCGGGCGCACGGCGCGCTGGGCTTTTCCATGTCCGCCGCGCTGGGCGCATGGGTGGGCAGGCCCCAGTCCAAGTGCGTGTCGGTGATGGGGGACGGCAGCTTCGGCTTCACCGTGGGCGAGCTGGAAACCATCGTGAGGCACAAGGCGCCGCTGTTGATGGTGGTGTTTTCGAATTCGGTCTACGGCTGGATCAAGGCCAGCCAGAAGGCGGGCTACGACAAGCGCTACTACAGTGTGGATTTCGAGCGTACTGACCATGCCCGCATCGCCGAGGCCTATGGCGTGAAGGCATGGCGCGTGGAGGATCCGGCCAAGCTGGACGCCGCCATCAAGGCGGCGATGGAGCACGACGGCCCGGCGCTGATCGACGTGGTGGCCCAACCGCTGCAGGACGCCGCGGCGCCCGTCAGCCAGTGGATGGGCTGACCTGACCGGCCGCGCCGGCGCGGCGCCGCCTTTCGGGGCGGCGCCAGACCTATACTGAACCGCTTCGGCAGGGCGAGCCACCGGGGAACGTCCGCAAAGACAGGAGAGTCAGGCATGGATCTGGGGATCGGCGGCAAGACGGCACTGGTATTTGGCGGCAGCCGCGGCATGGGCCGGGCATGCGCGCTGCAATTGGCGCGGGAGGGCGTGGCGGTCACGATCGCCGCCCGCAATCCGGCGACCCTGGAGCAGGCCGCCGCGGAAATATCCCGGGAAACCGGGATAGGCGTGGGCTGGGTCTCGGCCGACCTGACGCAGCCGCGCGGCCGGGACGCGGCCATGGCCGCCTGTCCGCAGCCCGACATCCTGATCAACAACGCCGATGGCCCGCTGCCGGGGGACTTCCGCGATTGGACGCACGAGGACTGGATCGCTGCGCTGGACGCCATGATGCTCGGGCCCATCGACATGATCCGGCGTGTCGTGGACGGGATGATCGAGCGGCGCTTCGGCCGTATCGTGAATATCGTTTCCCGCAGCGTGAAGGCGCCGCATGCCGAACTCGGGCTGTCCAACGGCGCGCGCTCGGGTCTCATCGGATTCGTGGGCGGGCTGGCGCGGCAGACCGTGAGGCACAACGTCACCATCAATAATTTGCTGCCGGGGGCGTTCGCCACCGACGCGCAGGTCAGGCACATACAGGGCATGCTGGAGCAGTCCGGCGGCAAGAGCTTCGAACAGCTGTGGGACGAGCGCGGGCGCTCGAATCCGGCCGGCCGCTACGGCCAGCCCGAGGAACTGGGAGCGCTCTGCGCCTACGTCTGTTCGGCCCATGCCGGCTACATGACGGGGCAGAACATCCTGATCGATGGCGGCGGCTACCCGGGCACATATTGACGGCAGGGCCGGATGGCTGGACGCGGGCGGACCGAACAGGCAAGATTGGGTCCGATCGCGTAAGGACTCTCCATGGACCAGACCGACATCAAGATACTGGCCTTGCTGCAAAAGGACGCCGCCTGCTCGGTCGCCGAGATCGCCGAACAGGTGCACCTGTCCGTGACGCCGTGCTGGCGCCGCATCCAGAAACTGAAGGATGACGGAGTCATCGCGCGCAACGCCATCCTGCTGGATCCCCGCGCGCTGGGCCTGAGCCTGACCGTCTTCGTGTCCATCAGGACCAGCCAGCACAACGAGAAGTGGACGCAGCGCCTGATCAACGCCGTGACGGCCTTGCCCAATGTGGTGGAGTTCCATCGCATGGCGGGCGACGTCGATTACCTGCTCAAGGTCGTGGTCGAGGACATGGCGGCCTATGACCGCTTCTACCGCCGCCTGATCGGCGCCGTGGACCTGCTGGACGTCAGCGCCAGCTTCTCGATGGAGGTCATCAAGAGCACGACCGAATTGCCGCTGGACTCGCTGTAGGCGGGGGGCGCAATTTTATTTCCCGGGCGGCCGCCGCCGGGGATGCAAATTCCGTCCGGGGCCGCCAAGGCCTCCCATCTCGCAATTCTTTTGCGCGGGCAAGGGCGTAGGATATCCGGCATTCCAGGCATGGAACGAACGGAATATCAGAGGACCTTATGTCGTTGGCAGTACCCGCCGGCTGCACCGGCCCGGCAAAAACGAGGCGCGCGCTTTCGGTGGACGACCTGCTGGCCGGCTGGAATGGCTCCGACGATCTATGGGTGTTCGCCTATGGTTCCCTGATCTGGCATCCCGGTTTCGCGTGGCGCGAACGCCGCCTGGCCACCGTGCGCGGCTATCACCGGTCCCTGTGCCTGTGGTCCCATGATCACCGCGGTTCGCCGGACAACCCCGGCCTGGTCTTTGGACTGGACCGCGGCGGCTGCTGCCGCGGAGTGGCGTTCCTGGTGGCCGCTTGCGACGTGCCTGCGGTATTCCGGGCGCTCTGGCTTCGGGAAATGGTGACGGGCGCGTATTCGCCCCGCTGGCTCACCTGTCACACCGAGGCGGCGCCCGTGCGCGGGCTGGTGTTTCTGCTGAACCGGGCCTGCCAGGAATACGCCGCGGGCATCAGCGACGACCGCCTGCTGGCCTCCGTGCGCAACGCCGTGGGGCAATCGGGGCCTTGCCTGGATTACGTGGTGGAAACGGCGCGGGCGTTGCGCGCGCACGGCATCGACGATTGGCGCCTGGGCGACCTCGTCCGCAGGCTGGGCATGGCCTGCTGAGGCCGGGCGCCGGGCCGCTCAGAACTGCCAGCGGCCGAACATGAACAGCACGTTGCCCGCGCCGCTGGAGCCAGGGATGTAGGTCGCGTAGAGCATGGCGTCCTTGTAGCCCGCGCTCACCAGCGGCAGGATGCCGGGAAAGGGCACGTAGCTCATGATGTCGTGGCGCGCCGTCAGGAAGATGGTGTAGCCCGCGCCCAGGCGGAAGTTCTCGCTGACCTGGCCGATCTTCAGGAAGCCGTAGCCCGCGATGGGCTCGATCTTGCTGTGCGAATCCAGGAAGGCCATGGCGTACAGGCCTTGCCAGTCGCCGTCCTCGTCGTAGATGCTGCGGCCGTAGCCGCCGCCCCAGGCCAGTTCGTTGAAGCTGTCGATCTTCTCCTTGCTGTAGGTGGCCCGGTTATGCCAGGAGTAGCCGGTCAGGTAGAGATCGTTGCCGCCCTCGGTCCAGATCTGGTCCAGGCGCTTGCAGGCGGATTGCGCCCACGAGGGCATGCTTTCACAGGCTTGGACGGCGGGGGCGAAGGGGAAGAAGAGCAGCAGGCACAGGATCGCTGCCTGGAGTCTGGCGGTCATTGCGGGCACGGAAGGGATGAAGATGACAATCCCATTACTGTAATGGAACAGTCGCCTTCGTCCCTGTCAGCCAGCTGTCAAGCGGCGCATCCCCGGGGGAAACAGGACAAGCGCGCCGGCATCTGTTGCGGAAGGGCTACAGCAGGAAGATCGTCGCCAAGCCCAGGAAGATGAAGAAGCCCAGCGAATCCGTGGCGAACGTGAGCAGCACCGAGGAGCCCATCGCGGGATCCTTGCCGAAACGGGCGCGCACCATCGGCACCAGCACGCCCACGGAGGCGCCCACGAGCATATTGCAGACCATGGCGGCCATCATCACCAGGGCGATGGACACCGAATGCGAAATCACCCAGGCGAATAGCGCGGCCACCAGGCTGCCGCACAGCCCTACCATCAGGGTCACGAAGAGTTCGCGCTTGACCAGTTGCCAGAGATTGCGCCCGGTGATGCGGCCCATGGCCAGGGCCCGGATGATCAGCGTCATGGTCTGGTTGCCGGAGTTGCCTCCAATGCCCGCCACGATCGACATCAGGAACGCCAGGATGACGATCTGGCTGACCGTGCCTTCGAACTGGGAGGCCACGAAGGATGCCGTGGCCGCCGTACAGAGGTTGAAGAGCAGCCAGGGCGCCCGGTTGCGCAGCGCGGTGGCGACCGGCGCGAAGATGTCTTCTTCCTGCAGGCCCGCGCGCGACAGCGCCTGTTCCTGGGAGTCTTCGCGCATCACGTCCACCACGTCGGCGATGGTGACGCGGCCGATGAGCCGGCCCTGGTCGTCCATGACGGGGGCGGACACCAGGTCGTAGCGCTCGAACGCGCCGGCGGCGTCGGCGTCGGAGTCCAGCGGGTTCAACGCCAGGAAGTCGGCATTCATGACCGCGCGAACCTCGGTTTCGGGTTCGCTGACCAGCAGGCGGGACAGGGGCAGGATGCCTTGCAGCCTGTCCTGGCGGTCGACCACGAAGATCTGGTCGGTGTGGTCGGGGAGCTCGTGCAGGCGGCGCAGGTAACGCAGCACCACCTCCAGCGTCACGTCCTCGCGCACCCGGACCATCTCGAAGTCCATGATCGCGCCCACGCTGTCTTCCGGATAGCCCATGGCTTCCAGCAGTTGCGCGCGCTCTTCTTCGGTCAGGCCCTTCTGGACCTCGGCCACCACGTCGGGCGGCAGGTCGGGGGCTAGGTCGGCCAGCTCGTCGGCGTCCATGTTGCCGGTGGCGGCGACCAGGTCCTGGCGGTCCATCGCTTCGATGAGCGATTCCCGCACCCAGTCCTCGACCTCCAGCAGGACGTCCGCGTCGTGCTCGGGGCTGACCAGCGCCCAGATGGCCTGCCGCTCGTCCTTGGGCAACGACTCCAGGATGAAGGCAATGTCGGCGGGGTGCAGGCCGTCCAGCAGGGTCTTGAGTTCGGCTTCGTGCTGGCGGTGCACCAGGTCTTCGACCAGGGATGCCTTCGAGTCGCCTTCTTCCTGGCGATGCACGAGGTCGGCGACGAGCTGCTGGCGGCGCAGGCGTTCCTGCACCTCCGCCAAAGCGTGCTGGGCGTCTTCCGGGTCTAGGCGGCGGGGCGTCGCGGGCGGTTTCTGCGCGGCGGCGGACTGCGTCATGCGTTACGGCTCAAAGGGTAGGAAGGGGGCGGCCGCGCCGCGCTTCGTCCGTGGCGACGTAGGTCAGTGTGGCTTCCGTCACCTTGACGATCTCGGCGTCCAGGCGCTGGCGTTCCGCGTAGACCTCTACCGACACGGTGATCGAGGTGGTGCCGGTTTTGACGATGGATGCGTAGAAACTGAGCAGGTCGCCCACGAACACGGGCTGCTTGAATTGGAAGGCATTGACCGCGACGGTGGCCACGCGGCCGGCGGCGCGGCGCGCGGCGGGAATCGAGCCGGCGATATCCACTTGGGACATGATCCAGCCGCCGAAAACGTCCCCGTGGATATTGGCATCCGCCGGCATCGGCATGACGCGCAATACCGCATCGCGGTCGGCGGGCAAAGTCGTGAAAGGGGTTTTGTTGCTGGAGGTCATGCGGCTGACTCCACTGCTAGAGAACCAGCCGATTATGCAGGAAAAACGAGACACCCGCGTGGGCGGCAGGCCCGCCGCGGCGCTTTGCCGCGACGGGCGGGGAATCAGTAGGCCAACTTGACGATGGCGTAGCCGCCCACCAGCAGCCAGCCGTACAGGATCAGACCCAGCGCCATCACGCGCGGGCCGGCCTTCCTGATCTGGGCGAAACGGGTTTCGATGCCCAGCGCCGTCATGGCCATGGTCAGCGCGAAGACATCCAGGCGGCGGATGGCGGCCACGGCGTCGGCGGGAATGATGTCCAGCGAATTGACGATGGCCAGCGCCAGGAAGCCCACCGCGAACCAGGGAATGGGCAGCTTGGCGCCCTTGGATTGCCCGCTGGCGTGGGAGGCCGCGCTGCGCAGGTACATGCCCAGCACCAGCAGGACCGGGACCAGCAGGGCGACGCGGGTCATCTTCACGATGGTGGCGACTTCGGTGGTGGCGGGATCGATATTGCTGGCGGCGCCGACGACCTGCGCCACCTCGTGAATCGTGCCGCCGATGTAGATACCCAGCGCCTGCGTGTCGAAATTCAGCCAGCCCGCGTGATAGAACACCGGGTACAGGAACATGGACAAGGTGCCGAACAGCACGACGGTCGCGACCGCCACCGCGCTTTTGTGCGGGGCGGCGCGCAGGGTCGGTTCGAACGCCAGGACGGCGGCGGCGCCGCAGATGGCGCTGCCGGCCGCGGTAAGCATGGCGGTGTCGCGGTCCAGGCCCAGCAGGCGCTGGCCGACGACGGTGCCGATCAGCAGGGTGCCCACCACCACGGCCACCGAGACGGCCAGCCCCGGCAAGCCTACGGCGGCGATCTGCTGGATGCTGATATTCAGACCATAGAAGGCCACCGCGATGCGCAGCAGGCGCCTTGCGGTGAAATTCACGCCTACGCCCCAATCGGCGGGCATGGTGCCGCGCAGGAAGTTGCCGTAGAGCATGCCGCAGACGATGCCCACGACCAGCGGCGAAAAGCCCAGTTGCCTGATGGCCGGCAGGTCGGCCAGTTGCATCACGGCGCCGGCCATCAGCCCGACGAACAACACCCCATTGAGCTTGTCCCGCCAGGGCGTGGCCGCCGGCGTCGCGGGCAGGGGGACGGCGGTGCTGGAGGAATTGCTCATGGTTGGCCTTGGGGCATATCTAAATAACTAGGCGAAATATTAATTTCCGCCCTGTTATTTGAAAAATTGTTATTTTGGATATGTAATATCGGAGATTCAGATATTTGGCGCGACATGACCCCGGACCAGCTGCTTACCTTCGCCTGTGTGGCGGATACCGGCAATATCAGCCGGGCCGCCCAGACATTGAATCTGTCCCAGCCCGCGGTGTCCGGGCAGTTGCGCATGCTGCAGGAATGGTTCGGCGAGCCCCTGTACCGGCGCAGCGGACATGGCGTTGCGTTGACCGAGGCCGGCGAGAGGCTGGCCGAGCAGGCCCGGCAACTGCGCCAGGTGTACCGGCAGGCGCAGGCCGTTCGGGAGTCCTGGCGCGGCCTGGAGACGGGCGCCCTGCGGCTGGGGGCCAGCACCACGCCCGCCAGCTATCTATTGCCCAGCCTGGTGGCGGATTTCCGCCATGCCTTTCCCGCGGTCAGCCTGCATCTGTCCGACGGCAACACGCGCGAGATCGTCGAGCGCCTGCCGGCCCTGGACCTGGCCTTCATCGAAGGGGATGTGCCCACGGGCCTTCCCGCGGACACGGCGGTGCACGCCTGGCGGCAGGACGAGGTAGTGGCGATCGTGCGGGCGGACCACGCCCTGGCGGGCAAGGGCGCGGTGACCCTGCGCGACCTCGCCGCGTCGGCCCTGGTCATGCGCGAACCCGGCTCGGGGGTGCGCCGGCTGGTGGAGCGGGCCTTTGCCGACGCGGGGCTTGCGCCTTCGGTGGGGCTGGAACTGGCCGGGGTGGAGGGGGTGAAGCAGGCCGTGCGCGCGGGCCTCGGGGTGGGCTTCGTGTCCGTCATGTCGATGCGGCACGAGGACGGGGCGCTGGCGGCGCTGCGCCTGCTGCCCAAGCCGCTGACGCGCACCCTGAGCATCCTGGTGCCGCATGCGGACGCCGCCGCCCGCGCCGCCGAACGCTTCCTGGCGATGTGCCTGGCGGTCGGCGCGCCGGACGGCGTGTAGCGCTCAGCGGGGCGTCAGGCCTTGGCCAGGCGCTTGAGCGCCAGCTGGACCCAGTAGGTGCCGCCCAGCGGCAGCAGCTCGTCGTTGAAGTCGTAGCTGCCGTTGTGCAGGGTGCAGGGGCCCAGGCCGTGGCCGCTGTCGCGGTGGTCGCCCGTGCCGTTGCCGATCCAGACGTAGCAGCCCGGCAGCTCCTGCAGCATGAAGGCGAAGTCCTCCGCGCCCATGGTCGGCTGGACCTGGTCGTTGACATTGGCGTCGCCCACGATGTCGCGCAGCACATCGGCGCAGAACGCGGCTTCCTCGGGGTGGTTGATGGTGGGCGGATAGTTGCGCTGGAACGTGAATTCCACTTCGCAGTCCATGGCCGCGCAGGTGTGCCGCGCGATCTCTTCCATACGGCGTTCGATCAGGTCCAGCACTTCCAGCGTGAACGTGCGCACGGTGCCGCGCAATTCGGCGTGGTTGGGCACGACGTTGTCCGCGCTGCCGGCATGGATCTGCGTAATGCTGAGCACGGCCGCGTCCAGGGGGTTGCGGTTGCGCGTGATGATGGTTTGCAGGGATTGGGCCAATTGCACGGCCGCCATGACCGGATCGATGCCCAGGTTGGGCATGCCGGCGTGCGTGCCCTTGCCCTTCACGACGATCGAGAATTCGTTGCTGGACGCCATGATGGGGCCGGGCGTCAGGCCGAACTGGCCAGGCTTCATGCCGGGCCAGTTGTGCATGCCGAACACGGCTTCCATGGGGAAACGCGTGAACAGGCCGTCGTCGATCATGCGCTTGGCGCCGCCGCCGCCTTCCTCGGCGGGCTGGAAGATCACGTATACCGTGCCGGCGTAGTCGCGGTGCTGCGACAGGTAGCGCGCCGCGGCCAGCAGCATGGCGGTATGGCCGTCATGGCCACAGGCGTGCATCTTGCCGTCGTTCTTGCTGGCATGCGCGAAGGTGTTGACCTCCTGCATGGGCAGCGCGTCCATGTCGGCGCGCAGGCCCACGGCGCGGTCGCCGGGCCGGTTGCCGCGGATAATGCCGACGACGCCCGTGCCGCCCAGTCCGCGATGGATTTCGATGCCCCATTCCTCAAGCTTCGCGGCTACCACGTCGGCCGTGCGGAACTCCTCGAACGCCAGTTCGGGATGCGCGTGGATGTCGCGCCGAATCTTGGAAATGTCGTGATGCCACGCGACGATGGGTTCGAGGAGTTTCATGGGGGGCGCTCGGGCGAAATAAGGGAACGCAACAAGGGTATCATCAATCAAAAATCAATTTAATGGAGACAAATACCATGACGCGTCCGTGGCTTGCCCATTACCCGCAAGGCGTTCCGGCCGAGATATCGACCGAGGGATATGCTTCCCTGACCGACCTGCTGGACCGGGCCTGCAAGCAATACGCCACGCGCATCGCATGCACTGCGATGGGCAGCGACATCACCTACGCGCAACTGGACTCCCATGCCCGGGCATTCGCCGCCTGGCTGCAAAGCCTGGGCCTGCCCAAGGGCTCGCGGGTCGCGTTGATGATGCCCAACGTGCCCGCCTATCTGGTCAGCATGCTGGCCACGCTGCGCGCGGGCCACGTCGTGGTCAACGTAAACCCGCTGTACACGGCCGAAGAACTGGAGCGGCAACTGCTGGACAGCGGCGCGTCCGCCATCGTCATCCTGGAGAATTTCGCGCATACGCTGCAGCGCGTGGCGGACCGCGGGCAACTCCGGCACATCGTCGTGACCGGCCCCGGCGACCTGCTCGGCGGCCTGAAGGCGCCGCTGGTCAATCTGGCCGCCCGCTACGTCAAGAAGATCGTTCCCGCCTGGAACATCGACGGCGCCCGGATGCTGTCCAAGGTGCTGCACGAGGGCGCGAACCTGCCGTTCACGCCGCCGGCCCTGTCGATGGACGACGTGGCGGTGCTGCAGTACACGGGCGGCACCACCGGCGTGCCCAAGGGCGCCATGCTGTCGCACCGCAACCTGACGGCGAACGTGCTGCAGACCGAGGCCGTGGCGCAGCCCGTCGTCCATGACCTTGCCGGCCAGCAGCTCACCATCATCAGCGCGCTGCCGCTCTACCACGTATTCGCCATGACCGTCTGCGGGCTCTATGGCCTGTACGCCGGCATGCGCAACGTGCTCATCATCAATCCGCGCGACCAGCCGTCGCTGATCAACGCGTGGCGCAAGACGCCCATCAATATCTTCCCTGGCGTCAATACGCTCTTCAACGCGCTGGCGCACAACGAGGATTTCGCGCGCCTGGACTTCTCCGCGCTGCGTCTCACCCTGGGCGGCGGCATGGCCGTGCAGCGGCAGGTGGCCGAGCGCTGGCTGAAGATCACGGGCAGGCCGCTGGTCGAAGGCTATGGCTTGTCCGAGACTTCGCCGGTGGCGACGGTGAATCCCACCAACGCGACGGCGTACTCGGGCTCCATCGGCTTGCCGCTGCCGTCCACCGACGTGGCCATCCTGGACGACGAAGGCCGCGAAGTGCCGCTCGGAGAGCGGGGCGAGGTGAGCATCCGCGGGCCGCAGGTCATGCTGGGATACTGGCAGAAGCCCGAGGAAACCCGGCAGTCGATGACGGCGGACGGTTACTTCCGCACCGGCGACATCGGCATCATGGACGAGCAGGGCTACACCCGCATCGTCGATCGCAAGAAGGACATGATCGCCGTGTCCGGCTTCAAGGTCTATCCGAACGAAGTCGAGGCCGCCGTGGCGCAGCATCCGGGCGTGCTGGAGTGCGCGGCGATCGGCGTGCCGGACGAGCACTCCGGCGAAGCGGTCAAGGTATTCGTGGTGAAAAAGGACCCGTCCCTGACGGAGGCGCAGATCCAGGACTGGTGCCGGGAGCGCCTGACCGGCTACAAGCGCCCGCGCTTCGTGGAATTCCGCGACGAACTGCCCAAGAGCAACGTGGGCAAGATCCTGCGCCGGGAGTTGCGGCCCGACGCCGCCGCGCCCGGCACGGGCACGGCGGCATGAGGGCCGGAGGTCAGCCTTTTTTGTCGAGGTGCGGGGCGATCATCTCGTGCAAGGCGCGTTCGATGGCCCGGTTGCCCGCCACGACGCGCCCGCCGATGGGCCAGGGATCCTGCTGGTGCATGTCCGAGCAGGCGCCGCCCGCTTCGCGCAGGATCAGCGTGCCCGCGGCCACGTCCCATGGAGCCAGCCCCATTTCCCAATAGCCGTCGTAGCGGCCGCAGGCGGTCCAGGCCAGGTCGAGCGCGGCCGCGCCCATGCGGCGCACGCCCCGGGCACGGTTGATGGCGTCGTGCAGCATGGGCATGTATTGCGCGGCGAAGGAGAAGTCCCGGAAGGGGAAGCCCGTGGCCAGGACGGCGTCTTCGATCGTCTGCGTGCGCGAGCACTGGATGCGGCGGCCATTGAGCCAGGCCCCCAATCCGTGGACTGCGGTGAAGAGTTCTTCGCGGCTCGGATCGTAGACCACGCCTACCACGGGCGTGTCCTCCGTCAGCGTTTCGCTGCCCGAGACGGCGGTGCCCGCGTGCGCAATCAGCGCGATGGATACGGCGTAGTGCGGGATGTTGTGCAGGAAGTTGGTGGTGCCGTCCAGCGGGTCGATGTACCAGGTGGCCGCGCCCTGCGCCTTGCCGCCCGTTTCCTCGGCGACGATGCCGAACTTGGGCGTGCGGGCCTGGAGCTCCTGGATGATCGCGGCTTCCGCCTCGCGGTCCGCCTGGGAGACCAGATCGTTGCGCGCCTTGCGGTCGACCACGAGATCCGCGCGGTGATGCGCGTAGGATTGCAGGATGGCTGCGCCGGCATGGGCTGCCGTGACGGCCGCGTCGATCGCGGCGCACAGGTCGATGGGCGAGGCCAGCGAACGGGGCTGATCGTAAGTATCCATGAAACCAGTGTAAGCCCATGTATGCGTCAAAGCCGTGGCACGCGCCCGAAACCGCCCTGCCGCGTGGCGTCCAACCAACGCAGCGCCGTCCGCCATCCGATAATTCACGCTCGTTCCCTTGCTGTTTTGCCTTTTGCCTGCCGCATCCATGTCCGTTACCTTTGCCCCCCTGATCCCCGCAGTGGCCGAATTCGATGCTGACGGCCGGCTGTACAGTGCCGTCTACGGCGACGTCTATCACTCGCCATCCGGTGCGCTGGGGCAGGCGGAGCATGTGTTCCTGCGTGGCAACGGCCTGCCCGGGCGCTGGCGCGGGCGCGAGGCGTTCACGGTCTGCGAGACCGGCTTCGGGCTTGGGCTGAATTTCCTGGCGCTCTGGAAGGCCTGGCGGGACGACCCCCAGCGTTCCTCAGCGTTGCACGTGGTGTCGATGGAAGGGCATCCCTTCGGGCGCGAGGACCTGGCCGCCTTGCTGGAGCGTTACGCGCCCGAGCCGCTGGCGGACCTGGGGCGGCGGCTGGCCTCCCAGTGGCCAGACCTGCTGCCGGGCCTGCACCGCCTGGAGTTCGAGGGAGGCGCCGTCACATTGACGCTGGGCTTCGGCGATGCCCAGGTCCTGGCGCCGCGGCTGAGCGCGCGGGTGGATGCGTTCTTCCTGGACGGTTTTGCGCCCGAGCGCAATCCCCGGATGTGGGCTGCGCCGCTGCTGCGCGACCTGGCGGCGCTGGCCGCGCCTGGCGCCACGGTGGCGACGTGGGCTTGCACCGGAGACCTGCGCCGGGCGTTGCAGGAGGCGGGGTTCAACGTGCGGCGCGCCCCGGGCTATGGCGGCAAATGGCACATGACGGCGGGGGAAGCGGCCGCGGAGGGACGGGTGGCCGCGGCGCTGCGTCCAGCGGCTGGCAGGCATGCCGTCGTGGTGGGAGCGGGGCTGGCCGGGGGCGGGATCGCCCAGGCGCTGGCCATGCGCGGATGGCGCGTGACCGTGATCGACGCCAGCCGGGCGCAGGGCGCGCCCGCGCATGCGGGGCATATCGCCGCGGCGCTGACGCCCGTGGTGGCGCGCGACGACAATGCGCGGGCGCGCTTGTCGCGAGCGGGCAGCCAGCGGGCCCTGGCGCGATGGCGAGGGCTGCCGGCGGACGCGGCGCCGCGGGTTTGCGGCACCGTGCAGCTGGAGCGCGACGCGGGGCGGTCCGCGGCGATGGCTGGCACCCTGGCGGCGCTGGCGTTCCCGCAGGCGTGGGTGCGCCAGGTGAGCCGGGACGAAGCCAGCGCGATTGCAGGCCTGCCGCTGGCGCGCGGCGGCGTGTTCTTTGCGCGGGGCATGCTGGTGCGGCCCGGCCGCCTGATAGAGGCGCTGCTGGCGGTCCCCGGCGTGACGGTCCTGCCGGGGAGGGCGGAGCGGGTCGAACGGACCGGGCAGGGGGCCGGGCAGGGCTGGAGCGTGCGGGATGCCTCGGGCGCCGAGCTGGCGAGCGCGGATACCGTCATCCTGGCCAACGCGGCGGGCGCCCAGGCGGTCCTGTCAGCGAGCGGCCTGCTGGATCCGCTGCCGCGCGTGGCGCAAATGCATGCGCTGGCCGGTGAAGTGACGCTGGTGCCTGCGGCGGCCCTGTCGGGCGGGCCGCGGTGCATCGTCGGCGGAGAAGGCTACCTGTTGCCGGACACGGGCGAAGGTTGCGTCGTGGGCAGTACGTACGTGCATGGCGCAAGCGAGGCCCGCGTGGGCGCAGAGGGGCAGCGCGTCACCCTGGACAAGGCGGCGGGCCTGCTGGGCGGCCGCCATCCGGATTTCGACGCCCTGGCTCCCGGCAGTCTGCCGGGCTGGGCAGGATGGAGGGCCGTGTTGCCGGGACGCCTGCCGGCCGTGGGCGAATTGCCGCATGCGCCCGGCCTTTGGCTTGCCGTGGGGTATGCGTCGCGCGGCCTGTCGTGGTCGGCCCTGATGGGGGACGTGATCGCCGCGCGCCTGCGAGGCGAACCCTCGCCCCTTGAAACGGACTTGGCCAGATTGGTTTCTCCCCGCTGAAAAAAGCCGGGACGGAGAGCGGGGAAGGGGCCCCAGGTGGCGTAGAATGCAGGAATTGCCTGGATTTGGCGCCAATTGGGCCTGAATTGGTGCCGGACCGGGTGTTTCGGCGGCCCGGCAGGCATCCGCGCCCATGGGCGATGGCCGGGGGCTTTAGACCCCTTTTATGGATGAGTTGGCCGTCCAAAAGAGGGACCGAGTTTATTTCAAAGCCCAAATCCGTCAAAATAGCGTCTTTTGATGGTTTTTGGCTTAAGCCGGGGGATGCTCTGTGCCGCCCAAGTTCGACTTTGCCCATACTACCCAGCTCGATAACGTCGAGCTGCTGACGTCCCGCCCCAGTCGCATCGATTTCGACGCGGGCGATGGGTTGCACCTGGTAGTCGAGGCGCATGCGCCTGGTGTTTTTCGCCTGCGCTGCGGCGAGGCGAACCACCTTACCGATGACAAGCCCGGCGCGCGCGCGCGCGCCGTGGCGGAAATGCTGCTCGCGCGCCAGGAGGCCGTGGGCGAGGCAACCATTGCTCCACGCGAGGATGGGGACGGCTGGCGGATCGCCCAGGGCGATGTCGTCCTGGAAATCCAATCCGGCCCCGTGCGCGTGGCGCTCTACCGCAACGACGAACGCGTGTTCGAATCCGAGGTGTCGGCGCACACGCCCGCGTTCGGGCACAACGCGCTCGATCAGGCGGACGACGCCGTCTGGACGGTGGGTTTCGGGCTGCAGACCGATGAGCGCGTGTTCGGCCTGGGCGAGACTCCGGGCGATCTGAACCGCCGCGAGGAATCGGTGGTGTCCGACGATCCGGAACACCGCGCGCTGCCGCTGGCCTGGAGCCCGCGAGGCTGGGGCGTCTACGTGAACACGATGCGCCGCGTCGAGCATTCCGTGGGCGTGGCGCCCGCGGATTCCGCATACGTGCTGACCGTGGACGACGCGGTCCTCGACTTGTTCCTGTTCGTCGGCGAGCCCGGTGAAATCCTCAATCAGTACACCGCGCTGACGGGCCGCGCCGGCCAGCCGTCGCTGTGGGCGATGGGCGCGTGGCTGCAGCAGGCCGCGGGCGAGATGCCCACCGAGACGGTCGCCCTGGTGTCGCGCATGCGCGAGAACCAGATCCCGGTCGACGCCGTGACGCTGGCGCAGCCGGTGGCCTGGGGCTTCCAGGCGGACAAGACGGTTTTCGAATGGGATGCCCAGCGTTTCCCCGACGCCAAGCAGATGCTGGCGCTGTTCCACAAGCACAACGTGCATGTCGCCGCTTCCGGCTTCCCGGGCGTGCTGAAGACCAGCCCGCTGTTCGAGGAACTGGAAGACCGCGGCTGGCTGCTGACCAAGGATGACGGGTCGGCCCAGGTGTTCGACGGCAATGCCGCCACCTCGGGGCAGCCCTATGGCCTGCTGGACCTGACCTACCGCGACATCTATAACCTGTGGGTGGAGCGTCATCGCCAACTGGTCGAAGACGGCCTGGACGCGCCCGCGTGCGATGCCCAGATCGCCATTCCCGACGGTGTGACCGCCCGCAACGGCGAAACCGGCCCCGCGCTGCGCAGCATGTATCCGCTGCTGGTGCGCCGCGCGCTGTTCGACGCGGTCGCCGGCCTGAAGGTCCCGCCCGAGGGCGTGGTGCCCAGCGCAGACCTGTTCCCGGCCGCCCAGCGCCTGCCATGGCAGGTGGGGCCTCAGGTCGAGAACAGCTGGGAAGGCTTGCGCCACACCTTGCGCACCGCCCTGTCGATCGGGGCCAGCGGCCTGCCGGTGCAAGTGCACAATATCGGCTCGGCCTCGCGCGACCGCGCGGGCATGACGCCCGAGCTCTACCTGCGCTGGCTGACCGCCGGCGTGTTCTCGTCGAACTTCTCGTTCCAGGGCGTGGAAGGCCTGATGCCCTGGGACTTCGGCGAAGAAACCCTGGCGCACGCCAAGACCTGGCTGCAATGGCGCTATCGCCTGGTGCCCTATGTGCTGGGCGCCATCGAGGATTCCGCGCGTACCGGCCTGCCGGTGCAGCGTTCGATGGCCCTGTCGTTCCCGAACGATCCCCATGCGCACGATTGGGACCTGCAATACCTGCTGGGCCCGGCGCTGCTGGTGGCTCCCGTCACCGAACCTGGCAAGCAGGTGCGCGTGTACCTGCCCAAGGGCGAGGCCTGGTGGGACCTGAACACGGGGCACCGCTACGAAGGCGGCACCACCTGGACGATCGAGTGCGAGCTCGGCCAGTTCCCGGTGTTCGGCCGTGAAGGGCACATGCTCTGTCTTGGACCGGCCGCGCAGCACACGGGCGAGTTCAATTCGGCCCGCATCCTGGACGAGGTCTGGATGTTCGGCATGCCGGTGCATAACCCGGTGGTCATGCGCAACAAGATCCGCGTGATGCAGATGCAGGGTTCCAGCTACATCAAGGGGCTGGAAGGCTTGCGCATCTCACCGTCCGAAGGGCTCGAGGTCAAGCGCCGCGGCGCTGAAGTCCGGATCTCGCGGGCGCGTTAAGCGCCGTACCGAGCTCCTGGAGGCAGGGGCACCCCTTGCGAGGCCCACCTGGTGGGCGCGAGGCCGGGGAGGGACCAGATGGGCAGTCAGGAGGGCCTACCCTCCCGGCTGCCCATTTCCGCGTTATGGCTGGCGCCTTCCGGCGAGGCGGGCAGGCGGAACACGGGCCTGTATATTACTTAAAGTTATTAAAAATGGAAAAAACGGTCGTTCTCTTTAGAAGAGAGAAGATACAAAATCGCTTGCCATGATCCACATCGAGAACCTATCCAAGACCTACGCCACGCCGCATGGCCAGTTCCAGGCGCTGCGGGGCATCAACCTGCACATCGAGCAGGGCGAGGTCTTCGGCATCATTGGCCCCAGCGGGGCCGGCAAAAGCACGCTGGTGCAGTGCATCAACCTGCTGGAGCGGCCCAATGAAGGCACGATCGCCATCGGCGGCCAGCCCCTGACGGGCCTGAACGAAGCCCAATTGCGGGCCCAGCGCCGCCGCATCGGCATGGTGTTCCAGGGGTTCAACCTGCTGTCGCGCCGCACGGTGTACGGCAATGTGGCGCTGCCGCTGGAAATCGCGGGCGTCGACAAGGCCGAGATCCCGGCCCGCGTGGAGCGCCTGCTGGCCCTGGTGGGCCTGGAACACCTGCGGGACCGCTATCCCAGCCAGATCAGCGGCGGCCAGAAGCAGCGCGTCGGCATCGCCCGCGCCCTGGCCAACAACCCGGACGTGCTGCTCAGCGACGAGGCCACGTCCGCGCTGGACCCGGAAACCACGCACAACATCCTGGCCCTGTTGCGCGACATCAATCGCAAGACTGGCGTGACCGTCGTCATGATCACGCACCAGATGGAAGTGGTGCGCGAGGTTTGCGACCGCGTCGCCGTGCTGTCGCAGGGCGAAGTGGTGGAACTGGGCAGCACGCGCGAAGTGTTCGCGCAGCCCCGCCATGAAGTGACCCGCGCCATGGTGTCGGCCGCCACCGCGTCCGACCTGACCGACGCCACGCTGGCCGCGGTCAGGCAGCGCATCGATACCCTGGCCGCGGCCAAGCCGGGGCTGGCGTTGCGCTTGCTGCGCCTGTCGCTGACCGGCAACGACGCGTCGGGCTCCTTCCTGTCCGACCTGTACAAGCAGTTCTCGCTGGACGTGGACCTGGTCCAGGCCCGCGTCGAAGACATCCAGGGCGTGGCCGTCGGCACGATGTTCGTGCTGGCCCAGGGCGCGCCCGCCGCGGTGAAGGAGGCCATTGCCGCCCTGACCGCCCGTGACATCACCGTTGAAGAAATCGCTCATGAGCCCGCAACTGATCGACCTGCTTATTACGTCGCTGCTTGACACCCTCCTGATGGTGGGCGTGGCCAGCGCCATCGCCGTGGTGGTCGGTATTCCGCTGGGCGTCGTCCTGACCGTGACCGCCCGTGGCAATATGCTCGAGAACCAGTCCGTCAACCATGTGCTGGGCGCGGTGATCAACGCCACGCGCTCGGTGCCGTTCGTGATCCTGATGGTCGCGATCATTCCCTTCACGCGTTTCGTGGCGCAAACCTCGATCGGCACCACCGCCGCCATCGTGCCGCTGTCGGTCGCTGCCATCCCGTTCATGGCCCGGATCGCCGAGAACGCCATGCGGGAGGTCGATCCGGGGCTGATCACCGCCGCGCGCGCCATGGGCGCATCGCCCATGCAGATCATCCTCAAGGTGCTGCTGCCCGAGTCCTTGCCCGGCCTGGTGGCCGCCACGGTGGTGACGGTCGTCAGCCTGATCGGCTATTCGGCGATGGCCGGCGCCATCGGCGGCGGCGGACTGGGCGACCTCGCCATCCGCTACGGCTACCAGCGCTTCCAGTCCGACGTGATGGCCGCGGTCGTCATCGTGCTGATCGTTCTGGTACAGGTCATCCAGAGCCTGGGCGACCGCTACGTGCGCCGCATCTCGCATCGCTGACCTTTTTTCCCCACTTCCGACATTCGGGATATCCGCAACATGAGCATCAAGGTTTTGAAGTCGCTGGCCGCGTTCGCCCTGGGCGCCGCCGTATTCGCCCAGCCTGCGCTGGCGCAGGACAAGCCGCTGAAGATCGGCGTCACCGCCGGCCCGCACGCCCAGATCTTCGACGTGGTGAAACAGGAAGCCGCCAAGCAGGGCCTGAAGATCGAGGTCATCGAGTTCTCCGACTACGTGCAGCCCAACGTGGCGCTGGCGTCCGGCGACCTCGATGCCAACAGCTACCAGCACCAACCCTATCTGGACAACGCCAACGCCGACCGCGGCTACAAGCTGGTCAGCATCGCCAAGACCGTGATCTTCCCCATCGGCATCTACAGCAAGAAGATCAAGTCTCTGTCCGAGCTGAAGGAAGGCGCGCGCTTCGCGCTGCCGAACGATCCGACCAACGGCGGCCGCGCCCTGTTGCTGCTGCAAGCCAACGGCCTGATCAAGCTGCGCCCCGACACCGGCCTGAAGGCCACGCCCATCGACGTGGTCGAGAACCCGAAGAAGCTGCGCTTCATCGAGCTCGACGCGGCGCAGTTGCCGCGTTCGCTGGACGACACCGACGCCTCGGCGGTGAACACCAACTTTGCGCTGGAAGCCGGCCTGAACCCCGCCAAGGACGCCATTGCCCAGGAATCGCCGGACTCGCCGTACGCCAACGTGCTGGTCGTGCGTGAAAAGGACAAGGACCGTCCCGAGTTCGCCAAGCTGGTCAGCATCTACCATAGCCCGGCCGTGAAGCAGTTCATCGAGACCAAGTACAAGGGCGCCGTGGTAGCCGCCTGGTAAGCCTGCGCCATTCCTGTGAACGGCCGCCGCTGGCGGCCGTTTTCATTGGAGACTGGGGCGCGAGCCGGGCGGGCACGACCTTTTTTGACAAACGAGCCCAAGTGCGCCATAATTTCTGGCTTCGGTCGGGCTGATAGCTCAGTCGGTAGAGCAGCGGACTTTTAATCCGTTGGTCGCGAGTTCGAGTCTCGCTCAGCCCACCACCCCGATTTCCGCAGTACTGAAAGCGACGCCGCCTCTATGAGCGGCGTTTTTTCATTGGGCCGTCGAAACTTCCGGCGGGCGCTGCTCGAAACGCCGCACGAGATGGTCGATAAAGGCGCGGACCTTGGCAGGGACATGCCTCGTATTCGGGTACAGCGCCGCCATCGTGTAGGGGCGCTGCTGCAACTCCAGGGGAATGGCGATGAGCCGGCCCTCGCGGATCGCCTCCGCCACGAGAAACTCCGGCAGCGACGCGATGCCCAGCCCTGCAATCGCCATGTCCCGGATGGCTTCCCCATTGTTGGCCAGGATCCGCGACCGCATCGCCACGGTGACGGGCTCCCCCTGCGGGCCCTCGAACTGCCAGAAGCGCCTGGCGTGCACCAAGGCGTAATCGATCGCGTCATGCTCAGCCAGATCGGCCACCCGATCGGGCATTCCGCGGCGTTGGGCATAGTCGGGGCTGCAGCAGATCAGCCGCCTGCATTCTCCCAGGGTGCGCGTCTTCAAGGACGAATCCTCGAAGTGTCCGATCCGGACGGCGACGTCGTAGCCGCCATGAGCGAGCTGGACCGGGCGGTCGTCATAGTCGACCGCGATTTCGAGGCCGGGATGCCGCCGGCCGAAATCGGCGATGACCGGCCCCAGATGCAGGATGCCGAACGACATCGGCGTGGAAATGCGGAGGCGGCCGCGCAGTGAGTCACCGTTGTCCGGCTGCATGTCTTCCACGGCCTCGTGCAATTCGCCGAGCAGGGGAGCGATGCGGTCGTACAGGGCTTCGCCGGCCTCCGTGGGCTCCAGCCTGCCGGGGAGCCGCTGGAATAGTTGCAGCCCCAGGGCCAGTTCAAAGTCGCGGACCCGCTTGCTGATCACCGATTTGGTCAGCTTCAGATGCGTGGCCGCGCCCGTTATTCCCCCGCATCGGACCACCTGTACGAAGGTTTCCATGTCGTCGTATCGCCATTGCATGGTTCCTTCCTTGGGTCAAAGGCGTTCGTGCGAACAAGGCCGGTAGTGTACTGCCGCGACAGGGGGCGAAGCGCCCCGGCGCGCAATGCTCGGCTTCGCGTTCGGTACCGGCGAATATCATGTTCGGCTGAAGGAAACCCATATTCCTCCCCAGCGCCGCGTGGCTGGACTACTCTTGCTCGGAGCCAACTTTTTCCTGGAGGAATTCATGGCCAAGCCCTATGTGAAACTCGACAAGACCCAGGCCGCGGTGCTGCTGGTCGACCATCAGACCGGCCTGCTCTCGCTGGTCAGGGATTTCCAGCCGGACCAGTTCAAGAACAACGTCCTGGCGCTGGCCGATCTGGCCGAGTACTTCAAGCTGCCCACCATCCTGACCACCAGTTTCGAAGATGGCCCCAACGGCCCGCTGGTGCAGGAGCTGAAAGACAAATTCCCGCAGGCGCCCTACATCGCGCGTCCCGGCAACATCAATGCCTGGGACAACGAGGACTTCGTCAAGGCCGTCAAAGCCACCGGCAAGAAGCAGCTGATCATCGCGGGCGTCGTCACCGAGGTGTGCGTCGCGTTCCCCGCGCTGTCGGCGCTCGAGGAAGGCTTCGACGTGTTCGTCGTCACCGATGCTTCCGGCACCTTCAACGAAGTGACCCGCAATGCCGCCTGGAGCCGCATGGAGCAGGCGGGCGCGCAGTTGATGAGCTGGTTCGGCGTCGCCTGCGAACTGCATCGCGACTGGCGCAACGATATCGAAGGCCTGGGAACGCTGTTCGCGAACCACATTCCGGACTATCGCAACCTGATGGCCTCGTATTCGACGGTCAAGGCCGGCAAGTAAGGCCTGGGCTCCCCGTCAGGAGGGCCGGCGCGCCGGCAGGGCCGACAGCTCATGCAGGCTCAGGCCGCAGCTGCGGGCGCGCACCGACAGGGATTCGCTGTGCGCCAGGGCGCGCTGGCTCTCTTCCAGCAGCACGTCCAGCTGTTCTTCCAGGGTCGCCGCCATGACCCAGGCGCGTTCGGCGAACAGGGCCGCAAAGCTGTCGACGCAGGCCTTGCAGATGGCCGCGCCGTTTTTCTCCAGCAGCGGCGCGCCCTGGGAGAGCGTCGATCGGCAGAATATACAGGCGAGTGCGAGGTTCATGCGTCTGGCGGCTCATCAGCGGGTTGGAGGGAGCGCGGACGCCGCGGATACCGGTGCCCTGCCATCAACAACGGCGCGGCCCGCGAACTCTTAAGCCCCCCCGGGCTGGGGGGGGCGCCAGACGCTGCGGAGGAACGGCTTCCTAATTCACCACGAACCCGCCCGGCCCGGACTGGCCCAGCAATTCCCGGGCGCACTGCGTTGCCTGGCCCGGGGTCGCGACCGCCAGGAACGGCATGCCGAACGCGCGCGTCATCTTCTCGCCGCGCTTGCGTATCTTCTCGAGCGCGTCGGCGTTGCTTTCCACGGCGATGAACGCCCGGCAGCGGGCCTTCAGGCGCGGCATGTTGGCGGTCTGCCATTCGATCATGGCCTTGCGGTCCGCGGGGCCGGCTTCCTGCCGCATGTCGGGCACCACCATGACGAAGGTCTGGGGATTGTCCAGCAGCATTTCCATTTCGCGGATCCAGGTGGACGAGTAGCCGTCCGGCGCGCCGCCGTGCCGGGCGGTGACGATGGGAAACTGGGATAGATCGTGGAAGAAAAACTGTTCGCGGTTCATTCGAATTCTCCTTGGGGAGTGATGGGCGCGCCCTGGGGGCAGCCGCAGCCGCCGTAGAGCACCAAGCTGTAGGAATCCAGCCGGAAGCCCCTGCGCCTGGCGATCTTTCTTACCAATTGCGCCATGGTGGCGTCGCTGGATTCCAGGATCCGTCCGCATTGGGTGCAGACCAGATGATCGTGGTGTCCTTTGTCGTTGAGCTCGTACACGGTGGTGTGCGTATCGAGCTGAGTCCGTTTGAGCAGGCCGGCGCTTTCGAGTTGCGTGACGACGCGATAGACCGTGGCCAGGCCGATACTGCTGTGGTCCGAGACGAGGTTGCGGTAGACGTCCGCCGCGCTCATGTGCAGATCGGCATGCTGGTAGAAGATGTCCAGGATCTTCATCCGGGGAAAGGTGGCTTTGATGCCGGCGTGGCGCAGCCGAGAGTGGTCCATGAGGTTGCTCCTTCAGGGGGGCTGATGTCCTGATGAGAATGATGTACATTTTCAAAGAGCCGCGCTCCGCGGAAACCGTCAATCAGTAGCTCAAACCTGCCAACCATGCTTCATGTGGCCATCGCGCCCGCCTTGCCGGATGTCCTGCTGACGCCTTTCAGCGTTCAGGGCCGCCGCGAATCCAAAGGGATCTCCGTGCCTTCGCATGTCCATGACGAGGGCATGCTGGTGCTGGTGCACGAAGGGCTGGTGATGGTGCAGGCGGGCACCGAGGTCTGGACCGTGATGCCGGGCAGCCTGGGCTGGATTCCGCCGGGCGTGCGGCATGGCGCGCGCTGGTTCGGCGAGGCGCGCGGGTCGTTCCTGTACGTGCGCAAGGACGTCTGCGAGCGGCTGCCGGCCAGTTGCCGGTCGTGGCCCTCGTCCAAGCTGATCGAGGCCTTGATGGACCGCTTCACCGGCGCGGGCGCGCAGGCCGTGTCGCCGGCCTACCAGATGCAGCTGTTCGACGTGTTGCTGGAAGAGCTCAGGCACCGCGAACACGAACCCATGCTGCTGCCCATGCCGGCCGATCCGCGCCTGCAGGACCTGGCCCACTCGCTGCTGGATACGCCCGAGGACACCGCGGGCATCGATGAATGGGCGCAGCGGCTCAATATGTCGTCGCGCACGCTGATGCGCAGGTTCCGCCAGGAAACCGGGGTGACGCTGGGGCGGTGGCGCCAGCAGGCCCGCTTGCTGCGAGCCCTGGAGCTGCTGTGTCGCGGCGGTTCCGTCACCGAAGCCGGGCTTTCGGTGGGGTACGAGAGCACCAGCGCGTTCATCGGAAGTTTCCGCGCGGCGTTCGGCGCTACGCCCACCCGCTACCTGGCGGGCCGCGGCTAGGGGAAGCCGCCGGCCTCGCGCCCGCCGGGGGTGCCGCCGTCTCAGGCTGCGGCCGGCTGATTCGGATGCATGGGGCCCTGCGGATCGTTTTCGGCGTCCGGCCGGGGCGGTACCGGCGGCAGCCCCAGCCGCAGCCGCAGCCGCTGGCAATCGGGGTTGGGCGAACCGTCGGGCATCCAGATGTCGAATTCCCGGCAGGGCGTGGGGCGGTTTTCGTAGATGGCGCAGTGGATGCCGGGCCGGCCGAGCTCTCCCCGCAGCGCGATGCAGCGGCCGCCGCCGGTTTCGGTGCCTTTCATGCAGGCGCGCAGCGGGCTCATCTGGGTAACGAGTTCCACGGGCACGTGGCCGCCGTTTTCTCCGGCCAGTTCGCCGCAGTAGAACGAAACGCGGAAATGGGAGCAGCATGCCCCGCAGTCCAGGCAGGGGTTGGCCGCCGGGTCGTCGCCTGCCAGGACGGCGGGCGAGACGAAAGTGACAAGGGATGAGTCGAGCAGGGACATGGCGCGCAGTGCGTAAACCTGTCCGGCCCCGGCAGGTACGCAAAACCCGCAAGGGGCGCCGGAGCGCGCGGTCACGGCCGGCGCGGGATCAGGGTTGCAAATATTAGCTGGATATCCGTGGCGGCCGCTACGACTTTTTTCGAGTGTGTTGCTGCGGTAGCATCGGTGACCCGACTGCGGCCAGGAGCCAGAATTGAACGCCAAGACCGAATTCCCTGACGGCCTCGCCCGTTGCGGCTGGGTGGACACTTCCACCGAGTACATGGCCTATCACGATACAGAATGGGGCCACCCCGAAGCCGACGACCGTGCGCTGTTCGAGCAGCTTTGCCTGGAAGGCTTCCAGTCCGGGCTGAGCTGGCGCACCATCCTGTCCAAGCGCGAGGCCTTCCGCCGCGGCTTTGCCAATTTCGATCCCGCCCGGGTGGCGCGATTCGGCGAAAAAGAGGTGGCGGCGTTGTTGGCCGACTCCGGCATCGTGCGCCACCGGGGGAAGATCGAGGCCGTGATCAACAATGCGGCCCGCGCGCTTGAGATGATCCAGCGCGAGGGGTCGCTGGCCGCCTATCTGTGGCGCTTCGAAGCCCCGGCCGGCGCGCCGTCCACCTATGGCGCGTCCACGTCCGAGCAGTCCGAGGCCTTGTCCAAGGCGCTGAAGAAGCTGGGCTGGAAGTTCGTCGGGCCCACGACGGTCTATGCGTTCATGCAATCGGTCGGCATGGTGAACGATCACAGCCCCGATTGCCACTGCTACGCGGCCAGCGAGAAGGCGCGCAAGGCGTTCAGGCGGCCGGCGTAGCCTGTTCCGGGACGGCGGCTCCAGGCAGGCAGTAGCGTCCTTCGCGGTAGGCCCAGCTGGGCCACAGCGCATGCGCCAGCGCCTCGGCGGCCAGGGCGGGGTTCAGGGCCACCGGCGCGTAGTCCTCGGGCGCGGTGTAGCGGTACTGCACCGGCGTCTTGTTGGGCGCCAGCACCAGCAGCTCGTCTTCCTTCAGATACCCGTAGGTGTTGTCGTACTGCATGATGGCCCGGCCGGGCGTGCTGCGGGTCAGGTCATGCCCGATCATCGGATGCTCGGTGTCCACGCCTATCAGCGACAGCAGGGTTGGGGGCAGGTCGATCTGGCTGATCAGGCGCTCGTCGCGGCGCGCCTGGATGCCGGCGCCCAGGATCACGGCCGGGATATGGAAGTGCCGCACCGGCACCAGGCTGGCGCCGAAGACCCGGGAATCATGATCGGCGGCCACCAGGAATACCGTGTTTTCCCAGTAGGGCGAGGCCTTGGCGCGTTCGAAGAAGCGGCCCAGCGCCCAGTCCGCATAACGGACGGTGTTTTCCACGGTGGCGGGATTGCCCTCGGTCTGGATGCGGCCCGCCGGGTATTCCCACGGAGAATGGTTCGACACGCTGAAGGCCAGCGTGAAGGTCGGCTGGTCGCCGTCTTCGCGCAGCAGCCGGTCGAGCTGGTTGAACATGTCTTCGTCCGAGGCGCCCCAGGTGCCGACGAATGCCGGGTCGACGAAATCGGCGCGATCCACGATCTGCCTGAAGCCGTTGCCCAGGAAGAAGCCCTTCATATTGTCGAAGTGCGACTCGCCGCCGTAGATGAAGCGCGAATGGTAGCCGTGGCGGCCGAGCAGGTCCGCCAGGGAGAAAAAGCCCCGCTGAGACCGCGGCAGTTTCAGCACGGCCTGGGCGGGCGTGGGCAGGAAGCCGGTGACCACCGCCTCCAGCCCGCGCACCGAGCGGGTGCCCGTCGCGTAAGCGCGTGTGAACGTCCAGGCCTCGCGCGCCAGCGCATCCAGCTCCGGCGTCAGGTCGGCGCCGCCCAGGCCGGCGCTGTACTGCGCGCCCAGGCTTTCCTCCAGGATGATCACCAGGTTGAGCGGCCGCGCCGTCTTGCGGCTGGACGGCTGGCGGTGCAGGCTGGGATAGTCCGGGTTGGCGGGCGGAACGGGCAGGCCGGCCTGCGCCAGCACCAGCCCGTGCATCTTGTCGTCGTCCATGCCGCCGTAGACGGCGGAGGCGGACTTCTCGTTCTTCATGCTGTAGACGGCATAGAAAACGTTGTAGAGCGAATTCAGCGCCAGGGTGTTGAGCATGCCGTCCGAGCTATAGGCCACCGACGACGGGTTGATGGGGCGGTGGCCCAGGGTGCCGCGGATGGCCAGGATGACGGCCGCCAGTATCGCCACGCTGGCGAGCGGCATTTGCCACCAGACGAGCTGGGCGTCCGGCCGGGCATCGCCAAACAGGCCGTAGGCGCCCCAGCCTATCAGCGCCAGGACGCCCAGGCCGCCCACCAGCGCCGTCTTGTAGCCGCGCCAGAGCATGCCGGACACTTCGCGCGGATGCTTGAGGTATTCGACGAAGAGGCGGTTGGGGCGGCTGTCGTATTCCAGGATGAAGGGCGGCGTGGCCACTTCCAGGAAGGCCAGCAGGATGAAGGCGACCAGGTACCAGTAGCCGGCCAGCGTCGCGGCCAGGGGGAAATGGCCCAGCAGGGGCGACAGCACGGCGGGCAGGGCCGCCAGCACGCCGATCTGATGGGCGTCGATGCGCAGCCCGCCCAGCAGCAGGGGCAGCAGGCCGCCGGCATTGCGCACGCGCTTGAACTGCCAGGCGGCCAGCGCCAGGCGGCTGAGCGTCAGCAGCGCAAATGCCGCCACCACGAAAATCAAGGTCGAATGCCGCATCGGGCCTCCAGGTTATTCAGCGTTCCGGCGTGACCGGGCCGGTCGTGTCTCGCGTTCGGACATTTGAACCGCGCCGGCGTTGAAAATTCGCCTGGCGCTGGCGTGTCCTGCGTATTTCTCTGTCCGGAGCCTTTTCGTTTTGTAACCGGCCGCCACGAGGCCGGGCACGCGCCATGCTGCGCAAACGCCGGGCGACGCGCGCCGCGCGCCTCCACCGGGACCAACGGGCATGGAAAGATCCGCATACATTATGGGGCCAGCAATCCCGGCCGGCACTGCGGGCCGCGATACCCTTTAGAGGTAGCGATGGCCGGCTGCGGTATGCCGGCCGCAATGGCAAGGATAATAACCATGACGCGCTCAAGAAAAATAGCGATCGGGATTGTAGGGGGAGCGGCGCTCCTGGTGGTCGTGCTGGTGGTGGCGATCGCCGCCTTCGACTGGAACCGGGCCAGGCCCATGATCAACGAGCGAGTCAGCGCCGCGATCGGGCGCCCCTTCGCCATCAATGGCGACCTGAGCGTCGAGTGGCAGCGGCAGCCCGAGGAGGGAGGCTGGCGCGCCTGGGTGCCATGGCCGCGCGTCATCGCCAACGATATCTCGGTGGGCAACGCGCCCTGGGCCAAAGCGCCCCAGTTCGCCACGCTCAAGCGCGGCGAATTCAGCCTTGCGCCCTTGCCGCTGCTGCGCCAGCGGGTGGTGATCCGGCGCATCCAGCTGACCGAGCCCGCGGCGGACCTGGAGCGCCTGGCCGATGGCCGGGCGAACTGGACGTTCACGTTGCCCGAGACCGGCGAGCCCTCGCCCTGGGTCCTGGACATCAACGAGATCGGTTTCGACAAGGGCCGCGTGGGGCTGGTCGACGAGATCCTCAAGGCCGACCTGACCGTCCAGGTGGACCCCCTGGGCAAGCCCGTGCCGTTCGCCGACGTGGCGGGCGCGGCCTTTGCCGAGGAGGGCGGCGCAAAGACGGCGCCGCGCGATTACGTATTCGGCTGGAAGGTAGCGGGCAAGTACAAGGGCCTGGCCACCAAGGGCGAAGGCAAGGTCGGCGGCATGCTGGCCCTGCAGGACGACAAGCAGCCGTTCCCGGTGCAGGCCGACGTGGCGATCGGCGGAACGCGGGCCGCCGTTACCGGCACCTTGACCGATCCGGTCAACCTGGGCGCGCTGGACCTGCGGCTGAAACTGTCGGGCGCTTCGATGGCCCAGCTGTATCCGCTGACCGGCGTCACGCTGCCGGACACGCCGCCGTATTCCACCGACGGACACCTGGTCGCCAGGCTGCGCAGTCCGGGCGGAGCCGTGTTCGACTACAAGGGCTTCAACGGCAAGGTCGGAAACAGCGATCTGCATGGCGATATCTCGTTCGCGCTGGGCGCGCCGCGCCCCAGGCTGACCGGCACGCTGTCTTCAAAGCAGCTGCGCATGGCGGATCTGGGGCCGCTGATCGGCGTGCCCTCGGGCACGGTCGCGGGGGCGCAAGCCGACAAGGCCAAGGATGCGCCGGCCAAGCCCAAGGGCGGCAAGGTGCTGCCCACCCAGGCCTTCCGCACGGACCGCTGGCGCGACATGGACGCCGACGTGTCGCTGGAGGCCGGCCGCATCGTCCACGACAGCAAACTGCCGCTGTCGGATCTCTCCGTTCATCTGGTGCTGCAGGACGGCAAGCTGACGCTGGATCCCCTGCGCTTCGGCATGGCGGGAGGGAGCATCAACTCGACGATCCGCCTGGACGGCGCCGGCGCGCCCCTGACCGGCCGGGTAGAGATGCATGCGCGCCGCCTGAGGCTCAAGCAGCTCTTTCCCGCGACCCCGGCGATGCAGAAGACGCTGGGCGAGCTGAACGGAGACCTGGCCATCAGCGGCGCGGGCAACTCCGTGGCGGCGCTTCTGGGCACGGCCACGGGCGACGTGAAGATGCTGGTCAACGATGGGGTGATCAGCCGCAGCCTGATGGAAATCGCGGGCCTCAACGTCGGCAACTACGTCGTGTCCAAGCTGTTCGGCGACGACGAGGTAAAGATCAACTGCGGCGCTGCCGACCTGGGCATGAAGAACGGCGTCATGACGCCGCGCATCTTCGTGTTCGACACCGAGAACGCCCTGATCAGCATTACCGGCACGGCCGACTTCAAGAACGAGAAGCTGGATATGGACATCACGCCGGACAGCAAGGGGTTCCGCATCTTTTCGCTGCGTTCGCCGCTGTACGTGCGAGGCTCCTTCGGTTCGCCGGACGTGGGCGTGCATGCGCTGCCGCTGGCGGCGCGCGGCGCGGGCATGGTGGCCCTGGGCGTGCTGCTCACGCCGGCGGCCGGATTGCTGGCGCTGGTGGCGCCCAGCACGACCGACGAGAACGCGTGCGGCCCCATGCTTGAGCAGATGCGCAAGCCGCCGAAGGCGCCCGCTCCGGCCAGGAAGTAGGGGGCTTCAGGCCTGCGGCGCGATCCGCGAGCCGGCCTGGGTGTTGTCGTCCGCGACGCAGACGGCGTTGCGGCCGTGGTTCTTGGCGTAGTAGAGCGCCTGATCCGCGCGCTGGCAGACGGCATCCAGTGTCGCGCCATGCTCCGGGTAGGCCGCCACGCCCGCCGAGATCGTGATGGGGCCCGGCGCCATGCCGTGCTGCGCAGCCACCCGCAGGCGCAGGCGTTCGACGGTCGCGATCGCCGCGGCCATCGGCGCGCCGGGCAGCAGCATGACGAATTCCTCGCCGCCGGCGCGCGCCAGCGTGTCGCCGTCGCGGGAGCCTGCGCGCATCAGCGCCGCCAACTCCTGCAGCGCGCGGTCGCCGGCCGCATGGCCGTAGCGATCGTTGATCGTCTTGAAGTGGTCGATGTCGATGGCCACGATCGCCACAGCCTCGTCCTCGGCCTGCAGCAGCGCCAGCGCCTCGTCCAGGCCGCGCCGGTTCAGCAGGCCGGTCAAGGTGTCCGTGGTGCTTTCGCGCCGCAGATCGTGGATCTTGTGATGCAGCGAGGCAAGTCCCATGAGCAGCGCGCGCTTGAGCTGCGCCGCTTCGAAATACCACGAGCGCACGCTGCGGATGCGGTCCGCGGAATCCGGGTTCTGCATGTGTTTGGCGATGCCGGCCAGTTCGCCCAGGGGCCGCGCTATCAGGCGCGACAGCAGCCAGATGGTTGCCACGGCAAGCAGCAGCAGCGGCAGCGTATTGCTGGCCGTGGCCATGAGCAGGGCGCTCAGGGGCTGCAGCGTATTGTCGACGGGGCGCTGCGCGATGATGCTCCAGCCTGTGCTCGGCACCGGCGCATAGCCCGCGAGCATCTCGCGGCCCTGGTCGTCGGTGTAGCGCATTTCGCCGGTTTCGCCGCGCCGTGCCGAGGCGAAGGCCTCGTTGTCGGGGCTGGCGCGCCCGAGGCGGCTGTCGTCGGGGTGATAGATCAGCGTGCCGTCGCGATCCACGACATACAGCGAGGAGTCGTCGCGGTAGAAGTGCTGGCCCAGCAGGCGGTCCAGCACATTGTCCCCGTGCAGGTAAAGCGTGCCCGCGATATAGCCGAGATATCGCCCGTCGGCGGCAAGAATGGGGTGGGTGTACAGGATCAGCCAGCGGCCGCTGCGGGTCTTGAAGGGCTCGCTGATGGTCGGCCGTCTGGCGTCCAGCGCGTCCCTGAAGGCGTCGCTGCGCAGATGCTGGCCCAGCAGGTGCGGCGACGATGTGGGCTCGGCCAGCACCTTGCCTTGCGGCGACACGACGAAGCTGGAATTGAAATGCCCCAGTTGCCGATCCTGGCGCCGCGTCTCCGCGATCATGAGTTCCGGATGGGCCTCCATATCGGACAGCACTTCCGCGCTGTAAGCCAGGTAGCGTTGCAGATCGGTCAGGAACGAATCGGTCGCGCTCGCCAGCTTGGACGCGTAGACCCGGTTGACCTCCAGCGCATTGCGCAGCAACAGGTCGCGCTGCACGAGATAGCTGGCATGCAGGCCGCCTGCCAGCACCAGGATGATCGACAGCAGGCTGATCCACAGAATGAGGCGCCGCAGGTCGATGCGGAACATGCCGCGAACCGTCAGGGGCGGGCGCGGTCCGGCTGGCAGCCGGCCAGCGCGTCCCAGGCGCACATCGCCTGCCTGGCCACGGCCTGCAAGGTCTTGCGGCTTGCGCCGTCGCGCGCCTGGATCGACATGCCGTGCAGCACGGTGGTGTAGAACGCGGCAAGGCCCTTGAGGTCCGCGCCGGGAGGCAGCTCGCCGTCGGCGGCGCCCGCATGCAGGCGAGCCAGGATCCGGCTTTGCATTTCGCGGCGGTTGTCGCCCAGGAAGTCGCCCACGCTGGCGTGATTCACGCAGCCCGAGGGCGCGCCCAGCACGATCATGCAGCCGGGCGGATGGCCGGGAGCGGTGAAGCGTTCGGCCGAAGCCAGCAGCATCGACTGGATGCCTTCGCGCGCGGTGGGGGCGTCTTCCAGCGCGCGCCTGCCCGAGCCGCCTTCGGTGTCGCGGTAGAGCTCCACGGCTTCGCGGAACAGGCCTTCCTTCGAGCCAAAGGCGCCATAAAGGCTGGGCGAATTGATGCCCATCGCTTCCGTCAGGTCGGCCAGCGATGCTCCTTCATATCCCTTCGACCAGAACACATCCATGGCCCGGCGCAAGGCCTGGGCCCGGTCGAAGTTCCGGGGGCGCCCACGTTCTGCCATGGCGACGATTTTACTCGCGGCGCAAATTTTGTGTTGATCGATAAAAAAATCATTGACGGGCGCGGCCCGTCTCGGCGAATATATTTGTACTGATCACTACAAATATGAGTTCAACCATGCAAAACCTGACTGGGAAAGTTGCTTTCGTCACCGGCGGCAGCCGGGGAATCGGCGCGGCCATCGCGCGCCGCCTGGCGGCCGATGGCGCTAACGTGGCGTTCACCTATGTGAGCCCGTCTTCCGCCGCCGGCGCGCAGGCGCTGGCGCAGGAGCTGTCCTCCGACGGCCGGCGCGCCCTGGCCATCCAGGCCGACTCCATGGATGCCGGGGCCGTCCGCCGGGCGGTCGAACAGGCCGTTGCGGAACTTGGGCCGGTGGACGTGCTGGTCAACAATGCGGGCGTGTTCATCGCGGGCCCGATCGGCGAAGCCAGCCTGGACGATTACGAGCGGACGATGGATGTCAATGTCCGCGCGCCCTTCGTCGCAATCCAGGCGGCCCAGGCGTCCATGCCGGACGGCGGCCGCATCATCAATATCGGCAGCTGCCTGGCAGCCCGCGCCGGCCGTCCCGGCGTGGCGCTGTACGCCGCCAGCAAGGCGGCGCTGGTCGGCTTGACGCAGGGCCTGGCCCGCGACCTGGGCGCGCGCGGCATCACTGCCAACGTCGTGCATCCCGGCCCGATCGACACCGACATGAATCCCGCCGATGGCGAACGGGCGGGGGACCTGGTCGCGGTGCTGTCCTTGCCGCACTACGGCGAGACCCGCGACATCGCCGGCATGGTGGCCTTCCTGGCCGGTCCCGAAGGGCGCTACGTCACGGGCGCGAGCCTGGCGGTGGACGGCGGCTACGCCGCCTGAGGCGCCGCGCGCTAAAAGTTTTTCGCACACGACTTGCGCAAACCAAAAAAGCTACATATAATCCTGCTTCTTCGCACTACGCACATAACGAAACGCGTTTCGGGACTGGGCGAATTGCAAGGGCTGTTAGCTCAGTTGGTAGAGCAGCGGACTCTTAATCCGTAGGTCGAGTGTTCGAGCCACTCACAGCCCACCAGAATTCCT
>Ga0182738_1000356_pt1 | contig 67104 bp, 55 predicted proteins | sample eDN5th30CBELigMG_FD_128876 | JGI IMG/M metagenome (GOLD analysis project Ga0182738, IMG submission 128876) | Enriched Miracle-Growth compost microbial communities from Emeryville, California, USA - eDNA 5th pass 30_C BE-Lig MG (version 2)... ... | reverse complement strand
GGCGCAGGCGGCCAAGCAGATCGCTGAAGCCAAGGCTGCCAAGAAGGGTGCCTCGAAGAACAAGCCGGTGCGCGCGCTGATCTCGATCTGCGCCGCCGGCGGCCAGGGCGTGGCCGCCATCCTCGAGGGGTAGCGCCGATCGCAAGCGCGGCGGAGCCGGGCGCAGCGGGTCGGCGCCGAGGGTAGCGCCGATCGCAAGCGCGGCGGAGCCGAGCGCAGCGGGGGGCTAAGAGTCCACGTTTGACACGCGCCGTTGCCGGGTAGTCGAGGCATCGGTTGGCTACGCGTGGCCGCGCGCCCCCGGTGGCAGCGCGAAGCAACCTGCCGGTCCGCCGCTGAACTGAGGGGATTCAGCGGCGGACCGTTTGGGTCCGCCGGTTGCGAACGGCGCCGATCGCCCGATCCCACAGCCCGACAGACATCCCACAAATCAGGACAAGCCGCGTCGCCCGGGTCCAACCTCGGGAAATGCAGCAGGCCCCCAAGGGGTCTCCCCGGGGGCCTGCGCGGTCTGTGCTGGGCGTTTAGAACGCCGCTTCGTCGAGCTCCATGATGTCGTTGTCGATGTTCTCGATCACCGAGCGAGTGCTGGTCAGCAACGGCAGGAAGTTCTTGGTGAAGAACGACGCCACCGCGATCTTGCCCTCGTAGAAGGAGCGGTCGGCGCCCTCGGCGCCTGCATCGAGCTTCGCCACCGCCACCGCGGCCTGGCGGGCTAGCAGCCAGCCGATCATCAGGTCGCCGACGCTCATCAGGAAGCGCACCGAACCCAGGCCGACCTTGTAGATGCTGGAGATGTCCTCCTGCGCGGCCATCAGGTAGCCGGTCAGCGTCGCCGCCATGCCCTGCACGTCGGCCAGCGCGGTGGCCAGCAGTTCCCGCTCGGCCTTCAGCCGCCCGTTGCCGGTCTCGTTCTTGATGAACGTCTCGATCTCGCCCGCGACGTGGGCCAGTGCGGCGCCCTTGTCACGGATGATCTTGCGGAAGAAGAAGTCCTGCGCCTGAATTGCCGTGGTGCCCTCGTAGAGCGAGTCGATCTTGGCGTCACGGATGTACTGCTCGATCGGGTAGTCCTGCAGGAAGCCCGAGCCGCCCAGGGTCTGCAGACTCTCGGTGAGCTTGGCGTAGGCCTGCTCGGAGCCGACACCCTTGACGATCGGCAGCATCAGGTCGTTGATCTTGACCGCCAGGTCGGCGTCGACGCCGTGCAGCGCCTTGGCGACCGCTTCGTCCTGGAAGGTGGCGGTGTACATGTACAGCGCGCGCAGACCCTCGGCATAGGCCTTCTGGGTCATCAGCGACCGGCGGACGTCCGGGTGGTGGGTGATGGTCACCCGCGGCGCGGCCTTGTCGGTCATCTGGGTCAGGTCGGCGCCCTGCACCCGCTCTTTGGCGTACTCGAGCGCGTTGAGGTAGCCGGTGGACAGCGTCGCGATGGCCTTGGTACCGACCATCATCCGGGCCTGTTCGATCACGTCGAACATCTGCGCGATGCCGTTGTGCACCTCGCCGACGAGCCAGCCCTTGGCCGGTACGCCGTGCTGGCCGAAGGTCAGCTCACAGGTGGCCGAGACCTTCAGGCCCATCTTGTGCTCGACGTTGGTGACGAAGGCACCGTTGCGCTCGCCGAGCTCACCGGTCTCGAAGTCGAACAGGAACTTCGGCACGAAGAACAGCGACAGACCCTTGGTGCCGGGCTTGGCGCCCTCCGGGCGGGCCAGCACCAGGTGGAAGATGTTCTCGAACAGGTCGTCGGAGTCAGCCGAGGTGATGAATCGCTTGACGCCGTCGATGTGCCACGAGCCGTCCTCTTGCTGGACGGCCTTGGTGCGGCCGGCGCCCACGTCCGAGCCGGCGTCCGGCTCGGTCAGCACCATGGTCGAACCCCAGCCGCGCTCGGCGGCGAGGACGGCCCACTTCTTCTGCTCGTCGGTGGCGATGTTGTAGAAGATGTTGGCGAAGCCGGCGCCGCCGCCGTACATCCACACCGCCGGGTTGGCACCCAGGATGTGCTCCTGCAGCGCCCACATCAGGACCTTGGGCATCGGAATGCCGCCGAGCTCCTCGATGACCCCGACCCGGTCCCAGCCGCCTTCCAGGTGGGCGCGCACCGATTTCTTGAAGGACTCGGGCAGCGTCACCGAGTGGGTGGCCGGGTCGAACACCGGCGGGTTGCGGTCGCCGTCGACGAAGGACTCCGCGATCGGGCCCTCGGCCAGGCGAACCATCTCACCGAGCATCTCTTGAGCGGTGTCGACGTCCAGGTCGGCGTAGTCGCCTTCGCCGAAGACCTGGTCCAAGCCCAGCACCTCGAACAGGTTGAACACCTGGTCACGGACATTGCTCTTGTAGTGGCTCACTACTTCCTCCTCATGGAATGCCACCTGTGGTTGGGTACTCAGGCTTAAGTTACCCACCAGTAACGTAACCTGAAATATACTCGCCAGTAGCCATAGTGCAAGCTGATGTGAGCTATGTCCTTCAATCGGGTAACCAACCGGTTGGTCCCTGGCTCCCTTGGCGGTCGTTAGCGGCCGATCTGCCGAGGTGGCGGGGCGGCGAGTAGGGTTCGGGGCGACCAGACCAGACGAGGCGAATGAGTCCCCGGTGAATCCCCACGTGAGTTCCGCGAGCAACTTGACCCCGTTGACCCCGTCGTCGCTGCGGGAGGCCTTCGGGCATTTCCCGTCCGGAGTGGTGGCGGTGGCAGCCGAGATCGATGGCGTTCGGGTCGGCTTGGCGGCCAGCACCTTCGTGCCGGTCTCGCTGGAGCCGCCGTTGGTGTCCTTCTGCGTGCAGAACACCTCGACGACGTGGCCAAAGCTCAAGGACTCGCCCCGGCTGGGCATCAGTGTGCTCGGCGAGGCGCACGACGTCGCGGCGCGCACCCTGGCTGCCAAGACCGGTGATCGGTTCGCCGGGCTGGAGACGGTGACCAACGACGGCGCGGTGTTTATCAAGGGCACCGGCGTATGGCTGGGCAGCTCGATCGAGCAGCTGGTGCCCGCCGGAGACCACACCATCGTGGTGCTGCGGGTCTGCGAATTGACCGTCGATCCAGAGATCACACCGATCGTGTTCCACCGCAGCGGTTTTCGCCGCCTCGGAGGCTAAGGTACGAGTCGTTGTGAGCGTGCCGGGGGTGCGATAACCCCTGCCGATATGTTGCTATGGGCAGATGGCGCCCCTGCGTAGCGATCCCCTGGAGTTGAGGACCACCGCCGAGACGCTGGTGGCCGAAGCCGCCGCCTTCGTCCGCCGTCGACGCGCTGAAGTGTTCGGCGCCGAAGGGGTCGAGTCGTCCTCCGGCCTAGTCCAGACGAAAAGCAGTCCGACCGATCCCGTGACGGTGGTCGACACCGAGACCGAGAGCTTCATCCGAGATCGACTGAGCCGGCTGCGGCCCGGCGATGCGGTGCTGGGCGAGGAAGGCGGAGGATCCGGCGATGTCTCCGGTGCTGAATCTGGGCTCGTCACCTGGGTGGTCGACCCGATCGACGGCACGGTGAACTTCATGTACGACGTCCCGGCCTACGCGGTTTCGGTGGCAGCGCAGGTCGGCGGGGTGTCGGTGGCCGGCGCGGTCGCCGACGTCGTTGGTGACCGGATCTATTCTGCCGGTGCCGGATTGGGCGCCCGAGTGACCGACCGGCAGGGAACGGTCGGTCTGCGCTGCACCGATGTCGGTGAGCTGTCGCTGGCGCTGCTGGGCACGGGGTTCGGTTATTCGCCCCGGCGTCGGGCCGTCCAGGCGGCGTTGCTTGCCAGGCTGCTACCGGAAGTACGCGATGTGCGCCGGATCGGATCGGCCGCGCTGGACCTGTGCATGGTCGCTGCCGGCCGGCTGGACGCGTACTACGAGCATGGGATCAAGCCGTGGGACTACGCCGCCGGAGCACTGATCGCGGTCGAGGCCGGGGCGCGGGTGGTGTTGCCCGGCCCGGAGATCGACAGCGGCGAGGTGTGCGTCGCCGCCGCACCGGGGGTCGCCGATGCCTTGATCGCCATGCTGCAGCGTGAAGGTGGCTGGGCCGCGATTGCACAGTAGCCGGGTCATGCGAGGAGCCTTGTGAGCGGGTTCACTTCGCGGCCGGATTATTGCCTATCACTTGTTGACCACCATTCGGCCGCGTCGGTAGAACGGATGTGCAGAAGCGCTGACGCTTCCGCGGCCGCATCGGCGCGGCAATCGCCAGTTGGATGAAAGCTGGCTATTAGCAGCTGGTTTCCCAGCTGATTGACACGTAACTAGTGATGGCAACGTAACGGAGTGTGTAGGTCGAAGAGATGACGATTTCATTCGAGTTGGAATCCGCCGCGGATACTTCCATGTCGATCCCCCAGGTGGCCCTCAATGACGAGGTGGCCATGCCCGTGCTGGGGCTGGGAGTCGCGAAACTGTCCGACGAGCAGACGCAGGCATCGGTGCTGGCGGCCCTGGAAAGCGGCTGCCGGCTCGTCGACACCGCCGCGTCCTACGGCAACGAAGCCGTAGTGGGACGGGCGATCGAGGCGTCCGGTGTGCCGCGTTCGGAGTTGTTCGTCAGCACCAAGCTGGGTACATCCAACCAGGGCTACTCGGCTGCCAAACAGGCCTGCGAACGCAGTCTGGAGCAGCTCGGTCTGGACTACATCGACATGTACCTCATTCATTGGCCGGCACCGCAACTGGGCAGGTACGTGGAGAGCTTCCAAGCGATGATCGAGGCCCGTGACGCCGGCCTGGTGCAGTCGGTCGGGGTATGCAACTTCACCGAGGAACACCTGGCCGAGGTGATCGACGAGACCGGCGTGACCCCGGCGATCAACCAGATCGAACTACATCCGCGGCTCAACCAGGCCGAACTCCGTGACGTAAACGCCAACCGGGACATCGTCACCCAGTCCTACAGCCCGCTGGGCGTGGGACGTCTGCTCGATGACCCTGCGGTGACGGCACTGGCGAGCGCCCACGGGCGAACGCCGGCGCAGATCTTGATCCGGTGGAATCTGCAGTGCGGCAACGCGGTGATCTCACGATCCGGAAATCCGGAGCGGGTTGCGGCGAACCTGGACGTGTTCGAGTTCGAGCTGTCCGAGGCCGACATGGCTACCCTGGACAGCCTGCACGACGGCACCCGGGTGTTACACGACCCGATGACGTTCTTGGGAACCTAGCGTCAGTCAGCCTTGCGGCGGAAGATCTTTCGACCGAGCCAGACGACCGGGTCATAGCGGTTCCCGACCACCCGTTCCTTCATCGGGATGATGGCGTTGTCGGTTATCGTGATGTGCTCCGGGCAGACCTCGGTACAGCACTTGGTGATGTTGCACAGTCCAAGACCGGCGTCGTCCTGGGCGAAGTCGCGCCGGTCGGCGGTGTCCAGCGGGTGCATGTCCAACTCAGCGAGCCGGATGAACATCCGCGGCCCGGAGAACCGTGGCTTGTTCTCCTCGTGGTCGCGGATGACGTGGCAGACGTTCTGGCACAGGAAGCATTCGATGCACTTGCGGAACTCTTGGGAGCGCTCCACGTCGACCTGCTGCATCCGATACTCGCCGGGTTTGAGATCCGCCGGTGGCTTGAAAGCCGGCATCTCGCGGGCCTTCTCGTAGTTGAACGAGACATCGGTGACCAGGTCGCGAACCACCGGGAAGGTCCGCACCGGGGTCACGGTGATCGTTTCGGCCGGGTCGAACATCGACATCCGTGTCATACACATCAGTCGCGGGAATCCGTTGATCTCCGCCGAACACGATCCGCACTTGCCGGCCTTGCAGTTCCAGCGCACCGCCAGATCCGGGGTCTGGGTGGCCTGCAGGCGGTGGATGACGTCGAGCACCACCTCGCCCTCGTTGACCTCGACCTCGAAATCTTCAAGTCCACCGCCGTCAACGTCACCACGCCAGACTCGCAGGTGGGCGTTGTGTGTCATTACGCTCTCCGTCCCGGATGTTGAGCCAGCTCTTGGTCGGTGTAGTACTTCTCCAGTTCGGAGATCTCGAACAGCTCCAGCAGGTCCTCGCGCATCCCGGTCTGAGGCTCCGCCGTGATGGTGATATCGGGAACCGCGCTACTGTCCGCGACCCGGCAGACCAGCAGGGTCTTGCGCCAGTTGGCGTCCATCCCCGGGTGATCGTCGCGGGTGTGCCCGCCGCGGCTCTCGGTGCGTTGCAGCGCTGCTTTGGCCACGCACTCACTGACCAGCAGCATGTTGCGCAGGTCGACGGCCAGATGCCATCCCGGGTTGTAGTGCCGTCCGCCCTCGACGGTGACCGCCGCGAACCGAGCCTTGAATTCCTCAAGGCGGGCCAGGGCCTGCTCCAGCTCGCCGGCATTGCGGATGATGCCGACCAGGTCATTCATCGACTGCTGCAGCTCGGAGTGCAGGGTGTACGGGTTCTCCGGTGTGCCACCGCCGGCTGGACCGTGAAACGGCGCCAGTGCCAGCTCGGCTGCGGCCTCCAGCGCTGCCGGTGTCACCGTCGGTCGAGTGTTCAGACCCTGCACGTACTGCGCCGCGCCCAAACCGGCGCGGCGGCCGAACACCAGCAGGTCCGACAGGGAGTTGCCGCCCAGCCGGTTGGAACCGTGCATTCCGCCGGAGCATTCGCCGGCGGCGAACAGTCCGGGTACCGCCGCCGCGCCGGTGTCCGGGTCGACCTCGATGCCGCCCATCACATAGTGGCAGGTGGGCCCGACTTCCATTGCGTCCTTGGTGATGTCGACCTCGGCGAGCTGCATGAACTGGTGGTACATCGACGGCAGCCGACGCTTGATCTCCTCCGGCGTGAGCCGAGAGGCGATGTCGAGGAACACCCCGCCGTGCGGCGACCCGCGTCCGGCCTTGACCTCGGAGTTGATGGCGCGGGCCACCTCGTCACGGGGCAGCAGGTCCGGGGTGCGGCGGGCCGAGTCGTTGTCCTTGAGCCACTGATCGGCCTCTTGCTCGGTCTCGGCGTACTGACCCTTGAACACCGGCGGGATGTAGTCGAACATGAACCGGGTTCCGTCGGAGTTCTTGAGCACCCCGCCGTCGCCGCGGACGCCCTCGGTGACCAGGATCCCCTTCACGCTGGGCGGCCACACCATCCCGGTCGGGTGGAACTGGACGAACTCCATGTTGATCAGCGTCGCTCCGGCTCGCAGCGCCAGCGCGTGGCCGTCGCCGGTGTACTCCCAGGAGTTCGACGTCACCTTGAACGACTTGCCGATGCCGCCGGTGGCCAGCACTACTGCCGGCGCTTCGAACAATACGAAGTTGCCGCTTTCGCGCCAGTAGCCGAACGCACCCGAAATGGCGCCAGTGGCTTCGTCTTTGAGCAGTTCGGTGATGGTGCACTCGTGGAAGATCTTGATCCGGGCCTCGTAGTCACCGAACTCGGCGTAGTCGTCCTGCTGCAGCGAAACCACTTTCTGCTGCATGGTGCGGATCAATTCCAGGCCGGTGCGGTCACCGACGTGGGCCAACCGCGGATAGGTGTGGCCGCCGAAGTTGCGCTGGTTGATCTTTCCGTCGGGGGTGCGGTCGAACAGCGCGCCGTAGGTCTCCAGCTCCCAGACCCGCTCGGGTGCTTCCCGGGCGTGCAACTCGGCCATCCGCCAGTTGTTGAGGAACTTCCCGCCGCGCATGGTGTCGCGGAAGTGCACCTGCCAGTTGTCCTTGGAGTTGACGTTGCCCATCGACGCCGCGCAACCACCCTCGGCCATCACGGTGTGTGCCTTACCGAACAGCGACTTGCACACCACCGCAACGCTCAGGCCCTGCTCGCGGGCTTCGATCACCGCGCGCAGGCCAGCGCCGCCGGCACCGATCACGACCACGTCGTAGGAGTGCCGTTCGACTTCAACCATGAATTCTCGCTAACCCTTCGTGTGATCGCGGCACTTAGCCGACGAACCGGAAATCGGTGATGACGCCGCTGGACACCAGGGCGACGTAGAGGTCGGTGAACGCCAGAGTGCCCAGGGTGATCCAGGCGAACTGCTGGTGGCGGCCGTTGAACCAACTGATCTTCGTCCAGAACCAGTAGCGGACCGGGTGTTTGGAGAAGTGGTTGAGGCGACCGCCGAATACGTGCCGGCAGGAGTGGCAGCCGCCGGTATAGGCCCAGAGCATCGCCACGTTCGCGAACAGCACGATGTTGCCCACGCCGAACCCGAACCCGCCAGGCCCGTCGTCGGAGTGCAGCGCAGCGAATGCGTCATAGGTATTGAGCGCGGCGAGCGCGAACGCGGCGTAGAAGAAGTAGCGGTGGCTGTTCTGCAGGATCAGCGGGAAGCGGGTCTCGCCGGTGTAGTGGGCGCGGGGTTCGGGAACCGCGCAGGCCGTCGGCGACTGCCAGAAGGCGCGGTAGTAGGCCTTCCGGTAGTAGTAGCAGGTGAGCCGGAAGCACAGCAGGAAGGGCAATACCAATGCCCCCAAGGGAATCCATCGGGGGAACTCCGGTAACCAGACGCCCAGGTGGCTTGAGCCGGGCACGCATGAGGCGCTGATGCACGGCGAGTAGAACGGCGTCAGGTAGTGGTACTTGTCAACCCAGTAGGCGCTGCCCCAGAACGACCGGATGGTCGCGTAGATGATGAACGCGTCCAGTCCGAGGTTCACCCGCAGCGGCGATAGCCACCAGCGGTCGGTGCGCAGCGTGCGATTCGCGATCCGTGCGCGAGTCGCCGAGAAGACGCCGGGACGGTTCACGGCGGGTGCGCTCATCTGGTGGGGTTCCCTTCGGCTCAGTTCGTCGGAGGGCGCCCCTTGGCCGCAAGCAGCACCCGGTGTGGGTCAGTACCTGCCTTGGCCGCCGACGCCTTCGTCGTCGACGTCGCGCCAGAATTCGCTGTCGTATTCGGTGTCAGGGATGGTGATCTTCTCGTGCGATCGCTCGGCCGCCCAGCGCTCCAAGTCCATCTCTCCGGCATCGGATTCGAGGAGTTGAACATCGGTGAGGATGCGCTCGGCGTCCAGTTCGATGCGGCGCATTCCAGGGATGTCGCCGAAGCGCGTCTTCAGCCCCAGCACGCAACGCCGCAGGTCACCAATCAGGGTGTGCAGTTCGGCGAGTTCGGTAGTGCTCGACACCAGACCTCCTCGGGTGGTACGGATCACAGTACGTTCACCCGATGCTAATCACATGAGGAACGGAACGTGAGACAGATCACGTTGTGCGCATGACGTGTTGGACGTCGAAAACCCCCACACACGGGCGTGTGCAGGGGTTTTCGGGTCGGATGGCGCCCAGTCGGCCTACTTGGTGATGGCGATGGACTGCGGCTGAGTGCCCGCGTACACGCCGGCTACCCGGACCGTCAGTACGCCGGCGTCATACGTCGCCGTCACGGCTTCGCCGGTGACGTGCGCCGGGACCGCGAATGAGCGGCGGAACGCGCCGTAGCGCACCTCGCGCAGCGTGCGGTGGGTGTCGGCGTCGGTCTCAGCATGCTCGTCGCGACGTTCGCCGCGCACCACCAGGTGACCTCCGTCGAGTTCGACCGTCACGTCCTTGTCGACGTCGATGCCCGGCAGTTCCAGCCGGACCACCGCGTCGTCGCCGTCCTTGGTGATCTCAGCGGCCGGCCGGAACCCGGTCGCGCCCGGCGCCCGCCAGTCGCTGGCCGTGGCCGGGCTGAAGAAGTCGCGGACCCAACGGTCGGTGTCGAAGGCGGGGTCGAAGGGGTGGCTTGAATGGGCCTTGAATGGACGTTGCCACAGAGTCAGGGTGCTCATGGTTGTCTCCTCGTGGTGATTGCTTGCGTGCCGGTCGGGTACCGGTCCGTCACCGGATAGAACTTGAGTCGACCCCGCTAAAGTTCCGTGTTCGCCGTGGGTGAACGAGCACTTCAGAATGGGCAGTCGTGAGGGGCCTCACAGCCGCGTGAGCAGACCGTCACACGCTTGTAACGTATGGCGATATTCCGGCAATATCGGCTTCCTAGCCTCTATTTCATGACCACGATCGAAACCCCACGCGCCGTGAAAGACCTTGTCGTGGTCGGACACGGCATGGTGGGGCACCGCTTCGTGGAAGCTCTGCGCAGCCGGTCCGGCGGCGGAAATTGGCGGATCACGGTGCTGGCCGAGGAGTCCGATCCCGCCTACGACCGCGTCGGTTTGACCTCCTACACCGATGGGTGGGACCGGTCGCGGCTGGCGCTGCCGGGCAACGACTACGCCGACGACGAGCAGGTGCGGCTGATGCTGAGCACCCGGGTCGAGAAGGTCGACCTGGCCGACAAATCGGTGCTCGCCGTGGATGGACAGCGTTACGGCTACGACACCCTGGTGCTGGCGACCGGCTCGCGCGCGTTCGTCCCACCGGTGCCGGGCCACGATCTGCCCGGCTGCCACGTCTACCGGACTTTGGACGATCTGGACGGAATCCGGGCCGACATCGAGTGCATGCTCGAAGCCGGTAACACTCGAGCGGGAGTGGTGATCGGTGGCGGGCTGCTGGGGCTGGAGGCCGCCAACGCGCTGCGCGCGTCGGGGATCGAGCCGCACATCGTCGAGATGGCGCCGCGGCTGATGCCGCAACAGCTCGACGACGCCGGCGGTGTCCTGCTGAGCCGGATGATCTCGGACCTGGGCATCGCGGTGCACGTCGGCGTGGGTACCGAGTCCATCGAACAACTGACCCACCAATACGGTTCACCGACCCTGCGGGTAAAACTCTCCGACGGCAACGCGATTGAGGCCGGACTGGTGATCTTCGCCGCGGGGGTGCGGCCGCGCGACGAACTGGCTCGCGAGGCCGGCCTGGCGATCGCCGAGCGCGGCGGGGTGCTGACCGATCTGTGCTGTCGGACCAGTGATTCCGACGTGTACGCGATCGGCGAGGTGGCCGCCATCGAGGGTGTCTGCTACGGATTGGTCGGGCCCGGCTACACCAGCGCCGAGGTGGTCGCCGACCGCCTGCTCGAGGGTTTGGCCGAATTCGGCGAGGCGGACATGTCCACCAAGCTCAAGCTGCTCGGTGTCGACGTCGCCAGCTTCGGCGACGCGATGGGGGCGACCGAGAACTCACTGTCGGTCGTGATCAACGATCCGGTGAAGCGGACCTACGCCAAGCTGGTGCTCTCCGACGACGCTAAGACCCTGCTCGGCGGGATCCTGGTCGGCGACGCCTCTTCCTACGGTGTGCTGCGTCCGATGATCGGCGCCGAGCTGCCCGGCGATCCCTTGGACCTGATCGCCCCGGCCGGCTCCAGCGACGGCAAGAGCGCACTGGGAATCAGTGCGTTGCCTGGGGCGGCGCAGATCTGTTCCTGCAACAACGTCAGCAAGGACCAGTTGTGCCACGCGATCGCCGGCGGCTGCCACGACGTGCAGAGTCTGAAGGACTGCACCAAGGCGGGAACGTCGTGTGGATCCTGCATTCCGCTGCTCAAGGAGTTGCTGGTCGCCGAGGGCGTCGAGCAGTCCAAGTCGCTGTGCGAACACTTCGCCCAGTCGCGCGCGGAGCTGTTCGAGATCGTCCAGGTCACCGGAATCCGCACCTTCTCCGAATTGCTGGAGCGGTTCGGCACGGGCCACGGCTGTGACATCTGCAAGCCCACCGTCGCCTCCATCTTGGCGTCCACCGGATCCGACCACATCCTTGAGGGCGAGCAGGCGGCTCTGCAGGACACCAACGACCACTTCCTGGCCAACATTCAGCGCAACGGCAGCTACTCAGTAGTTCCGCGGGTGCCCGGCGGCGAGATCAAGCCCGAGCACCTGATCCTGATCGGCCAGATCGCCCAGGAATTCGGCCTTTACACCAAGATCACCGGCGGGCAGCGCATCGACATGTTCGGTGCACGAGTGGATCAGCTGCCCGCGATCTGGCGCAAGCTGGTGGACGCCGGCATGGAATCCGGTCAGGCGTACGGCAAGTCGTTGCGGACGGTGAAGAGCTGTGTGGGCAGCGACTGGTGCCGCTACGGGCAGCAGGACTCCGTGAAGATGGCCATCGATTTGGAGCTGCGCTACCGAGGACTGCGCGCACCCCACAAGATCAAGATGGGCGTCTCGGGCTGCGCGCGCGAGTGCGCTGAGGCACGCGCCAAAGACGTCGGTGTGATCGCGACCGAGATCGGTTGGAATCTCTACGTCGGCGGCAACGGCGGCATGTCGCCCAAGCACGCCCAGCTGCTCGCCAGTGACCTCGACACCGAGACCGTGTTCCGCTACATCGACCGGTTCCTGATGTTCTACATCCGCACCGCCGATCGGTTGCAGCGCACCGCGCCGTGGATTGAGGCGATGGAGGGTGGACTTGACCACGTTCGCGAGGTCGTATGCGACGACTCCCTCGGGCTGGCAGAGGAATTCGAGGCGGAGATGGCCCGCCACGTCGACAACTACACCGACGAATGGAAAGGCGTCCTGGACGACCCGGAGAAGCTGTCGCGATTCGTCTCGTTCGTCAACGCCCCCGACGCCGAAGACCCCACCGTCGCTTTCACCGTGCGCGACGGCCGCAAGGTCCCGTTACCCGTCCCGGTCGTGCGCTCATCTAAGGAGGAATCATGAGCACCAGCAACATCGACACTTGGACCACCGCCTGCCGCTACGACAGTCTGATTCCCGGACTGGGCGTGGGCGTCCTGCTCGCCAACGGTGAGCAGGCGGCATTGTTCCGGCTTGACGACGGCTCGGTCCGCGCGGTCTGCAACATCGACCCGTTCTTCCGGGCAGCGGTGATGTCCCGCGGGATCGTCGGTGACCGTGGCGGCCGGCTTTCGGTCATCTCCCCGCTGAAGAAGCAGGCCTTTGCCTTCGACGACGGTAGTTGCCTGGATGACCCGAGCGTGTCGGTGCGGGTGTACCCCACTCGGATCAGCGAGGACGGCTACGTGCAGGTCGGGCAGGCCGTCGCGGAACGGGCCGTCGCTTAGCCGATCTTAGCCGGCTTCCTGGTCTACCTGGTCCACTGCCAGGCGATAGCCGCGCTTGACAACGGTGGCGACGATGTTCTTGTCGCCCAATGTTGTTCGCAGCCTCAGGACGGCGGTTTCCACCGCGTGGGTGCTGGCACCGTTGCCGGGCAGCGCTTCGAGCAGGGTCTGCCGCGAGACGACACGCCCGGGCTGGTGAGCCAGCGCCCGCAGCGTGGCCATACTCGAGGGCGGCATCGGCTTGGCCACCCCGTCGATTATCACGCAACTGCCGCGCAGTTCGATTCGATGGCCGGCGGCCTGGACGGTGTGGGCGCGCAGCCGCGGCAGCTCGTCGATGATGTGACGAGCTAACGCCCCCAAGCGCATTCGCCGCGGCGACGAGGTCGGGACGTTCAGTAGTGTCAACGGCCGGGCAGTCAACGGTCCGACGCACATCGCGTGGACGTCGGACCGCAGAGCGAGCAGCAGCGCGTCGGAGATACCGAGGTCGGCGGCACGAGAGAGTGTCGCCATCACTGCGGCAGCCGAAGTGAAGCTGACCGCGTCGAATTGGCGCTGGGCGATCTGTGAGGTGAGCTGGTCAAATTCCCCACCTGGGTGGGTCGGCCGCCACCGGTAGACGGGGATGGAAAGCACTTCGGCTCCCGCTCCGCGAAATTGGTCGAGCAGCTCGGGGGCGGGATCCCAGTCGCCGGTGGTGCCGTGCAGCTGTACCGCCATGCGAGCGCCGGCGATATCGGACTTCAGATAATCGACCATCGCGTCTGACGACTCGGATTCCGGCGACCACTCCTCCGGCAGGCCCACGGTGCGCAACGCGCCGACTGCCTTCGGCCCCCGGGCCACGATGCGGGCGGTGGTCAGGGCGGCGATCAGCCGGTCGGCGATGCCCCACCCTTCGGCCGCAGCGATCCAGCCGCGAAAGCCCATGGCGGTCGTCACAACCAGGACATCTGGCGGTGTCTCGATCAATGATTCGGTACGCCCGCGCAAAACGACGTCGTCGGTCAGGTCGATCATGGCGATCGCTGGGGCTGCGCAGACCGAGGCGCCGTGGCGCCGCAGCAGGGTGCACAGCTCGTCAGCACGGCGCGCTGACGTCACCGCAACCCGATAGCCGCTGAGCGAAGTGGACACCTTACGCCGGCGCCAACGCGGTTTGGGCCGGTTGCGGGGCGAAGAACGGCCGACGTACGTACCTCAGCCAGGTCAGCGCCGCGGCACCGACATAACCCGCTAGGAAGATCCAGAACGCGGTGGTAGCCGAGCCGCTGGTGATATACGACTGGCGCAGCGCCAGATTGATTCCTACGCCGCCCAACGCGCCGATGGCGCCGGCGAACCCGATCAGCGCCCCCGACATGGCCCGCGCCCAGTGCCGACGGTCGCTCTCGTGCATACCCATTCGGTGACTGCGGGCCTCGAAGACCGACGGAATCATCTTGTACACCGAGCCATTGCCAATGCCAGAGACTATGAACAGCGCCACGAAGCCGATGACGTAGCCCACCATGACGGCTCCGGAAGTGGGACCGGTGCGACTGCTGTCCAGGGTGCTCACGGCGACGAGTAACCCGGAGGCTGCGAACAAGCCTCCGAAGGCAGCCAGCGTGACGCGGCTGCCGCCGAGCCGATCGGCGAGGCGACCGCCGAGGATCCGCGACAGCGATCCCAAAAGCGGGCCCAAAAAAGCGATTTGAGCGGCGTGCAAGGAAGCCTGTGCGGGGCTCTGGCCACCGCCCACGAAGCTGATCTGCAGGACCTGGCCGAACGCGAACGAGAATCCGATGAACGAGCCGAAGGTGCCGATGTAGAGCAATGCGACGATCCAGGTGTCGAGTTCGGGAAGGATCGCGCGCATCGCGGTCAGGTCGGCCTTTTGGCCGTCGAGGTTGTCCATGAACAGCGCTGCGCCGATCGCCGCGAACGCAAGGACGACCAGATAGATCGCACACACCCAATACGGCTGGCGGTTGCCCACGGTGGCCAGCACCGCCAACCCGACCAGCTGGATCAGCGGAACCCCCAGGTTGCCGCCCCCGGCATTGACCGCCAGCGCCCAGCCCTTGAGCCGGTGCGGATAGAAGGCATTCACGTTGGTCATCGAGGCGGCAAAGTTGCCCCCGCCCAGGCCGGTCAGCGCCGCGCACACCAGGTACGGCCAGAGCGGCAGTCCCGGATTGGCCAGCAGACCCATCATCCCGATGGTCGGGATCAACAGCACCAGTGCGGAGAATATCGTCCAGTTGCGCCCGCCAAAGGCCGCGGTCGCCAGCGAGTACGGTATGCGCAGCAGGCCGCCGGCGAGGGTGGCGGTGGCTGCCAGCAGGAACTTGTCGCCGGCGCTGAAGCCGTACACCGACTCGGGCATGAACAGCACCATTACCGACCAGATTGACCAGATCGAAAAGCCGGCGTGCTCAGCGACTGTAGACCAGATCAGGTTGCGCCGCGCAATCTTGTCGTTGCCGGCCTTCCAGGCCACGGTGTCTTCAGGATCCCACTGGGTAATCAGGTGTGAACGTGCCATGTGGTCACGGTAGAAATCTTTCGTTACCGCAATGCTGCACGAGATGACTCAGCCGTGAACTTCTCCTCACGGCGCTGAAGGTCGCGTGTGAGGCGCAGCGCGGATCCGAGGAGGGTCAGGTGGCAGCGCGGGTCGCCGGTCAACACGGCGGGGACAGAAAGGAATTCACGGTGCCCGCGCCGGCCCGAAGTTTGCGCTGACGCGGATTATTGCCGAAATAGGGTTATCGCACCGGAATCCGCGTGTGGGCGGTGATGAACCGGTCGGCGACGACTCGGGCGATCCCGGGATGTGTGCCCAGCGGCTCGGTTGCCAGATCCGCGCCGGCATTACGCAGGCGGCGCTGGAAAAGGCCGTCTGCCAACAAGTACGACGCGATCACGACGCGTGACGCGCCTTGGCGGCGCAGGTCGGCGACGGCCTCCGGAACGCTGGGCCCGCCGGTAGCGGCGAATGCCACTGTGACGGGCGTTCCGATCATTCCGGACACCATCTGCGCTGCGTGCTTGAGGTCGTTCTGCGCGACCGGGTCTGAGGAGCCGGCCGCAGCGAGAACCACCGAGTCACCGGGGCGCCAGCCTGATTCGGTCAGCCGAGCGGCGACCACCGCGGCGACGCGAGCGTCGGGTCCCAGTGCCGGAGTGATCGTGACGTCGGGGTGACCGCTGGCGGCAACCTGCGTGGGAACGTCTACGCCGACGTGGTAGCCGCGGGCCAGAAAGGCGGGGACGAGGATGGCCGGGCAGCCGTTTTCGGCCTCCGCGGCCAGGATCTCGGCCGGGCTGGGTCCCAGTACGTCGACGAATGCCACTCGGACCGGTTGTGCTAGCAGGGCGCTGACCCGTTCGGCGAGTTCGCCGATCATGACGACCCCGTCGGGCTGGCGGGTGCCGTGCGCGACCAGGATGGGGATCATGCTGCACCCTGCTCACTGTCGACGGCGAGTCGGTACCCCCGCTTCACCACCGTGGCGACGATCTGGCTGTCGCCCAGCGCTGTTCGCAGTCGGAGCACGGCAGACTCGACGGCGTGCATGCTGTTGCCACGTCCCGGAAGTGCGCGCAGCAGGGCGTCCCGGGCGACGACGTTGCCGGGGCGGTGCGCCAGGACGCGCAGGGCGGCCAGACCGGCTGGAGAGACCGGCTTGACCATCCCATCCACGAGAACCCGGCTCTCCTCGATCTCGATACGGTGACCGGCGGCGTAGACGGCGGTACTCATGTATAAGATTTAGCCCCAGTCGATTTCATCTGTGTTACCGAGCGATTTCGGAACCGTTGCCCTATCTGGCCCCGTGTTCCGGGTCACGCCGGGATCTTCTCGGTGTCGACCGGAACCTGGGCGCTGCGGGTGCCTCGCGGCCGGCGCACGTACATCACCCAGGTCAAACCCGCAACGGCGCAGTATGACGCCAGGAATACCCAGAACGCTGGCGTCTCTGACCCGGAGCTGGCATAGGCCTGACGCAGGATCAGGTTGATGGCGACCCCGCCGAGGGCGCCGACGGCGGTGGCGTACCCGATCAAGGCGCCGGAATGTGAACGTGCCCAGTGCCGGCGCTCGGCCTCGTGCGCGTCCAGCGAGCGACTGCGGGCCTCGAAGATCGACGGGATCATCTTCAACACCGAGCCGTTGCCCATCCCGGCGAGGACGAACAGCACCATGAACGCGGCGATGTAGAACACGATCGTCGACGTGGTTGCGTGGCTGGTGTGGTCATCGATGGTGCTGGTCACAACCAATACGGCCGAGGCCACGATCATGCCCAGGAACACCATCAAGGTGACGCGGCCGCCGCCACGGCGGTCGGCCACCCGGCCGCCGTAGATGCGGGCCAAGGCGCCCAACAGTGGGCCCAGGAACGCGATTCGCGCGGCATAGAGCGCCGCCTCGGCGGGGCTGTGGCCGGCCTTCTCGAAAGTGACGTGCAGCACTTGGGCGAACGCGAATGCGAAGCCGATGAACGAGCCGAACGCTGCGCAGTACAGCGCCGAGATGATCCAGCTGTCCGGGACCGACAGAATCGATCGGATGCTGCCCACCTCTTCCATGCCGTGGTCGAGGTTGTCCATCCACAGCGCTGCGCAGGTGCCCACCACGGCAAGCAGCACTAGGTACACCGAGCAGACCAATTCGGGCTTGGTATTGCCGACGGTGGCCAGAACCAGGAGGCCGACGAGCTGGATGGCAGCCACCCCGAGGTTGCCGATGCCGCCGCACAGTCCGAGGGCGACGCCCTTGAGGCGCTGGGGGTAGAAGGCGTCGACGTTGGCCAGCGAGGCGGCGTAGTTGCCGCCGCCCAGGCCGGTCAGCGCTGCGCACACCAGATACATCCACAGTGGTTGACCAGGGTTGACGAGCAGTAGCAGGGTCCCGACGGTCGGGATCAGCAAGATCAGCGAGGAGGCCACCGCCCAGTCGCGGCCGCCGAATTTCGCGGTGGCCCGAACGTAGGGCACGCGGACGCATCCGCCGACCAGAGTCGCGACCGCGGCCAGCAGCAGTTTGTCGCCGGCCTTGATGCCGTACACCGACTCGGGCATGAACAGCACCATCACCGACCACAGCGACCAGATGGAGAATGCGACATGCGTACTGGCGGTGGACCAAATCAGGTTGCGGCGTGCGATGGCGGCGTTGCCGGCCTCCCAGGCTGTGCAGTCCTCAGGATCGAAATTGGTGATGTGGCCGTTCGTCATGCGGTCTCCTCGGGCTCTGGGCCACCGCCACGCGCAGAATCTCGCATCACGATGGACGGTGTGGGAACCTACCGACCCGATCTGGCAAGTGGCAGAGCAAAACCTGAAAATGCGGTGGGCACCCCGATTGTGAGTGGCCCGCCTCACGTATTGGCCGCGAGCACAGGATATTTCGCCTGGTTGATCGACCGAGTGGAGAAGCGTTGCGTTCGGTTGGAACCTTCTGTCAGCTGACTGGAAGCCAGAGGTTGACGGCCTTCGCGATCTGCAGATACAGCGGTATCCCGATAGTCACGTTGTAGGAGAACGTCAGGCCCAGAGATGCGGCCAGCGGAACCGTCGGACTGGCCTCGGGAATCGCCATTCGCTGCACCGCCGGCACGGCGATGTAGGAAGCCGCGCCACACAGCACTGCGAAGAGCACGTAGCTGCCGGCCTCGAAGTGGGTGCCGGTGATTTGCGAGTAGGTGTGGATGATAAAAATTCCGGCTATCGCAAAGAGGTTGGGCGCCAACAATCCAAAGGCGATCAGGCCGCGTCCCGCCGACCGTAGGTCCTTGAGCTTGCGTGAGGCTGTCATCCCCATTTCGAGCAGGAAGAGGCACAGCATCCCCTGGAACGCGGTGACGAAGACGTGGTCACCGTCCTCGATGACCGAGGCGCCCTGCAGGCGGCCGACGAAGCCGATGAGGATCCCGCCGAACAGCAGGTAGAGTCCCGGGTTGAGCAGCACCTCTCGCAACAGCGCTCCGCTGGGCGGCGCCGGGGAGGTGGTCGACGCCGCAGCGCTCGACTCGGCCTGCCCTTGCCTTTCCGGTGCGAGGTCGATCTCGTCTTGGATGCCCTGATCGTGCCCCGTTGTGGTGCGTGCTCCGTTCGCCTGTGCGGTGGCCGCGACGAGTTGCCGGCTGGATTTCTTGTTGTAGCCGGGCTCGTCGGCCATGTTGCCGTGAGCGTCCATTCCGCGTGCCCGCAACCGTGACACCAGGGCCAGGGCCACGATGCAGCCCGGAATCTCCATGACGGCCAGCATCACCGGCATGTAAGCGTCGAACGCGATGTCCAGCGTGGCGAGCACGCCAAGGCAGGTGGCGAAAGTACCGGCGGAGTCCGACCCGTAATACCCGGCGACGGTGGCACGGTCGACGCGTCTCATCTTGGTCATCCGTGTCAGCAGCCAGTAGGCGACGAATCCGATGATCAAGTTGGTGGCGAAGCCCAGCACGATGAAGCCCAGGACACCACCGATGCTTGACGAGTCGATGGTCGCGAGCTCTTCACCGCCGTGCCAGCCGATGGCCAGCAGCAAATACAACGTCAAGCCCTGATACAGGACGTACGGGAACTCGAATGGGATCTTCAGCAGCGGGATGAGGAAGCCCATGTAGAAGAAAAGCAACAGTGGCTTGAACAAGTTGTGGGTGAAGTTGTGCCAGAACTCGTACAGCATGAGGGTGCGTCTTTCGAGAGGGGGACCGGTCGGGGCCGGGGCAAGCCGTGACGGTCACACCATAAGGCCACACGCGTTAGGCGTCGCCTCGAAGTCGGGCCCCTGCGACGATTGGCAGCAGAGTGGCAGGGAGTCACAGAATCCGGCCTTAGGCCCGAAGCGCCGCCAAGTAGGGCGCGGGGCGCCGACGCGGCCAGCGCGCGAAGTACAGCCAGGTCAGGACGCTGGAAACGTCTCGGTGGGGGATTAACGGCTCCGATGCGTGCGGCCCCGGGCCGGTTCACCGGTGAGGTCGATGCAATATTAAGTTAACAATCAGTCTGGGCGACGACTCAATCGCACGGCTGATTCTTATGAACACTCCAGGGTTAGCGTGTGGTTTTGCCCGTGAACCGTTCGGTAACCGCGCATACACCGTGCATCTACCCTCCGTTAACCGTTCGGCTACCAGACGTGACCGTCTCGCCAGTCGCAGGTCAGCTCGGCGGTGATGTCCAGGTCGGTACCGACCGGCATGACGAACACGGTGCCGTCCGCCTCGGGGGTGCGCACCGGACCGGTCGGGGCTAAGACCGCCGTGGGTCCGCGCCACAGCAACCATCCGCGCGCGGTGTAGAGCCGGCGGCTGAAACTTGGCGAACTGAGCGCGCCGAGTTCGAACGCGCCGCGGATCACCTGTTCGCATGCCTCAAGTACCGCGGTGCCCAAGCCCCGCTCCCGGTGGTCGGCCTGGACGGTGACGGCCTCTATATAGCCGCACCGCAGAGATCTGCCGCGATAGAGCAGTTGGCGCCGGATCACCGAGCCGTGGGCGATCAGGACGCCGTGGTGCCAGATCAATGCGTGCATGCCTCCGAGCGCGTGCTGCCAATCGGCGTCGGAAAGTGCGTCCCCGGTGGCTTCGGTGACCAGCCGATGGGCGCCGCGGCGGGTCTCATCGTCTAGATCGCTGGTGTGGATCAGGCGGGCGGTGTGAACCTGACGGGGCACCCGACGGGCCTACCAGGCCGAGCGCGGGGCGGGGTGCTGGCGGGGCCGAGACCAGTGCATCCGTACGGTCTGCCCGGGCTGAACCTGGGCCAACGTGTCTATGTCCTCGTCGACCACCACGCCGACCACCGGGTAGGCGCCCGTCACCGGATGGTCGGGACCCAGGATTATCGGAAAGCCGTTCGGCAGGATCTGGATTGCGCCCCGGTCGGCGCCCTCGGCGGGCAATTGCCGTTCCGGCCAACGGTATTCCAGCGGCATCCCCACCAAGCGCATGCCGACGCGGTCACTGCGGTTACTCACCAGCCAATTGGTGCGAACCATGATGTCGGGGTCGACGAACCAGTCGTCGCGTGGACCGGGTGTCACCCTCAACTCGACCACGTCGTCGGGGATGGTCGCCACCGGCGCCTGGTCGATCTCGGGGAAGTGGCCGGTCGGTTCGCCGATCCGCAGCACGTCGCCGTCACGCAACGGGGCGGGACCGATCTCGCCCATCACGTCGTAACTGCGGGAACCCAGCACCGGGGTGACATCGATACCGCCTCGCACCGCCAGATAGCTGCGCAGGCCCGACCGCGGCCTGCCCAAGGAGACCACCTGGCCGTCGCGGACGTGCTGAATACTGTTGGTGCCGAAGCTGACTCCGTTGACATTCGGGTCGGTGTCGGCGCCGGTGACCGCGATGTCGACGTCTCCGCCGTGGACTCGCACGGACAGTCCGCCGAATGCCACCTCGATGGTGGCTCGATCGTCGGGATTGGCCAGCAACCGGTTGGCCAACTTGTGCGAGCGGCGGTCGGCAGCTCCGGACGGGCTGACTCCGAGGTGTCCCATCCCCGTCCGGCCCAGATCTTCGACCAGGGCCAGCGGGCCGGTGTGCAGAACTTCCAGGGTGGTTGTCATGGCGGTCACGCAGCCCGGAATCGCACCGACAGACCCGGAGTCAACAGCGCCGGGGCGGGACGATCCAGGTCCCACAACGCGGCGTCGGTGTGGCCGATCACCTGCCAACCGCCCGGCCACTGACGCGGATAGATGCCACTGAACTGGCCGGCCAGCGCCACCGAGCCGGCCGGAACCGGACGCAACTCGGCGCGGCGGGGCACCTGCAGCCTGGGGTCGCCGCCGAGCAGGTAGGCGAAGCCCGGAGTGGATCCGCCGAACCCCACCAGCCAGGGCGTTGCGGTGTGGGCATTGATGACTTGGGCGACGCTCAGGCCGGTGTGTTCGGCCACCTCGGTCAGGTCTGGCCCGTCGTAGATGACGTCGACCACCACGTCTGCGGGGCCATCGGGGGCGCGCGTCTGGACTGCCTCCGGGTCGACGTGCAGGGTCGTCAGGCGGCGCCGGACACCGGCCCGGTACCCGGGCGCGGCCAGTTTCACCAATACCGTGTGGGACGCCGGGACGATGTCGACGACGCCCGGCAGCGCGGCGGAATGCAGCGCCGCGGTCCATGCCAGCACGTCGGTGGTGGAGTCGAACTGCAGCAGCAAGGCGCTGTCGCCGTAGTCGAGGATCACGTCGGCCTGAGTGAAATCCTGGAAATCCAATGCCACGCTCATGCCACGACCGTAGCCCCGAATAACGCCAAATAGTGACGTAGAACACAATTCTGCGGGGTATGCCAGAGGGGTCTTACTGAACGCGCAGAGTTGACCCTAACCAGTGATCTTGGCGATCAGCGCAGGCAGCTGTCCGGCCACTAGCGGGTAGCTCAGCGGGGAGGCGAAGGCGATCGCGCCGGCCTGGTCCTTGGTTGTGAAGATGCTGCGTGACTCGAGCCCGGCGATGTCTGGATCGGCCAGCAGCGCGGTGCGCTCGCCGTCGCTCTCGGTGGTCCAGATCAGCACATCCGCGCCGCCGAGCGCGGATCTGATCCGCTCATGCTCGATTACCGGGGGCGTCTCAGCGACGGTCAGCCCCATCTGGGTCAGAAATGCGGTTCGCCAGCCGCTGGCGGCGCTGACATTGCCCTGGTCCAGTCGGCCGGCCAGCAGCAGCACCTTCTTGCCCTTGAAGCCGGGGCGCGCAGCGGCGACGTCGGTGAACGCGCTGTCGACCCCGTCGATCAGCGACTGCATCTGCTGCCCGCGATGCACGGCTTTGCCGATGGCGGCGGCCTGAACCTTCCAGGGCTCGAAGAAGGCGTCACCACCTGACTGGGGCACGGTCGGCGCGATCGCCGACAGTTTCTGATAAGTGTCGGCATCCACCCCGGCGTTTGTCGCGATGATCAGATCCGGCTTGAGGTCGGCGATCTGCGTGACGGCGATCCCGTTGTCCAAGTCCAGCACCACCGGTTTGGCGTCCCCGAGCTGTCGCTGCGCCCAAGGCCACACCGCGAACGGCTGATCGCCGAACCAGTTGGTCACCGCGATCGGGACGACACCGAGTGCCAGCAGGTCGTCCTGGCCGGTGTAGCCGGCACACACCACCCGGCTGGGCGGCTCCGGGACAGTCGTCTCACCGAAGATATGGGCGATGGTGACCGGCCCGGGTGCGCTGTCGTCGGGGTGCTCCTCCGACGAGCAGGACGCCAGCAGTGCGGTGGCACCGGCCGCGCCGCAGAGGCCGAAGAAACCGCGCCGGCTCCACTGGTCTCGCATCGCGTGAGATTAACCCGCGATCAGGCGGGCTCGCCATAGCCGCCGCCACCGGGAGTCTCGATCACCAGCACGTCGCCGGGCCCGAGGGCGGTGGAATCGCAGCCGGCCAACTCGGTCACCGAGCCGTCCGCGCGTTCCACCCGGTTACGCCCTAAGGCGCCGGTTTGGCCACCGGCCATACCGTAGGGCGCGACTCGCCGGTGTCCGGTCAGCACACTGACGGTCATCGGCTCGCGGAACTCGATCTTGCGCACGCCGCCGTCACCGCCGTGCCAGCGTCCGGACCCGCCGCTGCCGTGCCGGATCGCGTACTCGCGCAACAACACTGGAAAACGCATCTCCAGCACCTCGGGGTCGGTGAGTCGCGAGTTGGTCATGTGGGTCTGCACCACCGACGCGCCGTCGAAACCTTCGCCTGCGCCCGACCCACAGCCGAGCGTCTCGTAATACTGGTGGCCGGCGTTGCCGAACGTGACATTGTTCATCGTCCCGGAGCCCTCGGCCTGCACCCGCAGCGCGGCCAGCAGCGCACCGGTGATCGCTTGGGAGGTCTCGACGTTTCCGGCGACCACCGCGGCTGGGTAGGTCGGCGACAACAGGGTGCCGTCCGGGATCGTGATCCGTAGCGGGCGCAGGCACCCGTCGTTGATCGGGATGTCGTCGGCTACCAGCGTGCGGAACACGTAGAGCACGGCGGCGGTGGCCACCGATGACGGTGCGTTGAAGTTCGTCGCCAACTGCGGCGACGTCCCGGCGAAGTCGATGGTGGCACCCCGTGCCGCGCGGTCGACGGTAACCCGCACCGCGATCGTCGCGCCGGAGTCCATCTCATAGCGGTACTCGCCGTCGTCGAGTGAATCGATGACCCGGCGCACGGCCTCCTCGGCGTTGTCCTGGACATGGCGCATATAGGCCTGCACGACATCCAGACCGAACTGGGAGATCATCGAGCGGATCTCGTCGATGCCCTTCTGGTTGGCGGCGACCTGTGCACGCAGATCCGCGAGGTTGGTGTCGGGACTGCGCGAGGCGTAGGTCGCCGCGGTGAGAAGGTCGCGGGTCGGTGTCTCGCGAAAGTGGCCGTCGTCCACCAGCAGCCAATTGTCGAAGAGCACGCCTTCCTCGACCACGGACCGGCTGTCCGCGGGCATGGAACCGGGCGTGGTGCCCCCGATCTCGGCGTGGTGACCGCGCGAGGCGACAAAGAACAACACCGGGTCGCCCTCGCCCGCGGCTTCGGCATACACCGGAGTGACAACGGTGATGTCGGGCAGGTGGGTGCCGCCGTGATAGGGGTCGTTGACCGCATAGACCTGGCCCGGCCGCATCGTGCCGGCCCGGCGGGCGATGACCTCCTTGACGGTGGCGCCCATCGATCCCAGGTGCACCGGGATATGGGGTGCATTGGCCACCAGGTTGCCGTCGGGGTCGAACAATGCGCAGGAGAAGTCCAGCCGCTCACGGATATTGACCGATTGGGCGGTTGCCTCCAACCGGGTTCCCATCTGCTCGGCGATGGCCATGAACAGGTTGTTGAAGATCTCCAGCAACACTGGATCGGCCGCGGTCCCGGCGGCAACTGGCGCAGTCGTGGTCAGCCGTTGCAGCACCAGCTGACCGTCGGCGGTGAGCTGGGCCTGCCAACCGTCGTCGACGACTGTGGTGGCGTTGTCCTCGGCGATGACCGCCGGCCCGACCACCACGTCGGTGATCGCGTCGCGCTGGTGCAGCGGCGCGTCATGCCAGGCGCCGCCGGCGTAAAGGCGCACGACGTCAACGGGTTGATGGGATGCGTCGGCATCGCTTCGCCCGAACAGCGTGGGTTGCTCGGTGAGTCCGGTCGCCTCGACCGAAACAGCTTCGACGATCAGCGCACGCTCCATCAGGAACGAGTACATGCTGCGGTGGATCTCTTCGAATGCCGTCGTCATCGTGGCGATGCCGCCGAGCTCGACCGGGATCGAGGTGTCGGTGCCCTGGTAGCGCAGGTGCGCCCGGCGTATCGCGTGGGTTTGGTCGGCCGGAATGTGCTGGGCGGCGAGTTCGCCGCGCGCCTGCCGCTCCAGGTCGTCCGCGACCTCGTCCAATCCGGCGAGGGCGGTGGAGTCCAGCTCGGTCTCGACGGCGCGCTCGCGGATCACGGTGGTATCAGCCAACCCGATGCCAAGTGCGGAGAGCACGCCCGCCATCGGCGGCACCAATACGGTACGGATGCCGAGCTCGTCGGCGACCGCGCACGCGTGCTGTCCGCCGGCACCCCCGAAGGTGGTCAAGGCGTAGCGGGTGATGTCATATCCCCGGGCCACCGAGATCTTCTTGACCGCGTTGGCCATGTTGGCCACGGCGATGCGCAGGAATCCTTCAGCGACCTGCTCGGGGCTACGGTCATCGCCGGTAGCGGAACGGATTTCGTCGGCCAGTGCGGCGAAGGATCGCCTGACCGTCGCTGCGTCCAGTGGTTCGGCGCCGGTCGGTCCGAACACGGCGGGGAAATGTGCCGGTTGGATGCGTCCCAGCATGACGTTGGCGTCGGTGACGGTCAACGGTCCGCCGTGCCGGTAGCAGGCCGGTCCCGGGTCGGCGCCTGCGGACTCTGGGCCCACCCGATAACGGCTGCCGTCGAAGTGCAGGATCGAGCCGCCGCCGGCCGCGACGGTGTGGATGTGCAGCATCGGTGCGCGCAGCCGTACGCCGGCGACCTCGGTGGTGAACACCCGCTCATATCCGGGGGGTTGATGCGGCGGCCCCAGCTTCGCCTCTCCTTCGTCGAGCCTCGCTGAACCGCCGAGATCGGCGGTGTAATGCGAGACGTCGGTAGAGGTTCCGCCCATGTCGAAACCAATCACCGAGTCGAAGCCGGCCAGTGCCGACATTCGAACCATGCCGACGATTCCGCCGGCCGGACCGGACAGGATCGCGTCCTTGCCGCGGAAATGATCTGCCGCCGCCAGGCCGCCATTGGACTGCATGAACATCAGCCGCACGCCGGTGAGCTGGTCGGCCACTTGGGCCACATAGCGACGCAATACCGGTGACAGATAGGCGTCGACAACCGCGGTGTCACCACGTGGGATCAGTTTCGGCAGTGGACTGACCTCACACGACAACGAGACCTGGGTGAAGCCGATCTCGCGAGCCACCTCACCGATAACCCTTTCATGCAAGGGATTTCGGTAACTGTGCAGGCATACCACCGCGCACGCGCGGATACCGTCGGCGTGGGCGGTCCGCAGCTGTGCGGCCAAGGCTTCCAGGTCCGGCGCCTGCAGCACGGTCCCGTCGGCGGCGACGCGTTCATCGACCTCGACGGTGCGTTCGTAGAGTTGCTCGGGCAGCACGATCTGCCGGTCGAAGATGTGTGGCCGATTCTGATAGGCGATGCGCAGCGCATCGCCGAAACCCCGCGTGATGACCAACAGGGTCCGCTCACCGGCGCGCTCCAGCAGGGCGTTGGTGGCCACCGTCGTGCCCATCCGCACCGATTCGATCAGCCCGGCCGGAATCGGTGCGTCACCTTCGATCTGCAGCAGTGCGCGGATTCCAGCCACGGCTGCGTCGCGGTACTGTCCCGGATTCTCCGAGAGGAGTTTGTGTGTGAGCAGCCGCCCGTCGGGGTGGCGCGCCACGATGTCGGTGAACGTGCCGCCCCGGTCGATCCAGAACTGCCAGGTACCCGCCACGGGTCACATTCTGCCGTCGGCTGCCGATGGTGGGTTAGCCAGTCCGGGACTGCGCGGCTTGGTGAGCAGGGACACCGCGAAATCGGCGTAGGTGCGTGCGGTCTCCTCGGGGGTGACGGGGCCGTCGGCGTTGAACCACTGCGGCAGCGACGTGCACATGGTCGTGATGGCGCGCCCTGCGATGCGGCGGTCGAGCACATCGGCGACGTCGACGTCAGCCTCGCGCACAGCGCGGTCGATGGCGGCGTCGAGGGTGTGCTGCAGTTGATTTCGTGAGTCGGCGATGCGTTGCCGATTCGCCGCTGTGAGGCTGCGCATCTCGCTGGCTCCGATGAAGGCCAGCTTCTGGCGGTGCGTGTGGAACAAGGCAAGGGCTTCAACGACCAGCCGCACCTCTTGCAGGCCGGTTGTGGCGTCGGCGCGGGCCGCGGTGACCCGCCAGTGCAGTTCGCTCATGGTCAGGTCGAGTATCGCCACCAGCAGCGTCTGCTTGTCGGGGTAGTGGTGGTAGATCCCGGGCACGCTCATGCCCGCGCGTGCGGAGACGTCCCGCATGGAACTGCCGTGGTAGCCGGTGTCGACGAACGCATCGATGGCAGCGGCCAAGACACTGTCCAGGGCCAGCGGCGGGAACCGTCGCCAGTCGTGCTGCACGGGATCGGCCACATCGTTGCGTGTGTGCGCTGGGCGCGCTGGCGCTGCGGAGACGGTGCCCGCCAGGATCTGGGCCGGTGTGACGCCTAGCGCCCCGGCGCACGCCTGAAGGCGTGACACCGAGATCCCGGACTTGCCGTTCTCGATGGCGCTGATCGTGGCGGGGCTGACCTGCAGGCGCTGTGCAAGGTCGCGGACGGTCAGGCCTCTGGCCTGACGGGCGGCGCGGATCGCCATGCCGCACCCGGGCGATCCCCCCACGAGCACCTCCGGTTTGTTCAGTATTCCTGAACTATACCGCACGGGTTGACGCTGGCTTACGGTCGATTTTGACGGGAAATGAGCTTTTGTGTCACAGTCCGTAGTGTTCGGGCCGAGCGAACGGTCGGTCATTGCGAGAGTGGTGATGGGGTGTCATGGCGATAGAGCTGAGCTACTCGGCGGAAGTGTCGGAACTCGTCGAAAAGACGCGGGCGTTCATCGAGGACGTGGTCCTGCCGGTGGAGGACCGCTTCGGCGGGGACATCGCGGCCGCGGGCGGCGACGCCGCGGTGCAGGAACTGCAGGCGGCGGCTCGAGAAGCGGGTGTGTTCGCGCCGCACGCTCCCGTCGAGTACGGCGGGCTGGGCTTGAACATGTCCGACCGGGCGCCGGTGTTCGAGGCCGCCGGGTATTCGCTGTTCGGCCCGGCTGCGGTGAACGTCGCCGCCCCCGATGAAGGCAACGTGCACCTGCTGGCGGAGGTGGCCAGCCCCGAACAGAAGGCGCGTTACCTCGCGCCCCTGGCGGCCGGCGACGTGCGATCCGCGTTCGCGATGACCGAGCCGGGGCCGGGCGCGGGTTCGGATCCGTCGGCGCTGACGACGACGGCGGAACGCCGTTCGGGCGACTGGTACATCACCGGGCGCAAGTGGTACATCACCGGCGCCGACGGCGCGGGATTCTTCATCGTCATGGCCCGCACCTCCGGGGAGCCCGGCCAGCGCGGCGGCGCCACCATGTTTCTGGTCCCCGCCGCCACTGCGGGGCTGAACGTCGGCCGACACATCCCGACCCTGGACCGGTCCATGGTGGGCGGCCACTGTGAAGTGTTCTTCGACGATGTTCGGGTTCCCGAGGAAGCGGTGCTCGGCGAGGTGGACCGCGGCTTCGAGTACGCCCAGGTACGTCTCGGGCCTGCTCGCATGACGCACGTCATGCGATGGCTCGGCGCCGCCCGTCGTGGCCACGACACCGCACTGTCACATGTCGTGGAGCGTCAGGCCTTCGGCTCGACGCTCGGCGATCTCGGCATGATCCAGAACATGGTGGCCGACAATGAAATCGACATCGCGGCGACCCGAGCACTGCTGGTGCGCGCATGCTGGGAACTCGATCAGGGCTCTAGCGCCGGCGACGCGACCTCGATCGCCAAGACATTCGCCGCCGAGGCGATCTTCCGGATCGTCGACCGCAGCGTGCAGATGTGCGGCGCGCTCGGCGTTACCGAGGACCTGCCCCCGGCGCGGCTTTCCCGCGAGGTGCGTCCGTTCCGGGTTTACGACGGCCCCTCCGAGGTGCACCGCTGGGCCATCGCCAAGCGGCGGGTCGGGGCTGCCAGGCGCGCTCGCAAGGATGCCGCGCAGTGACGGCCGAAGCCCTGGATCCGGTTGCCCTACGGCGATACCTCACCGCCAACGCGGTGCCGGTTCAGGGGGAACTCAGCGTCGAACTGATCGCCGGTGGCCGGTCAAACCTCACCTTCAAGGTCAGCGACGAATCGTCGGCCTGGGTCGTGCGCCGGCCTCCGCTCGGCGGCCTGACCCCGTCGGCTCACGATGTGGGCCGTGAATTCGCCGTCACCGACAAGCTCTACGGCACTGGTGTTCCGATCGCGCGGCCCGTGGCGCTCGACCCCGACGGCACCGTGTGCGGTGCGCCGTTGACCGTGACGGAGTTCGTGACCGGTCGGGTCTACCGTCACAAGGACGACCTGGACACCCTGTCCGACGCGGAACTGGCGGCCAACGCCTCGGCGCTGGTGCGGGTTCTGGTGGATCTGCATGCGGTCGACTACCGTGCCGTCGGGCTCGAATCCTTCGGCAGGCCAGACGGATTCCTGGAGCGGCAGGTGCGCCTGTGGGCCCGCCAGTGGGAACTGGTCAAAACGCCCGGCAACGATGACGCGCTGTCCGACGACGTCGCGAAGCTGGCCGCGGCACTGGCCGACGCGATCCCGCAGACATCGCAACCCTCGGTGGTGCACGGCGACTTCCGCATCGACAACACCATCTGCGATCCAGCGCAGGCCGACGTCATCCGGGCAGTTGTGGATTGGGAGCTTTCCACCCTCGGTGACCCGCTCACCGATATCGCCCTGATGTGCGTCTACCGGTCGCCGGCGTTCGACCTGGTGTTCGGCCACCCCGCCGCGTGGACCAGTGCACGCCTGCCGTCAGCCGACGTCCTCGCCGAGGAGTACGCGAGACTGTCCGGCCGGGACCTCAGCGACTGGAACTTCTACCTGGCGCTGGCGAACTTCAAAATCGGGGTGATCGCCGAAGGAATCACCCACCGAGCCCAGCATGGCGCGAAAGACGTGCAGAATGCCGGTGAGGCGGCACAGGCTGCGCCGGAGTTCATCGCTGCGGCGCGAAATGCGTTGAAATAAGCGGAGAAAAGTCAAGAAAGGTGAGTCGGGTGAGTGTACTGGACAAGTTCCGCATGGACGGCAAGGTCGCGGTGGTGACCGGGGCGTCCTCGGGCCTCGGGGTGTATTTCGCCCGGGCCTTCGCCGAGGCCGGCGCGGACGTCGTGCTGGCAGCGCGGCGGGTGGAGAAGCTCGCAGAGGCGGCCGAACTCGTCACCGCTGCCGGACGCGCAGCCCTGCCGTTGGCGACCGATATCGCCGACCCGGCCGCGGCGACCAGAATGGTCGAAGCCGCCATGGAGCGATTCGGCCGAATCGATGTGTTGATCAACAACGCCGGCATCGGCACGGCGCACCCCGCCACCCGGGAGACTCCCGAGCAGTTCCGGGAGGTCATCGACATCAACCTCAACGGGGCTTACTGGGCGGCGCAGGCCTGCGGGCGGGTGATGCAGCCGGGTTCGTCGATCGTCAACATCTCCAGCGTTCTCGGGCTGACCACGGCCGGGTTGCCGCAGGCGGCCTACGCTGCCAGCAAGGCCGGACTGATCGGTCTGACGCGGGACCTGGCTGCGCAGTGGGGGAGCCGTAAAGGCATTCGGGTCAACGCGATCGCGCCCGGCTTCTTCGCCTCGGAGATGACCGATCAGTACCGCCCCGGCTACCTGGACAGCGTCGCGCACCGGATCGTGCTGGGTCGAATGGGAGACCCGGAAGATCTCGCAGCCTCGGTGCTGTGGCTTGCCTCGGATGCCGGTGGCTACGTCACGGGACAGACCATCGCGGTCGACGGCGGCTTCACGATCAACTGAAGCGGCGGGGCCTGGCTACGGCCAGACGGATCCGCGATAGCCTCGGCTGATGGATCCCGAGCCGATCCGGCTGTCCCAGCTGGATTCCGGTGCTACCGCGGTGTTGCGGGTGGTCGCGCATTTCGACGCACTGGTCGAGGCGAACGCTGATGCCGAGACAGTCATCCGGTCGGCCGAGTCGGTCGCGCAGTGCCCGGTGTCCGTGCGGTGGGTCTCGGCGACCGAGCCTGAGGTCGTGCTGGAACGCGCGGGCAATGCACACCATCCACTCGATGATGTCTTCTTGGACCGAGTGCGCCACGCGCTGCGAATGGCAGCATCGCGGGCCGGCGCGGCCGTTCGCTTGGGTGACCCCGCGCTGTTGGAACTGGTGTTGTCCGACAACGAATTACCCGCGGAGCGCGCCCGCGCGATCCGGTTGTTGGGTCTCGATGAGACCCGCGAAGTCCGGGTACTGGCGGTATCGGCGGGTTCACCTGCTGAGGCGCTGCGCGTCGTTGTGCGCGAACTGGGCGACCAACCGGTCCGCTCGGTCACGATCGGCGCGGACACGGCGCTGCTGTGTTACAGCTCCGAGGACGCCCGGACACTGTCGGACCGGCTGGATGCGGCGATCATCGCGGCCTTTCCGCCACCGTTGCCGGCGCAGGTGGGGCGCGGGCCGTGGGTCGGGATCGGCGCCAAGACCACCGTGTTCGGGGCGGCGGCATCCTGGCAGCAGGCGCAGCGGGGGCTACGGTTCGCTTCGTCCACCCACTACGGGCGCCGGGCGGTCGCCTACGAACGGCTGAGTGTCCTGGAATTGCTCGCCGACCTGCCGCTGGAGCGGGTGTTGCGGCACCACGATGTGGCGCGGATCAACGCGATCGCGGCGAAACCGGCCGGTGCGCACGACGTCGACACCACCGAGGCGTTCTGCGTGCTCGGTTCGCTGCGCCGCACCGCCACCCAGTTGCACCTGCATCACAGCACGGTGGCGGCGCGGATCGCCCATATCGAGAAGGCGATGGGCTGGGACCTGGCCGACCCGATCGATCGGTTCACCGCCACCCTGGTGCTCTTCGTGCGCCGCCTCTCGCTTTCATCGGCCGAGCTCACCGCCACGGAGCCGACAATCGTCGAGCAAATTCCGTGATCCATCAGACGTGTGGCGGATGACCAACATCGGCAGTTGCAGTGATGATGATCACCACCTGAACGAAGGAGCGAGAATCGTGGCCGTCATCGACCCCAGCCGGACCTGGGCCCCCTTGGAGAAGCGGTTGGCCGAAACCACCAATGAGCGGCACCGGGCCGCGCTCGAAGTGGTGATCGAGCACATGAAGGGCGAGGCGGCACCCGACCTCGACCAGGTGATGGAGACGCTGAGCACCGAGCCGGACTACCACTTCTGGATGGGCGGTCAGGATGTGGGCCCGAAGACCACCGACGGCGTGCACACCTATTACACGGCCTTCATGGCGACCCGCACCAACATCTTGGAGTTCGAGATCGACCGGCTGGTGGTTGACGACGACTGTGTGGTGACCGAGGGAAACATGAAGCAGCTGTACCCGGGTTCGCAGACCGCCATCCTCGGGATTGAGGTTGACGATCCCGACGCCGACTACTTGGTGGTGTACCGGCAGGTGCTGCTGTGGCCGATCGATGCCAGCGGCAAGATCGTCGGCGAGGACTCCTACTTCGCCGGCGTGCGCAGCGTGACCCCGGTGCCCCGCGAAGACCTTCCGCAGTCCTACATCGATCTCGTTCACGCGCCCGCGGCGAATGCGTACTGATATCGCGGGGATGCTGCTCGACCGCCTCGGCGACCGGCATCTGGGGCTACGCACCCGGCAACGGGATTGGACGTGGGACGACGTGGTGCGTGAGTCCGCCGCGCGTGCCGCGTTGGCGTCGTCGTTGCGCCGGGACGGGCCGTTCCACATCGGCGTACTGCTGGACAACGTCCCAGATTTCGTGTTCTGGCTCGGCGCCGGTGCGCTGTCCGGCGGGGTCATCGTCGGGATCAACCCCACCCGCGGTGATGCCGAGATGGCCGCGGAGATCCGCCACGCGGATTGTCAGCTGATCGTCACCGACACCGCCGGGATGGGCCGACTGCGCGGCCTGGACCACGACCTGGACCCCGACCGCTTCCTGGTGATCGACGAGCCCGGCTACTCCGCACTGCTCGACAAGCACCGGGTGGAGCCGGCCGCCGCCCCGGGCGTAGGGCCGGAATCGTTGCTGCTGCTGCTGTTCACCTCGGGCACCACCGGTGCCTCCAAGGCGGTCAAGTGCAGCCAGGGCCGGCTGGTCCGGATCGCCGATATGGCCACCGCCAAATTCGGCCACGTGCGCTCCGACGTCGACTACTGCTGCATGCCGCTGTTTCACGGCAACGCGATCATGGCGCTGTGGGCGCCCGCGCTGGCCAACGGAGCCACGATCTGTCTGACACCCAAGTTCTCGGCGTCGCAGTTCCTGCCCGACGTGCGCTACTTCGGCGCCACGTTCTTCACCTACGTGGGCAAGGCGCTGGGCTATCTACTGGCCACCGCCGAACAGCCCGACGACGCCTATAACGTCCTGGTTCGCGGATTCGGAACCGAGGCGTCGCCACAGGATCAGGCGGAGTTCCTCCGCCGATTCGGGGCCATCTTGCACGAGGGGTACGGCTCCAGTGAGGGCGGCAACGCGGCGATACCCGACCCGGCGGCACCGCCCGGCGCGCTGGGCCGTCCGGCGCACGCCGGCATCGCCATCGTCGACCCGCAGACCCGTGCCGAATGCGCCACGGCGATCCTCGACGAACACGGCCGGGTGGCCAACGCCGACGACGCGGTCGGCGAGATCGTCGACAGGACCGGAGCCCGCGACTTCGAGGGCTACTACAAGAACGACGCCGCGGACTCGGAAAAGATCCGCGACGGCTGGTACTGGACCGGCGACCTCGGCTACCGCGACGAGGCCGGCTTCCTGTACTTCGCCGGCCGCCGCGGCGACTGGATCCGGGTCGACGGCGAGAACACCTCCGCGCTGACCATCGAACAGGTGCTGCGCCGGCACCCGCTGATCATCAGTGCCGGCGTCTACGCGGTGCCCGACCCGCGCTCCGGCGACCAGGTGATGGGCGCCGTCGAGGTCGCCGACCCCGACAGCTTCGACGCGGCGGCCTTCGCCGGGTATCTGGCCGCCCAGCCCGACTTGGGCCGCAAGGGTTTCCCGCGCTTTCTGCGGGTCTCGGCCGGCTTGCCGGTCACCGGTTCGAACAAGGTGCTCAAACGCGAACTGCAGGCGGGGCGTTGGCACACCGACGAACCGGTATACCGCTGGGCCGGGCGGGGTACCCCCGAGTACACCCGCATGACCGACGACGACAAGCGTGCACTGGACGCCGAATTCACATCGTACGGTCGGCAAAGCTACCTGCGAGGCGAAGGATAGAGGCGATGGGCGAAGGTGCGATCCGCGAGTTGGACCACGGTACGCCGAAGAACCGGTACGCCCGGGGATGGCACTGCCTGGGGTTGGCGGAGACCTTCCGGGACGGTAAACCACACGGGATCAACGCCTTTGGCATGAAACTGGTGGTGTTCGCCGACTCCAGCGGCGACGTGCATGTGCTGGACTCGTACTGTCGGCACATGGGCGGCGACCTGTCCCGGGGCACCGTCAAGGGTGACGCCGTGGCCTGTCCTTTCCATGACTGGCGGTGGCAGGGCTCGACCGGCCGGTGCGTTGAGGTGCCCTACGCCAAACGGGCGCCGCGGATGGCGCGCACCCGACGCTGGCCCACCTGCGAGGTCAACGGCCAACTGCTGATGTGGCACGACCCGGAGGGCTCGACGCCCCCGGCGGAACTGACGCCGCCGCAGATCGAAGGAATGGACGCCGGCCGGTGGTCGCCGTGGCAGTGGGATTCGGTCCTGATCGAGGGCGCCAACTGCCGAGAGATCATCGACAACGTCGTCGACATGGCGCACTTCTTCTATATCCATCACTCCTATCCGACCTACTTCAAGAACGTCATCGAGGGCACCTGCGCCAGCCAGTACATGGAGAGCAAGGTCCGGCCGGACTCGCCGGGCGCCGACAAACTGTGGGAGGGCACCTACCTGCGCTCCGAGGCGACCTACTTCGGGCCGGCCTACATGATCAACTGGCTGCACAACGACCTCGCGCCCGACTTCACCGCCGAGATCGCGCTGATCAACTGTCACTACCCGGTCACGCAGAACTCCTTCATGCTGCAGTGGGGCGTCGCCGTCCAACAGATGCCGAACCTGCCGGCGGAGAAGGCCACCAAACTCGCCGCGGCAATGAGCCGCTCATTCGGAGCCGGGTTCTTGGAAGATGTCGAGATCTGGAAGCACAAGGCGCCCGTCGAGAACCCGTTGCTCACCGAAGAGGACGGTCCGGTGTACCAGCTGCGCCGGTGGTACGAGCAGTTCTACGTTGACGCCGCGGCCGTCACCCCGGAAATGACCGACCGATTTGAGGTGGAGGTCGACACCACCCACGCGTTCGGTCACTGGGAGAAGGAAGTCGCCGCGAACTTAGCCGCCGGCATCACCGTGCCCTGATCGCTAGAGCTGCTTGCCCTTCCAAGGGCTGTAGTCGGCGATCAACTCTTCCTGGGGCGGACGCTGCGCCTCTTCGACGTGCTGCAGGTTGATCCGGACCCGGTACCAGATCGAACTCGGACCGCGCATGCCATCGAGCAGAACATCCTCGGGAGCAAGCTGTTTCGCCGCTGCGGCGTGCCGGTCCCGCCAGACGTCTAGGGCGGCCATCGCCTCGCCGCGCGTCTTGGTGCGGGCGATCTCGATCAACGGCAGCGGTGACGTCCGCCGGCCGTCGGCGCTTTTACGTGCGCCGCGCGGCGCCTTCTCCGCCGGGCCCTGCGCTTCGGCCAGTTCCAACAGCGATGCCAGCCCGCCGGCGGTGTCATTCATGCCCGCCCAGGGGTCGCCGATCTGCGCGACGCGATCCGGCACCGTGTCCAGCGTGAACGCTGCCGGGTCCGCGTCGGCGACCTCGTCCCAAAACAGTGGCGTCGACACCCGGGCGTCAGCAGTGGCCCGCACCGAGTACGCCGAGGCGACCGTGCGGTCCTTGGCGTTCTGGTTGAAGTCGACGAAGACGCCGTGCCGCTCCTCTTTCCACCACCGGCTGGTGGCCAACTGCGGTGCGCGCCACTCGATCTCGCGGGCCACCGCCTGTGCTGCCAGCCGCACCTGCGAGAACTCCCACTGTGGAGCGATCCGCGCGTAGATGTGCATGCCTCGCGAGCCGGATGTCTTCGGCCACGCCGTCAGCCCGTGATCGGCCAGTACTTCACGAGCCAGCAGGGTCACCTCGACGATCTCCGACCATCCGACCCCCGGCATCGGATCGAGGTCGACCCGCAGCTCGTCGGGATGATCGAGGTCGCCGGCGAGCACCGGGTGCGGGTTGAGATCCACACAGCCCAGGTTGATCACCCACGCCAGCCCGGCCGCGTCGTCGACGACGACCTCTTGCGCCGACCGGCCCGACGCATAGTGCAGCTCTGCGACCGACACCCAATCCGGCCGGTTGGCCGGTGCCCGCTTCTGGAAGACGGCCTCGGCGTCGATGCCGCCGACGAAGCGTTTGAGGATCATCGGCCGACCGGCCACCCCGCGCAGCGCACCGTCGGCCACCGACAGGTAGTAGCGAATCAGCTCGATCTTGGTCCGCGGGGTGGAACCTCGTCCACCCGGGAATACCAACTTCTCCGGGTGGGTGACCACCACCCGGTGTCCTGCAACCTCCAGCGACATCCCGCCGGTCATGACGTCATGTTAATGAGAGGCTGCCATCCGCCGCCCGACGGCGATCTGCGTCACATAAGGTTGTCCCATGGCTAAGCTCACTGACCTGCCCAGTCAGGCTGCAAACAAGCTCGGTCGCTATCTTGAACGCGGTGGCGCCGAGTTGCATTACCTGCGCAAGATCCTGCAGTCCGGCGCGTTGAAGCTGGAGTCCCCACGGGTCATCGCCAGTGCACTCGCCGACGGAGCGCGCTGGGGCGAGCTGGGGATGATTCCCGCGCTGAACGCCCGTCGTAACCCGAACGGCGCCGCCGTGATCGACGACGACGGCAGCATCACGTTCAAGGAGCTCGACGACGCTGTCAACGCGGTGGCCAACGGCCTGCTCGCGATGGGGGTGCGTGGTGGTGACGGTGTGGCGATCCTGGCACGCAACCATCGCTGGTTCCTGATCGCCAATTACGGTTGCGCCCGGGTCGGTGCGCGGCTGATCCTGCTGAACAGCGAATTCTCCGGCCCGCAGATCAAGGACGTCTCCGAACGCGAAGGCGCCAAGCTGATCATCTACGACGACGAGTACACCGCCGCCGTGGCGCAGGCTGAACCGACGCTGGGCAAGTTGCGGGCACTGGGGGTCAACCCGGATACCGACGAACCGTCGGGTAGCACCGACGAGACACTGGCGCAGCTGATCGCGCGCAGCAGCAAGGCCCCAGCACCCAAGATCACTAAGCACGCCTCGATCATCATCCTGACGTCCGGGACCACCGGTACCCCCAAGGGCGCCAACCGCAGCACGCCGCCCACGCTCGCGCCGATCGGCGGCATCCTGTCGCACGTTCCGTTCCGTGCCGGTGAAGTGACGTCCTTGCCGTCGCCGATGTTCCACGCGCTGGGCTATCTGCACGGCACCCTGGCCATGTTCTTCGGTTCGACCCTGGTGCTGCGGCGCCGCTTCAAGCCGGCCACCGTGCTGGAGGACCTGGAAAAGCACAAGGTGACCGGCATGGTCGTCGTGCCGGTCATGTTGTCCCGGATCCTCGACCAGCTGGAGAAGACCAGTCCCAAGCCGGACCTGTCGAGCCTGCGGATCGTGTTCGTCTCCGGGTCGCAGCTCGGCGCCGAATTGGCGACGCGGGCCATGAAGGACCTGGGGCCGGTCATCTACAACATGTACGGCTCCACCGAGGTCGCGTTCGCCACTATCGCCGGGCCCGCCGACCTGCAGCACAACGCCGCGACGGTGGGGCCGGTCGTCAAGGGCGTCAAGGTCAAGATCCTCGACGACAACGGCAACGAACTGCCGCAGGGCCAGGTCGGGAGGATCTTCGTCGGCAACTTCTTCCCGTTCGAGGGCTACACCGGTGGGGGCGGCAAGCAGATCATCGATGGCCTGCTCTCCTCGGGCGACGTCGGCTACTTCGACGAGCGCGGGCTGCTCTACGTCAGCGGCCGCGACGACGAGATGATCGTCTCCGGCGGCGAGAACGTCTTCCCTGCCGAAGTCGAGGACTTGATCAGCGGACACCCCGACGTGATCGAGGCGACCGCCTTGGGCGTCGAAGACAAGGAGTGGGGTGCACGGCTGCGGGCCTTCGTGGTCAAGAAGGAAGGCTCCAGCGTCGACGAGGACACCATCAAGGTCTACGTGAAGGAGCACCTGGCGCGTTACAAGGTGCCCCGCGACGTGGTCTTCCTCGAGGAGCTGCCGCGTAACCCCACCGGCAAGATCCTCAAACGCGAACTCCGCGACCTGTAGGGCGCGCTCAGGAGGCGGTTTCGATCGCCTGTTTCCAGGTGGCGCCGTTGATATCGGTGAGCACCAGCGTGTACGAATGTTCGGCGTGCCACCGGATGGGCCCGGTGTCGATGGTCAGCTGTGCTTTGGCGCCTAGCGGGACGATCAGGCTGTGCGCGCCGGGTCTCACCTTGGCCACGTAGCGGTTGGCGATCGCCGTCTCGGGCAGTCGGCTGAGCTGCGCGCCGTCCAGTTGCACGACGGTATCGCCGGCGGTGTCGGCGACGACGCTGACGCCGATCAGGAAGGAGCCGTACACGTCCGCACCTTCGGTTCGGTAGAGCTGGAATTGCAGGCTGTTGCCGGCCACCCGGGCTTCGGAGACCTCGATTTTCGGCGCGACCGACTTGTTGTGCAGCGGGCCGTACACCCCGCCGTGGAACTGCTGGTTGGTGAACAATGTCAACGCCAGAATGACCAGCGAGCCGACGAGTACGGCTGGCGTCTTGATGGTGACCGCGCCGGACGTCAGCCAACCGAACCATGTTCGCTGCGTGAGCCGCGGATACCTCGCGGAAAGGACATGATCCACCGAATAGCGCCCGCCACCGCTCAAAAACAGCATGAATCCGCTGGCCACACCCAGGATGCCGATCTGCCACTCGTCGAGGCAGGTGGTGCCCAGCCAGCCGGCGCTGAGCAATATGCCCAACGCCAACCCCAGCACGGCCAAACTCATGATCCTGGTGAACAAGCCGATGATCACACAGATCCCGACGATGCCTTCCACGATGGTGAACACCGTCATGGCTACGGCGAGCTGGCCGGGGTGGGTCAGGAGATGCTCGATGATCGGGCCGATGCCAAGCGCATTCGGGAGAAAATGGTTGAACTTCTCGCCGACATAGCCAGGGACGTCCGGATTCAATTTGTCTTCGAGGCTGACTCGTCTCCAGAAGGCAGAGAAGTATGTCCAGCCGATGACGAGGCGGACGGGCAGTGCGAAAAGTGCGGCGGTAGCGAAATGGCGTTCGGTGATCTTATTTTCGTCAACAGCGTCAGCGGTCACGTAGGCAGTCCTGAGGCAGTCGTTCGTGGCGAGTCGCCCGCCATGCTAGCAGCGCCGTCAGAGTCCCAGCCGAAACCGGTTGCGCCGTCAAGCTGTTCGCGCAGGATGCCGATCTGCCCGCAGTGCCGAGTGCGCGTTTTCGTTGGCCAAAGCATCTTTTCGCCGCTGAAATCGCACACTCGGCGCCTATAGCGGCCCGTTAGGGATCGCGGGGGAGGCCCAGCAGACGCTCGGCGATGATGTTGAGCTGGACCTCCGAGGTGCCGCCGTAGATGGTGGTGGCGCGGCTCATCAACAGGTACTCGGCCCACCTGCCGGGCAGCTGCTCACGATCGCCGATCGCGGCATCACCGGCGAACGTGCCCACCGCGAACTCGGCGTAGCCCTGGCCGGTGCGCATCGACAGCAGCTTGGACACCGCAGCCGCCGGCATCGGGTCCTTGCCCGCCAGGGTCAGCAGCGTCGAGCGCAGGTTGAGCAGCTTGGCGGCGTGCCCTTCGGCGATCAACCGGCCGGCCCGGCGCTGTTCGCCTCCATCGAACTGGCCATCCCGGATGAACTCCACGAAGCCGTCCAGGCTCGCCAGGAACGGCATCTCGGATCCGCCGATGGACACTCGCTCAGCCGTCAGCGTGTTACGGCTGACCTCCCAGCCGCGGTTCACCTCGCCGAGGACCAACTCGTCCGGGATGAACACGTCGTCGATGAACACGGTGTTGAACATCGCGCCGCCGGTGAGTTCACGCAGCGGGCTGACCGTCACCCCCTCGGCCTTCATGTCCAGCAGGAAGTAGGTGATGCCGTCATGTTTCGGAGCGCTCGAGTCGGTCCTGGCCAGCAGGGCTCCCCACGAGGAGAACTGCGCGGCCGACGTCCAGATCTTCTGGCCGCTGATCAGCCAGCCGCCGTCGACCTTGGTTGCCTTGGTGGTCAGGCTGGCCAGGTCTGACCCGGCGCCCGGTTCAGAAAACAGTTGGCACCAGATCGATTCCCCGCGGAAAGTCGGCGGCAAGAAACGCTGCTTCTGTTCCTCGGTGCCAAACGCCACGATCGACGGGATGAGCCACGCGGCGATGCCCATCGCCTGGCGACGCACCCGACCGGTGGAGAATTCCTGCTCGATGATGATCTGCTCGATCGGCTCGGCGGCCCGCCCCCACGGCTTCGGCAGGTAGGGCAACACCCAGCCGCCCTCGGCGATCGCGACGGTGCGCTCGTCGTGCGGCATGGCCTTCAGCGCGGCGACCTCGGCCCGGATCTCGGCCCGCAACTTCGCGGTGTCGGGGTCCAGATCGATGTCGATCTTGCGCATCCCACCGGCAGTGGCGGTGTCGACGACCCGTTGGGGGTAGGCGGAGCGGGACCCGAAGGAAGCAGCCAGGATCAGCGCCCGCCGGTAGTACACACCCGCGTCGTGCTCCCAGGTGAAGCCGATTCCGCCGTGCACCTGGATGCAGTCCTGGGTGCAGCGCTGCGCGGCGCTCGGCGCCAGGGTGGCCGCCACGGCCGTCGCGAACTGCACCGTCGAACCCGCAGCCTCCCAACCGTTCTCATTCGCCTCATCGATAGCGCGGGCGGCATCCCACACCGCAGCGGTGGCCCGCTCGGTGTCGGCGATCATCTCCGCGCACTTGTGCTTGATGGCCTGGAACTGGCCGATTGGTCGGCCGAACTGCTCGCGGATCTTGGCGTAGTCCGCCGCGGTGTCGGTGGCCCACCGGGCCACGCCGACCGCCTCGGCGGACAGCAGCGTCGAGATCAGCGCGTGCGCGCGCGCCGCTGACAGGTTGCGCAGGATCGCCGTGTCCTCGACCGCGACGTCGTCGGCGCGCACGTGGGCGATCGGGCGCAGCGGGTCCACGCTTGTCACCGGTTCGATCTCGAGTTGGTCGGCGCGCAGCACCACCCACACCTCGGCGCCGTCGACCGCCACCGGCAGCACCAGCAGCGACGCCTGAGCGGCGGCCGCCACGGCACGGGCCTCGCCGTCGATCACCAGCCCTGACCCTTGTGCGGTGGCGGTCAGCCCCGGATTGAGCGTGTAGCTGGCGATCACCTCGCCGCTGGCCAGTCCGCTCAGCTCGGCGGCCGCCGGATCATTGGCGGCGATCAGGGCACTGGCGATTGCGGACGGCACAAACGGCCCGGGCACTGCCCCGTAGCCGAACTCGGCGAGCACCACCGCCAGTTCCAGGATTCCGAAACCCTGACCGCCGGCATCCTCGGCGAGATGCACACCCGCCAAGCCCTGCTCGGCGGCGGCTCGCCAATACGGCGGCGGGTTCTCGATCGGGGTGTCCATCGCGGCGTGCAGCATCTCGGACGGCACGGCTCGCGTCACGAAGGACCGCACGGAGTCGGCCAGGTCCTGATGCTCGGAAGTGATCGCTATCGGCATTGATTACGCCTTTCGGTGTGTACGTGAAGTGAATCTAACAACCAGTCGGTTGGTGACTACGGTCGGTTGACGACGTGGTTCAGGGGCTGCTCGTCGCGCAGCCGGCGGCAGTTGTCGACAGCGGCAGTCAGGTAACGCCGCATGGTGTCGGCGGTGTACCAGCTGACGTGTGGGGTCAGCACCACGTTCTCCAGCTCGAGCAGGGGATTGTCGGCGGTCACCGGCTCGACGGCGAACACGTCGAGCCCGGCCCCGGCCAGCCGCCCGCCGCGCAGCGCGTCGGCCAGCGCGGCTTCATCGACGATCGGTCCGCGTGCGGTGTTGACCAGCACCGCCTCGGGTTTCATGCGCGCCAGGGCGGCCTGGTCGATCAAGCCTTCGGTGGCGTCGGTTAGCGGAACGTGCAGCGAGACGATGTCCGAGGCGGCCAGCAGTTCGGGCAGGGGCCGCCAACCGGGTGTGCCGTCATCGCGGGTGCTGGTGTGCAGCACCTGCGCGCCCATAGCGGCCACGATCTCGGCCACCCGCTGGGCGATGCTGCCGAAACCGACCAACCCGACGGTGCAGCCGCCGATGTCGCGGCAGCGCTCGCCCAGATCGGGGTCGGTCGGCCAACCGCGGACCTCGCGGGTCGCGCGATCCAGCGGCAGCAACCGGCGCAGCACGGCGAGCATCAGCAGCACGGTGCCCTCGGCGACTGATGCGGCATTGGCACCGGGCATATTGGCCACCGCGATGCCGCGCTGGGTCGCGACGTCGACGTCGATGGTGTTGATGCCGACGCCGAATTTGTGCACCAGTCGCAATCGTGGCCCGGCTCGTAGGTCGTCGCCCGAGAGCGGGCGCAGCACGTGCCAGAGCACTTCAGCGCCGGCCAGTTCGCGGCGGAAAGTGGCGTCATCGTCGGCGGCGCACCACCGGATGTCCAGCCAATCAGACTCGGGTGCAACGAATTCCACGACTTTCGGGCCAGGAATGAAGTGCGCCAGCACTCTCAACGCCATGCTCAGGAATTCTCCTCGGTGTAGATAGCCCGATAGAACACGTTGGCCAGCGTGCGAATACACGCTGCGTCGTCGGGACCGTCGTCGTCCCGGGGCGTGGCGAGCTGGACGTAGCAGAACTGGTTGAGCATCGACACGATCGCCACCGCGAGCAATTCCGGGTCGTCGTTGGTGCAGTAACCCTCGGCTTGGGCGCGCTTGACCGTTTCCGTGATGTGGCCGACAGGAACTGCGCAGATCTCCGCCCAGTACCGGGCGAAGTCGTCGTTGACCATCGCCAGCTGGGAGACGCCGACCATCTCGGCCAGCCGGTTGCGGTAGGTGTGCCAATGCGCGGCGGTGGCCTGCTCGATCCGTTCGCGGTTGCTCAGCCCGTGCCGCACCACGCTGGATGCTCGTTCGGCGGCCTCGTCGCGGAATCGCAGCGCCCATTCGGCGACCATCGCTTCTTTGGAGTCGTAGTAGTTGTAGAACGACGCCGCCGATCGGCCGGCTTCGGCCGCGATATCGGCGATGGTGGCAGCCAGCACTCCTTTGCGGGCGATCACCGCCCGCGCCGCGGCGTCGATTGCGGCCTGGGTGCGTCGACCCCGGTGGGTGGGCAACGGGTCGCGGTGGCCGGACTGCTCGGGACTGGTCGACACCGGAACACACTCCCTGTCTCGGTTAGGGCTGGATCAAATCTGAATCTGATGTTAGATTCAGTTTTAGATCTTGACCAGAGGGGTGTCTGCACATGATCAAGCCGCACGGTGTCAACACCGAATTCGAAATCAGCGGGATCAACCATGTAGCGATGGTGTGCTCCGACATGGAACGCACCGTCGACTTCTACAGCAACACTTTGGGTATGCCCCTGATCAAGTCGCTCGACCTGCCCGCGGGTATCGGTCAGCACTTCTTCTTCGACGCCGGCAACGGGGACTGCGTGGCCTTCTTCTGGTTCCGTGACGCCCCGGACCGGGTTCCCGGGATCTCCTCGCCGGCCGCCATACCCGGAATCGGCGAGATCACCAGTGCGGTGAGCACGCTCAACCACCTGGCCTTCCATGTGCCGGCGGACAAGTTCGACGCCTACCGGCAACGGCTGAAAGAAAAGGGTGTCCGGGTCGGTCCGGTCCTCAACCACGACGAATCCGAGTGGCAGGCGAGCCCGACGTTGCACCCGGGTGTGTATGTCCGCTCGTTCTACTTCCAGGACCCCGACGGCATTACCCTGGAATTCGCCTGCTGGACCAAGGAATTCACCGGTGACGAAGAGCACGTCACGCCCAAGACCGCAGCCGACCGGCGGGTCCCGGCTACCACCTAGGCCCGCCGCGGCGCGACATCGACGATGGGCTCGGGCTGACTACCTGCGGTGATTGTCGAACCAGTCGATGGCCACCTCGGGGTGCTCGCCGAAGTAGTTGTAGCCGTCGAAGCGCCGGGTAGTACCCTCGATCCAGTGCAGCTTCTTGTCGGCTGCGGGTATCGCGTCGTAGATCGCCTGCACGTCCTCCGGGCGAGTCATAGCGTCGTGATGTACCTGGACGACCAGGGTGGGGATCTCAATCGACTTGGCGTACTCGATCGGGGACTGCTCGGCGAGATGAAAACCGTTCCGCTCGAACACCGTTTGGTCGAACCGTTGGTAGCCGTCGGGGATGTCGTTGCCCTGCACGAAATTCTCCACGATCGGGTCGGCCGACACCGGCTGCAGCAGAATCAATGACTTGATGTGCTCGAACTCTTCCGGGTGCTTGGCGATCGCGACGCAGGTCGAGTCGCCACCCAGACAGACACTGAGCAGGAACGTCTCCATCGAAGCGGTATCCGGCCGGGACTTGGCGTACCGCACCGAACCGATCACGTCCTGGTACTCCACCAGCCCGATCCCGGTACCGCGCTCGCGCGATCCGCTCATCCCGTGGTTGCTCATGTCGTAGCACAAGATGTTGTAGCCGGCGTCGTGCAGCGCTTTGTACTCCGGCAAGAAGTTCACCTCGAACCCGCCCAGCCCGCCGAACTGCGGGAGGTGTCCCGGGTAACCAGAGCGGTTTCCCGGCAGGAAGTGGTTGTGGATGATCAGCCGGTTCGAGTCAGCGGGGATGAACCAGCCTTCGAGGCGAACGCCGTCTGACGACGGGAACGACACGTCCTCGTACTTCAGGTCGAGCTCGCCCGGGTGATGCAGGATGGGTGCGCGCAACCCGCCTGTCCTACCGCCTGTCCACATGTCGACAAAACCGTCGAACTCGGCCTGGGCCTCATCGTGACTAGGCATCTTCGCTGACCTCCTCGCATGGGAAACGATTTCTGAGCTCGACGCTACGAGCCTGCGCACCGACCCAACAGGTGCTGGTTATAGGGGTACTGCCAGTTCCTGCCTGACACCTGCGCCCATTGCCTACCGTTGCGGTATGGACATCGGCCAGGACATCAAGGGTTTCCTGATGACCCGGCGCGCGCGGATCACTCCCGAGCAGGTCGGGTTGCCAGCGGGGCGACGGCGGCGCGTCCCCGGGCTGCGGCGCGAGGAGGTGGCCCAGCTGGCCGGGGTCAGCATCGAGTACTACACGCAGATCGAACGGGGACATGTCGCCGGCGTTTCCGAGGAGGTGCTGGATGCGGTGGCCGCGGCATTGCGCCTGAGCGACGTGGAGCGCACGCACCTATTCGACCTGGCCCGGGCCGGAGCGGTCAAACCCGGCCGGCGCCGGGCGGTGCGCCGGACCGCCGCGGACCTACCTGACGGGGTGCAAGAGCTGCTGGACGCCATGGTCGGCGCCCCTGCGGTGGTGCTCAACGGGCATCTGGACGTGGTCGCCGCCAATGCGCTCGGACGTGCCCTGTACGCGCCGGTGTTCGGCCGTTCGGCCGCGACACCGAATCTGGCCCGGTCGGTCTTCCTTGATCCGTCGGCCGCCGCGGTGTTTCCGGATTGGGCTACAGCCGCCGACGACGTGGTGGCCCTGCTGCGCGCCGAAGCCGCCCGCGTACCGGACTCGCCCGAGGTAATCGCGCTGGTTGGGGAACTGGCGACGCGCAGCGAGCCGTTCCGCACCCGCTGGGCGGCCCACAATGTCAAGGCCCACCACCACGGCGCCAAACGATTCCGGCACCCCGCGGTCGGGGAATTGACGTTGACCTACAACGCCTTCGAGTTGCCCGGCGCCGCCGGACTGTCGCTGATCGGCTACACCGCCGCACCGCAGTCGCCGGCCGAGCACGCGCTGAAACTTTTAGCCAGCTGGGTCGCCACCGAACAAAAGGGGATCGTGGTCGAATAGACCATGCTGTTTCGTCAGCTCGAGTACTTCGTTGCGCTGGCCCGGGAGCGGCATTTCGCGCGCGCCGCGGCCGCCTGCTATGTCTCCCAGCCGGCTCTGTCGGAAGCCATTCGCAAGCTCGAACACGAGCTGAAGGTTCCGTTGGTTCGGCGTGGACAGAAGTTCGAGGGCCTCACCCCCGAGGGCGAACGCCTGGTGCTGTGGGCGCGGCGCATCCTGGCCGACCGCGATGCGCTCAAGCAGGAGGTGACCGCGCTGCAGACCGGCCTCACCGGGGAGCTGCGCATCGGGGTCATCCCCGCCGCCGCGAGCACCGTCGCCCTGCTGTCAGACCCGTTCTCCGCGGCGCACCCCTTGGTACGGGTGCAGTTGGAGACCAGCCTGCGTACCGCGCAGATCGCCGAGCGAGTTCGTCGGTTCGAGCTGGACGCCGGCATCATCTACCCCGACCGGGAGGACACCGCAGACCTGGTGGTCACGCCGCTGTATTCCGAGCAGCAGGTTCTGATCGCCGGCAGCGAACTGCTCACCGGCCAGACGGACACCATCAGTTGGGCCGACGTGGTCGAGTTGCCGATATGTCTGCTCGCCGAAGGGATGCGCGGCCGGCGGTTGATCGACGATGCGCTGGCGGGCAGGGATCTGAAATTGGTTCCGCGACTGGAGACCGACTCCTTCGTGGCGCTGCTTGCCCATGTGACCACCGGCCGGTGGGCCACCATCGTTCCGCAGACCTGGGTGCGGGCTGTAACGCTGCCCGGCACGGTGACGCTGCGCCTGATCGATCCGGAACTGAAGGCCCAGGTAGCACTTGTCACCAGCGCTGCCGAGCCCGGTTCGGTGGTCGCCCGCGCACTGCTGGAGATCGCGCAACACGTCGATTTCGGTGCCGCACCCGTACCCTGATCGGTCGCGCCTATCAGGCGGTCGGAATCACGTCTTGGACACCTCGCCGGTCATCGGCTGAGACTGAAAACCAGTCCAGTACCGACGAATACCCCAGGAATGATGATGACGATCCACGACACCCTGCTCAGCGAGCACCAGAACTTGGTGGCGCTGATCGGTGACACCGTGGCGTCGAGTTTGCCGGTGTTTCGCTCGGTGCCGCGCTGCGAACTCGAAGCGGGAATCCGACTTCAAGTGGAGTGGGTGTTGAGTTGCGCCGGGAGCGCCAGCGCTGCGGTCACCGACGACGATCGTGTCGCCTTCGCCGCGGCCGGTGAGCGTCAACAACGGTGGGGTATCCCGCTCGACGACATGATTCACGCCTGGCGTATCGGAGTCGAAACGCTGGTTGCGGCCGCACGCAAAGTGGCCCGGCGCACGGCAGCGGGAAACGGCGAGCCTTGGCGGTTCACTGAATCGATGCTGATCTGCTCGGCCGCTGCACTCTCGGAAACCGTTGGCGCCTATCGACGCGCCGAACTCGATGCGGCGGACGCGCTGGACAGCGGGCGCACCCGGTTCGTTCGGGAGGTTCTGCTCGGTTTGGTTCCCGCCATCGAGTTGCGCGTTCGGGCCGAGATGTACGGACTCGACCCGGCTGGCGCGTATGTGGCGATCCGGGCGCGTCTGGAGGACGGCGCGAGCCCGCACGATCTGCAACACGGCTTGGGCTTAGGCTCGGCATCGCAGCCTCGGCGCGGGTTGTGTGCGGTCGTCGACGGTGGCCTGGTGGGCCTGCTCTTCGAAGCGCCGCCGCGCGACGTCGATGGGGCGGTTGGCTACGGGCCGGCCCGACCGCTGGAGCAGTTGGCTGACTCGTATCGGCTGGCGGCTCGCGCGTTGGTCACCGTTGAGGCGTGCAAGCTGACCGGCGCCTATGACTTGGAAGCACTGGGTTTGCGGTCGGCGGTGGCGATGGACGCTGATGTGGGAGCGATGCTTCGACGCCGCTACCTGGAGCCGCTGGCGAACGGCGGATCCGCCGAAGACCTGATCGCCACACTGCGGGCCTATCTGGCCTGCGGCATGCACGTCGAGAGTACGGCGACGCGGTTGTTCGTTCACCAGAACACCGTGCGTTACCGGCTGGCGCGTTTCGAGGAACTCACCGGGACCAGCCTGAGGGAAACTCAGGTTCTTCTCGAATTATGGTGGGCGCTCGAGCTTTCCGCCATGCACATGTAGAGAACCCCAAACGTCGGGAAGAAACCTCGGAGTCGACTCCGTAGCCGTGGCCCCGCCCCACGCAGCACGCTGCAAGAGCAGTCGATCAATTCGCAATCGAGGAGGACTCAATGGCCGCTGGGACGCACTATGACTTCGTCGTGGTCGGGGGAGGCACCGCGGGATGTGTCGTCGCCGGCCGGCTAGCCGAGAACAAGGACGTCAACGTCCTCGTCGTCGAGGCGGGCGTCGGCAACCCTTGGGATCTCGCCGGAGTCACCACACCGGGGACGGCAATGGAGCTCCGCCACAGTCAATACGACTGGGACTACAAAGCCACGTTCGTCAACCGTGGTGTCTGGGAGCGCATCGACAAGCAGGACACCCGCGGCAGGATCCTGGGCGGCAGCTCGTCGGCGAACTATTTCAGCTGGATCCCCGGCTGCAAGCCGACCTACGATCGCTGGGGGGAGTACGGCGGATCGGAATGGACGTGGGACGCGCTTGTCCCGTACCTGCGCAAAAGTGCTTCTTACCATGATGATTCGGGGATGTTCTCCTCCGACCTGCAGAAGCTCGGCCAGGGTGGTCCGCTGCCCATCTCGCACAACCTGATCCCGGAATTGCAGCCGTTCCGCGACATGATCACCAAGGCGTGGACGTCCCGCGGCGAGCCGCTCACCGAGAACATCTACGACGGTGAGATGAAGGGCCTGACCCATGCGGTCAACACCATCTACCGCGGCGTACGCTCCGGCAGCTTCCTGTTCGTCAAGGACAGGCCCAACGTCACGATCGTGTCCGAGGTGCGTTCCAAGCGGCTGATCATCGACTACGCCACCCGCACCTGCAAAGGCGTGACGATTATCGATGCCGCCGGGAATGAGGTCGACTACTACGCCAAGCGGGAAGTCATCCTCGCCCAAGGCGTATTCGAGAGCCCAAAGCTGCTCATGCTCAGCGGAATCGGCCCGGGCCGTGAGTTGGCACGGCACGGTATTGATGTGGTGGTGGATTCGCGCCACGTCGGCCAGCATCTCTACGACCACCCCGGTGTGCCCTTCGTGCTGCGCATCAAGGACGGTTTCGCCTTGGACAGCGCGCTGCTGCGCCCCGGCCCCCAGCACGACGCGGCGGTCGCCGCCTACGAGAAGGACCATTCCGGGCCGCTGGGTTCGGGTCTGCTGGAGATGATCGGCTTTCCCCGCGTCGACAAATACCTGGAGAACGACCCGGTCTACCGCGAGGCCAAGGCCGCCAACGGCGGTGTCGACCCGTTCTCCCCGGAGGGGCAGCCGCACTTCGAAATCGACTTCGTCCCGGCGTTCGGCAGTGCCTTCCAGTGGCAGTACCCGACGCCGCCCGACGGCGACCACATCACGGTGATGGTGGACCTGGTGCGCCCCGCCTACGACGGTGGAGCGGTGACGCTGAACAGCGACGACCCGTTCATGGCGCCGAACATCAACCTGAACTATCTGTCCAACGAACTCGACATCATCGCCCTGCGCGAGGGTGTCCGGTTCGCCTACGACATTCTCACCAAGGGCGACGGGTTCAAGGACCTGGTCGTCGAGCAGTACCCGTGGAACATGCCGCTGCACTCTGACGAGCTGATGAGGACGTCGGTTCAGGACCGGGTCCAGACGTCCTATCACCCGTGTGGCACCAACCGGCTGTCCAAGAACATCGAGCAGGGCGTGGTCAGTCCGCAATTGAAGGTGCACGGTGTGGACCAGCTCCGGGTGATCGACGCCTCTGTCTTCCCGATCATTCCGGACTGCCGCATCCAGAACACCGTCTACATGGTCGGAGAGAAGGGCGCCGACCTGATCAAGGCTGACCACAAGGACCTGTACAAGTAGTCCCGATGTCGCCGGACAGCCTCGGCCGAACGGTCCATCCCAGCAAGGACTCGGGCGCCGTAACGTCGGCCGACCAGCCTGCACGCTGCTGGTGGACCGGGAGGTTGTCTGGCAGGGAATTCGAGTCCTATGGCAGTCAGCCGCGCACGGCGCGGTGGGGCAGATCTCTTCGCCTCACCGCGCCGTGCGCCCAAACTCGGCCACCGCACTCAACCCGCCACACTTAAGGAGACAGGGATGACGGACAACTTCACGACGACCGATGGGGGCGCCCCGGCGCCGACTAATGATCGGTCGTTGACGTTGGGCCCCAATGGCCCGATCCTCTTGCAGGACACCTATCTGATCGAGCAGCTCGCGGCATTCAATCGGGAGCGGGTTCCCGAGCGTCAACCGCACGCCAAGGGCGCCGGTGCGTTCGGCCGGTTCGAGGTCACCGGTGACGTCAGCGCCTACACCCGGGCGGCGATGTTCCAGCCCGGCGCGGTGACCCCAATGTTTGTGAGGGTGGCCGGCAACGCCAGCGAGCGTGGCAGCGCCGACACGCTGCGTGACACCCGTGGGTTCTCGCTGAAGTTCTACACCTCCGAGGGCAACTACGACATCGTCGGTAACAACGTGCCGATCTTCTTCATCCGGGATCCGCTCAAGTTCCCCAACATGATCCGCGCGAACAAGCGTCGCGCCGACAACGACTGCCACGACCACAACATGGTGTGGGACTTCTTCACCCAGTCACCCGAGTCCGCGCATCTGGTGACCTTGGTGATGGGGGATCGCGGCATCCCGAAGACGTATCGCCATATGAACGGCTACGGCCTGCACACGTTCAGCTGGGTCAATCAGGGCGGTGAGATCTGCTGGGTGAAATACCATTACAAGACCGATCAGGGCGTGGAGTGTTTGACCCAGGAGGAGGCCGACCGCCTGGCCGGCACCGACCCGGACTGCAACCAGCGCGACCTGTTCGATGCGATCGCGCGAGGTGAGTTCCCAACTTGGACCTTCTACGTGCAGATCATGCCGTTCGAGGATGCCAAGACCTATCGGATCAACCCGTTCGACGTGACCAAGGTGTGGCCGCACGCGGACTATCCGCTGATCGAGGTTGGTCGAATAACGTTGGACCGCAACCCCACCGATCATCACACCGAGGTGGAGCAGGCCGCGTTCGGGCCGCACAACATGGTGCCCGGCACGGGGTTGAGCCCGGATCGGTTGTTGTTGGGCCGCAGTTTCGCATACGCCGACGCCCACCGCGCTCGGATCGGCGTCAATCACCATCAGATCCCGGTGAATGCGCCAAAGGTGCCGGTGCGCTCGTATTCCAAGGACGGCCGGATGCGGGTGCAGAATGTGTCCGATCCGGTGTACACGCCCAACACCGTAGGCGGTCCGTCTGCCGATCCGGCGCGTGCGGCCGAGGTTCTTTGGGCCGCTGACGGGGAGATGATGCGCGCCGCCTACACCCTGCGCCCTGAGGACGACGATTGGAGTCAGGCCCGGAGTCTGATCCGCGATGTGATGGACGATGGGCAACGCGAGCGTCTGGTCCACAATGTGGTGCTGAACGTCTCCGATGGGGTCAAAGAACCCGTGCTGTCTCGTGTTTTCGAATACTGGCGCAAGATCGACCCCGAGATCGGTCAGCAGATCGAAGCGGGAGTCCGCGCGAACCGTAACGAGTGACAGCGGCGGGGGCGACATGGCGGAGAGCTATACGACTACCGATGGGGGCGCTCCCGCACCGAGTGGTGAGCGGTCCTTGACGTTGGGCCCCAATGGCCCGATTCTGTTGCAGGACAACTACTTGATCGAGCAGTTGGCGGCGTTCAACCGGGAGCGGGTGCCGGAGCGTCAGCCGCACGCCAAGGGCGCCGGTGTGTTCGGTCGGTTCGAGGTCACCGGTGATGTCAGTGCGTACACCAAGGCAGCGGTGTTTCAGCCTGGCGCGGTGACCGACGTATTCGCTCGGTTTTCCTCGGGCAATAACGGTGAGCGTGGTGTCTCGGACACGGTCCGTGACAACCGGGGATTCTCGGTGAAGTTCTACACCTCCGACGGTATCTACGACATCGTCGGAAGCAATGTGCCGATCTTCGGCATCCGGGATCCGCTGAAGTTTCCCAACCTGATTCGTGCCGGGGGTCGTCGGGCAGACAACAATTGCCGCGACCACAACATGGTGTGGGATTTCTTCACCCGGTCGCCGGAGTCGTCGCATTTGGTGACGGTGGTGATGGGGGATCGCGGTATCCCCAGGACGCACCGGCATATGAACGGTTATGGCTTGCACGCCTTCAGCTGGATCAATGTCGGGGGCGAGATCTGCTGGGTGAAATACCACTGGAAGACCGACCAGGGCGTTGAGTGTTTGACCCAGAAGGAGGCCGATCGGCTGGCAGGGACCGACCCGAACTGCTCCATGTTGGATCTACACCGGGCCATCGCACGGGGTGAGTTTCCGAGTTGGACGCTCGGGGTGCAGATCATGCCGTATGAGGATGCGAAGTCGTATCGGTTCAATCCGTTTGATGTGACGAAGGTGTGGCCGCACGCGGATTATCCGTTGATCGAGGCGGGCCGGATGACGTTGGATCGCAACGTTACTGATCACCATACTGAGGTGGAGCAGGCTGCGTTCGGGCCGCACAATATTGTGCCGGGTACCGGGTTGAGTCCGGATCGGTTGTTGTTGGGTCGGAGTTTTGCCTATGCCGATGCCCATCGGGCTCGGATCGGGGTGAACCATCATCAGATTCCGGTGAATGCACCGAAGGTGCCGGTGCGCAGTTACTCCAAGGATGGCCGGATGCGGGTGCAGAATGTGTCCGATCCGGTGTACACGCCCAACACCGTCGGTGGTCCGGTCCCCGAGCCGGCACGGGCTGCCGAGGTGCATTGGGCTGCCGACGGGGAGATGGTCCGCGAGGGCTACACCCTGCACCCCGAGGACGACGACGTTGGCCAGGCCCGCACTCTGTTGCGGACAGTGATGGATGAGGGCCAGCGTGATCGGTTGGTCCACAACGTGGTCGGTCATGTCCGTGCCGGGGTGAGTGAGCCCGTGCTGTCGCGGGTCTTCGACTACTGGTGCGCGATCGATCGCGAGGTCGGCCAGCGGATCGAGCACGGAGTCCGCGCGAATAGCTATCGGTGACCGGGGCAAGCGCCATCCGTCGCCACGCCCAGAAGGCGATTGAGGCCGCCCTCCAGAGTGGCCAGCTGGCCGGCTACGCGGGCGATGTGTGGTACCCGCAGCCTCCGCCGGCCGACCACCCGTGGCGCGCGATGCCCAATAACGCTATGACGCCGCATATGTCGGGCTCCAGCTTGTCAGCGCAGGCTCGCTATGCCGCCGGTACCCGGGAGATTCTCGAGGACTGGTTCGCTGGTCGGCCGATCCGCTCGGAGTACCTGATTGTCGAAGGCGGAAAGTTCGCCGGCACCGGAGCGAGGTCCTACGCGCAGTAGTGCCGTCCGAGCCCTGGTGGTGGGTCAGTCGGTGAACGATCGCCCCACCGCCAGTGGCCGTTGGCCCACATTGTCTCAGCGCGGCGCGCGGCTAATCACGTGGTCCAGTTCGTCGATGCAGGCGCCGATGGTGGTGGCAACCAGATCCGCGTTGCTGGGATGCGACACCACCGAGCGAGCACGTGCCGATTCCACGTGGGCCGCAGCGGGAATGGGATCGTCCGCGGCGAGTTCCGATACTGCCGCAGCGAGATCAACCATCGCGGCGCGGAACGGCTCGGGGAGCGGCTTGTCTGTATGGGTGATGGTTCGTGCCAGGTGCAGCACCGAGCCGGCCAGTAGGGAAAGCTGCGCGGCCTGATAGCCGGCTGCGCGGGTCGCATCGCGCAACGACCAGCGAAGGGGGCAGATGCGAGCTAGTTGCTCGGCAGTGCTTCGGGCTTCGGTCAGCCGCGCGAGTCGGTGGTGGAGATGCGCCGCAACCGGCAATGTCCAATCTGAATCGCCGGTGTGGCAACGAGTCTGAATCAGAATGTCGCGAAGGGCGGCCAACACGTCGATCCGGGCATCGCGCAGGACCGATAGCGGATTCTTGGGGAAGACCACGATACTGAAGACCACCGCGATCCCGCCGCCGATCAGCGCGTCGAAAAGCCTCTCCGTCCCGACACCGCCATGCGGGAACGCCAAGATGAGGATCGCCGAGATCATCGTCTGGTTGACGAACATCGGGCGTTGGACCAGAAAACCCCGCCCGATCAGCATGGCGGCGGACAACGACACGAACACCGCCACGGCCATCGCGAACGCGCCGGTGCCCAGCAACATGTGGACACCGCTGCCCAAACCGATACCCAAGCCCACCCCGATCATCATCTCGATCGCAAGCTCGGCGCGGACCACATTGGTCGCCCACATGCACACTGCCGCGGCTATCGGAGCGAAGAACGGGGCAGTATGGCCGAGCACATCACGGGTCAGGTACCAGGCCACGCCCGCGGCCAACGCGGTCTGCACACTCGGCCACAGCGCAGTGCGCAGCAGGCGCGCGGCGACGGGCTCGATCCCGACCGGCTGGGGGTGCGGCGGCCGACGCACCACGCTCCTCAACCGCATTTCGGACCAGCGAGAGAGCAGTTCCCCGCATGTGCGGAATACGTTATTCAGCATCGCCTGAAAGCCTAGACAAAGCGCCAAAGCGAAGCCACAAAGACGGGGCAAGTCTCCAAGGCAAATGCCTAGACGCGAAACATCGCCCCCATTACTGTTCCTAGTGCATGGGCTCGGCTAGAGCACAGGGGGTTGGTACCAGTGGATGTCGTCGATATCTCCCGGTGGCAGTTCGGGATCACGACCCTCTATCACTTTATTTTCGTGCCGCTGACGATCGGTCTGGCGCCGTTGGTCGCGTTGATGCAGACGGTATGGGCAGTCAGCGGCGATGTCGCCTGGTATCGACTGGCGCGGTTCTTCGGCAAATTGTTCTTGATCAACTTCGCGATCGGCGTCGCCACCGGGATCTGGCAGGAATTTCAATTCGGCATGAGCTGGAGCGAGTATTCGCGGTTTGTCGGAGATGTATTCGGGGCGCCGCTGGCGATGGAGGGGCTGGCCGCCTTCTTCTTCGAATCGATCTTCATCGGTCTGTGGATCTTCGGCTGGACCCGGCTGCCGAGACTGGTGCACTTGGCCTGTATCTGGGTAGTGGCAATCGCGGTGAACGTATCAGCGTTCTTTATCATTTCGGCGAATTCGTTCATGCAGCACCCGGTTGGAGCGCACTACAATCCGGTGACGAAACGCGCGGAACTGGACAGCATTGGCGCACTGCTGACCAATAACACAGGAATCGCGGCGTTCACCCATGTGGTGGTTGGTAGTTGGTTGACGGCGGGGGTTTTCGTGGCCGCGGTCTGCTCATGGTGGATGGTCCGTGAACCCGCCGCGGAAGAAGCGCGCAGTATGCATAGGCCCGGAGCAATCTTGGGCGCTCTGGTGGTATTGGTGGCGGCCGTGGGGCTGTTCTTAACCGGAGACATGCAGGCCAAGCTGATGTTCCGGCAGCAGCCGATGAAGATGGCTTCGGCGGAATCTTTGTGCCACACCGAAGCCGACCCTAACTTTTCTATTCTGACCATCGGCACGCACAACAACTGCGACAGCATCGTCCGCGTTATCGAAGCGCAATATGTGCTGCCCTTCCTAGCGGAGGGCAAGTTCACCGGCGTCACGCTCGAGGGCGTCAAGGATATCCAAGAGCGCTACGAAAAACAGTACGGTCCCGGTGACTACCGGCCGAACCTCTTCGTGACCTACTGGTCCTTCCGCGTGATGGTAGGACTCCTTGCGGTTCCGCTGCTGTTCTCCCTGGTTGCGCTGTGGGTGACCAGGGGTGGCCGCATTCCCACTGGCCGGTGGTTCTCATGGCTCGCGTTGTTGACTATCCCGACACCGTTTCTGGCCAACAGCGCCGGTTGGGTTTTCACCGAGATGGGACGTCAGCCGTGGATAGTGGCGCCGAATCCGACGGGCGACCAGTCGATCCGAATCACTGTGCAGCAAGGGGTTTCCGATCATGCACCCGAAACGGTGATGCTGTCACTGGTGACTCTGACGCTTGTCTACGCAGTGCTCGCGGTTCTCTGGTTTGGACTACTGAGACGCTACGTGGTCGAAGGGCCCCAGGAGTACGACACCGAGCCGGCCCCGCCCGCACCACCCGGCGAGGACGATGTCGCACCACTGTCATTTGCCTACTGAGAGGAGGTGATTCAACGTGGGCTTGCAGGAGCTGTGGTTCGTCATACTGGCCGTGCTATTTCTAGGGTTCCTTGTGCTCGAAGGCTTCGATTTCGGGGTCGGCATGTTGATGGCGCCGTTGGGCCAGGTGGCAAAGGGCGACCCGGAGGCCCACCGCCGCGCGGTACTGAACACGATTGGTCCCGTGTGGGATGGCAACGAGGTGTGGCTGATCACCGCGGGAGCTGCCATGTTCGCGGCCTTCCCAAACTGGTATGCCACAGTGTTTTCGGCGCTCTATCTTCCGTTGTTGGCCATTGTGATAGCGATGATCCTGCGCGTCGTTGCGATCGAATGGCGGGGAAAGATCGACGATGCCCGGTGGCGCCGGTGGGCTGATCTCGGGATCGCCATGGGATCCTGGCTGCCAGCCGTCTTGTGGGGTGTCGCATTCGCCATCATGGTTCGCGGACTTCCGGTGGACGGCCACCAACGCGTTCGCCTCGCGTTCGGCGACGTGATCAACCCCTATACGGTGCTCGGCGGGCTGGCGACAACGACCCTGTTCCTCTTTTACGGTGCGGTGTTTCTGGTCTTGAAAACCGCTCAAGGAGTTCGTGAAGACGCGTTGCGGTTCGCGACGGTGCTGTCGCTCCCGACGGCCGCGATCGTGGGCGCGTTCGGGCTGTGGACCCAATTGGGGTACGGAAAGAATTGGACTTGGCTGCTTTTGGCGGCCGCGGTGTTGGCTCTGCTGACGGCGGTCGGCCTGGTCTGGCGCCAATGGGCCGGGCTCAAAGTCATGACAGGCAATCCCCGCGAAGGCTGGACGTTTGTACTCACCTTATCGGTCGTTGCCATGGTCGTAGTGCTCCTGTTCGGTTCTATGTATCCGAATCTCGTTCCCTCGACGTTGAACCCGGACTTCAGCGTCACCATCTACAACGGGTCGTCGACCCACTACACCCTGAAGATCATGACGTGGGCGGCGGTGTTGTTCGCGCCCGCGGTAGTCGTTTACCAGGCCTGGACCTACTGGGTGTTTCGCCGCCGGATCTCGGCTGAAGCGATACCAGAATCAGTCGGATTGCCCAGAACTGCAGGAGGATTGCTGCGATGACGACTACGTCTCCAGAAGAGTCAGTACCTCACGGTCCAACCACGCGACGTGAGGTCCTGCAGGGTCAAGGCACGCCCGAGAGCGCTGCGCCGGGATGCGGTCCCGGGCAGGGGCGACCGAAGCAGAAGGACTACCACCATCCGGCCGCCGGCTACGGCGCCTCGTTCAGCGTGGCCAAGGTGCTGGTCAAGCAGCGCGAAATCCTGGAAGGCCCACAGGTCATCACCCGGATGAACCACGAGAACGGCGGTTTCGACTGCCCCGGCTGTGCCTGGCCGGACGATCGCAAAGGCCTGCACCTGGACATCTGCGAGAACGGCATCAAGCACTCGACCTGGGAGATGACCTCCAAACGGGTCGGTCGGGATTTCTTCGCCGCCCATTCGGTCGCAGAATTGGCCACCTGGAGTGATTTTGCGTTGGAGGACGCGGGCCTGTTGACCGAACCCATGGTGTACGACGCCGATTCGGATCACTATGTGCCCATCGATTGGGATGCGGCGTTCGCAATGGTGGGCGACACCCTGCAGGAACTGGACTCGCCGGACCAAGCCGCCTTCTACACCTCGGGCAGGCTGGGCAATGAGGCCACGTTCCTATACCAATGGTGGGCCCGCGAGTTCGGCACCAACAATTTCCCGGACTGCTCGAACATGTGCCAAGAAGCCAGCGGCAAGGCGATGCTGTCCTCGCTGGGCACCGGCAAGGGCACCGTCGATCTGGTCGACTGGGAAAAAACCGACCTCCTGGTCATCATGGGCGTCAACGCGGCCTCCAACGCCCCGCGGATGTTGACCTCGCTGGCCGAGGCCTACCGCCGCGGCGCCCAGATCGTGCACATCAACCCGCTGATCGAGGCGGCGTCAACCCGAACGATCGTGCCGCATGAGTTTGTCGACATGGCGCTGTTTCGTTCCACCAAGATCGGCACCATGAACATCCAACCCCGGATCGGTGGCGACTTCGCCTTGATGCGCGGGGTGGCGAAGGCGCTGCTGGAAGCCGCCGTCAACGACCCGGAGGCGATCGATCAACTGTTCATCGATCGCTACACCCACGGCTTTGCCGAATATCGAGCCGCTTGCGAGGCGGTGAGTTGGCCGGAGATCGAGCACCAGTCGGGGGTACCGGTCGAGCAGATCCACACGCTGGCGCGAATCTACCGCCAGTCCCGGGCCAGCATCATCGCGTGGTGTTTGGGCGTCAGCCAGCACACTCACGGCCCGGACGCCGTCCGCGAGATCATCAACGTGCTGCTGTTGCGCGGCAATATCGGTCGCGAAGGCGCCGGACCGTGCTGCATCCGCGGCCACAGCAACGTACAGGGCAACCGAACCTGCGGTATCGATCACCATCCGTCGGAACAGACGTTGGATTACCTTGCCGCCGCTTGTGAGATCGACGTCCCACGCGACCACGGACTTGACGTGGTCTCCACCATCCATGCCATGCACAGTGGTGACGTCAAAGTATTCGTCGGGATGGGCGGCAACTTTGCGTTGGCCGCACCTGACACCGCCTATACCTTCGAGGCGTTGAGGCACTGCCAACTTACCGTCCAGGTCTCGACCAAACTCAACCGCAGCCACCTGGTACACGGACGTAACGCCCTGATCCTGCCGTGCGTGTCCCGCACTGAAATCGACCGACAGGCCAGCGGGATCCAATCGATCACGGTCGAAGATTCGATGAGTATGGTGCACCTGTCCTTGGGGATGAAGGAGCCGGCATCCCCGGAGTTGCGCTCCGAACCGGCGATCATCGCTGGAATGGCCAAAGCCACACTCCCTGCGACGAAGACCCCCTGGGACGAGCTGGTCGGGGACTATGATCGGATCAGAGACCGGATGGCCAAGGGCCTGTATGGATTTGAAGACTTCAACCGAAGAGTGCGCCAGCCCCTCGGGTTCCGCATCCGACAGCCGGCGCGCGAACTGGTCTTTCTCACCCGGTCCGGTCGCGCCGAATTCTCCGCCGCCGCTCTGCCCGACGTCGTACCGGTGAAGGGACGGCTAGTGCTGGGCACGATGCGTTCGCACGACCAGTTCAACACCACGATCTACTCCGATGACGACCGCTATCGTGGCGTGAAGAGCCTCCGCACCCTGCTGTTCATGAACAGCACCGATATGGAAGACATGGGCATCAACCAGTTCGACTACATTGACATCACCAGCATCGCCCGAGACGGCAGCCGGCGCAGTGTCTATGGCTACCGGGCGGTTTCCTACAACATTCCCGCGGGTAATGCTGCCGGATACATGCCCGAACTCAACGTGCTCTGCCCGATCGGCGACGTCAATTCGGAAAGCGGCCAACCTGTCATGAAACATATCCCCATCGAAGTCACCCACTCGAAGGCCCGGTGACGATGGGACGGGTGACTACACGTCGGCGAGCTAGCCACCTGGCTGCCGGCCGCGCGGCGGATCGGTCCGAGACGCTGGCTGTCGAGGAGCCGTTGGAGATCAGGCTGAATGGCAGTGCCTTGACGGTCACGATGCGTACCCCCGGATCGGATATCGAACTCGCCCAAGGGTTCCTGCTCACGGAAGGAGTGATCGCCCGTCGGGACGATATCTTAAGCGTCCGATATTGCCGGGGCGGCCGCGTGGACGGTGCGAACAGCTATAACGTCCTAGATGTCATTCTGGACTCCGGCGTGCCGATGCCCGAGGTCGACGTCACCCGCAATTTCTATACGACCTCGTCGTGCGGCATCTGCGGCAAGGCGTCACTGGACGCGGTGCAGTCGATCAGCCGCCACTGCCCCGGCGACGATCCGGTGACCGTCCCAGCGCAGGCGATCACCGCCATGCCGGAGCGACTCCGGTCCGCGCAGAAGGTGTTTGACAGCACAGGCGGTCTGCATGCGGCGGCCTTGTTCGACAAGGACGCCAGGCTGATGGTGGTACGCGAGGACATTGGCCGCCACAACGCGGTGGACAAGGTGATCGGCTGGGCGGTCGAACGCGACCGGATACCACTGGCCGGCACTGTGCTGCTCGTTAGCGGACGGGCATCCTTTGAGTTGACCCAAAAGGCCGTGATGGCCGGAATACCGGTTCTGGCCGCGGTTTCCGCGCCATCATCACTGGCGGTAGACCTGGCCACCCAATCCGGCCTGACACTGGTGGCTTTCCTGCGCGGGGAGTCGATGAACGTCTACAGCAGACCCGATCGGATAGTCCATTGACCGACCCGGCCCTGGACGAATCAGCGCACCACTTCCCGGTAGACCGCATCGATCCGGCGGGTCCAGCCGCGGGCATCGAGAAGCTCCAGCAGGGGGATCGCCACCCGTCGAGTGGTGTTCAGCGCTTGCTTGGCTTGGGTGGCGGTGAAAGGCTGTGCCAGCGACGCTAATTCACGCATCGCTAACGCAGGAGCAGTCGGCAGCAGCACCAGGTTCTCGGTGAGTCGCAACAGCCGCCCGACCCGTTCGGCCGCCGCCAGCTCCCGGATCCCCAGGTGCAGCGCGGACAGATCGTCAGCCTCCGGGGCGTGAAACGGGGACACGGCCAGCCGGGATTCCAACTCGACGATTGCGCCCTCGGCCGGGCCGAGATCGCTGCGGCCGTCCGGCAGCCGAATCAGTCCGTCACGGTGCTCCAACCCTGCGGCGCCTACCAGCTCGTCGAGCAGCGCGGGATCGGGTAGCGCGAGCAGATCCGCCGCCGCGCCCCGAGACAGCCCGGCGGACAGCGGATCACGCTCCCGCAATTCACGTGCCGCGCTCCGCAGCCGGTGCCGCCACGCCCCATACGCCGCAGCGTGCACCCACCAGCCGCCGATCACGGTCACGTCCGGCGGTACCGGGGTGAGTGCGTACCCAAGCAACCGCAGCCGACGCGCCGACACCGCACCGCGGCGGGCCACCTCGGCCAGCACCCGTCCTGCCTGATCGGCCGGATCGGTGCCGGCGAGCTCGCCGGCGCGTCGGGCCGCGTCGCCGCGTCGCCGCAGGGCAGGCGGATCGACGTCGAGCACCACCACTCCGCCCAGCACGCGGCGGGCGCCAGGGTCGCGCAGGACCAGACGATCGGAAAACATCAGCGGCAGCGGGTATTCCAAAGTAACTCGGGCGTGGTCGGCGTCGAGGAGCCGCAGCCGGGCGGGCGCCGCAGCCGTGCCCAGGTGCACCACGATTCGCTCGGGCGCCTCGGCCAGCGGACAACCGGTGCTGCGCCGCACGTCGGCCACCGTGGTGGCCAGCCACTCGTCGGAGCTGATCAGGGTGTCCCCGCGGCGCACCTCGCCAGATGACACCCCGCGCAGATTGACTGCCACCCGCGCCGCGGGGTGCAGTTGCGAATGCGCTTCGCCGCAGCTCTGTAATCCGCGGATGACCACCGCGCGCGAATGCCCGTGATCCAGCAGCTGCAGGTGATCGCCGACAGCCAGTGTGCCCGCGGTCAGGGTGCCGGTCACCACCGTCCCGGCCCCGGTGATGCTGAACGACCGGTCGACCCACAACCGAACACGCCCCGTGCTCGCAGGCGCCGGCAGCTCGGCCAGCAGGCCGTCCAGCGCAGTCCGCAGCGTGTCCAGGCCGGTACCGTCCAGCGCTGACACGGCGACGATCGGGGCGTCGTGCAGACCCGTCTGGGTCAGTTCGGTGCGGACCTGTTCGGACACCTCGGCGACACGTTGATCGCCGGCCCGGTCGATACGGGTCAGCACCACCAGCCCCTGCGTAATGCCCAGGGCCGCAATGGCGTCGCGGTGATCACCGGACTGCGCCCGCCAGCCCTCGTCGGCGGCGACCACGAAACACACCACCGAAGCCGGTCCCAGGCCGGCCAGGGTGTTGGGCAGAAACCGTTCGTGTCCGGGTACATCGACGAAAGCCACTCGCCGGCCCGACGGCAGTGCGGTCCAGGCGAAGCCCAGGTCGATGGTGAGTCCGCGCCGGCGCTCCTCGGCCCACCGGTCGGGCTCCATCCCGGTGAGCGCCCGCACCAGGGTGGATTTGCCGTGGTCGACGTGGCCGGCGGTGGCAATAACAAACATGGCCGAACGCCCTCACCCGATCCGGTCGAGCGCAGCCCGCACCGCGGCCAGCAACCGGCCGTCGTCGGCTTCGGCCACACAGCGCAGATCGATCAGGCAGGCGCCGTCGTGCACTCGGGGCAGCACCGCGGGATCGCCGGTGCGCAGCGGCGCGGCCGCCGCCTCGGGTAGTCGGACCGCCCAGCCCGGCAGCGGGACTCCCGGAGCGCCGCCGCCGCCGACGCGGCCGTCGTGGGCGATGACGGTGGCACCGACCGCCGCAGCCAGCCGCTCGGCGCGCGAATGCAACTGGTCAGGATCGGCGTGCAGCGCCCGAGTCACCGGTGCGGGGGCGCCGGAGACGGTCGCCTCCAGCGCGGCGAGGGTGAGTTTGTCGGCGCGGACCGCGCGGGCCAACGGGTGTCGAGCAAGCCGGGAGATGACCCCGGCGCGGCCCAACACGATTCCGGCCTGCGGCCCGCCGAGCAGCTTGTCACCGCTGGCGGTCACGACGTCGGCGCCGTCGGCAAGCATGGTGGCCGCATCCGGCTCGTCGGGCAGCAGCGGATCGCGGGCCAGCAGTCCGCTGCCCAGATCGGCTACCAAGGCAACATCGTGTTCGGTTGCCAGTGGCCGCAATTGCGCCAATCCCACCGATGCCGTGAAACCGTGGACGGCGAAATTGCTGGGGTGCACCTTGAGGATGCACCCGGTCTGGGGTCCGATGGCCTCGGCGTAATCGCGCAGGTGGGTGCGGTTGGTGGTGCCGACCTCCCGCAGCCTCGCCCCGGTGGAGGCGATCAGGTCCGGTAGGCGGAATCCGGCCCCGATCTCGATCAGTTCGCCCCGGCTGACCACCACCTCCCGGCCGGCGGCCAGCGCTGTGGTGGCCAGCACCAAAGCCGCGGCACCGTTGTTGACCACCAGCGCCTCCTCGGCGATCGGGCAAGCGGCCAGCAGGGCGGCGCGCGCCGCAACCCCCCGTTTGGAGCGCGCCCCGGTGGCCAGATCCAGCTCGACGTCGACGTACCCGCTGGCCGCCACCAGCGCCTCGACCGCTGTAGCCGACAACGGCGCTCGGCCCAGGTTGGTGTGCACCACCACCCCGGTGGCGTTGAGGACCGGCCGCAACGTCGTCCCCGTCTGACCGGAAAGGCCTGCCAGAACAGCGCTTTCGACTTGTTCGGGTGCCAGATCGCCGCGCCGCGCCCGATCCTGGGCGTCACGCACCAAACCGCGGACCACATGCTCGCCCAGCCGTGCACGGGCCGCGCGAACCTGAGGCAGCAGCAACAGCGCGTCGGTACGCGGAATGGCACGGCGCGGATCGGCGTCGGTCACGGCTCCTCCTGGAGATACCAGCTGGCGGAGGCGGACGGGAATCGAACCCGCCAGGCCGAGCTACTCGGCCTCACCGGTTTTGAAGACCGGGGAGCCCACCAGGACTCAGACGCCTCCGCTGATCAACCTAAACCTTCAGCCGATACTGGCGTGACAATGACCGCTCACCGCAGAAAAACGCATCGAAATCGTGGGTAGCATGACCCCGAAGGAGGCCGTGACCATGACGAGCCAAACCAAGCCGGCGGTGGGCGGGCACATCTACGAACCGGCCGGCGTGGAGATCCACGCCCGCAACGTCGAATTCGACTGGTCACAGACCCCGCTGCACTGGATCAAAGGCGAGCCGGTGGCCTCCGACGTGGTGAGCATCCTGCATCTGATCCTGCCCGAGGGCGAGCGGTGGTTCTGCGAGGTGTTCAACGAGGCGCTGCCCTACGTCAAAGACGAGGACCTGGCGCGGGCCATGCGCGGCTTCATCGGCCAGGAGGCCATGCATGCCGAGTCGCACGACAAGGCGGTGACCGAATTCCTGGAGGCGCGCGGCGTCGACACCGGGCCCATCCTGCGGCAGTTCGAGTACTTCTTCCGCCGGCTGCTGGCACCGCGCAGCCAACGGTTCGCCCGGACCCGATACAACGACATGGTGCAGCGGCTGTGGCTGATCGCGGCGATCGAGCACTACACCGCGATCCTGGGCGACTTCGTGCTGAACTGCGCGTGGGACGACTACGACGTCGACCCCACGATGGCCGATATCTGCCGCTGGCACGGCGCTGAGGAGATCGAACACCGCTGCGTGGCGCACGACGTGGCGAACTATTTTCACCCCGGCTACCTGAACCGATGCCGAGCCATGATGGTCGCGCTGGTCTATCTGGTGTTGATGATTCACCGGGCGATTGGATTCACCTGCCGGACCGACCCCACGATCAGCCATTCGTATCTCTGGCTGTGGCGTCAGTACCTGAGCGGCTCGCGGCGCAACATCCTGCCCCAGCTGCGGCAGGTGCTCAAATACACCGTCGTCTACTTCAAACCCTCATTCGACCCGGCGTCCATCGGCTCCACCGCGCAGGCCGTGGCCTACCTGGCAACCTCGCCGGCAGCGCGGAGGGCGCGGCGTTGACCTCGGGACACGACGCCGCGGGATCACGATTCCGGCCCCTTGGCGAGATTCCCACCGAGGTGCCGCCGCAGCTGTACGGGCGGTGGCGCCACGACCCGCTGTTGCGGTTCTCGAATCTGCTAGCCAAGATCGCGTTCCCGACGTTCAGTGTGTTGATGCGGCGCTGGAAGCTGGCCGAACCGGAGCGCACCCGGGAGCTGCGGGTGGCCGTGCGCGAGATCGTCGCGCACGACAAAGACGTGGTGGCACTGACCCTGGTGGCCACCGACGGCAAGCCGCTGGCCCGCTGGACACCCGGTGCACATCTGGACCTGCTGCTGCCCTCGGGGCGGATGCGGGAGTACTCGCTGTGCGGGGACCCCGCGGACTCCGACAGTTACCGCATCGCGGTGCGCCGCATTCCCGACGGCGGCGGCGGGTCGATCGAGGTGCATGACACGCTGCAGCCGGGCGCCACGGTCACGATCAAGGGACCCCGCAACGGCATGCCCATGGCGGTTCCGGGCTACGGCTCGTCGGCGCAGCATCTGCGGTTCGTCGCCGGCGGTATCGGGATCACCCCGATCCTGCCGATGATGCGCGCCGCCGAGCGACTGGGCTTGGACTGGTCGATGATCTACACCGGCCGCTCCGTCGACACCATTCCGTTCATCGCCGAGGTGGAGCGGTTCGGCGACAAGGTGGCCGTCCGCACCGACGACACGCACGGGCTGCCGACAGCCGACGATCTGATCGGGGACGCGCGGGTGCCGACGGCGCTCTACGCGTGTGGCCCGCCGGCGATGCTCGACGTGCTCCGCCAAGGTCTGATCGGCCGCACGGATGTGGAGCTGCACTATGAACGGTTCTCTGCCCCACCGGTTCTGGACGGCAAGCCGTTTGCCGTCACCCTCGCTAAAAGCGGCACCGTCGTCCCCGTCGGTGCCGAGCAGACCGCGCTGGCGGCGATTCTGCAGGTCAACCCGGCCACTCCTTACTCATGCAAGCAGGGGTTCTGCGGCACCTGTCGGGTGCGGGTGCTCGGCGGGGAGGTTGACCACCGAGATCAGACTCTGACCGGTAGTGAACGTGCCCACGGGGACATGCTGATCTGCATCTCCCGCGCGGCCGGCGACCACCTCATCATTGACGCATGACCGAACTGCGATTGACCGGCTACGCTCACGGCGGCGGCTGCGCGTGCAAGATTCCCCCCGGCGAGTTGGAGGAGGCGGTGCGCGGCCTGACCGGGCAGTCCGGGAAGAACGTTCTGGTGGGCCTCGACGACGGCGACGACGCCGCGGCCGTGCTGGTGCGCGACGACCTCGCGGTACTGTCCACCGCGGACTTTTTCACCCCCGTCGTCGACGACGCCTACGACTGGGGCCGGATCGCTGCCGCCAATGCGCTCTCGGACATCTATGCGATGGGCGGACGCCCGGTGGTCGCGATCAATCTGGTCGGCTGGCCGCGGGAAACGCTGCCCCTGGAGTTGATGACGGAGGTGCTGCGCGGCGGTCTGGCGGTGGCCGAGCAGGCGGGCTGCCCGGTGATCGGCGGCCATTCCATCGACGACCCAGAGCCCAAGTACGGCATGGCGGTCACCGGGGTGGCCGACCCGAACAAGTTGCTGCGCAACGACGCCGCGCAGGCCGGCCTACCGCTGACCTTGACCAAGCCGCTGGGGATAGGACTGCTCAACAACCGGCACAAGCGCACCGGCGAGGTGTTCGACGAAGCGATCGCGACCATGGTCGGACTCAACCGCGACGCCGCCGAAGCCGCACTGTCGCTCGGGGTGCGGGCGGCCACCGACGTCACCGGTTTCGGGCTGCTCGGCCACCTGCACAAGATGTGCCGTGCGTCGGGGGTGGGTGCGGTGCTCGACCGATCCGCGGTGCCGATGATCGCCGGCGCACACGAAGCACTGCGCGATGGCTACGTCTCCGGCGGCACGCGCCGCAACCTGGACTGGGTGCGTCCGCACCTGCGCCCCGGTCCCGGGGTTACCGAGGACGACCTGCTGCTGCTGGCCGACGCCCAGACCTCCGGGGGCCTGCTGGTCGTCGGAGAGCTGCCCGGCCACCCGGTGATCGGACATACCGTGGCGGGCAGCGGAATTGACGTCTTATGAGCTGGAACTCTGATAGGTTCCTCGATCACCATGAACCTTTCTC
>Ga0182738_1000355_pt1 | contig 67149 bp, 71 predicted proteins | sample eDN5th30CBELigMG_FD_128876 | JGI IMG/M metagenome (GOLD analysis project Ga0182738, IMG submission 128876) | Enriched Miracle-Growth compost microbial communities from Emeryville, California, USA - eDNA 5th pass 30_C BE-Lig MG (version 2)... ... | reverse complement strand
GCTCGAGAGTGCGCGCGCCGACGCAGCCGCTGTGCAGACGGCCCAGCGCGAGGCGGCGCAGGCGCGCGAGCAGGCGGCGGCACAGCAGGCGGCGGCACAGCGCGACCGCGAGGCGGCGGCGGAGGCGCGCAGCGCAGCTGAGGCGGCGCGCAGCGAGTTTGAGAGTGCCGCCGAGCGCGAGCGCGCCCAGTGGGCCGCCGCCCAGTCTGCCGCCCAAGCCGCGGAGGCGCGCGCGGCTGCAGCCGAGACTCGCATGGCGGCGGCGGAGGAGAGTGCGCGCGCGCGAGCACGCGAGGCGGACAAACTGCGCAAAGATGTGGACGCCCTCGAGGAGCAGCTGCTCAACGCGCACAGCGGAGGTCGGGGCGGGGCGGCGGCGGGCGGCGGCATCGGCACCGGGCTCACCTGCTCGCGCTCCTTTTTCAGGTCCGCCTGCGCCTGAGCCAGCTTTTTCTGCGACGCGGCGAGCTGCGCCTTCAGCGACGCGACGTCTTTTTCCACCTTGGCGGTGGCTTCCGCGGCGGCATTCGCGCCGGCTTCCTGCGCTGTCTTGGCGCTGGCCTCGGCGGCGTCGCGCGCCTTCTCGAGGTCGGTTATGCGTTGGGCCTGGTCGGCGATCTGCTTCTGCAGGTCGGCGATCTGCGCCGATGCCGCTTCCGTATTGGCGCGCGACTGCTTCAGGCTGTTGTCGAGCTCGTCGCGCGACTTGTTCGCCTGCTCGACCTGCCGCGTGAGGTCGGTGACGTTCGCCTTGAGGCGGTCGCGTTGTTGCGCCAGATCGCTGCGCACACGCTCGCCTTCCGCGTAGAGCTGTTGCGCCGACAAGGCCGTATAGCCGGCGTAGACAGTGGCGCCAGCCAGCACCACCATGAGCGCCCAGACCCACAATGGCACTGGCGCGCTGGCGCGCGTCTCAGGCGGCAGCATGGGCTCGAGTTCAGGTTCCATAGACTTCCCCCATTATTCTTGGCGGCATGGCGCGCGAATGCCTGCCGCTTGTTCCCCTTGCGGATTTTCCGCGCCGTAACAAATGCCGCGAATTTGGGCTATTCGGCGGCCTCGGCGGCAAACTGCATTTCGGCGAGCCGGGCATATAGTCCGCCTTTGGCGATGAGCTCTGCGTGCGTTCCTTGCTCTACGATGCGGCCCTTGTCCATGACGAGGATCCGCTTCGCCTTTTGCACCGTGGCGAGGCGGTGCGCGATGACGAGTGTCGTGCGCCCGACCATCAGCCGCTCGAGCGCGCGCTGCACCTGCGCCTCGCTCTCGGCGTCGAGGGCGCTGGTCGCCTCGTCCAGCAGCAGGATGGGCGCGTCCTTGAGGATGGCGCGGGCGATGGCGATGCGCTGGCGCTGGCCGCCCGACAGCGAGATGCCGCGCTCGCCGATCGGCGTGTCGTAGCCTTTCGGCAGCGCCGCGATGAACTCGTCGGCGTGGGCAGCGATGGCGGCGCGCTTCACCGCTTGGAGATCGGCGTCCGGCTGCCCGTAACGGATGTTGTCGGCGAGCGTCCCGGCGAACAGGGCGACGTCCTGGGGTACCAGCGCCATGCGCTCGCGCAGCTCTTTCAGCGACGCATCGCGCAGATCGATCCCGTCGAGACGCACCGTGCCCGACTGCGGATCGAAGAAGCGCAGGAGCAGGTTGAAGACGGTGCTCTTGCCGGCGCCGGAGGGCCCGACGAGGGCGATGGTCTCGCCGCGGCCCACGTGGAAGCTGACGTCCTGCAGCGTCGGCAGGGATGGCCGCCCCGGGTAGGCGAAGCGCACGCCGTCGAACTGCACCTCGCCGCGCGGTGGCAGGGGCAGCGGCACCGGATGCGGCGGCGAGACGATCTCGGGCCGGACCGCGAGCAGCTCGGTGAGGCGCTCGGCGGCGCCGGCCGACTGGCTGATCTCGCCCCAGATCTCGGACACCTGGGCGAACGAGGCGCCGGCGAACACCGCGTAGAGGACGAACTGGCCGAGCCGCCCGACCGTCATGCTGCCGTCGATCACCGCGGCGGCGCCGAACCACAGCACGCCGGTGATGCTGGCAACGACGAGGAACATGGCGAGCGCCGTCAGCGCAGCGCGCGCGCGCATGCGCTCCTTGGCGGCGTCGAAGGCCAGCTCCACGGCGTCCCTGTAGCGGCGCGCGGCCGTGGCCTCGTAGGCGAAGGCCTGCATGGTGCGCGAGGCCGCGAGGTTCTCGGCGGCGTAGGCGGAGGCCTCGGCCAGCGTATCCTGGGCGCGGCGCGACAGCCGGCGCACCAGGCGGCCGACGGCGATGAGCGGCACGACCGTCAGCGGTATCGCCAGCAGGACCAGGATCGAGAGATGGGCGCTGGTCACGAACATCATGACCAGCGCGCCCATCAGCATGATGAGGCTGCGCAGCGCCTGCGAGAGTGACGAGCCGGCCATGGATTTGATCTGCGTCGTGTCGGCCGTGAGGCGGCTCATCAGCTCGCCCGAATGGGTGCGCTCGAAGAACGCCGGGCCGAGATCGGCCACATGGCGAAACACGTCGCTGCGCAGGTCGGCGACGACACGCTCGCCGAGCCAGTTGACGTAGTAGAAGCGCGCCGCGCTGGCGAGCGCGAGCACGAGGCCGATGACGATCAGCATCGCGAAGTAGCGATCGATGAACAGACCGTCGTGGGAGCCGAAGCCGAGGTCGATGACGCGCCGCACGGCCATGGGAATGACCAGCATGGCGGCGGCCGAGACGACGAGCGCGATACCCGCGAGCACGAGGCGAGATTTGTGCCGGGCAAGATAGGGCCACAGCGCCAGCAGCGGCCGCAGCTCGGGCCGGCCCTGCTCGGCCTGGTCGTTCTCCCTGGGTGCGGGGTGATCCCCGTCTCGTTGCGTGGCGTTACGGCGGGTCAAGGCGATGCTCTTCGATGACCGACCTGGCGGCCGGCGAATATTGTAACGGACCATGCCCGACGCGGTCAGGCAGCTCAAGTGGCATGGAGACGCGGTGGCGCCGCTTTGCCTGGCTGGAAAGGTGCGATGGACAGCGGCGCTTGTGCCGGCGGCCCATCTCGACTATAGAGGCCGCTTCTAACGCCAGATTTACCTGTCCAGAGCGGCTTTTCGCCAATTGGCGAGCCATTGCGAGCGCAGTCATGAAGAACGATCCCGATCTGCATCCCGACTACCACCAGATCAAGGTCAAAATGACCGATGGTAGCGAGTTCATCACCTATTCGACGTACGGCAAGGAGGGCGATGAGCTGCAGCTCGACATCGACCCGACGTCGCATCCGGCGTGGACGGGCGGCGACCAGCGCCTGATGGACCGCGGCGGACGTCTGTCGCGCTTCAAGAAGAAGTTCGAAGGCCTCTTCTGATCGGGCGCGCCGTCAGCATCCCGGAAAATGAAAAGCCCGGCGTGCGTGCCGGGCTTTTTCGTTGAGGAATTCGTTAACCGCCGTTCGGCGGTCAGTTGCCGAAGGCCAGCCGCAGGCGGTCCATCTGCGAGCCGACGGGATTGGCGTAGGCGCCCTCGCCCGCGGAGGCGACGTCTTCCGACTTGATGCTCATGGCGCGGTCGAGCTGCACGATGCGATCGTGCAGGGCGTAGCTCTCCTCGACGAGGCCGCGCAGCGCTTCCGGCAGCTCGCCAAAACCGGCGACGTGCGAGGCGCGCGCCGGCGCTTGCAGCGTCGCTCCCTTGCGCTTCTTCTGTGCCTCGGCCTCGCTGATGTCGCCCTCCTTGAGGGCGCGGCGCACGAGCAGCCAGGAGGCCATGTCGAGCAGACGTGTCGTCAGTCGCATGCTCTCGCTGGCGTAGAGCACATTGACGGAGGCCGGCAGGCGTTTCGCCTCCGAGCGGCCAGGGCCTTCGAGATAGGCAGCCGTGCGCTCGACGAGCGCCATGCCCTGCTTGAAGACGCCATCGAATTGTGCGGAAGCCTGGAAGCGCTCACCGAAGGAGACGGTGACACTCTTGGTGGCCGAAGCCATCTGAACACGCGGCACGTTGCCCATGACTAGATTTGACACGCTCACTCACCTGCAGCTCATCATTATCACGCACGCATCCTGCCAAGCCATAGTTAACAACATGACCAAAAGCGGGACGATCGCGCGCCCGATGCGATCAAGTTTGTGGGTATGCAAAAAAAGAGCCGCTTTGCAGCGGCTCTGAAGTCAACAGGGAGGCGTCAAACAGAGCGGCCGTGCCGCTCCGGATCCAGGTGACTGGATAATCAGAGGTTACCGGCCTAACCCTAACAAAATCTTAACCGGAGCCCCGGCCGCACGGTGTGCCGAGTCACTTTTGCCGGCTTCGACAAATGCGGGCCGCCACACGTGCTAATGCGTATTCACCGCGTGCGTTGAGCGTGGCAGGTCACTTTTTGAACAGCGCGTTGGCCGCCGTCTCATGCCGGCGCTTGGCTTCCAGCTCGGTGTTCACCCGCTCGATCTCGCGCTGCAACTCGCCGACGCGGGCCTCGAGCTCGGCGACCGAGAGCGTGGAAAGATTGTCGCCTACCGCGACTGCCGTCCTGGGCTTCTTCGGCGCGATGTCGTCCCAGTCCATGTGCGGCTCCTTTGCGGGCTGCGCGAAAAGGATTCTGCGCCAGCCCCGCGGCCGCGGCAACCGGCGCGCATACTTTGCTTGTCTCGATGGGCGCGCTCGGGCATCACGGCCGTTTGACGCTGCACGAGGCATAGAAATGACCGACGTTCCCCAGACGATGACCGCTGTCGCCATCGCCGGTAAAGGCGGACCGGAGGTGCTGCAACCGCAGACCGTCGCGGTGCCGCGGCCGCAGCGCGGCCAGGTGCTGGTCAAGGTCGCGGCGGCCGGCGTCAATCGTCCCGACGTCATGCAGCGCCTTGGGCTGTATCCGGCTCCCAAGGGCCATTCGGAGATCCCCGGCCTCGAGGTTTCCGGGACCGTTGCCGCGCTTGGCCCAGAGGCGCCGCGGTTTGCCCTGGGCGACAGCGTGATGGCGCTGGTGAACGGCGGCGGGTACGCCGAATACTGCATTGCCGACGAGGGCTCGTGCATCCCGGTTCCCGCCGGCCTCTCGATGACCGAGGCGGCCGCGGTGCCCGAGGGCTTCTTCACCGTCTGGCACAATGTATTCGAGCGCGGTGGCCTGAAGCCCGGTGAGTGGTTTCTCGTGCACGGCGGCACCAGCGGCATCGGTGTCGCTGCAATTCAGCTCGCGTCGGCGCTGGGCGCCAACGTCATTGCCACGGCCGGCTCGGCGCAAAAATGCGAGGCGTGCCTCGCGCTCGGAGCGAAGCGGGCGGTCGACTACAGGACCGAGGATTTCGTCGAGGCGGTCAAGGCCGAAACCGGAGGCCGCGGCGTCGGCGTGATCCTCGACATGGTCGGCGGCGACTACGTAGAGCGCAACATCCGCTCGCTCGCCGACGACGGCCGGCTCGTCAACATTGCCTATCAGCAGGGCTCCAAGGTCACGATCGACATGATGCGCGTCATGCTGAAGCGCCTCACCGTCACCGGCTCGACGCTGCGCATCCGCTCCGCCGAGGTGAAGGCGGCGATTGCGCGCGCGGTGGAGGCGAAGGCGCTGCCGCTCATCGCCTCCGGACGCATCAAGGTGGTCATCGACGCCACATTTCCGCTGCGCCAGGCCGCCGCCGCGCATGCCCGCCTCGACGATGCCCACATCGGCAAGATCGTCTTGACGGTTTAGGGTTAGTTTTGCCCGTCGGCCCGGTTTTCGGGTGGGGTAGGGGCTGCCATCAAATTGACAATACGCAGCTTTCTGTTGTGCCCGCCCGCTTTCCGGAGGGGTCGGGCACAATCGCAGTTGCCGGAAGGGGAAGCGCAGGTGGGCGCACCAAGCAGTATCGTGCGTCGGGTCGGGTATCTCGCGGCGCTTACCGCGAGCGTGCTGCTATGCGTTGCCGCGTTCGAGAATGCGGCCGCCGCGAAACGCAAGGCCCCGCCGCCGGTGCCGTTCACGCGCCCCGAGGTCCTTCTCGCCTGGATCAACGATTATCGGCTGAAACCGACGCCCGAGCGGCTGCCCGATGCCTTCAAGGCCATGCGCGAGCAGGGCTCCTTCAAGGAGATCGAGCAGGCCGGCATCTATGTCGGCTTCCTTGCCGGCGTCATCGGATCGAACCCCGACACGGCCGAAAAGCTCATTGCCGCGATGTTCCCCATGCCGCCGCCCGACCAGGTCGTGGTCGTGAAGGCCATCGCCTACTCGGGCCTCGCCGACTGGAAGGATCTGCTCGGCAAATTCGTCGAGCGCATGCCGGCGCGCAAGGTCATCATCGAGCGCTACCTCTACGGCAAGCTGCCGGTGCTGCGCGACCTGCCGCTCGACAGCCCGATCGCCGTCGACGCCAACTGGGGCTACTACTTCGCCACCGGCTCGTCGGAGCCCATCCAGCGGCTCGTGCGCACCCTTGCCTGGTCGCGCAACAAGAACGACGTCGAGAAGCTGACCATCGGCTCGATGGTGAAGTGGACGCTGGCGCAGAACGCCTCCAAGGATCACGACCTCCTGACCTACCTCAAGACATCGCTGCCGCATCAGCCGGAGGCGGTCGAGAAGCCGCTCGCCGAGGTCATCGAGGGTGCGGAGACATTCGAGCTGGCGCAGATCCGCAAGGATGCCCTCACCTCCATCGAGGAGCTGAAGACGAAGGGTCCAGAAGCCGCCCGCAACTTCTCCTGGTGGGGCCAGGCGGGGCAGACCGTTTTCGCGCTCGGTTGCGTCGCTGCCGGTGTCATGGGGCAGGTCTATATGGGCGTCCCGTGCGTGGTCGGCGGCGCGCTGTCGAACGTCGCGCTCAAGTATCTGACCCCCGCCGAGTAGCCGCCCGCGCGTGACGGATGCGTCGCATCGCCGGCGCGGCTGTCATCAACGTGTCACGGAATCCACTGAAAACCCTGCACAAACGGCCGTTGTGCAAGGTTGCCAATGAACGAGATCGCCTGGGGTTGCCTGCTCTTTGTGGGCCTCGCGACGCTGCTGCACGTCTTGAGCGCCGTGCTGGCGGTCTATCGCTGCCGCCGCGCGATGCCCGATCCCGCGATCGCCAATGCGCCCGCGTCGACCTTGCCCGCCGTCAGCCTCCTGCGGCCCGTGCGCGGCGTCGATCCCTACGACGAGCTGACGCTGCGCTCCGGCTTCCAGCTCGCCTACGGACAGTACGAGCTGATCCTGTGCTGCGAGGATGCCGACGATCCGGTCATCCCGGTCATCCGCCGCCTGATGTCTGAGCATGCGCACGTCGACGCAAAGCTGCTCGTGGGGCGCGACAATCTCAGCTCCAACCCGAAGCTGAACAATCTCGTCAAGGGCTGGCGCGAGGCGCGGCACGCCTGGGTTGTCATGGCCGACAGCAACGTGCTGATGCCCGCCGATTACCTGCAGCGTCTGTTGTCCGGCTGGCGCGCCGATACGGGCCTGCTGTGCGCGCCGCCCATCGGCTGCATGCCGTCGGGGTTCTGGGCCGAGGTCGAGTGCGCGTTCCTCAACACCTATCAGGCGCGCTGGCAATATGCGGCCGATACCGTCGGTCTCGGGTTCGCACAGGGCAAGACGATGCTGTGGCGCCGCGCCGATCTGGAGCGGGCCGGCGGCATTCGCGCGCTGGGTGCCGAGATCGCCGAGGACGCGGCGGCGACCAAGGTCGTGCGCGGGGCGGGCAAGCGCGTGCGCCTCGTCGACGGAGCGTTCGGTCAGCCGCTGGGCGAGCGCGGCGTGCGGCAGGTGTGGGCGCGTCAGGTGCGCTGGGCCAAGCTGAGGCGCGCGACGTTCCCGCTGTTCTTCCTGCCGGAGCTGCTTTCGGGCGGCGCTGCGCCTTTGATCGCTGCCGTTTACGCAGCCTCGGCTCTGGATGTGCCGGCTCTCGGCGCTGCGGCGTTGCTCGCCGGCATCTGGTATGGCGTCGAGGCCTTGGTGGCGCGCGCGGCGGGCTGGCACTGCAGTCTGCTGTCACCGCTGGCCTGGCTGACGCGCGACGCCATGCTGCCGCTGCTGTGGGTCCAGGCGTGGCTCGGCAACTCGTTCTCCTGGCGCGGCAACGATATGCACCTCGCCGACGCCGTTGCGAGCAACTGATACTGCGGAACCGAACTGTCCCCGTCGGCGGCGCCGCCTCTTCCCGGCACGCCAATGACGTGACCGGGAAGAGGCGGTCCCCGTCTAGCCTGCGCTCGCTCCCCCGGAGCCGCTCGCCGCACGCGAGCACAGCTCCCTTGCTTTTGCGAGCGCGGCATCCTTGCTCGTGAACTCGCCGACACTCGAGCCGCCCGGCGCGTGCGCCTTGAGGTAGCTGTCGAGCAGCGACTTCTCGAAACCTTCCAGAACGGTCAACACCGTGTAGCGTGTCTTGGCGCCATCGGCGGTGCGCACCAGCAGCACCTTCTTGCCGCCGTAGCTGGCGCTGGAGATGGAGCAGGTGTCGGATGACGGCGCCTTTTGCGGCGCCGTGGCCGCGGTGGGTCGCGCCGCACCGAGCGCCGCCGCAGATGCAAACGCCAGCCGGCTGCCTTGCGCCGTTGCCGAAGGCGCGGGCGCGTCGGACGCGTGCAAAGCTTCGTTGACTGGCGCTACGGCCGCCGCTGCGTCGACAGCAGCGACAGAGCTCGGGGGCGTCGGCTCCGAGCCGGTCTGGAGTATCTGCTCGGCGACGACCGGCCCGGCGTCGGCGACCTCGATCGGCTTGCGCGTGGGCAGAGGCGCGGCTTGCGCCCGCCGCGGCGCTTCCTGCCGCTGCTGCGGTTTCGGAGCCGGCATCGATCCGGCATCGGTGGCCGACCAGACGGTGCGCACAGGCGGCTCCGCCGGCGCTTGCGGCTTGTCGACGGGGAGCGGCCCGCCGAGGTTGGCGGCGCGCGCCATCTCCTGCTTGGCGTCTCGCTTGATGGCCGCTCGCTTCACCGGCTTGGGTGGCGCCGGCGCCTCGGCTTCCTCGACGGCGTCCCCCGGCTTGCAGAACATCTGCCGATAGCTGCTCGCCACCCACTCGATGGACGTGCCGTAGTGCCGGTCGGCGGCCCAGCGGCGCGCCAGATCGGAGAACGTGACCGCGCCCTTCTTGCCGGCCGACGCTTCTATGATGTCGTCCTGCTTCAGGCGCGTGCGGGCGCCGACGGGGTTGTCGATCCGCTCGCCGGAATAGACGACGAGGTGCTGGATCTGCGCCAGCACGCCGGTCGATACGTCGGGATAGCTGTCGCCGGGGACGCCGCCGCCGGTGGTGCCGAGGCCGGCGAAGTTGTTCTGCTTGGGGTCGACGTCGCCCCAGCCGCCGTTGCCGCGCCGGTAGGTCAGGAAGTTCGTCTCTAGCGTCATCTGAAAGAAGGCGTAGTCCCACCGGACGTGCCAAGTCTCGCCGTGCTTCCTGTAGTAGGCGGCGATGTCGGCGAAGCGCCGATCGAGGGAGCCGTTGCGCGAGCGCAGGAATGCCATGAGCCGCTTCGGCGTCACGCAGCGCGGCACGACGTTGCCGGCATCCGTGCGGATCTTGGGCGGGGCCGCCATGACGCTTCCCGCGGTGCCGAGCAGCGCCAGCGCCACGACCGCCGGTCGCAACAGCTTGCACCAGGACACAGCTCGCCCGTTCGCCGTCAATGGGGTCACCTTGGCGTTCTCAATTCTCTATGCGTGACGGCTGCTGGGGGCGCGTCGGATCGCGTTTCGTTTCGCCTGCGCGGGCTCGGTGCCCGGTGGTGCTCAGCCCTCCGGGCAGAGCTCGAATGCCTTCGTCAGCGCTTTCGTCTGCGTCGGGAAAGACGCCAACTTCTCGCCGCCCTTGGCGTAGGCGGCGATATAGGCATCGACCTCGCGCTTCTCGTTGGCGTCGGTGACGTCGAGCACCGTGTAGTTGGTCTGCCCGTCGCCGCTGGCCTTGATGATGACGGCGCGCTGGCCGCCGTAGCTCGCCGTCCACACCTTGCACTTGCCTTTGGCGGTGACTTTGAGCTGCGTCGCGGCGCTGCCGATCGAGGCCGTCTGCACGAGCGCGCCCTTGTCATTCGACGGCGCGACGGCGCCGGTGCCGGAACCGGCCTTGTCGCCGGGCGAGGACGTGTCGCCGGGAGAAGAAGCCGCCGCCGTCTTCGTATCCTGCTTCGTATCGGACTTCGCCGCTGCCTTGGTCTTCTTCGCGTCGGCACGGCTGTCGGCGGAGGCCTTGGCCGTGGCGCCCGGAGCGGGGCCGCCCTTGTCGCCGTTGAGCAGCGTCACCGGCGGAGCGTCCTCGCTCGCGGCGGAATCGGGAGGGCCAGCAGACTTGTTGGCCGAGGCTGAGACGCTCGCCAGCATGCCAGCCCCAAGCGTGTTGAGCGGCGCGCCCTGCTTGCGCTCCTCCTCGATATTGCGCTTGGCGATCTCGGCACCGGATGCCTTGGCCGAGACGGCCGGCTGCTCGTTGCCGCCCGCCGTCGCGGCGGCATCGGCCACGGTCACGTTCGGCGTGTCCTGACGGGCTTCCTGCGTCGCATTCGGGTCGGCGCCGTTGCAATAGCTGCTATAGAAGCCATCGGAGATGGTCGCTACGTCGCGCACGTAGTTGCGCGAGGTCGGCGCCCACTGCCGGGCGACGAGCGTATATGTCATCGGGCCGTCGATGGACTTCTGCCAGTCGGTGAGAACGCCCCACTCCTGCACCTTGCGCGTGCGCTCGGCGACGGGGTCGTCGATATGCACGCCGGCATACATGAGCAGATGCTGCAGATGCGCTTTGACGCCCGTCGAGATGTCGGCGAAGCGCTCGCCGTGGGCGCCGCCGCCGGATGCGCCGAGGCCGGCGAAATTGTTCTGATCGGCGCGCACGTCGCCGCTATAGCGCAGCGCTCCGGTTTCCAGGATCATCTGGAAGAAGGCGATGTCCCAGCGGATGCCGAGCGCTTCGCCGTGCTGCTTGTAGAGCGCGGCAAGATCGCCGTAGCGCGCGTTGAGGCGCGGATTGCGGTCCTTCAGGTAAGCGGTGAGCCGGTCGGGCGTTGCGCACGCGGGCACCCGGTTGCTGGCTGAAAGCTTGACCTCTGGAAGATCGGCTGCGGAGACCGCCGTGGCGAATATGCCGAGGAAAGCGATGCTGAGCGAAATTCCAAAGTGGCTCTTCATAAGGACACCCGTCTTGACCCGGCGCTTCGATGCGATCGGCCGACAAAACCACCCGGCGTTCTTAAAGCCTTAACGTTAATGGGTGGTTTACGAATCATCGGCGTCCCCCGCCACTTCGAGCAAGCCGCAGCATTAGGGCGCGAGTTAGGGCGAGTGCGAGCGGAATTGTGGCGCGCGGGCTTCCCGGCGAAGCGGTAAACGCGGCGCCGCGAAATCCGCGGGTCCAGCCGTCAGGCGAGATGCTGGCCGCCATCGAGCGCGATCATCTGCCCGGTCATCGACGGGGTGTCGAGGATGAACCGCACGGCGGTGGCGATCTCCGGCAGCGACGGTCCCCGCTGCAGCGGTGTCGTCAGCGTCTCGGCGGTGAAATCGGCCGCCGACTGGTGGATGCTCTGCAGCACCGGACCGGGCCCTATCGCGTTGACGCGCACGCGCGGCGCCATCGCCTGGGCGAGCGTCTGCGTCGCCGTCCAGAGTCCGGCTTTCGAGATCGTGTAGGAGAAGAAATCCGGCGTCGGGCGCCAGACGCGCTGGTCGATGATGTTGATGACGTTGCCTTCGACCCCTTGCGGCAGCGCGGCGTAGAGCGCCTGGGCGAGGAAGACCGGCGCCTTCAGATTGATGTCGAGGTGGGTGTCCCAGCCGGCGGTCGTCACCGAGCCGATCGTGTCGAGGGAGAACTCCGACGCGTTGTTGACGAGACACGTCGGCGTGCCCAGGACCTCGCTGCAGCGGGGAATGAGCGACTGCACGGCGCCGATGTCGGCGAGGTTACCTTCGATGGCCACCGCTTCGCCGCCGGTCCGCGCGATTTCGGCAGCAAGCGCCTCTGCATCCGCGCGCGAGCGGCGGTAGTGGATGGCAACCCGCCAGCCGTGCGCGGCGAGGTCGAGCGCGATCGCGCGCCCGATACGGCGCGCAGCTCCGGTGATGAGGGCGGTCTGAGGCGGTGTGTGAGACATCGACGGAGGATGGCAGCTCTGAGCGGTATCTGTCAGCCGCCGAGGATAGCGCGCTGATCGACGCGGCGGTCCGGCAAGATCAGCCCCACCGTGCCGGCTGCACTTCTTTTATGCACTCTGGACGTTTGGTGGGACAGGTCGCCACACAGTGTTGCCCTGCCACCAAGCGCCTTTTGGCCAATAAATAGTCAAAAAACACCGTTCGTTGCTTTCCAGATACATGGTTGCAGGCGAGGCGTTGGATAAGTCCGATTCGTCTTGTGGCAAGCGCCGTTTACGCTTTTTCTACACTCCAGAAGCGTTCGAGAGTGCCGTTCAGACGGTCGAGACGAGTTCGGCGCTTTGAGTGGTTAGTAGTGTACGGGGGTAAGTTCCATCATGGCCGAGTCTCGTAGTGTAGTTAAGTTGTGTGGCGTAGCAGGGTTTGCGTTCCTGGCGCTCACCGGCGCCGCCCTCGCCGACGGGTACGAGGGCAGCATCAAGGATGCTCCCGCCGCCAAGCCCGAGCGCGAGTTCACCTATTCCTTCTCGCTGACGGGAACCTCGGACTACGTCTTCCGCGGCATCTCGCAGACGGACAACGATCCGACCATCCAGGGCTCCGTGGGCATTGGGTACGGCATCTTCTATGCCGGCGCCTGGGGCTCGGGGCTTGATTTCTCCGGTGCTAGCACCGGCGACGATGCGGACCTCGAGATCGACTACTACGCCGGCATCAAGCCGACCTGGGACAAGTTCGCCTTCGATTTCGGCGTCATCTACTACGATTATCCGGGCTACAGCGAGCCAAAGAACGAGGCCCTCGAGCTGAAGGCTGGTGTCAGCACCACCTTCGACAAGCTGAGCCTCGGCGCGACCTACTACTACTCGCCCGATTACAACGACAAAGAGTACGGCGTCATCGAGCTGACGGCGGGCTACGAGCTGCCGAGCTTCCATTCGATCACGCCCAGCATCACCGTCCTCTACGGCAACCAGCATGAGTTCGACGGCGCGTCCTTCGACTACTCGTACTGGAACGCCGGCCTCGTTCTGGCGGTCGACAAGCTGACCTTCGACCTGCGGTACTGGGACACCGACCTCAGCTCGAGCGAGTGCGGCGGCGGCGTTCCCTCCAACCTGTGCGACTCGCGCTTCGTGTTTTCCGCGACAGTCGCGCTGCCCTGATCGGTTCGCCACGCACCATCGAACCCTGCGAAACGGGGCCGAGCGATCGGCCCCGTTTTTTGTCATTTGCACAATAAATAGCCAGCTACGTGCCTGAATTCTAACGGGAAGTTGCAGCGCTGCCACGCGTTCTGGGGAGATCGCGGGGATAAGAGCATTATATCTTGTGAACACCCGTGAATCCGGGCGTTTCTTTCTCCACGCCGTGGATTCCCGTAACGCGCACCGCGGATGCGATATTTGGCGGTTGGGCGCGTTCTTGCCCTCGAAGCAAGAGGGAATTGGCTTCTCATGACGAACACTAGAAAGCTTACTGCCCTGTGCGGGGCGGTAGGGCTCGCGCTCATCGCAATCTCGGGTACCGCCGCCGCCGACGGATACGAGGTAGCGGCGCCGGCAGCGCCCGCCGACGAAGGCCGCAAATTCACCTACTCGTTCAACCTGGGCGTCACCTCCGACTACGTCTTCCGCGGTATCTCCCAGAGCGACAACGATCCCACGATGCAGGGCGGCGTGGACGTCGGCTACGGCATCTTCTACGCCGGCTGGTGGGCCTCCGGCGTCGACTTCGGAGGCAACGAGGCCACGAACGACGCCCGGGTCGAGATGGACTGGTACGCCGGCATCAAGCCGACGTGGCGCGAGGCCACCTTCGATTTCGGCGTCATCTACTACACCTATCCGGGCGAAGGCTGGATCTTCCCGGTCGTCGACGGCCCGCAGCTCAACTACGTGGAACTCAAGGCCGGCGTGAGCGGCGAGCTGTTCAAGAACATGGCCACCGGCTTCAACATCTACTGGTCGCCCGACTCGTTCGGCGAGACCGGCAGCGTGTGGACCTTCGAAGGCAACGCCGGCTACACCTTCAACCAGATCGGTCCCTTCACGCCGACCGTCAGCGGCGTGCTCGGCTACGTGACCGGCGGCGACGAGTATTCCGCGGCCAATGGCTTCAACCACTACTGGTATTGGAACGCCGGCCTCGCGCTGGCGGTCGACAAGCTGACGTTCGACTTCCGCTACTGGGGCACCGACGCGTCCAATACGACGTCCGACGCCCTCACTTGCATCAACGACTACTGCGACGGCCGCTTCGTCTTCTCGGCCAAGGTCGCGCTCCCGTAAACGCGTCTCTCAGCTTCGCTGCGGAAGGGCCGGGCCATGCGCTCGGCCCTTTTCGCTTGCTCCGGCGGCGGGCAAAATTAACACGTTATTCAGAAGTCGTTGCGGCCGCGCCACACAGGCACAGCAAGCGATTAGAGGCTTGAAAATCCGGCTTGTGCGTACGCGGCACATCAGGCCTTCTGAATCAAAGCTGCTCTGCGGCTACGGTGATGGCGCGTCTATGCCAGAGGGGATGGACACATGACCGTTTTTCGCAAGCTATTTGCCATTGGCGGCATTCTCGGCATGGCCCTGGCGATTTCGACCAGCGCGCAGGCCGACGGCTACGAGGTCGCCGCACCGGCGGCCCCCGTCGATGAAGGCCGCAAATTCACCTACTCCTTCAACATCGGCGCGACCTCGGACTACGTCTTCCGCGGCGTGTCGCAGACATCCAACGATCCGGCCCTGCAGGGCGGCGCCGACATTGCCTGGGGCATCGTCTACGCCGGTGTCTGGGCATCGCGCGTCGACTTCGACGACGCCCCGCCGGCCAACGCCGAGGTCGACTGGTACGGCGGCATCAGGCCGACGTGGAAGTCTCCCTTCGGCGACATGAACCTCGATTTCGGCGTCATCTACTACTCGTATCCGGGCGCCAATCCCGACGTCGTCCCGATGGGCAATCCGAACTACGTGGAGCTGAAGGCCGGCTATAGCTGGTCGGTGCTGCACCCGAGCCTCGTCACCGGCACGACGGTCTACTGGTCGCCCGACTACTTCGGCGAGACGGGCTCGGTCTGGACGATCGAGTCCGCGGCCGCCTGGACGCTTCCCAAGGTCAGCATCTTCACGCCGGTCTTGAACGGCCTCGTCGGCTGGCAGAAGGGCGACGCCAGCGACGGCTACTTCGTCAATCAGATCGGCACCGACGACGAATACTACTACTGGAACGCCGGCCTGCAGCTCGGCGTCGAGAACCTGACTTTCGATTTCCGCTACTGGGACACGAACATCAACCAGGACGCGGGCGGCGTTTGTGCAAGTCCGAGCCTCTGCGATTCACGCTTCGTGTTCTCGATCAAGGCCGTCGTTCCCTGAGCGCGCGGCAGTAACTCTCTCGACTAGCCTATCTCTCCAAGGCGGCGCCCGGTGCGCCGCCTTTTGCTTTTGTCGAGTGTCGCTCGACCGACACAGCCCTGTCATACGCCTCGGCTATCCGTACGCGTGCTTTTGCAAGCATTGGCCGCCGGCCGTTCCGTTGGCTGACCAGCGGTTGGCCCCGGCAGCCAAGACGCAGGGCGCGCCATAGGCCCTCAAGTGGCATGCCCGGCGAGGCCAGAGGCCAGCTTTGCGGCGTCCGCCGGAGTTACCCGCTGCCGGCGGTGGCGCAAGCTGGCCTCGTTCGCCTGGCTCCGCACCGTGTGTCGCTGTTTTCCCCAAGCGTGCTGTGCTGCCGTCTTGCCCGCCGCGGCTCGGGCGCACCATAAACGCCTGACGGGCAACAGCGCGGGCATGGCGTGATCGTCACCATCATCGGCATGATCGCATTGACCGTCGCGGGGGCGTTCTGGCTGGCCCGCGCCGGCGGCGAGCGGCGCGTGCATTTCGAGCAGGTGCCCGACGGCCCATGCGCCTTCGGCTGCAGCATGGCGTGGCTCGCGGTGCGCGCCGACGACCCGCAAGAGCTGATCGACGCTCTCGGCCTCGAGGCGGCGTCGCCCTGCAACTGGAACTCCGGCATCGGCGCCGTCTACGACGATTGGCTCGGCGCCTCGCGTGTGTTCGTCTCGCCGCCTGTCGATGGCTGGGTATTCGTCGTCGGGCTGGCACTGCCGCATCCGTCGGGGAGCGGCTTCATCGACAAGTGCACGCCGATGCTCGTCGATCTGGGCGCGCACTTCAGCGAGGCGCAGTATTTCTTCAGCTATCCGCCGATCGACTACTTCGCCTGGGCCAAGGTGAAGGATGGGCGCCTCGTGCGCGCCTTCGCCGTCAGCGACGAGGGCATCGTCTGGAACAAGGGGCGGCCGACGCGCGAGGAGCGCTCGCTGGGCCTGAAGCTGTTCGAGCTGCGCGGTGTACGCGGGCGCAAGGGCGACGCCGGAGGCGAGATCATCCTCTATCCGACCGAGGACCACCTGCTGCGGTTGGCGAGCGGCTGGAGCATCGACCCGACGACGCTCGATGCGATGCAGACGAATGCCGGACTGGGCTTCATTGCCGTCGCTCCGCACGGCTGGCGTGCCGAGCGCGTGCGGCGCGCCGCCTGATCGCCAAGGCGCCTCTCAACGGTCGTCGCCAACGGCGATGGCGAGATCCTCGCGTGCTTCCGCAGCGTCGAGACGCAGCGCCAAGCCATCGCTCGGACAGGCGTGGGTGCTGGTGCGGCTTCCGGCGCGGTCGAGCTCCAGGCTGGTGCAGAGCGATCGGTTGACCCGATGGATTGCCGGCAAGCTGCCCGTTTCGATGCCGGTAGCGCGCGCCGCGGGGTCTCCCGCATCGGCGATGGCATCGGCTCGACGGGCTGCGTCGGCCGCGGGCCTGCCGCAGCCGACGGCGTGGGCGAGGATGGCGCCGAGCGTCAATCCGATGGCGGTGCAGAGCGCCGCCCCGTGGCCGCGTCTTGCCGGCGCGGCAGCCCGGATGACGGTTGCGGTTTTCCATGTCGCGCCACTATCCGCCGCCGCTTCCGCCATCGCGCACCCCGCATCATCTTGGAATCACTTCCCAAGTCTGCGAGTTGACGGCTGGCCGGACAACCCGGGGCGGATGCAGCGGCGTGGCCCTTGCGCCCCTTTCCACAGACGCGGCCGCCGTCGGCTAGAAGCGCGCCGGAGATTCGATCACGCGCGGACGCGGCAGCCCCCGGTCACGCTCGGGCAGGATCGGGCTCGTCGTCTCGCGACGCGTCGAGCGCACGGGCGGGATATGGAGCTGATCGGCGCGGCACAGCTTGCCCTGCTCCTCGTTGTCGCCGCACGCGCGGCCGCGGCCATCGCGCGTCAGGCAGATGCGCACGTCGCGCAGCCGGTTGCCCGGCCCGCCGCAGGTGACGGCGATCATGTCCGGCCGCAGCCAGGGATTGGCGCGCATGAACTCGGCTTCGACTTCACGTGGCGACATGTACTGCACTTCGAACGGGTTCTTGAACCGATCGGGCACCCGCACGCCGGTAAACAGGCGACGCGCGACGGCATAGTACTGCTCCGGCTCGAGCCCCGAGCACGTCCCGTGCAACTTGAACTCGTGGATGACGAGCCCGCGCGAGGGCATGATGTCGAGCATGCGGTTGATCACCGGATTGGGCACGAACGGCCGGCGGCCGGTGGGACAGGCTTCGGGGTAGCCCTTCTCATACTGCGGCCACAACCCATGCAGAACGAAGCCGTAGCGCAGCCCGTCGGTGCGATCGCACTGCGCGCCGTCGCGGTCGGCTTCGGTGATGCAGTGCGTCGGGCTCCACGACATCACCATCGTGTAGTAGTCGAACTGCCCGGCGACGTTGGGCCGCTGCTTGGTGCTGAAGTAGTCGCTCGGCCAGGGCGCATCGCGCAGCGACTGCTGGGCCAATACGACACCTGCGAGCGCGAACGCCGCCAGCCAAAGCGCCGAAATCCGTCTACCCATCGGAACTCCTCGTTGCGCTCTGCTAGGCCGGGTTTTCGGCGCCGGCAAGGCGCTCGAGGATGCGGGCCCAGCTTCGCGCGCCCTTCCTGAAGCTCGTCAGATTGTACTTTTCGTTCGGGCTGTGGATCCGGTCGTCGTCGAGGCCGAAGCCGACCATGAGGCTCTCGCAGCCCAGCACCTCCTTGAACGAGGTGACGATGGGGATCGAGGCCCCCGAGCCCATCAGCACCGTGGGGCGTCCCCATTCGTCGGCGAGAGCGGCGGCGCAGGCGCGCATGGCGGCGGTGTCGGTCGAGAAGGCGATCGCCGTGCCCGTCTGCTTGCTCGAGAACTCGGCGCTGCAATCGGCGGGCAGGCGGGCGCGAACGAACGCCTCGATCGCGGCCAGCAGCTTGGCCGGCTCCTGGCCGGCGACCAAACGGCAGGTAATCTTCACCGAGGCTTTCGACGGGATCACGGTCTTGGTGCCGACGCCCTGGTAGCCGCCGGTGATGCCGTTGAACTCCAGCGTCGGCCGCGACCATAGCTGCTCGAGCACGGACCGGTCGCTCTCGCCCGCGGGCTGCTTCAGCCCCACGGCGGCGAGGAATTCCTCGGCGCGAAAGCCGAGCTCCGACCACTGCTCCTTTTGCGCCGGAGCCGGCTCCGAGACGCCATCGTAGAAACCGGGAATGGTCACGCGGCCGTTGTCGTCGTGCATGGCGGCGACGATGCGCGCCAGCGTGCGGATCGGATTGAGCGCCGGGCCGCCATAGATGCCCGAGTGCAGGTCGCGCGCCGGGCCGGTCAACGTCACCTCGATCGACGCCAGCCCGCGCAGCATGGTCGTGATCGCCGGCGTGTCCTTATCCCACTGGCCCGTGTCGCACACGAGCACGTAGTCCGCCTTGAGCTCCTTGCCGTGCTCGGCGAGGAAGGCCGGCAGCGAGGGCGAGCCGCACTCCTCCTCTCCCTCGAGCAGCACCGACACCGAGATCGGCAAGCGCCCGGCGACGGCCTTCCACGCGCGGACCGCCTCGAGGAAGGTCATGAGCTGACCTTTGTTGTCCTCGGCGCCGCGCGCGACGATCACCTGCCCATTGGCCGCATCGGTAACGATCACCGGCTCGAACGGCGGCGAGTTCCATAAATTGACCGGGTCGGCGGGCTGCACGTCGTAATGGCCGTAGAACAGCACGTGCGGCACGCCCCCGGGCTTGTCGCCCCTGTCGTGGGCTACGACCATCGGATGGCCCGTGGTCGGCACGACGCGCGCGTCGAAGTCGAGATCGCCGAGCTCGCTGGCGCACCAGTCGGCCGCCTGCCGGCAGCTCGCCTTGTACGCCGGATCGGTCGAGATGCTTTCTATGCGCAACAACTGGAACAGCCGCGCGAGAGCGGCATCGCTGCCATCGTCAAGCGTCGTCAGGACTTGGTTCAGCTGCTCGCTCATAAGCTACTCCTCTCGGCGCGCCGCCACAGTGAAGCAGCGACGCCGCCGCGTCAAAGGCATCGGAACGTCGGTCGCTGCCGGGTCGTTACAACCGATGGGGCGGTGCACTTTCAGGCGAGGCCGGAGGCTGGTATGCCAACAGAAGACAATACCGGGCTTGCCGCGGAGCGAGCGATTACGTCGCGGGGAGCGGAGACCATGGCCGACACGGGACCTGCGCACGGCGAGCCGAAGTGGGTCTATGCGTTTGCCGCGGGCTATGTCGATGGCCGCGCGACGATGACCGAGCTGCTCGGCGGCAAGGGCGCCAACCTCGCCGAGATGGCGAGCCTGGGTCTGCCCGTGCCGCCCGGCTTCACGATCACCACCGAGGTCTGCGACGCCTACAACGCCGCGGGACAAAAGCTGCCCGAAGGGCTGAAGCCGCAGGTCGAGAAAGCCATCAAGCTCGTCGGCGACGCGGTGGGAGGGACCTTCGGCGACGTCAACCGGCCACTGCTCGTCTCGGTGCGGTCGGGTGCGCGCGCTTCGATGCCGGGCATGATGGACACCATCCTCAATCTCGGCCTCAACGACGAGACAGTCGAGGCGCTTGCCACACGCTCCGGCGACCGGCGTTTCGCGTACGACAGCTATCGGCGCTTCATCCAGATGTATGCGGACGTCGTGCTCGGCGTCGATCACGGCGTCTTCGAGGACATCCTCGAGAGCTTCAAGAACCTCAACGCGCTCGGCTCCGACACGGAGCTCAGCGCCGACGACTGGGCGCAGATCATCGAGGAATACAAGGCCGCGGTGCAGGACAGCCTCGGCCAGCCGTTCCCGCAGGACACTGCAGAGCAGCTTTACGGCGCCATCGCCGCCGTGTTCGGCTCGTGGGAGAACGCGCGCGCCAAGACCTATCGCCGCTTGCACGACATTCCCGACAGTTGGGGCACGGCGGTCAATGTGCAGGCGATGGTGTTCGGCAATCTGGGCGAGAACAGCGCCACCGGCGTCGCCTTCACGCGCAACCCCTCCACCGGCACCAAGGAGATCTACGGCGAGTTCCTGCTCAATGCGCAGGGCGAGGATGTCGTCGCCGGCATTCGCACACCGCAGCCGTTGAGCGAGCGGGCGCGGCGCGAGGCGCGCGACGAGAACCTCTCGCTGCAGGAGCTGATGCCGGGCGTCTACGCCGATCTCGTCGCGGTCTTCGCGCGGCTGGAGAAGCACTACCGCGACATGCAGGACGTCGAGTTCACCATCGAGAACGGCAAGCTCTGGATACTGCAGACGCGCTCGGGGAAGCGCACGGCCGAGGCATCGCTGCGCATCGCCGTCGACCTCGCGCAGGAGGGCGTCATCTCCAAGCCGGAAGCGGTGATGCGCATCAACGCCGCCGCGCTCGACCAGCTTCTGCACCCGACACTCGATCCGGACGCGAAGCGCGACGTGCTCACCACCGGCCTTCCTGCCTCGCCGGGCGCCGCGTCGGGTGAGATCGTGTTCACCGCCGAGGATGCCGAGGCGGAGCGGGCGCACGGGCACGACGTCATCCTGGTACGCATGGAGACGAGCCCCGAGGACATCCACGGCATGCACGCCGCGGTCGGCATTCTCACGGCGCGAGGCGGCATGACCAGCCATGCCGCCGTCGTGGCGCGCGGCATGGGGCGGCCCTGCGTTTCGGGCGCCGGCGCGTTGCGGATAGACGCCAAGGCGGGGACGCTGCAGGTCGGCAGCCGCACGCTGCGCAAGGGCGACGTGGTCACCATCGACGGCGGCACGGGGCAGGTGCTTGCCGGGCGCGCAAAAATGCGCGAGCCGGAGCTTTCCGGCGCCTTCGCCACGCTGATGGAGTGGGCGGACGCTGAGCGGCGCCTGGGCGTGCGAGCCAACGCCGACACGCCGCGCGATGCGCGCCAGGCGCGCGAGTTCGGCGCCGAGGGCATAGGACTTTGCCGCACCGAGCACATGTTCTTCGACGCCGAGCGCATCCTCGCGGTGCGGCAGATGATCATCGCCGACGACGCTGCCGGAAGGCGCGCGGCCCTCGCCAAGCTGCTGCCGATGCAGCGGGGAGACTTCGAGCAGCTATTCGAGATCATGGCCGGGCTGCCGATCACCGTGCGGCTGCTCGACCCGCCGCTGCACGAGTTCCTGCCGGGAACGGCCGACGACATACCCGCCATCGCCGCCGAGCTCGGTGTCGCGCCGGCGCAGCTTCAGCAGCGCATCGCGCAGCTATCGGAGTTCAATCCGATGCTCGGCTTCCGCGGCTGCCGGCTAGGAATCTTGTATCCGGAGATCCCCGAGATGCAGGCGCGGGCGCTGTTCGAGGCGGCCGTCACCGTCGGGAAGCGCACCGGCACGCGGGTGCATCTCGAGGTCATGATCCCGCTCGTTGCCTACCGCAGCGAGTTCACCATCTTGCGCGAGGTCATCGTGCGCGTGGCCGACGCGGTGGAAAAGGAAACGGGTGCGAAGCTCGACTATCATGTCGGCACGATGATCGAGCTGCCGCGATCGGCGCTGCGCGCGGCGGAGCTGGCCGAAGGCGAGACCGGCGCGGCATTCTTCTCGTTCGGAACCAACGATCTCACGCAGACGACCTTGGGCCTCAGCCGCGACGATGCCGGCCCTATCCTCGAAGCCTACACGGCACAGCGCATCTTTGCCGTCGATCCATTCGTGTCGATCGATGTGGAGGGCGTCGGAGAGCTGGTGCGCTACGGCGTGGAACGTGGCCGCGCGGCAAAGCCGGGATTGAAAATCGGTATTTGCGGCGAGCACGGCGGCGATCCGAAGTCGATCGATTTCTTCCAGGCCGTCGGCCTCGACTATGTGTCGTGCTCGCCCTACCGCGTGCCGATTGCACGGCTGGCGGCCGCCCAGGCGGCCATCAGTGCCGGCTCGGGTCGCAGGACCAGCCTCGACTGACACGATATTTGGCTGACGGAGGCTGAGCTAATGCGCGAAGTCGTCCGCGTCGAGCCGCGGCTGGCGCGGACGCGGGCCCTGCCGCTTCGGCAGCAGGAGCAGCACGAAGACGAGCGGCGGCAGCACGAAGCACCAGGCGATCCATGCCGACAGGTCGCGGTTCTTGACGCCCGCAAGCGCGCCGCCGGCGACGCCCGAAGCCACTGCCACGCCGCCCCAGATCACGATGCCGCGTAAGAAATCCATGCGGTCCTCCCCTCGAGGACGAAGCCAAGCCAACCGCTGATGTGCGCAGCAACTGTGGCGAAATCAAGCGGTAGCAGCAGTGTTACGCGCCGGTGGCGTCGAAATCGAGCCCGATGTCGAGCACGGGCGCCGAATGTGTCAGCGCGCCGACCGATATCAGATCGACGCCGGTCTCGGCGATGGCACGTACGCTTTCCAACGATACCCCGCCCGATGCCTCCGTCACGACGCGCCCGGCGACTTCCGCCACGGCGGCCTTCAACGTCGGCAGGCTCATATTGTCGAGCAGCAGGGCATCGGGGCTGAGCTGCAGCGCTTCGTCGATCTCGTCGAGCGTTGTCACCTCAATCTCGACCTTCACCATGTGTCCGGCGTGGGCGCGCGCGCGCTCGAGGGCGCGGCTGATGCCTCCCGCGGCGACGATGTGGTTATCCTTGATGAGGACCGCGTCGAACAAGCCGAAGCGGTGGTTAACGCCGCCGCCGCAGCGCACGGCGAATTTCTCCAGCGCGCGCAGGCCCGGTGTGGTCTTGCGGGTATCGATGATGCGGGCCTTCGTTCCGGCGACGGCATCGACATAGCGCGCGGTGAGGGTGGCGATGCCGCTGAGGCGGCCGAGGAAATTGAGCGCCGTGCGCTCGGCGGTGAGGAGCGCGCGCGCATCGCCCTTGATCCGCGCGATGACGCCGCCGGCTTCGACCTTGTCGCCGTCGGCGACCACGGTCTCGAATATCGCAAAGGGATCGAGGGTCTTGAATGCCGCGTGGGCGAGCTGGATCCCGGAAACCGTGCCTTCCTTGCGCGCGGCGATGGCGCCGGAGGCGCGCGTGCCTTCGGGCACGGTGGCGAGCGTCGTGATGTCGCCGCCCAGCCCGAGGTCCTCAGCCAGCGCTTCGGCGACCGCCCTGTCGACCACCGACGCCGGCAGATGCAGTCCGTTGGCGGCGCCGCTCACCGTGCCGCTCCGGCCTGCCACTGCCAGGCGCTCGGCGTTGCGGCTTGCGCCGGCGCGTTGAGCGCGTCGACGTCGTCGAGCGTGAGGAATGAGCGCGTCGCGAGCGCCGGTGCGGTCGCAGGGAAATCACTGCGCGCGTGGGCGCCGCGGGTCTCCTCGCGCAGCAATGCGCCGGCCGCGACGAAGCGTGCCGCGAGCGCCATGTTGGCCAGCACGCGGTCCGCGCCCGCTTGCCGCTCGATGTCGAGCAGCACGCGCATCGCCTTTTTCAATCCGGCAGCGGTGCGCACGACGCCGACGTTCTCGCTCATCGTGCGGCGCAGGAGGGGCACGAGGTGCGCGCGCCGGCGCGTCTGGTCGGCATCGATCTCGCCGACGCGCTGCGGCTCGGTATGCGTCGCCGTGCGCACCCCGCGGCCGAGGCGGCGGATGTCACTGGCGGCGCGGGCGCCGAACACCACCGCCTCCAGCAGCGAGTTGGATGCCAGCCGGTTGGCGCCGTGGAGGCCGGTCGATGCAACCTCGCCCACGGCCCATAGGCCGGGCACGCTAGTTCGCCCGCGCGTGTCGGTAGCGACGCCGCCCATGTGATAGTGCGCGGCCGGCGCGACGGGGATGAGCTCGCGCACGGGATCGATGCCGGCGCGGCGGCAAAGGGCGTAGACGTTGGGGAATGCGGCGGGGAAGCGCTCGCCGATGCTCGTGCGGCAATCGAGGAACGCACCCCGGCCGGCGGCGATCTCGCTGAACACGGCGCGCGCGACGACATCGCGCGGGGCGAGCTCGGCACGCGGATCGAGCTTTGCCATGAAGCGCTCGCCATCAGCGTTGACGAGCGTCGCGCCGTCGCCGCGCAATGCCTCGGTGGCGAGCGGCGCCGGATCGAGCCCGGCATCGATGGCCGTCGGGTGAAACTGGACGAACTCTGCATCGGCGATCACGGCGCCGACCCGCGCCGCCATGGCGATGGCCTCGCCGCGGGCGTATTGCGGGTTGGTCGTGACCTGGTAGAGGGCGCCGATGCCGCCCGTCGCCAGCACCACGGCCGAGGCGGGGAAGTACTCGTACACCTCCTTGCCGCCATTGCCGGTGCGCACCAGCCGCACGCCCTCGACACGTCCTTCGGCGACGATCAGCTCGTCCGCCTCGTAGCCTTCGAGAACGCGGATCGACGGTGTCGCGCGCACCCGGGCGACGAGCGCGTCGAGGATGGCGCCGCCCGAGCGGTCGCCGGAAACGTGCACGACCCGGCGCCGCGAGTGCGCCGCTTCCTGGCTCAGCGCGAAGGCACCGTCCGCGTCGCGGTCGAAGGCGACGCCGTAGGCGAGGAGATCGTCGATGCGCGCCGGCCCTTCCTCGGCGACGAAGCGCGCGACATCGGGATCGACGGTGCCGGCGCCGGCGGCGATGGTGTCGGTGGCGTGGAGCTGCGGCGCGTCGTTGCTGCCGACGGCGGCGGCGACGCCGCCCTGTGCCCAGCCGGTCGCCGCGCCTTCACCGAGCGGCGCCGCGGCGACGACGGTCACCGGCATGGGGGAGAGCTGCAGCGCCGTGAAGAGGCCGGCAAGCCCAGCACCCACGATCACGACATCGCCGGCAATACCCAGCGTATCGTCGCTGGCGGGGCGGAAGTGGCGGCTGCGGGCCGATGATTTCGCGTGAAGGGGCATCTCGATGGACATCCCAGTCGAAGGGATAGCCGGCGCGCAACGCGCCGGCGCATCCTCAGTTGGTGAGATTGATCATCCGCTCCACGGCACGGCGCGCACGCGCCGCGATGAACGGATCGACGGTGACCTCGTACTTCATGTCGCGCAGCGCCTCGTAGATATTGCGCAGGCTGATGCGCTTCATGTGCGGGCAGAGGTTGCACGGACGAATGAACTCGACGTCCGGCGCCTCGACCGCGACGTTGGAGGCCATCGAGCATTCGGTGATCAGCGCCACTTTGCGCGGCCGGTTGCTCGTCACGTAGTTGATCATCGCCGCGGTCGACCCCGTGAAGTCGGCGGCGGCGATGACATCGGGCGGACATTCGGGGTGCGCGATGACCTTCATGCCCGGATCGGCGGCGCGCATCGCCTCGATGTCCTCGACGGTGAAGCGCTCGTGCACCTCGCAATGGCCCTTCCAGGCGATGATCTCGACGCTGGTCTTCGTCTGCACGTAGCGTGCGAGGTATTCGTCGGGAATGAGCAGGACGCGCGGCGCGCCGAGGCTCTCCACGATCTTCACGGCGTTCGACGACGTGCAGGTGATGTCGCACTCGGCCTTCACCGCGGCCGAGGTGTTGACATAGGTGACGATCGGCACCCCCGGATAGGCCTCGCGCAGCATGCGCACGTCGGCGGCCGTGATCGAAGCCGCGAGCGAGCAGCCGGCCAGCGGGTCGGGAATGAGCACCGTCTTGTCGGGGCTGAGAAGCTTCGACGTCTCGGCCATGAAGTGCACGCCGGCCTGGACGATGACGTCGGCCTTGGTGCGCGCGGCCTCGCGGGCGAGCTGCAGGCTGTCGCCGCGAAAATCGCCGACGCAGTTGAATATCTCCGGCGTCATGTAGTTGTGCGCCAGGATGACCGCGTTGCGCTCCTGCTTCAGCTCGTTGATGGCCTTGATGAGGGGCGCATAGGCGGGCCACTCCATCGGCGTGACGACGTGCTGCACGCGGGCGTACAGGGGCGCCATCTCAGCGGCGAGCTCGGGGGTAAACTCCGGAAGCGGCCGGGCCTCGTGGGCCGGGCGTGAGCGGCGGCCAACAACGGGGCGGACGTCGAGAGTGTCCATCGCATCTCCTCAAGGACCTCTATGCTCAAACTGAGCATAAATAGGTCATCAATCGAGCCGGCACGTGGCCGGTGCATGGGATATATAATGCTCTTCTTGAGCACTCCAAGGGAGGGGCAACTTTACTTCATCCCGCCGCCCCTCGCCACATAAGAGTAGGTTGCCACACGCGATTTAGTTCCCCGCCGCGTGCAGCTTACCCATGCACTCATCTCCTAGACGGTGGCCTACACTTTGCCAGGCTTGACGCGAACGCCGGGTGCCGGTCGCTCGAGCAACACCTCGCGGCGGAAGCGGTAGAGTTTCGCCGGACGCCCGCCGGTACGCATTTTGACGTCGCCCGTCGGCTCGACCAGTCCCGCCCCTTCGACGAGACGGCGGAAGTTCTGCTTGTGCAGGTGCGGGCCGAGAATGGCTTCGACCGTGCGCTGCAGCTCGAACAGCGTGAAGTCGTCCGGCATCAGCTCGAAAACGACCGGGCGGTATTTGATCTTGGCACGCACGCGGCCGATGGCCGTGGCGAGGATGCGCCGGTGATCGAAGCGCATCGGCACACCGAGGCGCGGACGATCCGGCCACTGGCGCACCGCCTCGCGGTCGTCGCGCGCGGCCTCGTCCACGAGGCCCGCCTCGTAAAGCAGCTCGTAGCGCTCGAGCACCTTTTCCTCGTCCCACGTCGCGCCGTCGAGGGCAAAGCACATGCGCACGCGCTCCTGCCGGCTGACGGGCTGCGGCTGTCCTCCGCGCTGGGCAGCCACCCACTGGCGCAGGTGCGGCTCGATGACGGTCTCCAGAATTTCAGGCCGTCCGCGGCGCCAATCCTCCCACGGGAAATAGTGGTACCAGCTTCGCCATGCACCATTCTGCATTTCGAGCGAAGGCTGCGCTTGCGTGAGCGCGAGATAGCCGATCGACACGACGTGCGGTCCGACGTCGCCCTGCTGCGCATTGCGGCCGCGGTCGCCGAACGTATAGAGCTGCTCGGCGTACCCGAGCTCGAGCCCGGTCTGGCGGTGCACCCAAGCGCGCAAGCCGCCTTCGAGCGTGCGGTGCTGAAGCGGCGTGAACGGGCCGAACGGCAAACCATCGGTGGCGCCCGCCGAATCCGCGTCATTGCGAATGACGAGCACCACCGGTTCGTTGTCGGTCACGGCGATGATCGCCGCATTGAGTCCGATTTCCACGTGCGCGGCGCCTGCCTCGCTGTTGGGGTGGGCGTCCTCCTTTTCCCGCGGTGGAGACTCCTTGAGCTGGCCGTACGACATGACATTCCCTCCACTGAGGCTGGAGTTCCCGGCGCGAACGTTGAGTTCGTGAACGTGGCGCTTTTCGGATGCGCCCGTGCTAACCGGGTCTTCGCCCGGCACAACGCGCAATACTCAAGAACGTTCAATCAAATCGTAGAAGCGTGCCAGGAAAGCCTGCTGTGCTTCATTGGCAGGCACCGGGGCGAGCGCGTCGAGCGCCGACGAAAGCTGCTCGGGAAGAGCATTTGGCCGGCCGAAAAATATCGTGGCTTCGGCCTCGCCGAACCCGGCTAGCCGCGTCGCCTCGAAGTAGGCGGCTATGCGGTCGGCTGCCTTGATCTCGCTCTGAATGGCCTCCGGCAATTGCTCGGGAACGCCGAAACGGGCGTGAATCGCGGCGAGGAGCCGCAACTCGAAAGCTTTGTAGTCGAGGCCGATCGCGGTTTTGAACGGACTGATGAGATCGCCCACCACGTACTCGGGCGCATCGTGCAGCAGCGCGGCGAGCAGCCAGCGTCTCTCCCACCCCGCATTGCGGCCGTGGGCGATGCTTTCGACAACCAGTGCGTGCTGAGCGACGGAGAATGCGTGCGCGCCGACGGTTTGCCCGTTCCAGCGGGCGACGCGCGCGAGGCCGTGGGCAATGTCCTCGATCTCGACATCGCGCGGCGATGGATTGAGCAGGTCGAGCCGCCGGCCGGAGAGCATGCGCTGCCAGGCGCGCTGCGGCGGTGTGTTGTCGTTCATTGCCGTCACTTCTCGCGGCCCGCTTGCTGAAGCTTTGCGCAGTCGGCGTAACGAAAGCAACCGACGAGGTGATCGTTGACCATGCCCGCCGACTGCATGAACGCATACACCGTGGTCGGGCCGACAAAGCGGAAGCCTTCTGCCTTCAAAGCCTTCGAGATGCGCTTGGAGATGTCGTTGTCCGCCGGAATATCCACCGCCGTGCGTGCATTGCGCTGTAGCGGGCCGTCGCTGCCGAGGTGCGACCAGAGCAGTTTGCGCAGCGTCGTCCGCTCGCGCAGCTTCAGGTATGCCTTGGCGTTGTCGATGGTGGCTTCGATCTTGGCGCGGTTGCGAACGATACCCTCGTCGGCCATCAGCCGCGCGATATCCTTGGCGCCGTAGCGTGCGATGCGCTCGGCGTCGAACCGGTCGAAGGCGCGGCGAAAGTTTTCCCGCTTGCGCAGGATGGTGATCCACGAGAGTCCGGCCTGGAAGCCTTCCAGCACCAGCTTCTCGAAAATGGCGCGGTCGCTCTTCAGCGGCACGCCCCATTCGGTGTCGTGGTAGCGCTGGTACTCGGCGTCGTTGCCAGCCCAGGGACAGCGGACGATCACGTCGCGGTTCGTTGTCGTCATGCGGGCGAGCCTGCAGCACTGTTCGCGAGCGAGAAGGTTGCCCACGCGGGGATGTCGATGCGTACCGGCACGCTGCCGGCGTGAAGCGTCTCGCCTTTGTCGATGAACTCCGCTGCGCGATCGATGCGCAGTTGCGCCAGGCCGCGCCGTTCCGCCGTTGAGCCGAGCGTGCCGATATCGACACCGGCCGCGGTGATGGCGGCGCCGGCATCCGGCAGCGCCGCATCGGCGGCAACGGGCACGATACGGCGCCGCGCCGTGCCGCGGTTCTGCATGCGCGAGACGACCTCCTGCCCGACGTAGCAGCCTTTGGTGAAGGAGACACCGTTGAGCTGATCGAACAGCGCCTCGTGCGGGAAAGCGTCGCCGAACGCGTAGTCCTTGCCGCCTTCCGGCACGCCGAGCTGGATGCGGTGGGCGTGATATTCGTCCTGCGTTGCGCTGGTGCAGTCCTCGCCGCCGAGGGCCCAGTCGGAGCGCAGCGTCGCCAGCTCGCGATATCCGAGCTGCGGCAGTCGGGGATCGGCAAACCAGACGGGCGGCTTGCCTTCGCCGCGCGGCGCGTACGGGCCGCCCCAAATGGCGGCGACGGTGTAGTCGGCCGAGCTATCGGCGATATCGACCTTGGAGCGCAGCTTATACATCTTGAGTCGTTCGGCGAGCTCGGATGTTTTGCTGCGGGCCGCTTCCAGGCAATAGCCATCAGCGGTCGGGACGACGAAAAAATCGAAGAGTATCTTGCCCTGCGGGCTGAGGAGGCCGGCGTGCACTGCCGACCCTGCTGCCGCCTGGTCGATATCGTTGGTTATCAGGCCCTGCAGGAACTTCAGCGCATCCTCACCCGCAACGGTGACGACGCCGCGGTCCGGCAGCAACGCTATCTTCGTGTCGGCCATGTTTTCCCCGCTCCGGTTGCAACCGGCGTCCGATTTACGTATGCGGGGCGCGGGCCGGAGGCAAGCCGTGGAGAGGCCAGGAGACGCCATGAGCGCCACGTTTGATCTCGTGCTGAAGGGTGGCACCGTCGTCAACCACGACGGCATCGGCGTACGCGACGTCGGTATCCGCGGCGGCCGCATCGCCGGCATCGGCAGCATCGACGCCACGCATGCCGGGGAAGCGATCGACGTGCGCGGCCTGCACGTGCTGCCGGGCGTGATCGACACGCAGGTGCATTTCCGTGAGCCGGGCCTGGAGCACAAGGAAGACCTCGAGACGGGCTCGCGTGGGGCTGTGCTCGGCGGCGTGACGGCCGTGTTCGAGATGCCCAACACCAAACCGTTGACAACGACCGCCGAGCGGCTGGCCGACAAGGTGGCGCGGGCGCGCAACCGCATGTTCTGCGACTTCGCGTTCTACGTCGGCGGCACGCGGGAGAACATCGATCAGATCGCGACGCTGGAGAAGCTCGAAGGCTCGGCCGGCATCAAGGTGTTCATGGGATCCTCCACCGGCGACCTGCTGGTCGACGACGAGGCGTCGCTCGATCGCATCATCGGCGCCCTGTCGCGCCGTGCCGCTTTCCATTCGGAGGACGAGGAGCGGCTGCTGGCGCGTCTCGACAAGCGCCGTGCCGGAGATCCGTCGTCGCATCCCGAATGGCGCGACGAGGAGGCGGCCATCATCTCCACGCGCCGGCTTGTCCGCCTTGCCGAAAAGCACAAGCGGCGCGTGCATGTGCTGCATATCTCGACCGCGGCGGAGATGGAGTTCCTCGCCGGCCATAAGGACTGGGCGAGTGTGGAAGTGACGCCGCATCATCTCACGCTCGTGGCGCCGCAGTGCTACGAGACTCTGGGGACGTACGCGCAGATGAACCCGCCCGTGCGCGACGAGCGCCATCGCGCGGCCATATGGGCGGGGCTCGCGAACGGCGTCGTCGACGTGCTCGGCTCGGATCACGCGCCGCACACGCGCGAGGAGAAGGATCACGCCTATCCGGCATCGCACTCGGGCATGACGGGCGTGCAGACGCTGGTGCCGATCATGCTCGATCATGTCAATGCGGGGCGGCTCTCCATCGAGCGCTTCGTCGACCTGACGAGCCACGGCCCGCAGCGCCTGTTCGGCATCCGCGGCAAGGGGCGCATCGCCGTCGGCTACGATGCGGACCTCACGGTCGTCGATATGAAACGCGAAGAGACGATTACCGACGAACAGGTGGCGAGCCGCGCCGGATGGACCCCGTATCACGGCAAGCGCGTGAAGGGCTGGCCGATCGGCACCTTCGTACGCGGCAGGCGCGTGATGTGGGAAGGCGAGATCGCCGGACCTGCGCACGGTGCACCGGTCGGCTTCCTCGAAGGCGCCTGACGCCGCAATCCTGGCGCCGGACGGGCCGGATCAGCTACTGCGGCCCGCCCCACGGGTCGTAGCGGCGATAGCGCCCATACGGATTGTACCGTTCGTAGCGGCGCTCATAGCGCGGCTCGTCGTACGGATCGTCGGCGTCCGGCTCCGGCTCGCCGGCGAACGGAGGCTCGTACTGCTCGGCGGCGACGGGCGGCACCGGCTTGTGCTCGGCGACCACCTGGGCAGGCAGATGCTTCACCACCGTCACCTGCGTGCCGACGCCCGCCAGCGTCGCCAGATGCAGCACGTTCTCGTTCATCATGCGGAAGCAGCCCGATGACGCGGCACGCCCGATGCTCTTGGGATCGTTGGTGCCGTGGATGCGATAAAGCGTGTTGCCGAGATAGAGCGCCAGGGCGCCGAGCGGGTTCTTGAGGCCGCCGGTCATCTTGTCGGGAAGCCGCGGATCGCGTGCGATCATCTCCTTCGGCGGATGCCAGTCGGGCCATTCCTGCTTGCGGCTGATGACCTCGGTGCCGCTCCACGAGAAGCCCTCGCGGCCGACCGAGATCGGATACTGGTACGCTTCCGAATCCGAGAGGATGTAGTACAGCGCGCGCCCCTCGCTATCGATGACGATCGAGTTGACCGGATAGCTGCTGCGGAATGCGACCTTCGGCGGCGCCACCGGCACGATCGCCGGGCGCTGGCCGCCGCTGCGTGTGACGGGCTGGCGCCGATAGTCCTGGCCATAGCTCCAGTCGTCGTAGTCGTCGTTGCGCCACTGCCGTGCGCCGCGCTGCCGCTGCTCCCAGAATGGCGAGCGTCCGTACGAGTCCTGTCCGTAGATCTGCGCGACGGCCGGAGCCGTGTCGCCGAACGCCAGAAGCGTCGCGGTTGTGAGAGCGGCACGCCACATCATGTTGCTTTCCCTCGAAGACCGAGCCCTACATCTGGGTACGCTCATTCGTCAGACAAGCCTGGCGACCGATTTGTCGCCCGCGGTGCGGAATGCGCCTACGGACCCTTCTTGAACGAGTGCCAGGTGCCGTCGGCACCGATGGTCAGCCGCCACCAGGTCCACGTCTTCTTCGCGCGCATCTCCTTCGCCGCCGCCGGCCCCACGAGGCGGATCAGATCGACCTCCTGCGCCGGCGTGAGCTGATCGAGCGGCACCTCCGCGAGGTAAGGCCAGACGTAGATGATGTTGTTTTCAAGGTCGGCGCCCAGCGGCAGCTCGGCGGCGCGCAACGACAGGATGTTGGCAATCGCCGCCAGGACATCGCGGCCGTTTCCGTCCGCCGACGTTCGCTTCCAATAGGCGATTGCATCCTCGCCGGCGGGCGCTGCGACATCCGGCTTCAGCTCGTTCCAGTCGAGCGGCTCGCGCAAGTCGTCGATTTCGCCGGTATGCGTGGCGGTCAGGATCGCCTGCCGCATCTCCTCCACCGCGACGGGCAGCGCGGTCGTCGTCTCGTTCCCGGGCTTGCGCAGCTTCCTGGCGAGCGTCGGCTTCGCCGGCGCATCGTCATTGGCGGCCCGCCGCTCGAGCGCTGATGCCGGGGACGCCGCATGGACAACGCCCAACGCCGCCAGTACCAATACGGCCAGCCCTATCCAACGCACCGCGGCGATCGACGACATCAGCGGGCTCCGGCGCTGGTCGGGGGAGGGATCGCCCGTACACGGTTTGCGACGCGGACCGGCAAAGGAAGGTGCATGGATTTTCTGCCCAATCCGCTCATCATACCTGCCGGCATCATCATCGGAATTCTTGTCGCCGCACCAGTCGGCCCCGTCAACGTTCTATGCATCCAGCGCGCCATCGAGCGCGGATTTTGGGGAGGCATTGCGGCGGGGCTCGGCGCCATGCTCGGCGACGGGCTGATCGCGCTGTGCGCCGCGCTCGGTGTCGGTGCGATTTCGGGCGCCGTGCAGGATCACCGCATGGTGATTCAATTCCTCGGCGGCCTGGTGCTCGTCGCCTTCGGGCTGAAGCTCTACTTCACGGCGCCGCGGCTGGTGCCGGTGCGTCCCGTCGAGGGCCATGCGGAAACGCTGCGGGACTTCGTCTGGGACATCCCGCAGACGTTTCTGCTCACCATCACCAATCCCGGCGCGGTGCTGGGGCTGTTCGCGATCTTCAGCGGCGTCTCGACGTTCGTCGAGGTGAACAGCTACATCGACGCGCTCACCATCGTCGCCGCCGTCATGGGCGGCAGCCTCGCCTGGTGGGTGTCGCTATCGCACCTGATCGCGCGCTTTCGTCACCGTCTTAGCCTCGAGCGACTGCAGCTCGTCAACCGCATCGCCGGGCTCCTGCTCGTCGGCTTCGGCCTGCTGCTCATCGGTGAGGTGGTCGGCAAGCGCCTGGGCCTGCTGTGATCTGATCCGATCGATCTGGCCGTCGGCCGCCGGCTATTGCCGCGTGCGATGAAGCGTGAACTCGCCGACGCGGATGCGGCGCTCGAGCCCTTTGGCGAGGCTGACGACCGCCTCCTCGCCGAACTGCGAGACGAGGTCCGTCAGCGCCGTGAACAGCGCGGCATAGGCCATCTGCTCATTGGGCACCCCGCTTTCCGTCCCTTCGTCCCACGCCTCCAGAATGAGCGACAGCGCCCGCTGCGTGGAATCGTCGGCGTCCAGACCGTCGAATAGCTGCATCGTGTTCCCCCTTGCGATCCGGGACGCCCCCAAAGCGCCGACCGCGGATCGTTCCTGAATATCGGCACCTGCCCCGTGCAGCACGCCGACATTTACGTGCATATCACGCGCGTCAGGGCCGAAAAGCACGCAGCACGTTCACAGTAAACCCGGGAAAGAACCTAAGCGTGGCACATCCGTCACGGCACCGAGCGCACGAGCGTGTCCGCGATGGTCGAGCCCTCGGTGAGGAAGCGGTTGATGACGTTCTGTGCCGATGGGCTGCACGTGTTATAGGTGCGGCTATAGCTTTGATAACCCTTGTTGAAGCTGCGCGTGAGCTTGGCTTTGCGCAGCGCCGAGGTGCCTTCCGACTGCAACAGCTCCGTCATGCGGTCGCGCCAGAGCTGGCCTTCGTCGGCGCCGCAAAGCTCGCGCAGGTAGTGGACGGCTCCCAGGATCTCGGAGAGGCGGAACAGCCTGTCGTCGTACGGCTTGGTATCGGCAGCCGCTGCGGCCGGGCCGGCCAGGCTCGCAGCGAGCAGCGCGCCGGCAAGAGCTGCGGCGGCGAGATGGCCCGAGGCTGGTCGGCATTTTCCCGTCATGGCGTCGACACTAGCACCGATTCTGCGAGCCTCGCAGGCACCTGTTACGCAACGGCGGCAAGAAGCCGCCAGGCCTCGTCGATGACATGGCGCGTGCCGTGCGTCATCGGCAATTTCTCCACCGCGTCCAAGGCGAAAAAGCGGGCCTGCCGGGCGTCGCCACGGGCGGCGGGCTCCCCATCGTCGGCGCGGCCGAAATAGGTGACGATGACGTAGTGGAGCACCACGGTTCCGGCCTCGTCGCGGTCGATCACGTCGTACACGCCTGCCAGTCCCTCAATGTGGCAGATGAGCCCGGTTTCCTCCTCGACCTCGCGGTGCACGGCGGCCTCGGTGGTCTCACCCGCCTCGATGGAGCCGCCCGGGAGGCTCCACAGATCCGCCCCGTCACCCTCGCCGCGCTCGATAAGCAACACGGACTCGCCGCGGAAAAGCACGGCGCTTGCGGCCGGCCGTGGCCAGCGTTCCTCGTGGTGGTCTGCTTCATTCGTTGACGTCATCCGTCTTCTCCTTCAGCGGGCGAGCGACTACCTTGGCGTACATGTGCTCCCGCTACTCGCTTACCTCGCCTCCGCAGGCGGTGCGCGTCTATTTTCGCTATATCAACGACGCGGATTTCCCGCGCCGCTACAACATTGCGCCCTCGCAGCCGGTCGCCATCGTGCGGGATGGCCCGCGCGGCGAGCGCGAGATGGCGCTCGTACGCTGGGGGCTGATCCCCTCGTGGGTGAAAGACCCGCGGACGGTCAAGATGATGATCAACGCCCGCTCCGAGAGCGCCGCGGACAAGCCGTCGTTCCGCGCCGGGCTCCGCCACAAGCGCTGTCTCGTCCCCGCCGACGGGTTCTACGAGTGGACCGGGCGGGCCGGCGCCAAACGTCCGCATCTGATACGGCCCAGGAACCGCGGGCTTATGGCGCTCGCCGGCATATACGAGAACTGGCTCGGCGCCGACGGCAGCGAGATCGAGACGCTGGCCATCCTGACGACGGCCGCCAACCGCGTCATGGCCCCGTTGCACGACCGGATGCCGGTGATTATCGCGCCCGAGCACTTCGACGTGTGGCTCGACTGCCGCCCGGGAACGGCAACGCACATCCTCGATCTTCTGGTCCCGGCCCCGGATGACCTGCTCGACATCGTCGAGGTGAGCTCCAAGCTCAATGATCCGCGCAACGACGCGCCTGAGGTGCAGGAGCCGGTAGCGCCTCCGTTGCTCATATAGATTATCATTAAGGTGCTGTATTACGTTGATAACGCTGTTTAAAATGTTGGCACCTCGGAGTGTGTGATTCGGATGTCCTCTCGCGGTTGGCGGCATTAGCGGCTAAGGTCACCGGAAGGGGAATGGTGAGGAGCTGGGCGCATGGATTATCGAGGGCAGGACCTTGACCTCAGGACGTCGCGCTGGGGCGCGTCGTCAGCGGACCAGACCGGCTGGCGCGAGCCGCACGCACCTACGCCGAGCGCGCCCTCGGCGCGGCAGGGCTCGCGAACCGGACCGATCTGGGTCGACGAGACGCTGCTGTCCTGCGCCAATCACGCCTATGACGTCGCGCTCGCCTATCGCGCTGCGGAGGTGCGGATCGAGCATCTGCTGCTGGCCCTCACGCGTAACGAGGCAGGAGCGGCAGCCCTCGAAGGGTGCGGTGTGCGGGTAGCCTCCCTGCGCCGCGATGCGGCCGTCGAGGTTGCCGGCGAGCCACCGGCTGCCGGGGACGGCGCCGCGCCGCGCCGGTCGCACGAGCTCGAGGACGTGCTGCGGCTCGCCGCCGCCCGCGCCACCCATTTCAACCGTCAGGCCAATGTCGAGGACGTGGTGCAGATCCTCGCCGAGGTCGGAGCCGACCTGCCGCGCGGCGAGCTGGTCGCGCGGCACATTCCGCGCGCGGCGCGCGAATACTGGAGCGATACGACCGCTGCGCGTCCCGGCCAGCACGGCGCCGCGCAGTCCGCCGAAGCCGCGGATCCCGAGCGAGCCGTCGCCGCCGCGGGAGCCGCACCGGGGATCGACCCGGCTCTATTCCAGGCTATCGTCGACCGCCTGAGCGCAATCGAGCATGCGTTCGCCGAGCGCATCGCCGCCGTCGAGGCGGCTGTCGTCCGCCTGCCGCTGCCGCCGCATGTCGACTTGGCGCCCATCGAGAACCGGCTGGCGAGCATCGAGGCGGCGCTTCACGCCCGCCCGTCGGGCGAGGGCGTGACGGCGATAGACCCGGCGATCACGGACCGGCTGTGGGCTATCGAGCACGCATTTGGGACCGAGCGCACCGAGCGCGCCAGTGCCGTCACCGCCCTGTCCGACGAGATCAGCGGCGTGCGCAGCGCGGTCAGGCTGGCGGCCCAGAACAGCGAGCAGGCGCAAGGACTGCTCACCGAGCAGCTGCAGCAGATCGCGGCGGCGCTCGAGCAGCATCGCTCCGACGTCGGCGCAAGCCTCAATGACCGTATCGGCGGCATCGAGCAGACGATCGGGCGCTACGACCGGCTCGCGTCGGAGGCGCAGTCCATCTACAGCGCCGAGCTTTCCGAGGTGCACGAGGCGCTGATGAAGATCAGCGCCAACCAGCACACGCTCGCCGGCGCCGTCGACAACTGGCGCAATAACGATACGGGCGAGATACAGCTCATCAACACGCGCATCGGAGCCGTGCACGAGGACGGCGCCCGCCGGCTGGCGGCGCTCGAGCAGTTGCGATCCGACGTCGAGACGCTGGCGCAGCTCGTGCTGGACGAGAAATCAGCCGGGCGCGGCACTTTCAAGCAGTGGCTCTACGGTACGGAAGACTGGGTCAAGGCGAGCTGGCACCGGACGGTCGGCGCGCGCCGTGTGCCCAGATGGCCGCGTTTTGCCGCGCGGCTGCCGTTCAAACGGGCCGGCTCGCGCAATACGGCCTAGAGCACCTTGCCGGGATTGAGGATGCCGTTGGGATCGAGCGCCGTCTTGATCTGCTGCATCAGGGCGATCTCGAGCGGGCTTTTGAAGCGCGTCAGCTCATGGCGCTTCATCTGGCCGATGCCGTGCTCGGCGGAGATCGATCCGGAAAATTCCGCCACGACGTCATGCACGGCGCGCGACATCTCTCCCCAGAGTGCAAGATAGGCGGCTTTGTCCATGCCGGCCGGCTGGGTGACGTTGTAGTGCACGTTGCCATCGCCGTAGTGGCCGAACACGACCGGCCGTGCGCCGGGCGCGATGCGTTCCACCGCCGCGCCCGCTGCGGCGACGAACTCGGGGATGCGGGCCACGGGCACCGAAACGTCGTGCTTGATGCTGCCGCCCTCGGCGCGCTGCGCCTCCGAGGCGCTTTCCCGCAGTCGCCACAGCGCCTGCGCCTGCGCCAGCGATGCGGCGATGACGGCATCCGAGACGACATGCTTTTCGCTCGCCTCCGACAGCAGGCGCTGCATCGCGGCGTCCGCCGTGCCGTCGTCGACGGCGTTCGACAGCTCGATGAGCACGTACCACGGCGCGGCGTCGCGCAGCGGGACGCGGGTGTTCGGGATGTGGCGCGAGACCAGCTCCAGCGTGAAGGCGCTCATGAACTCGAATGCCGTCAGCAGGCCGTTTCCGCGCGCTTCGGCGAGGCGGAAGAGCGTCGCCACATCCTCGAGCGTCGGCACGGCGACGAGAGCGACGGCGCGCTCGGCGGGGCGCGGAAAGAGCTTCAGCGCCGCCGCCGTGATGATGCCGAGCGTTCCCTCCGAGCCGATGAAGAGGTCGCGCAGGTCGTAGCCCGTGTTGTCCTTCTTCAGCGTGCGCAGCCCGTTCCATACCTCGCCCGTCGCGGTGACGATCTCCAGCCCGAGCGTCAGCGCGCGCGCGTTGCCGTAGGCGAGCACCGCCGTACCGCCGGCATTGGTCGCGAGCACGCCGCCGATCTGGCAGCTCTCCTCGGAGGGAAGGCTAAGCGGAAACAGCCGTCCGGCGCGCTCGGCGGCGGCTTGCGCGGCGGCGAGCGTGACGCCGGCCTCGACGATCATCGCGCCGCCGATCTGGTCGATGCTGCGCACGCTGTCGAGGCGCGATAGCGACAGCACGACCTGGCTGCCGTCGGGCGCCGGCGTCTGTCCGCCGACCAGTCCGGTATTGCCGCCCTGCGGCACCACGCCGATGCGAGCCTCGTTGGCCAAGGCGATTATGCGGGCGACGTCCCGTGTCGAGCCGGGCCGCAGCACCATCGCCGCGCGGCCGCTATAGAGCCCGCGCAATTCGCGCAGATAGGGAAGCTGTTGGTCGGGATCGGTGAGCGCGTGCGGAGTACCGACAATCGCCGCCATGCGCGCGAGGGCTTCCGCGCGCTCGCCGGTGGCAGCGCGGCCCGTGGCTTCAACTTCGGTCTGCAAGTTCGACAATGCCGCGGCCTGATCGTTGCTCCTGGGAAGCGAACTGTTGCCGGAAACGGCCGCGATCAGCAACTCGCCCGCCCGGCGAACGGCGCGAAACGTGTGCGCCCGTGCCCTCGTCTGGGTGCTATCTCGGCGCTGCGGCGCGCCGCAGGCGATCGTTTATCGCTTCCCCGAGCCCTTCCGCGGGGATGGGCATGACGGCGATCGACGTGGCACCGCCGGCATCGAGCGCCCGCAGCGCGGCGAACAGGTTGGCGGCGGCCTCGATCAGATCGCCGGCCGGGCTCAAGTTGATCATCGGGCCTTGGGTGGCAGGCACGGCGGGGCCGAAGGCGAGCAGCGATTCACCCTCGCGCACCTCGCGCGCGTTGAGGCGGACTTTGGCGCGCGGCGCGTAGTGGCTTTCGAGCTGGCCGGGGGCGCTGGGCCGCGCCGCATCGATGTCGCCGCGCTCAACCGAAATGCCGAGCGTCGCCTCGATGCTCTCGGCCGTCACCGCGCCGGGGCGCAGCAGCACCGGGACTTCGCCACGCGCGTCGATGATCGTCGACTCCAAGCCATGCGCGGTCGGGCCGCCGTCGAGCACCATGGCCACCCGGTCACCGAGATCGGCGTCGACGTGCGCCGCCTGCGTCGGACTGACGTGGCCGGAGCGGTTGGCGGAAGGGGCGGCGAGGGGACGGCCTGTCGCTTCGAGCAGCGCGCGCGCGATGGGATGGTCGGGCGCGCGCAGGGCGACGCTCGCAAGTCCGGCACTCACCAGGTCGGCGAGCGGCGAGTCGGCGCGCTTCTCCAGTACCAGCGTCAGCGGTCCGGGCCAGAACGCATCGGCGAGCCGGCGCGCGAGCGGGGTGAAGATCGCGTGCCGCTCCGCCTGCTCGATGCCGGGCACGTGGACGATCAGCGGATTGAAATGTGGTCGCCCCTTGGCGGCGAAAATTTCCGCCACCGCGCGCCCGTCGGTCGCGTCGGCACCGAGCCCGTACACGGTTTCGGTCGGAAAGGCGACGAGCCGCCCGGCGCGCAGATGCTCCGCCGCCGCCGCTATCGTCCCTTCGTCCGCCTTCTCGACGCCCATGCCGCCGCCGCCTCCGTTGCAAGCGCGCTGTAATAAACCCCACGGGCTGAATTCTGTCCAAAGGGCGTGTAAAGTCGCGGCGGAGCGGGAAGGGCCTAGGGAATGCTGCGCGCCATCGACGACGGACACAGGATGATGCGGATCGCCTGCGCGGCGTTGCTGCTCTTCGTCGCCGTACCTGCCGCCCAGGCCAATTGGCTTGCGCGTCTCGCCAGGGTCGGCACCGAAGTGGGCGAGGTCGCGCCGAAGGCCGGACGCCTCGGCATCGTCGAGCTGGAACGGGCCGCGGCACACATCAAGGCGCTCCCCGCCGGCAGCGGCGCTGCGCTCGCCGTTCACGCGACGCCGGAAGGCCACTGGAAATTCGTCAACCGCGAGGGCGACGTCTTCACCGCTGCGACGCCGGCGGAGCTGCAGCGGGCCGTTCCGACCCTGTTGCCCGAAACGCCTCCAGGGTCCCGGCTCGGTTTCTATCTCTCCGAGGAGACGCTGTTCGGCGAGCGGGCGCTGCTGAAGGAGCTGCCGCCGGCGGGCACGCTGTATGTCGTTGCCGGCAAGGAGAGCTATCCGCTCATCACCCGCACGACGAGCAACGGCGATTCTCTCTACGCGGCGGTGCGGCCCAGCCTTCTCGTCGAGCTGCGCGAACGGTCGCTGTTCGACGAGGCATTGGCGCAGCTCGAGCGTCCGCTGAGCCGCTCCAGCATCCGCACGCTGGCCCTCGAGCCGGGCAGCGCCGGCACGCTGCCGTCCTATCCGCGGCTCGACCCCGGCAGCAGGGTCGCGCTCGTCGATGCCGTCGACCCGGCAGCGCTGCCGGCCGCGCTCGCCTCGGTGCGCGGACAGACCGTGCTCGTCACGGGGCGCGTCGAGGGCAACCTTCTCTATTTCCGGCCGACGCATGGGCCGGAGCAGAGCATCAAGCTGTCCGATCTGGTGGGAGCGGCGGCGGAGAACGACGTGAACCTCGTCATGCTGTACGCGCCAGCGCCACGCCAGCCAGGCGGACGCAACTGGCTGTGGCAGCGCATCTCCGTGGGCGGCCTGGACGACGCGCTGAAACGCGCGACGCTGGGCGACTTCCTCGATGCGCTGGGGCAGGCGCGCGGCGAGTTTCGCGTCTCCATGACGCGCGAGGGATCGGGACGCGTCACCATCCGCGCCGTGCCGGCGAATGGCGATACGGGCAGCGTCACCGGCATGGTGGGCGACCTTTGGTCGAGCACCGTCTCGAACATCACCGGCAACGTCGTGACCAGCGCCGTTGAGGTGCACGCGCGCGACGAGAACCGCCAGCGCGAGCTCGACACGCGCATCGTGCCGGGCGTGCCCGCGTGGATTCAGATCCTCTACCTGATCTGCCTCGGCGCCGGCGTGCTTGCTTGGCCGGTGGCCAGCGCCTGGTTCCGGCACATATGGCCGCCGGAGCAGCGCGCGGAATACGGCAACGCCGTCGGTTATCGCGCGGCGCAGGCGGTGCGGCTCGCAGCTTTCATCGTGCTGTTCCTGCCCATCGTCGGGCTACCAGCGCTCGTCGCCTCGTTCTTTTTGCAGTTCTGGCAGCTCGTCACAGCCTTCTGGCATGCCGTTCGCCGGCTCCTTGGCCGCGTCGAGGCGCGCGCCGGCTGACAGGGCCGGGATATTGCCGGCAGGCGCAGGATCGCGATCTGCCCGGTGAAGCTGGCTCTTTCCGGCCCTTGAGCGCTAACATGGCCGACGGCGCGAACGCCGAAGCAGCCACCAACCGCACGCGGCCAACAAAAAAGATGTCGACGCTCCTATTCACGCATCCGGCATTTCTGGCGCACGACACCGGGCCGGGGCATCCGGAGCGTCCCGATCGCATGCGCGCCATCGACAAGGTTCTGTCGCATGAGATCTTCGCGCGGCTCGTCCGCAAAGAGGCGCCGCTGCGGGACGACGTCGAGGAGCGGATACTGCTGGCCCATTCCGAAAAACACCTTGCCGGCATGCGCGGTATTGCCGAGGCAGCCCTCAAGGGCCCGCGCCATATCGACGGCGACACGGTCGTCTCGGAGGGCACCTGGGAGGCCGCGCTGCGCGCGGTCGGCGCCGGGCTGGCGGCCGTCGATGCGGTCGTCGAGGGCAGCGCCGCCAACGCGTTCTGTCAGGTGCGCCCGCCCGGACATCACGCTGAAGCCGGTCGGGCGATGGGCTTCTGCCTGTTCTCGAACGCGGCGATTGCCGGGCTCTACGCGCGCCGGAAGCATGGCGCCGAGCGCATCGCGGTCGTCGATTTCGACGTTCACCACGGCAACGGGACGCAGGACATCTTCCGGTCCGACAAGGATCTCTTTTACGGGTCGACGCACGAAATGCCCCTGTTTCCGGGCACAGGAGCCGCGACGGAGCGTGGCGTCGGCAACATCACCAACGTGCCGTTGCGCGCGGGCGACGGCGGCGAGCGGTTCCGCGAGGCGTTCGAATCGCGCATTTTGCCGGCGTTGCACAACTTCGGGCCGGACATCGTTATCATATCGGCCGGCTTCGACGCCCACGAGGACGACCCGCTCGCCAACCTGCGGCTTGTTGAAGCCGACTACCTCTGGGCCACCGAAAAGCTGGCCGATGCGGCGAACCGCCATTGCAACGGTCGCATTGTATCGATGCTCGAAGGTGGCTACGACCTAACCGCGCTGGCGCGGTCCGTCGCCGTCCACGTCAAGGCGCTGATGGACGCTGGCGCGTAAACACGAGAAGCGAAGGCCCGGAACGCAGCATGGAAACGGTCGCCACCAAGACGCAGTCCAAGCACGCGGACGTCAAGGAGATGACTTTCGAGCGCGCCTTGAAGGAGCTCGAGGGCATCGTCACGCGCCTGGAGCGCGGCGACGTGGAGCTCGAGGAATCGATTGCCATCTACGAGCGCGGCGAGGTGCTGAAAGAGCATTGCGACCGCCTGCTGCGGCAGGCCGAGGCGAAAGTTGAGAAGCTTACCTTCGCAGCCGATGGTTCCCCGCGGGGCACGGAGCCACTGGACCCTTGATGCGTGTTGCCTGCAGTCCCCTGCGGGAGCACCGCCAAACAATCCTCAAATCTTGCGGCTGTCGTAGGCCCAATGCAGCAGCGCCTGGCGCTGACGGCGCCGGCAGCTCAGGTCGCCGCGCTCGCAGTTCTTCTCGATCTGCCGCACATGACGCCGGATCGCCTTCCAGCGCTTGATCTGCCGGCGGTCCTCGTCGGGCATGCGCCGGCCGCTGCAATAGCGGCAGTACCATTGGAACCAGCCGCGCGGGTCGTCAGGGTGGATCCAGCCCTTGCGCTTCCATTCGGACAGCGGCTGGCTGGCATCGACGCCGAAGCAATTCAGGTGGCAGTCGCGGCCGTGCCTTCCCGGGGCGAGCTTGGCGTGGGCAAACCAGCTTTTGGGAAACTCGGCGCGGCAGTCGGTCATGTAGCGACCGCAGAACACGCCGGCGCGCAGCATTTCCGCCGGTGTCAGATCGGGCGTGAACTCGGGAGCGAAATCCCGGCCCACGCGGGCAACGCGCTCATAGCGATAGCCCTTCTGCATGCGGTCGTTGACGGTGATCCAGCGTTTGCGCATCGCGTCCGGTGATCAAGGCGAGCCAAAGTCGTCGATCGCGCCCAAGTCGTATGCGGCACAGGCGTCTCGTTGCGCGACCTGCGGCGGAACGTCTTGGTGCCGGGAACGGGAACGCGCCGGCGGCGGAATTTTTCCCTGGATACCGATAAGCTTAGCGCAAAATGCGCGCTATCGGCCCGAAATCGCCCCGGCCAGGCGGGAATGTCTTGCACTAGCATATCCAATATAACGCCGTTAGGGTGCGCGCGGCTCAGGGGCCGGGAGGCGGCTTTTCTGCTTTGATTCCGCAACTTTGGGCCGTGTGTTTATAATTGGGGAGAAGAACCAATGAAGTCTTTGCTGGCTCTCGCAGTCATGCTCAGCAGCTTCGCCATCGTCGGCGTTGCCACGACCTCGCCCGCCGAGGCGCACTTCAAGAAGCGGCACCACCATCACCGCCACTACAAGCACCAGAAGTGCCACCGGAAGCACGTCCACCTGTTCCGCAAGCACAAGACTTGCCGCCACTGGTAAGCTTCTGGCCAGCCTGACGGCTGACGAGCGCGGCTCCCCCCGGAGCCGCGCTTTTTATTTGCCCAAGTCGTGCTGTCAGATCGCGCCGCGGCGATTGCTCCCTTGCGGCACCGCGACAGTGTGACATAACAAGCGATTACCATTGCACAGGATGGCTCAGTGGAAAGCGCTCCAAAGACGCCGCTCCTCGATCGCGTAAAGACCCCCGAGGACCTGCGCCGGCTCGATGAATCAGAGCTCCCCCAGCTCGCGGCCGAGCTTCGTCAGGAAACGATCGATGCCGTATCCGTCACCGGCGGCCACCTCGGCGCCGGGCTCGGCGTCGTCGAGCTGACGGTCGCGCTGCACTGGGTGTTCGACACCCCGCGCGACCGGCTCGTGTGGGACGTCGGCCACCAGACCTACCCGCACAAGATCATCACCGGGCGCCGCGACCGCATCCGTACGCTGCGCGCACCGGGCGGCCTGTCCGGCTTCACCCGCCGCGCCGAGAGCGAGTACGACCCGTTCGGCGCCGCGCATTCCTCGACATCGATTTCCGCCGGCCTCGGCATGGCGGTGGCGCGCGACCTCGAGAAACGCGACAACAACGTCGTGTGCGTGATCGGCGACGGCGCCATGAGCGCCGGCATGGCCTACGAGGCGCTGAACAACGCCGGTGCGCGCGACGAGCGGCTGATCGTGGTGCTCAACGACAACGATATGTCGATCGCGCCGCCGACCGGAGCACTGAGCGCCTACCTCGCCCGCATCACGTCGAGCGGCACCTACCTCTACCTGCGCGACATCGCCAAGCAACTCGCCAAGCAGCTTCCGAAAAGCTGGGAGCGCCGCGCCGCGCGCGTCGAGGAGTATACGCGCCATCTGTGGCAGGGCGGCGCCTGGTTCGAGGAGCTCGGCTTCTATTACGTCGGCCCCATCGACGGGCACAGTTTCGATCACCTGCTGCCGGTGCTGAAGAACGTGCGCGACGCGGGCCAGGGCCCGATCCTCGTGCACGTGGTGACCAAGAAGGGCAAGGGGTACGCGCCCGCCGAGGCATCGGACGACAAGTATCACGGCGTGTCGAAGTTCAACGTCGTCACCGGCGCGCAGGTCGTCGCCAAGCCGAAGGCGCCGTCGTACACGCGCGTTTTCGCCGACGCGCTGATCGCCGAGGCGAAGAAGGACGAGAAGATCGTCGCCATCACCGCGGCCATGCCCGACGGCACCGGCCTCGACCGCTTCGGCAAGGCATTTCCCGAGCGCACCTTCGACGTGGGCATCGCCGAGCAGCACGCCGTCACCTTCGCGGCCGGTCTCGCGACCGAGGGCCTGAAGCCGTTCGCCGCCATCTATTCCACCTTCCTGCAGCGCGCCTACGACCAGGTGGTGCACGACGTGGCGATCCAGCGGCTGCCCGTGCGCTTTGCCATCGACCGCGCCGGTCTCGTGGGCGCCGACGGCCCGACGCACGCCGGCTCGTTCGACGTGGCTTATCTGTCGTGCCTGCCCGGCATGGTGGTGATGGCCGCCGCCGACGAGGCGGAGCTTGTGCACATGGTCGCCACGGCCGCCGCTATCGACGACCGCCCGAGCGCTTTCCGCTATCCGCGCGGCGAGGGTCTCGGCGTGGCGCTGCCGGCGGAGGGCATTCCGCTGGAGATCGGCAAGGGCCGCGTGCTGCGCGAAGGCTCGGCGGTGGCGCTGCTGTCGCTGGGCCCGCGCCTCAATGAATGTCTCAAGGCCGCCGACCAGCTCGCGACCTTCGGCCTTTCGGCGACGGTGGCCGACGGCCGCTTCGCCAAGCCGCTGGACGAGGACCTGATCCGCCGGCTGGCGCAAAACCACGAGGTGCTGATCACCGTCGAGGAAGGCTCCATCGGCGGCTTCAGCAGCCACGTGCTGCAGTTCCTCGCCGAGAGCGGGCTACTCGACCGCGGTCTGAAGGTGCGCAGCCTCGTTCTGCCCGACGTTTTCATCGAGCATGGGAAGCCCGAGGCGATGTACGAGCTGGCGGGTCTGGATGCCGGCGGTATCGTGAAGGCCGCGCTCGGCGCGCTGGGCCGCGATACCCTCGCCGGTGCCGTAGGCCGCGCTTAGTTCTGACGGCGTTCTGCCATACCCAATGCGTCCTGCCGGCGAAGGCCGGCAACTACGCAAGTGGCCGAGCGTGCAACGAGCGCTGTTACCTCGAGATGGCGGAAACTTGCGCAGACCCCGGGCTGCGCCGGGGTGACGTAAGACTGCGTCCGGCGTTCGCGCCCCGGCACTGGCCGCCAGCCGTATGACGGAGAGCAATCGTCAGATCGTCAGCTTGCCGGCCTTCGCGGCGGCGTAGCGCTCGCCGACCGCCTTCCAGTTGACGACATCCCACCATGCCTTGAGGTATTCCGGACGGCGGTTCTGGTATTTCAGGTAGTAGGCGTGCTCCCAGACGTCGTTGCCGAACAGCACGCGCTCGCCTTCCATGATCGGCGTGTCCTGGTTCGGCTTGCTTGTCAGGGCCAGCTTGCCCTCGGGCGAGACGGTGACGAACACCCAGCCCGAGCCGAATACCTTGCCGCCCTTGGCGTTGAAATCCGCCTTGAGCTTGTCGAGGCCGCCGAGATCGCTGTCGAGCGCCTCTTTCAGCTCGCCCTCCGGTGCGCCGCCGCCCTTGCCCATCACCTGCCAGAACATCGAGTGGTTGGCGTGGCCGCCGGCGTTGTTGCGCACGGTGGTGCGAATGTCCTCGGGCAGCTCGGAGAGGTTGGTGAGAATCTCCTCCAGGCTCATCGCCGCGACCTTCGCGTGGTCCTTTACGGCGTCGTTGAGATTCTTGACGTAGGCGGCGTGGTGCTTGTCGTGGTGCAACTCCATGGTGGCAGCGTCGATGCTGGGCTCTAAAGCTCCGAAGGCATAGGGCAGCGGCGGCAGCTCGAATGGCCCGGTGCTCTCGGCCGCGCGTAGCGGCCGCGGACGCACCATCGTCGCCAGCGTTGCCGCGGCGGCGCCCTGGATGAAGACGCGGCGTTCAATGCTCAGCATGAGACCTCTCCTGAACGGCAGGTTTCGTTCAGGGAGAAACGGGCCAGAGCCGCAAACGATGCACGCTCGTGGCGCGATGCCCTCGCATCACGGCAAGTTGAAAGCCGCCGGCCGGCTATTCAACGGTGATGGTGACGACGTCCGACTGCACCGACGGCTCGAACGGAATGTGATTTTTGTCGGCGAAGACGTCCTGCAGCGTGTGCTTGCCGGGCGCCAGATCAATGGTCGCCTCGGTCTGCCCCTTGCCGAAATGCCTGTGGTTGTCGTCGGCCGGGATGGGCGCGTCCGCGTTGTCGAGCGTGGTGTCGATGAGCAGGTGATGATGGCCGCTGTCGGCCTCGTCGGAGCCGGCCGGCGCAACCTTCATCCCCTCGACGCCGAACTTGATGGTGATCGGGTTCTTGACGACGGCGCCATCCTTCGGCTCGATGAGCCACACTTTTGCTCCTGCCGGAGACGGCGTGCGCGGAATGGCCTCCGATGACGGGGCGCCCTCCTTGTGTGCCTCCTCGTGCGACGGCGTGCTGTTGTCTCCGCACGCAACGAGAGCGAGGACGGCGAACGTGGCGGCGATGGAAAGGCGCATTCTGACAACCCCGTGGATTTGACGATTAGACGCGCGCGTCAATGGCGAGAATATCTTAAAATTGAGACAATGCGAATGCGATTGGATCTTGCCCTCGTTGCCCGCGGCCTTGCGCCGTCCCGCTCGCGTGCGCGCGATCTCATTTTGTCGGGGCACGTGAGCGTCGGCAGCGATGTCTGCACCAAGGCCGCCACCGAGGTCGGCGACGAGGAAGAGCTGAAGCTGCACGATGCCGTGGCGGCGCGCGCCGTCTCCCGCGGCGGGCAAAAGCTCGCGGCTGCGCTCATCGCTTTCGAGTTCGATCCGGTGGGGCGCGTTTGTCTCGATGTCGGCGCCTCGACCGGCGGCTTCACGCAGGTGCTGCTCGACCGCGGCGCGACGCGGGTCTACGCGGCCGATGTCGGGCACGGCCAGCTCCACGCCACTTTGAAGAGCGATCCGCGCGTCGTCTCGCTCGAGGGGCTCGATGCGCGGCGGCTGACGCGCGCCACGGTGCCCGAGCCGGTCGGCGCCATCACGGCGGACGTGAGCTTCATCTCGCTCGTCAAGGCGCTGGGGCCGGCACTGGAGCTGGCGGCGCCGGGGGCGTTCCTCGTGGCGCTGGTCAAGCCGCAATTCGAGGTGGGACCGGAGCGGATCGGCAAGGGCGGCATCGTGCGCGACGCGCAGGCGCGCGACAGCGCGCTGCATTCGGTGACGGCGTGGCTGGCGTCGCAGCCCGGCTGGCGTGTCGCCGGCTCCATCCCTTCGCCCGTCAAAGGCGGCTCTGGCAACGTCGAGTTTCTGCTCGGCGCGCTGCACGATGGGTGACACCCAGGCGCTCGACATCGCCCGCCTCGGCGCCCAGGGCGACGGCGTCGCCGATACGGCGTCCGGTCCCGTGTTTGTGCCCTACGCGCTGCCGGGCGAGCGCGTGCAGGTGGACGTTCGCGGCGAGCGCGGGCGGCTCATCGCTGTCATGACGCCGAGCCCGGATCGCATCGCACCGGTGTGCCGGCATTTCACTCACTGCGGAGGCTGCGCCGTCCAGCATCTGCGCTCGCCGGCGTACCTGGCGTGGAAGCGCGCGCTGGTCGCGGAAGCGTTTGCCTCGCGCGGCATCGGCGCGCCGGTCGCGCATGTGGCGAGCGTAGGGCTCGGTGCGCGCCGGCGCGTCGCGTTTTCTGCCCGCCGCACCGGCAGAGGCGCCGTTCTGGGATTTCACGAGGCGAAGGGCACGGAGATCGTCGACCTGCACGAGTGCCCGGTGACAGCCTCGGCCATCGTGCGCGCCATGCCGGGCTTGCGGCGCCTGGCCGAGCCGCTGATGTCGCGCCGTGCACCGGGCCGGGTGATCGTCACGCTCGCGGCCAATGGTCTCGACGTCGCCATCGAGGATGTGCCGGGCGACCCGGGGCCGGAGGTGCGTGAATATCTTGCCCGCGAGGCCGCGGTTCTGAAGCTGGCGCGGCTGACGCTGGCCGGCGACACCCTTTATCAGGCGACCGTTCCCGCCGTGCGCTTCGGCACCGCCAACGTGGTGCTGCCGGCGCGCGCGTTCCTGCAGGCGGCGCCGGTGGCGGAAGCGGAGATGGTGCGCATCGTGACGGGCGCGGTCGGCGACGCAAAGCGGGTGGCCGATCTCTTCAGCGGCATGGGCACGTTCACGTTTCCGCTGGCGCAGCGCGCGTCGGTGCTGGCGGTAGACGGCGACAAGCAGGCCATGGCGGCGCTGCAGAACGCCGCCCGGCGGACGCCGGGTCTCAAGCCTATCGAGACGAAGCTGCGGGATCTTTTCCGTGAGCCGCTTTCGCCGCGGGAGTTGCAGGGCTTCGACGCGGCGGTTTTCGACCCGCCGCGCGCCGGTGCTGCGACGCAGGCTGCCTCGCTGGCGGATTCGTCCGTGCCGATCGTGGTTGCGGTCTCCTGCAATCCGGCGACGCTGGCACGCGACGCGCGCATCCTCATCGACGGCGGCTACAAGCTCGAGCGGGTGACGCCGATCGACCAGTTCCTCTATTCGCCGCACATCGAGGCGATCGCCGTTTTCCGCCGCTGATGCGGTAGCGGAATGCAGCGGCGCCGGACTCTGCGGAGAGCCCGGCGCCGGGAGAGGACGTTACCGAGAACGCGAAGCTAGATGAGCTTGCCCATCGCCACGGCCGTGTCGAGCATGCGGTTGGAGAAGCCCCACTCGTTGTCGTACCAGGTGAGGATGCGCACCAGCCGTCCGTCGACCACCTGCGTCTGCGTGGAATCGAAGTTGGATGAGAACGGCGAGTGGTTGAAGTCGATGGAGACCAGCTCCTCCGTCACGTAGTCGAGCACGCCCTTCAGCTCCTGCGCCGCCGCGTGCTGCATCGCCTTGTTGATCTCCTCCGCCGTCGTCTCGCGGCCGGGGATGAACTTCAGGTCGACGACCGACACGTTCGGCGTCGGCACGCGGATGGACGTGCCGTCGAGCTTGCCCTTCAGCTCCGGCAACACGAGGCCGACCGCGACCGCAGCCCCCGTCGTCGTCGGAATCATCGACAGGCCGGCAGCGCGGGCGCGACGGATATCCTTGTGCGCCTGATCGAGAATGCGCTGATCGTTGGTGTAGGCGTGGATGGTCGTCATGTAGCCCGATTGGATGCCGACGAGGTCGTTCAGCACCTTGGCGACGGGCGCCAGGCAGTTGGTCGTGCAGGAGGCGTTCGAGACGACCTTGTGCTCGGCGGTGATCTTCTCGTGATTGACGCCATAGACCACGGTGATGTCGGCACCCTTGGACGGCGCGGAAACCAGCACCCGCTTGGCGCCGGCATCCAGATGCACCGAGGCTTTGTCCTTGTCGGTGAAAATGCCGGTGCATTCCATCACGATGTCGACGCCGAGATCCTTCCAGGGCAGCTTGGAGGGGTCTTTCTCCGCCAGCACCTTGATGGGCGCGCCGAGACCGACGTCGATCGTGTCGCCGGAGACCTTCACCTCGCCGGGGAAGGTTCCATGCACGCTGTCGTGCTTGAAGAGGTGGGCGTTGACCTTGGTCGGCACGAGGTCGTTGATGGCGACGAATTCCAGATCGCTGCGCTTAGCCTCGGCGGCGGCGCGCAGGACGTTCCTGCCGATGCGGCCAAATCCCGAGATCGCAACTTTCACTGTCATCGTCCCTCGCCCTCCCTGGCGTGCTCGTTCGTGGGCATGCGGTCAGCGCGTTGCCCAAATGCGCGGCCATTAACTGGAGGCAGGCCGTGCGTGTCAATGCGGCATCAGACGGAGTGCCGAATGCCACAAGCCGCAAAGGCGCGCGCATGTGTGACAGGAGATTCCTGTTGGGCGTTCGCCGCTTCGCCTGTTGGCTTGTTGACGCCTCAGAACCGCGACGCATAAGCTCATGACAGGAAGGCAACCGTGGATCGCCAGGGGGCAACTGGGCGCATCTCGGAGGGCAGGACCTAAATGGCAGAGCGTGTGACGCAGAAGGCCAAGCGGCAGGCCGCGCCTGCGCGTACCGGCGGGCGTTCGGCGAAGACCGGCAAGAAGCAGAATTCGGTGGCGCAGCGGGCCGCGCTGGAGCGGGAGCGCGACGAGCTCCAGGCTCAGCTCGGCGAGGCGCGCGCCCGCATCGTCAAGCTCGAGCAGGCGCGGGACGAGGCCGTCAATCGGATTGATTGGGCTATAGACTCGCTCCATAACGTGCTCGAAAGCGAGGCCTGAGCAACTCGAAACGGGGAGCGTCGGGCTGCCAACGCCAGCGGTCGAGGGCAATGGGCGAAGTCGCGATCACGGTCAACGGACGGGCCTACCGCTTCGAGTGCGGGGATGGCGAGGAAGCGCGCCTGAGAGAGCTCGCCGCCTACGTCAAGAGCCGCATGGATGGATTGAAGCAGGAGCACGGAAACATCGGCGAGGAGCGCCTCTTGCTGATGACCGCGCTGATGATCGCCGACGACCTGTGGGATGCAACCAGCGGCGAGACGAAGCCCGACGCAGCCTGACGGGACCTCGGCGGCGGCAAAGAGCTGCACAGATAAGCCATCGCGGTGACTGGAAAAGTCGGCTCGGGTCCTCTACATTCCACGCCGCTGCGGGGTGCGTTAGAAGCACATATGTTCCCCGGGGCCTATAAGATCCGCACGGGAGCTGTCCCTGGCCGAGACCGTGGTCTCGGACACACGGCGCCCACCTACTCTCGTAGGGACCAACGCGGGATCATCCGCTTCGACGGCCACCGCGGCATTTTTACTGGATGCAGACCGACGACGAAAAGAAATTGGCGAGAGCCCGGGCGCTCGCCCGTCGTGCGGCTGCCTTCGCCGAGCACGGCACCTCCGCCGGGGACCGGCTGGCCGGGCACGGACTCTCCTTCCTGCCTCTCGCCGCCAATTCGGTGGTTTCGGGCTTCTCGGCCATTCGCGACGAGATCGACCCGGCTGGCCTGCTCGGGCGCTTGCATGGCGAGGGGCATCGCCTTTGCCTGCCGGTGATGGAGGGCAAGGGCAAGCCGCTCGTCTTCCGCGCCTGGGCGCCGGGAGACGCAATGGGAAAGGTGCAGTGGGGCATAGCCGAGCCTCTCCCCGACAAGCCGCTCCTGGAGCCGGACGTGGTTCTGGTGCCTCTGCTCGCCTTCGACGCGGCCGGCTACCGGCTGGGCTATGGCGGCGGCTTCTACGACCGCACGCTGGCGCGGCTGCGTGCCCTGAAGCCGGTCCTGGCCGTCGGCATCGCCTACGACGAGCTTAAGGTCGACGCGGTGCCCCATCAGAGCTATGACCAGCCCCTCGATTGGGTGCTGACGCCGTCAGGCCCGCTTCGCTGCCCAGGGCCTTGAATGCGTCTTCTGTTTCTCGGCGATATCGTCGGCCGTGCTGGCCGTAAGGCGGTTGTCGACGCGCTTCCCGATCTGCGCCGGCGCTACGCGCTGGATTGCGTCGTCATCAACGCCGAGAATTCCGCCGGCGGCTTCGGTATCACCGAGACGATCCTCGAGGAGCTGATCGGTGCCGGCGCCGACGCGGTGACGCTCGGCAACCATGCCTTCGACCAGAAGGAGGCGCTGGTCTTCATCGAGCGCTATCCCCAGCTCGTGCGGCCGATCAACTATCCGAAGGGCACGCCCGGGCGTGGCGCGTCGCTGATCAGGACCGCGGCCGGCGCCGACGTTCTCGTCATCAATGCCATGGGCCGCATCTTCATGAGCGAGCTCGACGACCCGTTTCGCGCCATCGACGCCGAGCTGACGGCCTGCAATCTCAAGCAGGGCGCCGACGCCATACTTATCGACTTCCACGCCGAGGCGACGAGCGAGAAGCAGGCGCTGGCCTATTTCGTCGACGGGCGGGCGAGCGTCGTCGTCGGGACGCACACCCATGTGCCGACCGCCGACGAGCGGGTGCTGCCGCAGGGCACCGCGTACATTTCCGACGCCGGGATGTGCGGAGACTACAACTCGGTCCTCGGCATGGATGTGGAGGAGCCGATCAACCGCTTCCTCACCAAGATCCCGCGCCAGCGCTTCGAGCCGGCGGTCGGGCCAGCCACGATCTCCGGGCTGGCGGTCGACATCGACGACAAGACGGGGCTTGCCGCGGCGTGCGGCGCTCTGCGCATCGGGCCGCATCTCGAGCCTGCCGTCCCTGCGTTCTGGGCGGGCTAGCCTTCAAACCGTTACCAGATGCGGCCGTCTCGGCGCGGGCTTGACCGCGAGGGGGCGTCTCGCGCAATAAATCGCGCAACTCCAGATAGATCCGAGAAGAGCTGCCATGGCCGGCCATTCAGCATTCAAGAACATCATGCACAAGAAGGGCCGCGCCGATGCGGCCCGCGCCAAAATGTTTGGCAAGCTCGGGCGCGAGATCACCGTGGCGGCCAAGATGGGCATACCCGATCCGGCGATGAACCCGCGCCTGCGACTGGCAATTCAGGCCGCCCGCGCCGAGAACATGCCCAAGGACAACATCGAGCGCGCCATCAAGAAGGCGGCCGGCGGCGATGCCGAAACCTACGAGGCGATCCGCTACGAGGGGTACGGACCCGGTGGCGTCGCGGTCATCGCCGAGGCGCTGACGGACAATCGCAACCGCACCGGCGGCGCCGTGCGCGCCGTGTTCACCAAGTACGGCGGCAACCTCGGCGCTACGGGCGCGGTGTCGCACATGTTCACGCACGTCGGCGAGATCACCTATCCCGCGAAGGCCGGGTCGGCCGACACGGTGCTGGAAGCGGCGATCGACGGCGGCGCCGACGACGTCGTCTCCGATGCCGACGGGCACGTCATCGCCACCTCGTTCGAGAGTCTCGGCTCGGTCGCTGCCGCCCTCGAGGAAAGGATCGGCGCCCCGTCCAGCGTCAAAGCCGTGTGGAAGCCCAACCTCACGACGCCGGTCGACGAGGAGAAGGCCGAAAGCATCATGAAGATGATCGCCGCGCTCGAGGACGACGACGACGTGCAGAACGTCTACGCCAACTTCGAGATCTCCGACGAGATACTGAAGAAGCTCACGGCCGCCTGATTTTCCAACGCTACCGCTACGGAAGCAGCCGTTACGCGCGCCGCGCCTCGCGCTGTTCGGTGTATCGCTCGCCTTTGCGGTCGGGCGCGAACTCGTTCATGACGGCGCGGAAGACCGGCGGCGCGAACAGCACGTTGCGATGGCCGAGGCCGTCGAACGCCATCAGCCGCGCCGATGGATGTGCGGCGGCGATGTCCTCGGCGTTGCGGAAGGTTACCTCCTCGTCCGCGCGGCCGTGCACGACCAGCACCGGCGCGCGGATATTGCGCAGTAGCTCGACGCACGAGAACGTGGCGACAGGGCGATGCCCGACGCGCTCCAGATGGCGCTCGTAGCCGCGTTGCGCCACCGGCCCCAGCTTCAGCGCGCGGCCGAAATTGCGCGTCACCTCCGAAAGCCTGTTGGGACAGGAGATCAGCACGAAGCGGCCGATCGGGTGCGCATGGTCGATCGGCGGGCCGCCCTCTGCGACGAGCAGGGCGACGAAGCCGCCGAACGAATGCGCGACGACGCCGTCGATCGGTCCGAAGCGATCGCACACGGCCAGCATGGCGCGCGCGCAGTCGGCGAGGTTGGTGCGCCTTCCGGAGCTCATGCCGTGCGCCGGGAAGTCGAACGCGACGACGCGCATCCCGGAGCGCCTCAGGGGCTCGGCGAATGCTGTCATGAAGGCGGCCTCGCTGGTCCAGCCGTGCACCAGCATCACGGTGCCCCGCGCTTTTCCGTCGGGCTCGTAGACATATGTCTGCACGTCACCTGCAGGCGTGTCGATCACATGCCAGCGAGCGTGCCGCAGATGGAACCGGGCGCGCGCCACGAGGATGTCGTGGTCCGCGCTGCGATGCTGGGACAGCTCCGGCGTGCAGAAAATTCGGAAGGCGACATCGCCGGCGAGGCCGGGCGGAAGCTCATCGAGCATCTCCATCGCGCGGGGATGCGGACAACGCAGCGCCAAGGTGCGTTTCTCCTGTCGTTCTCGTATCACGGCGTGTGCGCTCTGCGGCGCGCGGCTGGAAATTTCAGGAATGTCGTCGGGGCCAGCCGCGGCAACAGCAACCAGCGATAAATAGTTCGAAACCATAAATGCCCCGTGAAATTACGCCTGCGGATGCAGCCGATCAACGCGTCGCCGGCAGGCGCGGTTGCCTGCGGCGCCGTGTCCCGGGAAGCCGCCAAGCCCTTGGCACGGCCGAATTTCTCGTCGCGTGCAGGCTCCGCCACGCGGCGAATCAACCTTCGTGGTATGCGTGCCGGTCATGGGGGCCATAGTCACACGCATCATCGGCATCGATCCGGGTCTGCGCCGCACCGGCTGGGGCGTCGTCGACAGCGACGGCGTACGCCTCAGCTACGTGGCCAGCGGATTGATAACGTCGCCGGCGGATCTCGATCTCGCCTACCGCCTGCGCGAGCTGTTCGAGGGCATCGCCAGCGTCATCGCCGCCTTCAAGCCGAACGAGGCGGCGGTCGAGGAGACGTTCGTCAACGACAACGCGCGCTCGACGCTGAAGCTCGGACAGGCGCGCGGCATGGCGCTGCTGGCGCCGGCCATGGGCGGGCTCGCCGTTGCCGAGTATCCGCCGAACCTCATCAAGAAGTCGGTGACCGGAGCCGGCCACGCCGAGAAGCGGCAGATCGAGGCGATGGTGGGCTTCCTGCTCCCCAAGGCGCGCGTCGAGAGCGCCGACGAGGCCGATGCCCTTGCAATTGCCATCTGCCATGCCAACCATCGCCAGGCGCGGGCAAGATTGGCGATGGCCGCCAGGCAATAGGCGGTTCGTTCGCGACCGCTACAGTCTCGCCCGGGGGCGCGGAGGAAAAATGATCGGCAAGCTCAGGGGGAAGGTCGACGCCATCGGCGAGAGCTTTCTCATCGTCGACGTCAACGGCGTCGGCTACGAGGTGCAGGCTTCCGCGCGCACGCTGCGCGATCTGAAGCAGGGGGACGAGGTCTCGCTCACCATCGACACGCACGTGCGCGAGGATGCGATCCGCCTGTTCGGGTTCGCCAGCGAGGTGGAGCGTTCGTGGTTTCGCATGCTGCAGAACGTGCAGGGTGTCGGCTCCAAGGTTGCGCTCGGCCTGCTGGGCACGCTGTCGCCGCAGGATCTCGCCAACGCCATCGCTCTGGGTGACTGGGCGAGCGTCGAGCAGGCACCGGGCATCGGCAAGAAGCTGGCGCAGCGCATCGTCGCCGAATTGAAGGACAAGGCCCCCGCTCTGACCGCCGCCGGGCTCACCTTGCCGGCGGGCGTCCCGGGCGCCGGGGGGGCGCCGCTGGGCAATGCGGCGGCAGAGGCTATGTCCGCGCTGTCCAATCTCGGCTATCAGCCTGCCCAGGCCTCCGCCGCGATCGCGGTGGCCGTGAAGGAGCTGGGGGATGCGGCCGACACCGCCAAGCTCATCCGTCGCGGCTTGAAGGAGCTGGCGCGCTGAGGCACGAGGAGTTTCGATGGTTAGCAATTTGCAACGGGCCCTGTGGACCTTCCTCGGCTATGCGCTGGTCGCGCCGTTCTTCGGCGCGCTCGCCGTGGTGATCTGGGTGGCGATGGCGCGCGTGTTCGGTCTGCCGAGCCTGCTGCCGACCGACGTTCCCGATATCGGCAAGGCGGCCCTCGTTGCCTTCGTGTGGTCGGCTGTTCCCGCCGTGATCACGGGGGCCATCCTCGCCATCGTCGTCTGGCGCACGGGGGCGCTGACGTGGATCGCCGCGGCGGCCGTGGCCATCATCGCCTTCGCCGCCACCGCCATGCTGCTGCCGCTCGAGCTGCACGATGCGCGGCCGTTCCTAGCGTTTCTCGCCGGCATCGTGTCGATTGCCGTGCGTCAGGTTCTGATCCAGGCCGACATAGTTTCCGACTGAGCCAATCGGCAACCAAAGCTCCTTCGCTGGCGTTTTGCCTCGGCAGAACAAAGGAGGAGGAGCAGATGCGCTGGGCCACAGTATGCCTGCTGTGCACATTGGGAGGGACGGCTGCCGTCGCGGCGCCTCCCGCGGCCATGCTGACCGATGTCGGCGTGCTGACATGCACGCTCGCCGAGCACGGCGAGAAGGACACGAACCCTGACAGTCAGTCGCGCCTCATGCACTGCGGCTTCAAGCCGGCCGGTGCCGGGCCCGAGGAGGTGTACGTCGGCGAGATCAAGAAGGTCGGCACGCAGACGGAGCTCTCGGGCAAGCGCGTCCTGATCTGGGTGGTCATGGGGCCGTCCGACCGCAAGCTGAAGCCGGCGGTTCTGGCGCAGACCTACGTCGGTAAGGAGGCGTCGGACATTGCCGACAAGACGGCGCCGGCGAAGCTGCTCGTCGGCGACCGCGATGACGCCTACGGCCTGCAGTCCATCGACGATACGCAGGAGCCGGATGCGAGCCGCAGCGTGACCGTCGTCGAGCTGCGCATCAAATCGACGCCCGGCTAGCCGGCTGGGCGCGCGCCCGCGTCACGCACCGTCGGCGAGGACGGCGATCGCGCGGTCGAGCTGCGGATCCTTGCCGGCGGCATAGCGTATGTCGAACGGCACCTCGATCGTCGGGGCGACGCCCTTGCCTTCGATGCGCTCGCCGTCGACGGCCGCGTCCTCTACGGCGAGGATGAGCAAGCTGCCATCCGAGAGCAGGAATGCCGTACCCGCGAGCAAAGCGCCGGCAGTCTTCTCGCCGACGACCTGGCCGAAGCCGTTATTCTTGAAACCGTAGGCCAGGACTTCCTTACCCGAGCGCGTGCCGCCGTTGATGAGCATCGCAACGGGACGGCGCCACCGGTAGCCGACGAGGTTCGTCTCGCCGTTCCGCGCCGTCAGCGCCAGCGTCGGACCGAATGGATTGAAGACGCTGAGATAGCGCGGATGCGCGCCGCCCCAGCCGTCACGCAGATCCCAGATCAGGGCGTCGGCATCCTTCAGCGCACCGTCGCTGAGCAGCTCCTCGAGCTGGCGCTGGTATTCGCTGCCGGCATACGACCAGACGCGCACGTAGCCGATGCGCTTGCCGTTCGCCTCGATGATGCGCGCGCTGTCGCGCAAGGCTGCTTCGAAGGTGTCGCCGGGGTCGATCCATCTCGGCTCTACCTCGATGGGCTTGGTGGGGCCAGTCGCCTCGCGCCGCACCGACAGCGTCACCTTCTCGCCGACCTTGCCGCGAAACGATCCGACCGGCGCGAAGGGCTCACCGCCGGCGGCAACGATCTCGTCGCCGGCCAGCAGGCCCGCCCGCGCCGCGGGCATCCCGGGGAACACGCCGGTAACGTACGTCTTGCCGTCGATCTCGCGCGTGAACATGCCGATGCCGGGGTAGCGGACTTTGCCGTCCGAGAAGTGCTTCGGGATGTCCCGCCGCAGCGGGTAGGAGAAAATGTCGACCAGCTCGTAATAGGCCGTCTCGTCCTTGGTGTAGTGATGGGTATGCGAGGCATCGAGCTCGCCGAGCAGCGCATTGATCGCCGCCGAGCGCTGGGCGTCGGTTCTCGCCGCGGCGTAGGCGTCACGGTGCTTGTCGCCCATCGCCTTCCAGTCGAGACCCTTCAGCTTCGCGTCGTAGAAGCGGTCGCGCACCAGACGCCAGACTTCCTCGTAGACGGCGGTATTCTCGTCTCGCCTGGGCTCATAGGCTCGCGCCTCGCCGATGAGCGAGGGAAGCACCTGCGCGCCGGCAACGGCAACCGCCACGGCGCCAGAACGTACGAAAGCGGGTGCGCGCATGTCTTTCCTCACCGTTGCAGCCATTGTCTGCAATGTAGGTTTTGAAATCGGCGATGCGAGGACGATAGGCCGCCAGTGTGCTTGATGCGTCTTACAAATCAGCAATCTTTGAACATCGAAAGCACACACAGCCAGGTATTGTGCACGTTGCGGCGCGCGACCTCGAGTGCGCCTTCCTCGTAGGTGGACTCGGCCGCATTTCCGATGGCGCGCTGATAGTCGGTGAGCGTTACGGTGCGCCGGGCTCCCTCGCACGTTCCGCCCTCGGGCACCTGCACCAACTGGCACTTTTTGTGGCCGCCGCTTTTCGCCAGCACCTTGCCGCACATCTCCTGCTCGAGCGTGCTGCCGAGCGCGTACTTCTCGGAGGGCTGCTCGACGGTGCAGAGGTACGTCGCCGCCGGCTCCTGGCAGGACAGGCAAACCTCCGCCGCATGCGCTATTCCCGCGGCGCCTATGACGGCCACTGCAACGGTCGCGATGTGACGCATGACCACCCCCGAGCTGGGATAAGCTCCTGACCCCGACTGAACGCTATCCCGGCTACGTAACCCTGTGAAGTGGCGCGGTTTTGGCGGCCGATATTGCGGCAGCGCAATATGGTGTGATCGGCCGCTTGACGCCGGTCGCGAAGCAGCCCAGGAGCGTCGCATGGGAACCGCCGAAAGCAGCGACAGCACATTCAGGGCCGAGCGCCTGGCCGCCTTCACCGATGCCGTCATCGCCGTTGCGATTACGCTGCTCGTCCTCGATTTGAAGCTCCCCGAAGGTGTGGCCGACGCGGCACTGCCCACGACGCTCGCCGAGCTTTCGCACGCCTTCTGGTGCTACGTGCTCAGCTTTGTCGTCATCGGGGCTCTGTGGGTCGCGCATCACAGGCAGTTTGCGCATATCGAGCGCGTCGATGGCGTGCTCCTGTGGCTCAATCTTTTCTTCCTGATGGCGGTGGCGCTGATACCTTTCGTGACCAGCGTCATGAGCGAACACGGCGGGCCGTTGCCCACCGCGCTCTATGCGGCCGCCCTGATGGCGAGCTGCCTGATGCTGACTGCCATCTGGTGGTACGCCTCGCGCCGGCCCGCCCTGATGCCGGCGGCGGTATCGCTGCATGATCGCCGCGCGGGCATCATCACGCCGCTGCTCATTGCGGCCGTGTTTGGCGTGTCGATTGGCATAGCCTATGCCGTTGACGCTACCGCCGCGCAGTGGTCGTGGCTGCTGGCCGCTCTTGCAGGCCCCGTAGGCGACCGTCTCTCCCGCGCGTGATCGGCAGCGCGCTTGACGGGCGGCGCAAAGCAGATCAGGAACAAACCATGACCGACCGCCTCGTAACCGGCGCCCGACGCGACAGCGATGCCACCGAGGCCTCGCTCCGTCCGCAATCGCTCGCCGAGTTCATCGGCCAGGAGCAGGCACGCGCCAACCTCAGCGTCTTCATCCGTGCCGCACGCGAGCGCGGCGAGGCACTGGACCACGTGCTGTTTGCAGGCCCGCCGGGTCTCGGCAAGACGACGCTGGCGCAGATCATGGCCAAGGAGCTCGGCGTGGGCTTTCGCGCCACCTCGGGTCCGGTGATCGCCAAGGCGGGCGACCTCGCCGCCTTGCTGACCAACCTCGAGGATCGCGACGTCCTTTTCATCGACGAAATTCATCGTCTGAGCCCGGCGGTCGAGGAAATCCTCTACCCGGCGCTCGAGGATTTCCAGCTCGATCTCATCATCGGCGAGGGTCCGGCGGCGCGCTCGGTGCGCATCGACCTGGCCAAATTCACGTTGGTCGGCGCCACGACGCGCCTCGGCCTGCTGACGACGCCGCTGCGCGACCGCTTCGGCATCCCGGTTCGCCTCAACTTCTATACGGTCCCCGAGCTGGAGCGCGTGGTTGCCCGCGGCGCCCGCGTGCTCGGCGCGGCCATCGGCAGCGACGGCGCGCACGAGATCGCACGCCGCGCGCGCGGGACGCCGCGCATTGCCGGCCGCCTGCTGCGCCGCGTGCGCGATTTCGCGTCGGTGGCCGGGGTGCCCATTATCGACGCCACTCTCGCCGACAAGGCGCTCAACGCCCTCGAGGTCGATGCGGAGGGCCTGGACGCGCTGGACCGGCGCTATCTCGTCTGCATCGCCAAGGCGCATGACGGCGGCCCTGTCGGCATCGAGACGATAGCCGCGGCGCTGTCGGAGCCACGCGATGCGCTGGAGGAGATCGTCGAGCCGTATCTGCTGCAGCAGGGCTTCATCAGCAGAACCCCGCGCGGCCGCATCACGACGCTCAAGGCCTACAAGCACCTGGGCATGTCGGGCCCGCAGCGGACCTCGACGCCGCAAGGGGCGCTGTTCGACGCGCTGGGCGACGACGTTATCGACGACGGGGATGGCGAGGCGGGTACCGGCTAGACTGCCCTGCGGACGCATGCGGCATTTATCGCCTATATTGGCACATCTTTTGCGTCCATACCGCCGCCATGGCCCTCATCCACAAAGCGCCGCTAATGCTGAGCCGCCGCCAGCTCATCCAGGGGGCGGGCACCGTGGCCATAGCGGGGGCGGGCTTCGGCGGCTACGCGCTCGCCGAGCCATTCGGCACTCTGATCACCAGCTATCGCCTGACGCCGCCGCGGTGGACGCCCGGCCTCTCCCTGAGGCTGGCGGTGATCGCCGACCTGCACGTGTGCCGCCCGTGGATGGACGTCGCACGCGTCGAAGGCATCGTCGCCGGGGTGAATGCGCTGAAGCCCGACTGCGTGCTGCTGCTGGGCGACTACGTCGCCGGCCACAAGCTGTCACGCTATGCGGCACCCATCGCCCACCGCGATTGGGCCGGCGCCCTCGGCGCGCTGCGGGCACCGCTCGGCGTGCACGCCGTGCTCGGCAATCACGACTGGTGGGAGGACGATACGGTGCAGCAGCGCCGCAGCGGCCCGACGCAGGCCGGTCTTGCGCTCGCCAACGCGGGCATCACGCTGCACCAGAACACGAGCGTTCGCCTCGTCAAGGACACGCATGCGTTCTGGCTCGCGGGGCTGGGCGATCAGTGGGCGTTTCTCCCACGCGATGATTCTACGGACGGCGCGTTCGTCGGCGTCGACGATTTGCACGGAACGCTGGGTCAGGTGAGCGACGACGCGCCTGTCGTGCTGATGGTGCACGAGCCCGACATCTTCCCGGACGTGCCGGAGCGCGTATCGCTTACCGTCGCCGGACACACCCACGGCGGGCAGGTTCGCGTGTTCGGCTATGCGCCCATCGTGCCGTCGAAATACGGCTCGCGCTACGTCTACGGGCACATCGTCGAGCAGGGCCGCAACCTCATCGTCTCGGGCGGCCTCGGCTGCAGCGTCATTCCCGTGCGCTTCGGCGCGCCGCCGGAAATCGTGCTCATCGAGCTCGGTGCGTGACAAAGCGCACGTGACAACGCGCGCGCGATCGGCTCTTTTCCCGCCATGAGCAACACACCCGACACCCGCAACGAGTGGCCGGATCTGGCCGGACGCCTCGTCGACGCCGATGGCGCGCGCACGCATGTGCTGCCGATCCGCGTCTACTTCGAGGACACCGACTTTTCCGGGCTCGTCTATCACGGGAGCTACGTTCGCTGGTGCGAGCGGGGCCGTTCCGATTTTCTCCGTCTGCTCGGCGGCGATCACCGGCGCATGATCGACGGCTCGGGGGTGCGGAGCCCGCGGCCTTCGTCGTGCGCCGCATGACGTTCGACTTCCTCAAGCCGGCACGTATCGACGAGCTGCTCGAGGTGGTGACGCGCGTGAAGGAGATCGGGGCGGCGAGCCTGACGCTGTTGCAACGCGTGACGCGTGACGGCGTGACGCTCGTCGAAGCGGAGGTGACCGTCGTTCTCATCTCGGTATCGGGCAAGCCGCTGCGCATCGCCGGCGCGCTGCGCGAGGCATTCGGCAAGCCCTGACGGGCGGCGCGGCGGGCACCCGCTCGAGGCTCCGCGCAGCGCCGACATGCAAAAAACGCTTGATTTTGGCCGTTATCCCGCATATTCGCGCTCGGCCGACAGCGCATTTGCGCTCATTTCGCGTAGTATCCCCCGGCTGAACGATTCTCTCAAGGAACCAACCGATGGCTGAAAAAGCAGCTCCGAAACAGAACACCATCACGCTCCGTCAGATCGGTGCGTCGCTCGCGGAGGCGCACGATATCCCCAAGAAGCAGGCCGCCGCGGTGCTCGAGGATATGATCACCCTGATCACCAAGCACCTCAAGAAGGGCGACAAGATCCGTATCGGCGGCCTCGGCGTTCTGCAGGTGCGCAAGCGCCCGGCGCGCATGGGCCGCAACCCGGCCACGGGCGAGACCATCAAGATCAAGGCCTCCAAGAAGGTCGCCTTCCGCGCCGCCAAGGAGCTGAAGGAATCGATCTGAGCCACGGCTCGGACTCGACGCACGGATCAGGAGCGCGCCGCTGCAGCTGCAGTGGCGCGCTCTGCGTTTGGGCGCAACCGATTGTGGCGGCGGGACCAAAGTGTTGCCACGTGCGCGCCATAGGCTGCGAATCGGCTAGCCTTTCATAGTCCCAGCAGCTCGAGCCTTTCGGAGGAGGTGACATGTCCGAGAAGACAATGCTTGTCGTGCCCGGCAGGAAGCTCACCGTGCCGCGCATCCTGAAGCGAACCCTGCAGATCGCCGCGGCCGTGGCCCTGTCTGCCGGCGTCGCCCTCGCCATCCTCATCGGCAATGGCCTGCTCGTGCCGCGTGGGCGGCTGCTGCAGGGCTGGGACGTATGGGTGGCGTTCATCAACCGCACGGACATCCTCGCCACCATGGTGCTGACGGCGCTGGTCACGGTATGGTTCGTCTATTGGCAGCGGGACCACGAGCGCGGCAAATAAAAGGCCGGGCAATGCAACGCAATAAGCGTTTGCCTCTGGAGGGCGAAACGAAAAGCCCTGAAAACGGAAATCGGCAGGTTTCTGATTTATGAAAAAACGGCAGCAGAGGACGCGGCGATTGCCGCATCCTCCGCTGGCAGGTTCTGCGGAACCGATTAGCGGCAGCAGCAACGCTTGCGATAGTACTTCACGGCCGAAACGGTGCGGTAGGCGCGGACGCGCTCGTACACGACCTTCTTCACAACCGACACGGTCGGCTGCTGGACGGCGACGTTGCGATAGAAGCGATGGCAACCGCAGCGGTCACGATACGCCTTCTTCACCCAAACGGTGCGGTAGCTACGGACGCGCTCGTACACGACCTTCGGCACCAGCTTCTCGGTCGGCTCGCGATAGTAGACGCGCTTGGCAACGGTGCAGCAGTCGCCGCCGCGGTTGAACCAATGGGCCTCAGCAGAGGTCGTCATGGCAACGCTCGTACCTGCCATCACGCCAGCTGCGACCAGAACTCCAAGAACTCCACGCATTAGAAACTCCCAAATTCACCCACGCAGGATTTTCGGTGTTTGACGTTTCGGAAATAAATCCGATACGCCAAACGGCACGTGAAATGGATAACAGCGCCCATTGTAAAAATCGGTTAGCCCGAAAAACAAAGCCATCGCATTTATGCGTATGGTTAATGATCGGCATCGATGGCGCGACAGGCCGTATCAAAACGGCAAGAAACGCCGGAAATAGCTGCTGATTTGCAGATCGACCGCGCGGATGGAAGTGCAACAATTCATTTCTGGTAAAAGGATCGAAGACCGAGCGCCGGCAATGATAACGATTATAATTGCAATGGCGGCGCCGAAGTAAATGCAAAAAAAGAATTGGCCGCGCCATTTCAAGCCGCGCGGCAATTCACCGTTAGGTTTTTGCAGGAAGAGGCAGGGACCGGCGCGCTAGCGGCAGTGCTCGGCGCGCTCGGCATCCTTGCTGATGACCTGGCCGATCGGGTCGGCCGAGGCGGTCTTGGTGTCGATCGGGTCGGTGCAGCGCCAGGCCGAGATGACCCTCTGCTCCTTGCCGAGGGCAATGCTCTTGCGTACCGGCAAGGTGGGCACCGCGCCGCCGATGCTCGCCGTCGCCGTCGGCATCACGGCCGGTACCGGTGCCGGCGGCTTCAGCTGCTGATACTGCGCTACGGCCCGACCGAAGCAGCGGTCGAGATTGGCGCAGCGGCGCTTCGCCGAGGGGTGGCTGTCCGTCTCCGGCGCGCCCTCGAAGCTGTCGCAGACCTGGCCGAGGCCGCTACGGTCCAGCCAGCCTTCGCGGACGCCGTGATCCACCGCATAGCAGTCGGCATCGAGCTCGCTGTCGCCCACGCTGATGTGGCCGCACTCGTGGTTGAACACGAAGAGGCGCACGGTCGGCGGCTGCTTGTTGAGCATGTTGGGATTGAGAATGAGAGTCGTATCGCCGGCGCCGCCCTCGCTGGGCAGGTTGCGGTCGATAAGGATGTCGGCCTTGCCGCAGGAGACCTTCCTGCCGGCCAGGGTGACGCTCCGCCCCACCCACTCCTCGGCGTGGGCGCTGCCCGACGGCGAAAGAGACGCGGCGAGGCCCAGGAGAGCCGCCGGCAGCAACGCTAGGATACGCAACTTTTCCATTCGACCAGGCTCGCTCGGCCCCCCGGCGCCCCTTGGCAGGCGGGAATTAAGTCGCTGATTTAGCCCGAATTAGGACCGCCAAGCCGGCGCGCCCCGTCTCGTTCGGCCTGACTGTAGCCGCTAGCCTGCGAACAAAGTGTGGATACGCCAGCGTCGGCCGGGCTCGTACGGGGCGGCGGGCGTGTCGCTAACCACGGCGAGAAAATCGCGCCAGCGCATTCGGCGCTCGGCAGCCTCGGTGCGGAGCCGCGAGCCGCGCCCCTCCGCTTGCCTCACTGCACTAAAATCGTTCGCACGCCGTCGCGTGGCGCTGGCAAACGCCGCCGTTTGGTCATATTGCGAGGCAACATGCCATCTTGGGGATGTGGGCGAAGCACGTCACACTCAGGCTTCGGTTGCGCGTGGCTATCGCGGCCGCACAGCGCCGCTGTTGCAGGCGCTCGCGTTCCGGCCTCATCCTACGTCACTGGATATCCAAATGAATCCCACCGATCTCGCGCAAGAAGCCATCGGTGCACCGACGGTGCCCGGAGTCTCGTTCGTCGAGCTCTTCATGCAGGCGCACATCGTCGTGCAGCTTGTCATGGCTGGACTGCTCATCGCCTCCATCTGGTCGTGGGCGATCGTCGTTGAGAAGTTCTTCGCTTTCCGCCGTGCGCGCGTCGAGTCGGACCGCTTCGAGCACATGTTCTGGTCCGGGCAATCGCTCGACGAGCTTTATACGGCGCTGTCGCGCACCAAGCCGATCACCATGGCGGCGCTTTTCGTGGCCGCGATGCGAGAATGGAAACGCTCCGTCGAGGGCAACATCCGCGCGCTCGGCGGCATCCAGCTCCGCGTCGAGAAGGTGATGGACGTCACCATCAGCCGCGAGATGGAGCGCCTCGACCGACGGCTGCTGTTTCTCGCCACCGTCGGCTCCACCGCGCCCTTCGTCGGCCTCTTCGGCACCGTGTGGGGCATCATGACGAGCTTCCAGGCGATCGCGGTATCGAAGAACACCAACCTTGCGGTCGTGGCGCCCGGTATCGCCGAAGCCCTGTTCGCCACCGCGCTCGGCCTCGTTGCCGCCATTCCGGCCGTTATTTTCTACAACAAGTTTTCCGCCGACAGCGCCGCGATCAGCCACCGGCTGGAGGCGTTCGCCGACGAGTTCGCCGCCATCGTGTCACGGCAGATCGACGTCCGAAGCTGACGCCGGCGGAGCAGCAGGAAGGCGCGAGAAGGCAACATGGGCGCGAGCGTCAAAGCGAACACGGGAGGCGGCAAGCGTCGCCGTCGCGGCCGGCACACGCCGATGAGCGAGATCAACGTCACGCCGATGGTCGACGTGATGCTCGTGCTGCTGATCATCTTCATGGTTGCGGCACCGCTGCTGCAGGTGGGCGTGCCGATCGAGCTGCCGCAGGCCAAGGGCAAGCAGCTCGAAGCCAACAAGGAGCCGCTCGCCATCAGCGTCAAGGCCGACGGCAGCGTCTACATCGGCGAGACGCTGGTGCCGCTCGACGAGATCGCGCCCAAGCTCAAGGCGATCGCCAAGAACGGCTATGACGAGCAGATCTTCGTCCGCGGCGACAAGGGCGTCGCCTACGGCACCGTCATGCGTGTGATGGGCCGCATCAGCGCCGGCGGCTTCCGCAAAGTGTCACTGGTCACGGAAGTGGAGGATGGAGGCTAGCGCGATGATCGCGAAATTCGCCGTCATCATCAGCCAGGTCGCGAGCGAATTTCGCGATCTGAATCGCGCTAGCTGGCATGTGCTTCGAGTGTCCCCTGTGAGGCCGGCGCTCGCTCTCTACAGTGCGGCCGGCACCGGCGAGCTCCGGCCTCGGGACACTCGCGCGATGATCGCGAAATTCGCCGTCATCATCAGCCAGGTCGCGAGCGAATTTCGCGATCTGAATCGCGCTAGCTGGCATGTGCTTCGAGTGTCCCCTATG
>Ga0182738_1000354_pt1 | contig 67179 bp, 63 predicted proteins | sample eDN5th30CBELigMG_FD_128876 | JGI IMG/M metagenome (GOLD analysis project Ga0182738, IMG submission 128876) | Enriched Miracle-Growth compost microbial communities from Emeryville, California, USA - eDNA 5th pass 30_C BE-Lig MG (version 2)... ... | reverse complement strand
TTCTCCAACAGCGGTGCAATGAAACCAGCCTGAATGGCATCATAGCTTGCGCCGGCAAGCCACTCGGCATCAAATACGATCGCGCAGAAGACACAGGGAGAGCCGTTATGCGAATGTCCGGCATGCATGTCGCCGCCGTCAATGTAGACGGCTTCGCCTGCGCGGACGACGAGGTAATCGGTATCGATCTGGAACTTGACTTCGCCCTCCAGCACGCAGAAAAATTCGGCCTCCTGATGCCAGTGTGTGTCCAATATGGGCTCGCCAGCTTCCCGCTCAATCAAGTAGGTTGCCATGGGGAGCATAGCATCGCCGTGCAGGCGGTCCTCACGCAGCGTATTCTTGGCGTAGAGATCCATCGTTGGTATTCAGCCTTTCGTCATAAATGATAAGTAAGATCAGAATCGTGCTATAGTTACGCATAATTATGATAGTTTGCCCGAATAGGAGTCAGTATAATACTACTATAAACGTTATTACTTGAACTTCCTATCCCAATCATGCATCGAAAGGATGAAACCATATCATGAAATTCCATAACGGAAACTGGCTTGTCCGCGAAGGCTTTAACCTGAAGGCTGCTGTTCAAGCCCATGAAGTAGAGCGCAGCGGCGACGAGCTGACCGCTTATGTATCGCCAATCCCAATTCAATCCCGTGCAAACATGCTGGATACGCTTCAGCTGACGGTGAAATTCCATTCGCCAGCACCAGGCGTAATCGGCGTTAAGCTGATCCACTATGCAGGTGTTGTAGAGCGTGGACCGAAGTTCGAGCTGACGCCTGAATCGAAGGGTCACGTGGCGATTACGGAAACGGAAGAAGAAACGATTCTGACGAGCGGCACGCTTAGCGCGCACATCCGCAAAGGTTCCGAGTGGAGCGTTGCCTTCTACCGTGGCGGCGAACGCCTGACTGGCAGCGGCCCTCGTTCGATGGCTTATGTTACGGAAGGCAAGGACCGCAGATGGCTGCGTGACGAGCTCGACCTCGGCGTAGGCGAATTCATCTACGGTCTGGGCGAGCGCTTCACTGCTTTTGTGAAGAACGGACAAGTTGTTGACATTTGGAACGAAGACGGAGGCACAAGCTCCGAGCAGACATACAAGAACATTCCATTCTACGTATCCAACAAAGGCTATGGCGTATTCGTCAACCAGCCTGAGCTCGTATCCTTCGAGGTTGGTTCGGAGAAAGTAAAGAAAGTACAATTCAGCGTAGAAGGCGAATCGCTCGAATACTTCGTCATCGATGGTCCTACGATCAAGGACGTACTGGGCAAATATACGAACCTGACTGGCAAGCCGGCGCTTCCGCCAGCATGGTCGTTCGGTCTGTGGCTGACGACGTCGTTCACGACGAACTACGACGAAGCAACCGTTAACTCGTTCGTCGACGGCATGGCTGAGCGCGATCTGCCGCTGCACGTCTTCCACTTCGACTGCTTCTGGATGAAGGAATACCACTGGACGGACTTCAAATGGGATGAGCGTACGTTCCCAGACCCAGTGGGCATGCTGAAACGTCTGCACGAGAAAGGTCTGAAGATCTGCGTGTGGATCAACCCTTACATCGCACAGCGCTCGCGTCTGTTCGAAGAAGGCAAAGCAAACGGCTACCTCGTGAAGCGTCCGAACGGCGACGTATGGCAGTGGGATCTGTGGCAGCCAGGCATGGCGCTCGTTGACTTCACGAACCCAGCGGCATGCGAATGGTATGCAGGCTACCTGCGCGACCTCGTGGATATGGGCGTAGACAGCTTCAAAACAGACTTCGGCGAGCGGATCCCGACAGATGTTGTGTACCATGATGGCTCCGACCCTTATAAAATGCACAACTTCTACACGCAGCTGTATAACGAGGTTGTATTCAACGTGCTGGAAGAGAAGCTTGGCAAAGGCGAAGCGGCATTGTTCGCCCGTTCGGCTACGGCTGGCGGTCAGAAATTCCCTGTACACTGGGGCGGTGACTGCTACGCAGATTACGAGTCGATGGCAGAGAGCCTTCGCGGCGGCCTGTCGCTCGGTCTGTCCGGCTTCGGCTTCTGGAGCCATGATATCGGCGGCTTCGAGAATACGGCGCCAACGCACGTATTCAAACGCTGGCTGCAATTCGGCTTGCTCTCCAGCCACAGCCGTCTGCACGGCTCGAAGTCGTACCGGGTACCTTGGGCTTACGATCAAGAAGCAGTTGATGTTACGCGCTTCTTCACCAAGCTTAAGAGCCGCCTGATGCCTTACCTGTTCAACACGGCTGGTCAAGCGAATGAGCTTGGTCTGCCATCGCAGCGTGCAATGGTCATCGAATTCCAGAACGATCCAACGACGGAGTTCCTCGACCGCCAATACATGCTCGGCGACAACCTGCTCGTTGCACCGATCTTCTCCGAGAGCGGCGATGTGCAATACTACCTGCCGCAAGGCGGTACGTGGACGCATGTGCTTAGCGGTGAGACGAAGCAGCCAGGCTGGCACAAAGAAAACTACGGCTTCGACAGCCTGCCGCTGTTCGCTCGTCCGAACTCGATTATCGCGTTTGGCGCGAACGATCAGCGTCCGGATTACGACTACTCCAATGGTGTAGACTTCAACGTCTATGCGCTTGAAGATGGACGTACGGCAACGGCAGCTGTTCGCGATATCAAAGGCGTTGTTGAGACGACTGTTTCTGTCGCTCGCGAAGGCAAATCGATCGTTGTTTCGTTGCAAGGCACTGGCAAAGCGTTCAGCGTAACGCTGAACAGCATCGGCGAGATCGCATCGGCTAGCGGCGCATCCGCATCCGTTGACGGCAACACGGTTATCGTGCCTGCTGGCGAGAACAACGTGACGGTTACGATCACGTTGGCTTAATGAAGGCAGAGCATCGCGTATAGCAATAAAATGAGCCTCCGACTCACGATTAGTGAGTTGGGGGCTTTTTTGCGAGCTTATTGTGTCGGCGATGTGCAGCTTCGTGAGATGGAACGCTATCCGTTAATTTGGGGCAGGACTTGGCTGTATTCTTTATCGAAACTTAACGCTAAAGGGCTGCTTAAGCTATTGAACTCGCTGTTGAGGGCGACTACCATGAGGAAGGAATATTTATGGTATATAATGGCGGGTTAAGGTGGTTCGATAATGGCAGGTAAACGTATGAGTGCAGCGGCTGCAGGCTGGATATTTCTCGTTTCCTATACGGCAGGTGTAATTTTCTCAGCATTATTCTCTTCACAGAATGCGGACGGGGGATACTCGCTGAGCCTATTCTTCATACAGGTGTTGATCGGTAATGTCCTGCTATTCTTGCTGCCGGGCGTCATCTGGACCCGTTCGAGAGGGCTGTCGCTGAAGCGGACGCTTCGGCTGCATGCCGTGCCGTGGTCCGTGCTTGGCTTAGGCTTGTTGCTGTATGCGGTCAGCCAAGTGCCGATGCTATTCTTGCACCAAGTGACGGAAGCAGCCTTAACGTTGTTCGGTGATGCCTATCAACCGTCAGATTATCCAATCGCGGATCATGCAGGGTCGCTGCTGCTGCTCCTGTTATGCATCGGAATCATTCCGCCGCTGTGCGAGGAACTCTTATTCCGTGGCGTGCTGCTGTCGGGCTTTGAACAGCGGGGCGCATGGTTTGGCGTTGTCATGAGCTCCGCATTGTTCGCGTTGTTCCACGACAACCCGTACCGTCTGCTCGAGCTGTTCGCTTCAGCACTACTATCGGCACTAATCGTTCAGCGGTCAGGCTCGATCCTGCCTGGTCTGGCCATCCATATGGCGACGAACTTAACATATGTGTTGGGCTCCTATGCTCGCGGTGGAGATCTCGTACAAGGTGTTTCTTCGGGCGGAAGTGTGGATGTGCCGCTCCTGCTGCTGGTCGGAGCCGCCTCGGTGCCGGCAATCTATGTGTGCTGGCTCATACTGAAGCGAATGGACCAATCGGTGACAAAGTCGAGGGAACAGCAGCGTTCGGGAAGAGCTGGAACGGATGAAGCTGGCGGGCGCTTGGGTCAGCTGAATGGGCAGCATGAGGATGCTGCGGAAGAGAAGAGGCGGTCGGCTGCGACATGGAGCTGGAGGGTCCCAATCCTGCTGGCTGTCACCGTATTCGTTGTGAAGGCGGTAGTCGGATAGTTGAGCGATTATGAAGTGAATGCGGGTTTATTACAGATCTGATTCGGTTATAAAAAAATAAGAAGCCATAAGACTTTTTCTGAAAGTGCTCCATTCTGAAAAATGGACTCAGCCGAATCATCAGCTATGACTCCATCGAAATCAAACGCTAAACGAATTTCATTATCCTCATTGTCGTCGATATAATCAGAAGGATAAATGCAACCAGCAGGGTATCCGTGCTCCACTGCTTCTTTCACATCTATCGGGTTGCCAAGAGTGTTGATGTGGGCATTGCAGTTTGTACAACAGAAACAACGAAGAATAACCGAAAACGAGAAGCCCGTTGTAGTTTGTACAATGGGAGACTCGGTTTTCGGCTGTTTGCGTAGGGATGAGGCTGTACAAGGTGGAATCCTGTTGTACATAATACAACGGAGCACTCGTTCGAGCGTATTGCCTGTCGTTCTCATTGTATGGAATACAACGAAAACAATAAGTTGCGCTATTCACGGGATTGGCGCCGAGCGACGCCGGAGAGTCGGGCAGCGTCGATGACGCGGCGGCGGACTTCTTCGACGACGCGGGTGTTGAACACGCTTGGGATAATGTACATGCGGCTGAGCTCATTGTCGGTAATGACCGAGGCGATGGCTTCGGCGGCCGCCAGCTTCATTGCTTCATTAATAGTCGAAGCGCGGCAGTCGAGTGCCCCGCGGAATATGCCGGGGAAGCACAAGACGTTGTTGATCTGGTTCGGATAATCCGACCGTCCCGTAGCGAAGACACTTACGATGTCTTCGACCTTCTCGGGACGAATTTCGGGTTCGGGGTTCGCCATCGCGAACACGATGGGGTCTGGCGCCATCGAGAGGACATGCTCGCGAGTGAGAATGCCGCCAGCCGACACGCCGATGAACACATCTGCACCTGCTACAGCTTCGGCGAGTCCGCCGGAAACGCGCTCTGGATTCGTATGCTCGGCATACCACTGCCAAGAAGGATTATCGTAGGTGTTGTCCGCACTGAGGATACCGCTGCGGTCGACACCGATGATGTTGGCTGCTCCGCCTGCTAACAGCATCTTCGTACAGGCTGTGCCAGCTGCGCCGATGCCGCACACCACGATCCGAGCTGCTGCAAGCGTACGTCCCGTCAGCTTCAAAGCATTAAGCAGACCCGCGTATAGTACGACTGCTGTCCCATGTTGATCGTCATGAAAAACCGGAATATCGAGCTCATCACGAAGCCGCTGTTCAATCTCGAAGCAGCGTGGGGCTGAGATGTCCTCTAGGTTAATGCCGCCGAAGGCGGGAGCTATATTGCGGACAGCTGTGATGATGGCCTCGGTATCTTGTGTGTCCAGACAGATCGGGAACGCATCAACGTCCCCGAATTGCTTGAACAGCATCGCCTTGCCCTCCATAACGGGCATAGCCGCCGACGGTCCGATGTTGCCAAGGCCAAGAACGGCACTGCCATCCGATACAACGGCAACGGTGTTGCGTTTGATCGTTAGCGTGAATGCCTTAGAAGGGTCGGCATGAATGGCCTGACAGACACGCGCGACCTCAGGCGTATACACCCGCGACAGGTCGTCGCGGTTCTGGATTGGCGTCTTCGGTTGAATCGTTATTTTGCCGCCGAGATGAAGCAGGAAGGTGCGGTCCGAGACGTTGATGAGCCGTATGCCGGCAACAGCAGACAGCGTATTCGTAATACGGTCGATGCTTGAAGTCTCGGCTACCTTAACCGTTAAGTCACGGACCGTCTTATCGCGGCTTGTCTGAATGACGTCGATCGCGATAATATCGCCGCCTGCCGTCTCGAGCGCTGCAGCTGCAGTACCGAACCCAACGATACGCGTATCGATCTCAAGGCGAATAATGATCGTTTTGCCATCTAAACTTTTACCTTCCATCCGTACCCCTCCCGTTCCTATGGGCTAACTATACCCCGCAGCGAGTGCAAATATTCCTTGTTATATATTTAGTCCGCTAGACGCCGCATCATGAAAAAAGCCGTCACTGCATAAATCGCAGGACGGCGTCCGTACATTCCTTCGGATCATATTGTTCATTACGTTTGCGCAGCAGCGCTTGTCTGAATTGTGCGAATGCTTCGCGCTCTTGAATACGCGTAAACCATTTGTCGATCGTATCGTGTGTATTGAGCATTTCGGCAAAACCATTCTGCACGAAATATTCGCTGTTCTCTTCTTCTTGTCCAGGGATCGGCTTGTAGAACAACATCGGAAGCCCCTTGCTCAGACCTTCCGTGCATGTCATGCCGCCAGGCTTCGTCACGAGCACATCAGCTACGTCCATCAGCTTGCTTACCTCGCGGGTAAAGCCGAGAATATGGACATTCGGATGATTGAAGCGCTCCTCCTGAAGAAGCTTCTCCTTCATTTTCTCATTGCTTCCGACGCATACAATCAGCTGCACGCGATTGCGCCATTCCGTCATATAATCGAGCAGTTGGTCGTCTTCGTCCATCAATCCCCAGCCGCCGCCCATGATGAGCACTGTCGGCATGTCCCGCAGGCCAAATTGCTTCAGCACCTCGCTGCGATCATTCGTCTGCCAGAAGCTCGGATGGACCGGAATGCCGGTTACCTCGATCCGCTCTTCTTCAACACCGCGCTCCATCAGCTTAAGCTTGACCTTCGGTGTGGAGACGAGATAATGATTGACCTCCTGACTGATCCAAGTGCCATGCGCATCATAATCGGTAATGACCGTGCAGAGCTGCACATTCTCCTCACCGAGACGTTTCAATCGAGACACAACAGCATTCGGGACAGGATGCGTGCAAATAATCAAATCAGGCTTTAATTGATCGATAACTTGCGATGTATGCGTATAAAATACACGGTGCAGAGCAAGCTGGGTAAACCGATTGAGCGATTTATGATAATTACTTCTATACATCATGCCGACCAACTTCGGCTGTTTGCTGACAGTCTTCCTGTATGCCGATACAATTAATGGACCAACAACGGGGTTAAGAAACTTCCCTAGTTCAATGACGCGCGTCTGAATGTCCGGCGACGAAAGACGGAGGCCGACTGCGAGCGCGTAGGCGGCTTGAGTATGTCCTGAACCGAACCCTTCGGAGAGCAGCAGCACTCTTTTCTTACGCATGGACTCACCCACTTTTCTATCCACATAAGAATTTATTAGGTCCCGTTCATTTCCGGAAGAAACAAATTCTGATTGGCGATGACTCGATTACAGGTTTATTCATCGCATCATTAATAAAGCCGCTAATGTGCGCGCGGCGATAGTCATATTACCATATTACGATGCTTTTGCCCGTAAACACAAGATCACAATTTAAGCTTGCATTATATGTAGGCATTAATTTAATCTAAACTTTAGGTTTCAGATCGTTTGCAGGCCATTTGTCGTTATAAATGCAAGATAAGAAGTGCGTTGAGTAAGTCATGATAACCAAATTAGAATTTATCAGTTTTCTAATCTATATTAAGGAAAGTGCAAATTCTGATTGGCGTTTCATTAGAAGGAAAGGTTGTGAAGGACAAGATGAAGTATTCGCAGCAAAATCAGCCAGAACAAGATCAGTTGGTTCGCATGACCTATAAAACTGGCGTGTACGCAGGCAAGGTTGTTGAGACAGGTGGACAACGCGCTGTCGTGCAGGTGCTCGCGGTGCTGAAGCATCCGCAGCAGGGCAATCTGCATTACCCCTACGATCCAGACGTACCGATGTTCCACGAACGCAAAGCGCTGAGCTACACAGAGAAGGCGCTGTGCGTGTATCAAGACTTGGAGCCGTTCTACGGCGAGGTGCCGGATTACCAAGCTTCGCTCGTACGCGCGCTGGAACAAGAAGCAGCTGATCTGGACCGGCTCAAACGCTGGGCAGAGCGGGGATTAGAGACGCTGGCAATCGTGAAGCGGGACTATGGCATGTAGTACATAGATGGGCGGAGATGTGCTGCTGAAGGTGCGGCAGAACTGAGGCGTAGGTGCAGAGATGTACCTACGTTTTGTTTTAGGTGTTGAAAATGACTTGAATGCTGCGGCGAATCGTGGTAATATTCTGTTTGACTAATTGACTGAAAATGATTTTTGGTCAGTGAGTATTGGAAGGCTGGCCGAAGCAAAGGGATAGCTCAAATGTTGAACAACCTCTATGAGAAGAAAGGAGCGGTGATCGGATGGCGGAGAAAAAAGCGGTAGACCGCAAGGTGCTCATTATTGAAGCAGCGGCGAAGTCGTTTACGATGTTCGGTTATAAAGCAACGACAATGGAGCTTGTAGCGAAGCTCGCTGGAGTGGGCAAAGGGACAATCTATACGTTTTTTGCAACGAAGGAGGAGCTGTTCGGCGAAATCATTCGTCGGCTCACATCGGAGATGAAGGCGGTTGTCGTAAGCCGGATCGATGAGAACCGCTCGTTCTTCGACAATCTGACCGATGTGATGTATGGTGTGCTGCAGTTCCGCGAAACACATGAGCTTGTCGTCAAACTGACGCAGGAGGAACGAGAGGTTGGTACTTCGGCGGTAAGTGAAGGGCTCGGGGCGCTTGAGGACGCGGTTATTGGTTTCATTGAACGCGAAGTGCGCGCAGCGCAGCAGAAGGGCGAGCTTAGAGCGGTGAACCCTTCGATTACGGCATTCATGATGATTCGGGTCTATCTGGCGCTGGCCGCGGAGTGGAGCCGCAGGCACGAACCGCTTACGAAGGAAGAGGTAGCCGAGCAATTGACGGGGCTGTTCCAGTATGGGATTTGCGCAAAAGGTTAATGACCGAATGCGTTGATATAAATGGTTAGTTTATGGAGGAAAGAGCGGGATCCGCTCTATTTTTCACCAAAAAAAATGACCAAATGATCGAAACGGTCAGAATGTTCTGGCCGAAGCGAATAAAGGAGGACGCCTCTATGCAGGGTATACGCTTATTCGGGCAGGAACTGCTCGATATTGTTAGAAACAAGAAGGTGCTTATATCTGTCATTGGTATTCTGTTCATTCCGATTATGTACTCCGGGATGCTCGTCGGGGCGTTCTGGGATCCGTATGGTCGGACGAGTGAGCTGCCGGTCGCGGTTGTGAATGAGGATAGTGGAGCGGAGCTTGATGGGAAGCAGCTGGCTCTCGGCAGTGAGCTCATCGATAATCTGAAGGAGAACGATAAGTTCAAGTGGGCTTTCGTCGATAAGGAAGAGGCGGAGGCAGGTGTGAAAGAAGGCCGTTATTACCTCGCGCTCGAAATTCCAAGCGACTTCTCGAAGCAGGCAACGACGCTTATGGATGCAGAGCCAACGCCGTCGCAGCTTATTTATGTGACGAATGAGAGTCTCAGCTTCACCGCTTCGAAGATCGGCAGCGCGGCGATTACAGAGCTGAAATCGTCTTTGTCGAAGGAAGTGACGAAGTCTTACGCAGAGACGATGCTGGAGCAGTTCGGCAAGATTGCCGACGGCTTCGCGGAAGCAAGCGAAGGCGCTGGCAAGCTGTCGAGCGGCGCAACGGAGGCGAAGGATGGCGCGGCGACTTTGCAGCGCAATCTTGAGAAGCTTGCGGATGGAACGCTGGGGCTTGAGACCGGCGTGAAACAAGTAGCAGGCGGCGCGGCGCAGGTCGCAAGCGGCGCGGCGTCGCTCAGCAAGAGCGCGGCCGAGCTGGGAAGCGGGCTCGGCAAGCTGCATGAGGCGTCCGGCCAATTAACGGCCGGCGCCAAGCAAGCGGCCGATGCCGGCGCGAAGCTGGCATCGGGAGCGGCAGCGGCGCATGAGGCGGAGACGAAGCTCGCCTCGGGCGCCGCGCAGCTGGCGGCGCAGCTGGATGCGTTCGCATCCGCTGCCGCCTCTGGCGAAGCCGCCGAAGGCGGCGATGCTGCAGCGGCTGCGCAGCAGGAGGCGCTGCAGCAGCTGGTCGCCGCGGCCAAGGCTTTGGCCGCCGGCACTGACGGGCTCGCAGCCAGCGGCGGCCAATTGGCCGCTGGCGCGAGCGAGCTGCAGCAGGGGAATTCGACCCTGCTGCAGGGGTTGACCGCCTTCGACGCGAAGCTCGAAGGCGCAGCGGCCGGCGGCGCGAAGCTTGCCGACGGAGCCGCGCAGCTTGCAGCGGGCGCCAAGCAGGCCGCTGCTGGCGCAGCGGCGGCTGGCGCGGGCGCCGCTGAGCTCGCGAGCGGCTCGGGGCAGCTCGCCGATGGCTCGGCCGCATTAACGGACGGCGTCGGCAAGCTCGCCGACGGCTCGGCTGAGCTCGCAGATAAGCTCGGCGAGGCATCGAGCTCGACATCGGAGAAGCTGTCTGACGGCAGCAGCACCGACAAGAAGGCCGATATGTTCGCAGGTCCAGTGGAAGTGAATGAGAAGAAGCTGACGACGGTACCGAACTACGGAACTGGTTTTGCTCCGTACAGCTTAGGTCTAGGTCTATTCGTTGGCGCACTGCTGTCGACGATTGTACTGCCAATGCGCGACAGCGCAGGACGTCCGCGTTCCGGCAGCAGCTGGTTCACGAGCAAGGCGCTGTTGTTCGTGCTCGTCGGTATCGTTCAAGCGCTGCTGGCCGATGTGATTCTGCTGTATGGCATCGGACTTGAAGTTCAAAGTCTGGGCTGGTTCATCGGGCTTAGCATTGTAACGAGCTTGTGCTTCATGATGATTATTCAGTTCTTCGTCACCCTGCTGGATCAGCCTGGCCGCTTCATCTGTATTATTATCCTGATCCTGCAGCTGACGAGCAGCTCGGGTACTTATCCGAAAGAGCTTGTACCTGGCTGGCTTCAGACGGTTGGCGATTGGATGCCGATGACGTATGCTGTAGCTGGCTTCAAAGCAGCGATCTCCAGCGGCGACTTCACGCTCGTTCGCAGCAGCATGGGCACGCTCGCCATCTACGGCGCTGTCTTCGCGGCATTATCGCTTGGTTACTTCATGCTCAAGCACAAGCAGCAATCGCGCAAGAACAGTGGCGGCGGCAAATCCCAGCCAACGCCTGTGACGGTTTAAATCCTATCGCAATAAACAAAAACTCTAGGTGCATGCACCTAGAGTTTTTGTTGTATTATTTGGCAGAGACGCCGCGAAGGAACGTCTTGCCTTTATTGTCCCGCATCAACAGCTCGTCTCCTTCGAAGTACTCGATGGTTGTAAACGCCTTGTTATCCCAGGTTCCGTACGTGAAAGTGCCTCCCTTAGTCAGGTCGTACCCGCGAACGATAAAATTGTCGTTCTTCTTCTCGGTATAGGCGAGATAGTTGGTGCCAAGATCCAGCACGATCGGGTAACGGTCAAGCGTTACCGGGATCGAAATATATTTATATTTCACCTTCGATTGCGTAAGGTCTGCGATTGTATACGTGTCCTGATATTTATACTTGCCGTCTGCGCCCATACTCTTCGTGTGCGTCAGCCAGACCGCATGAGTGCCGTTGAAGTCGGCGTCATAGAGGGATTGGTTGTCTTTGGTTTTGTACAGCGATTTCTTCGTGCCCGTCTTAAGATCGTAGAGGACTAGCTCGCCATTTGAGCTTTGTCCTGCCACCATGAGAAGCTTGCCTTTGACCAGCGCTCTCGGAACGCCTTGAGATTGGGGTAATTCCGTTACTTTGAGCGTTTTGAGATCGATGATGTTCGTTCCGGAGTCGGAGTAAACGGCATAATTGCCATCGACCAGAAGTCCGCTTGGATACCACGGCTTCTCAAGCAGCTCCGTTCTAGCCTTCGTCTTCAGGTTATAACGGATAATATTTTTCTGGAACACGTTTACCTTCTCGGTGTAATTCTTGACGGATTCGGTGTAGTAGATATCATCGCCCACCAGCTGCAGGCTTGTCTTAAATTTGAGATCGTTCGTTACTTGCTCGACTTTACCCGTTTTGTAGGATTTGAGATATACCTGCGGCGCACCTGCTTTGTCTTTGTCGATGTAGACGATCCGATCGCCGTTAACTCGAATATTGCCGCTCGACGTCGCTTCTACGGACAGTTTGCGGTCGACAAACGTGTACTTCACTGCGCCGAATGCCGTCAGAGAGGACGCGAGCAAGGATAGGACGAACGCCAGCATAATAACGATGCGGCGGACGGAGCTGCGGGTGAATCGTGTGGTCATGGTAGCTTCTCCTTTTGCTATTTCGTATTTTGGATAGTACTTGCGTTGGAATTTTTGTCGCTATTTGTTGTAATTCATCGTTTGATATCCAAAATCCTCCTGTAAACCTGCGCTTTCACAAGCCTGTCACAATGGGGGCATAATAATGAACAAAAAGCTTGGCTCGCACCCTCGCCAGTTCCGTATCGGAACCAACGCAGGCACGCGCCAAGCTTTTTGTTCATATGTTTGAATAAGAATGAGTCCTATAACGAATCACTTATTAATGAATGCCGTCTTCAAGGTACCGCGATAAATGACTTGGAAGCCGAGTCCATCGGACAATGCAGCAAGCGGGAGGTATGTCTTTGTCTCCTTGCCAACCTTCTGCAGGTAAGCGGGAGTGTCGAGCGCAACCGTCTTGCCGTTGATAACCATCGTCTTGGCGCCGATCGTGATGGCAACGACACGGTCACCGAGCGTAACGGTAGCTGTCTGCGTTTTGTTGTCCCATTTGAGCAGTGCGCCCATCGCATCGGTAATGTCGCGCATTGGAACGTACGTTTTATTATTTTTGAGCACCGGCTTGTTAGCTGTCTGCAGCTCCTTGCCAGCTACGACAACGGAGATTGGCACATCAGCCGCTCGCAATGCAGCTTCACGGTAGTCGCCCCAGACGGCTTGACTGAACGATTTGCCCATCGATGTGTAGCCTTTCGCGTTCGGATGGAAGTCGCCTTTGACGACCGTCGTATACTCAAGCTCGTGGCCGAGGAAAGGATCGCCAACATAAGCAACGCTTACGTTGAAGCCTTCATCTGTCAGCTTCTTGGTGACATTCTCGATGCGGGAGCGTACGTCGAGACTTGCTTGGGCAAGCGCCTGATAAGCTTCCTCGCTAATAAATAAATTGTTGTGCGGCGCAGGGTTGTACAGGTCGGACACAACGATTGCAGCCTTCGGATTAATGCTGATTACGGCACGTAAGGAGGCTTCAAGCTGCTGCTCGAAGACCGGGAGCATTTGGGCAACTGCCGATGCGCCGGTGCCAGCCGTCAGCTTATCGAATACTGCAAGAAAATCGTTCGAGCCCGTCGTAATCGTCACGAGATCAGCCGCTCTCAAATCCGCGTACAGCTGCGGCGTTGCGGCAGCAAGCTGCTCGATGCGAGGATCCTTCGTCGTTCCGAATGGCAGGTCAGCTGCCGTAACGGCTTCGCCTTTCTCGGCTGCTTCAATATAATGCTGAAGCCCTTCCGTTGTCAGGCCAAGGATGCCATAGTTGGAAACTGAAGCACGAAGGCCATGGAATAAAGCTTGCTCGTATACCCGTTCAACGTAGCCGTAAGGAACAGGATTCGCTTCTTTCTCCATTCCATTAATGTAACCGACAGTCAACGAGTCGCCGACAGCGACGATATGATAGTCGTCAACAGCCTGCACTGAAATGTCAGAGTTGGTTGCAACTGTCTGAGCTTCAACTATATTACTAGAATAAGGCGCAGATGAGCTGCCGATGATGATAGCAGCGGCTAAAGCAGACGCTTTTGTAATACGCGAGATTTCCATGAACTTTTTGACCAATTGTTTTCACTTCCCCGTCTAAAGTTAAATTTTTTTAACATAAAAACCCGTACATAAAGTCTTAAAATCTATTAAATGTTCGGATTTGGCGCAAAGAAACGTTTATCAGGGCCGAAAAAATTTTAAATTGCGCGGAATTTGCTACAATGTTAAGATAAATAAATAAACCGTCGGATAACGGGCGTGCACCAATTACACGAATGCAGTACGAATTTTATCAAAATCCTAGTAAGAATAAGTTACCAGCTTATTCCTGTTATTGGATTTTGCATTTCGCTGGATGTAAACTCACCTCGCTGTGAACAAGATGGTGATAGACGTTTCATCTGGGCACCTAATTTCCATTCTATGATAAATCATCTCGGAAATGAAGTGACATTCGACTTGTTCGTACTGACCGGCTAGTAGACACCCTAAATTTTCGATATAGAAAGGTTGAGTGCGATGAGCGAGAAAATGTTTGGCTTGCCTCCGAAGCAGGGACTTTATAATCCGCAGTACGAGAAAGATGCATGCGGTATGGGATTTGTGGCGAACATCAAGGGACGGAAGTCACATAAGATCATCCGCCAGGCACTGACGCTCCTGGAGAACATGGAGCACCGCGGCGGTCAAGGCAGCGAACCGAATACTGGTGACGGCGCAGGCATTATGCTGCAGATCCCGCACGAGTTCTTCAAGTCGGAGATGAAGCAGCAGGGAATCGAGCTCCCGGCAGAAGGCCAGTACGCAGTAGGCATGCTATTCCTTCCATTGGAGGATGAGCTGCGCGGCGAGCAGGAGCGTAAGCTGGAGGCGATTATCGCTGAAGAAGGCCAGCAGTTGATTGGCTGGCGTACAGTACCGACGAATGACAGCAAGCTGGGTGCTTCGGCGCTTAAGGTGAAGCCTTATGTCCGCCAAGTGTTTATCGGACGCAATGCGGCACTCAAGGACACGTTGGCATTCGAGCGCAAGCTGTATGTGATTCGCAAGCGCGCTGAGCTGGCAATCCGTTTCGGCGGCGGCGAAGGGGCAGATCGTTTCTACTTCTCCAGCCTGTCGACGAAGAAGATCGTTTATAAAGGGATGCTTACGACGGAGCAAGTACGCTCGTTCTATCAAGAGCTGAACAACGAGGCTGTTGTAACGGCAATCGCACTCGTGCACTCGCGCTTCAGTACGAACACGTTCCCAAGCTGGGAGCGCGCGCATCCGTTCCATTATTTGATCCACAACGGCGAAATCAATACGCTGCGCGGCAACATCAACTGGATGCATGCACGCCAATCGCTGTTTGAGACGGAATTGTTCGGCGAGGATCTGGCGAAGGTGAAGCCGATCATTAGCCCGGATGGCTCCGATACGGCGATGTTCGATAACGTGCTCGAGTTCATGTACCTGTCCGGCCGCTCGCTGCCACACGCAATGATGATGATGGTGCCGGAGCCATGGGCGAACCATGAGACGATGAGCGACGAGAAGAAAGCATTCTATGAATACCATGCTTGCCTCATGGAGCCGTGGGACGGTCCTGCAGCAATGGCGTTCACGGACGGCAGCATGATCGGTGCAACGCTTGATCGCAACGGCCTGCGTCCAGCACGTTACTATGTAACGAAGGACGACCATATCATCCTCGGTTCGGAGGCAGGTACGGTTGAGATTCCGGCTGAAGATATTTTGTACAAAGACCGTCTCCGTCCAGGCCGCATGCTTCTCGTTGATACGGAAGCTGGACAGATCTTGTCGGATGAAGAGGTTAAGCTGAAGATCGCGCAAGAGAATCCTTACCGGGAATGGCTCGATGAGCATCTGGTTGCGCTTGAAGATTTGCCAGAGGCGCCAGAAGTGCCTGAACCAAATCATGATACTGTGCAGCAGCGCCAACAAGCGTTCGGCTACACGTTCGAAGATATTCGCAAAGTGATCGAGCCGATGGCGGTATCGGGTCAAGAGCCGCTTGCTTCGATGGGTTACGACGCACCGCTCGCTGTTCTGTCTGAGCGTCCTCAGCGTCTGTACAACTACTTCAAGCAGCTGTTCGCACAAGTAACGAACCCGCCGATCGATGCGATCCGTGAGGAGCTTGTTACGTCGACGGTTACGACGATCGGTACAGAACGCAACCTGCTCAATCCAGAGCCGGAGAGCGCGCGTCACATTACGCTCGACACGCCAATCTTAAGCAACGAAGAATTCGCGAAGCTGCGCCATGTCCGCCGTCCAGGCTTCAAGGCGATTACGCTGCCGATCTTCTTCGAAGCTGCGAAGGGCGAAGAAGGTCTGCGTGAAGCGATCCAGCTGATGTGTGAAGCGGCTGACCGTGTCATCGCGAAGGGTCACAACATTCTTATCCTGTCCGACCGCGGCATCGATCGTGACAACGCAGCGATTCCATCACTGCTCGCAGTTTCTGCGCTGCATCACCATTTAATTCGTCAAGGAACGCGTACGCGCGCCAGCATCCTGCTCGAATCGGGCGAACCGCGTGAAGTGCATCATTACGCACTGCTCCTTGGCTACGGCGTGAGCGCGGTTAACCCTTATCTCGTGTTCGAGACGCTCGACGACATGATCCGTGAAGGCATGCTGCGCGGGGTGAAGCATGAGAAGGCTGTGAAGAACTATATCAAGGCATCGACCAAAGGCGTCGTGAAGGTTCTCTCGAAGATGGGCATCTCGACGATCCAATCGTACCGCGGCGCACAAATCTTCGAAGCAGTCGGCTTGAAGAAAGAACTGATCGATCAATATTTCACCTGGACGGAATCCCGCGTCGGCGGTATCGGTCTCGATACGATTGCAGAGGAGACGCTCAAGCATCATAACCGCGCCTTCGCGGAGCAAGAGGGAGCGGAACGCGAGCTCGACTCCGGCGGCGATTACCAATGGCGTAAAGACGGCGAGGACCACCTGTTCAGCCCGCAGACGATTCATACGCTGCAGATGGCTTCGCGTTCGAACGACTACAAGCTGTATAAGAAATTCTCTTCACTCGTACAGGGTGAGAACCGCAAGCATCTGACGCTTCGCTCGCTGCTCTCGTTCAAGAAGGGCCGCACGCCTGTGGCGTTGGAAGAAGTCGAGTCCGTTGATTCGATCGTCAAACGGTTCAAATCTGGTGCTATGTCGTATGGCTCCATCAGCCAAGAAGCGCACGAAAGCCTTGCAATCGCGATGAACCGTCTCGGCGGCAAATCGAATACCGGTGAAGGCGGCGAGAATCCGGACCGCTTCATTCCGGATGCGAACGGCGATTCCCGTCGCAGCGCGATCAAGCAGGTTGCATCGGGCCGTTTCGGCGTAACAAGCAACTATCTCGTCAATGCGGATGAGATCCAGATCAAGATGGCACAAGGCGCTAAGCCAGGCGAAGGCGGTCAGCTGCCAGGCCTGAAGGTTTACCCGTGGATCGCTAACGCTCGGGGTTCAACGCCAGGTGTAGGTCTGATCTCGCCGCCTCCTCACCACGATATTTATTCGATCGAGGACTTGGCAGAGCTGATCCACGACTTGAAGAACGCGAACCCGCGCGCACGCATCAACGTAAAACTCGTATCCGAGGTTGGCGTTGGTACGATCGCAGCTGGTGTAGCTAAAGGCCGCGCTGACGTCATTATGGTCAGCGGCTACGATGGCGGTACCGGCGCATCGCCGATCAACTCGATCAAGCATGCGGGACTCCCGTGGGAGCTTGGCCTTGCTGAGACGCATCAGACGCTCATGCTGAACAACCTGCGTGACCGTGTCGTGATCGAGACGGACGGCAAGATGATGAACGGCCGCGACGTTGCGATCGCTGCATTGCTTGGTGCGGAGGAATATGGCTTCGCAACGGCACCACTGATCGTTCTTGGCTGCGTCATGATGCGCGTCTGCCACCTTGATACGTGTCCGGTTGGTGTGGCAACACAGAACCCTGAGCTTCGTAAGAAATTCATGGGCGACCCAAGCCATGTTGTGAACTACCTGCGCTTCATTGCAGAAGAGCTTCGTGAGATCATGGCTGAGCTGGGCTTCCGTACGCTGAACGAAATGATCGGCCGCGTCGACCTGCTCGAGACGAAGGAGCTTGTAGAGAGCAGCAAGGCGTCCCAGTTGGATCTGACGCCGCTTCTGCATCAGTTCGAGGTTCCAGAGGGCTCAGCGCGTTACAACGTGCAGGAACAGAACCATGGGCTCGAGCTGTCACTAGACATGACGAAGCTTATCCCAGCGGCTGCTCCGGCGCTTGAGCGCGGTGAGAAAGTGTATGGCACTTTCCCGATCCTGAACACGAACCGCGTAGTCGGTACGATTCTGGGCAGTGAAGTGACGACGCGTTACGGCGCGAAGGGCCTGCCGGATGATACAATCAACTTCCACTTCGTTGGTACGGCTGGGCAAAGCTTCGGTGCATTCATTCCGAAAGGGATCACGCTCTCGATCGAAGGCGATTCGAACGACTACGTCGGTAAAGGTCAATGCGGCGGCAAAATTATCGTTGCACCTTCGCCGAAGGCGACGTTCGAAGCAGAGAACAACGTCATTATCGGCAACACGGCATTCTACGGTGCAACGAGCGGTGAGGCTTATGTTCGCGGTATCGCGGGCGAGCGCTTCGCTGTACGGAACTCGGGCGTTAACGTCGTCGTAGAGGGCGTAGGCGACCACGGCTGCGAATATATGACTGGCGGACGCGTTGTCGTCCTGGGCAGCACTGGCCGCAACTTCGCGGCAGGTATGTCCGGCGGTATCGCTTACGTGCTGGATGAGGCTGGCGACTTCTACCGCAACTGCAACCTCGAGATGGTGCTCCTGGAGCGCGTAGAGGAAGCGCGTGACGAGGCAGAGCTGCGCGGCATGATCGAGCGCCACGTCGAGCTGACGGGCAGTGCGCCAGGCAAGCGCGTTCTGGGCGACTGGGAAGCGAGCCTGAAGAAGTTCGTGAAGGTTATTCCGAAGGACTACAAGAAGATGCTGGATCAAATCCGCAAGGCCGAGAACAACGGCTACGAGGGCGAGGCAGCGCTTCTGGAAGCGTTCGAGGCTAACAAACGCGAGCTGGCACGGGTTTAATGTATAGGGTTGTATATAACTGACATAGAGGGTTATATATAATAGAAGAAACACGAATAGGACGAAGCAGAAATCTGCTTCGTCCTATTCGCGTTGTGCTTATTCAATGCTATTATTCTAGAGGAGGCGCTTTCAAGCTAGTTCAAGTCTCTCTCCTTGGGTTATATGGAATTGATTTCTAAAGATTTGTTAAGGTCTTACCATTCGACAAAATTAGTTATAGAAAACGGTTGCTTCTCACAAAACTTCGACAGTATTTGTACTTTATGTCCTATATAATGGGACTATCGTAATTCAAAAAAAGTAAGTATTTGCTAGTGAAGGGGCGAGTTGGTGTGTTGTTGATGCTTGAGAGAGTACAAGCGGAAGTGAAACAGGAAGCTCGTAAACCGATTGATATACGAGTCGTTCTAGAGCAGCTGGGAATTGAACTGGAGAAATGGCAGAAGGCTAATACATAAGTATGGAATACTACCAACCATACATACATAGGTATAGTATACATCATAGATGATAGGAAAGATTTCAGCCAATACAGATTCAATAAAGAGAGTAGGAGTCGGAGAGATGAATCCAAACCATTCCTCAAGAGAAGAAAGCCCAGCGTCTGACCGTGTACAGCTGGATGTTAGAGCCCTTCTGGATCAGCTTGGAATCGAACCGACACAGATGCCAGAAGATTTGCGTATGCTGCTGGAGAGAGTGCCAGAGAGCCGGTAAGCGGACATGTTGTTTTGCTGTAAAGTAGTAGAGGAAAAGCCCCGTGCAGCGGGGCTTTTCTTCGTGTATGCCCTCAATCATTCCGATCAATGAAAGAAACCTATTGCAAGCTGCAATAGGTATGTTATAAAGGTTCGAAATGTGATTGGTCAATCGCTATTTACATCAGCGAGCGTTCAGCTCTGATAAAGGCGATAAACCTTTTCGCCTCTTCCGTCGATAGCTTCTTGCCATCGAGTGTAAGTGCGAATTTCTCTAATATATCGTCTGCAGAAAGTTCAACCTGGTCGGCGCTTTGAACGAAGTCGCGAACATCCGAATCAAGAACTACTTCCTGACGATTCGTCCGACCGACCAGAAAGTCGATCGATACTTTGAACAGATCGGCGAACTTCGTGAGCGTCTCTGTATCAGGCTCACGGCGATTTTTCTCATAATGCGACAAAGCCGCCCGTGATATTCCTAATAAATGAGAGGTCTGTTCTTGCGTCCAGCCACGCTGCTCACGCAGTTGTGCGATGCGCGTTCCGATGTCCATCCTTTCCCTCCTATCATTCGATATTCTCATATTAATACGGATTAGAAATAAATACAGCGCTTGCAACAAAACGTCGCATTTTTTTTGAAAACAGATATGAAAAACGCTTGACATGTTACATATTGTATCGTAGAGTTAGGGATATAACAGATACACAATGTATCGACATAAACCTTACTAGTATTGACAAAAAGATGGTCTTTTAAACATTATTGATCATTTAGTTACAAATAAGAAATAGATAAATTAGACAGTAAGGTGACGCATATGATCGAAATACATACGCACATTTTACCGGGACTGGACGATGGGGCAAGGAGCAAGGAGGAAGCACTCGAGATGGTGCTTCAGGCAAGCGAGCAAGGCATTCAGCACATAGTAGCAACTCCGCATCATGGGAATGGTGTATTCGAAGCTCCTGTAGAAGTTGTTCTCCAGCAAGTGGAGGAGATGAATGAACTCATAGGCAGGTATGGGCTTCAAGTAACGATTCATACGGGCCAAGAGATTCGTGTGAACGCTGGGCTGATTGACGAGTGGGAGAACAACGAACTACTCACAGTAGCCAATAGCAAATATATATTGCTTGAGCTGCCTCACAGCTACGTGCCAGCCTACCTATTGGACTTACTTAACGAGTTTTCAATCCGCGGCATTGTCCCCGTAATTGCACATCCGGAACGTAACAAGGAAGTTGGAGAAACGCCAGAGCTGCTCGAGGCATGGATTAGGCAGGGGGCGTTATGCCAAGTCACTGCCCATTCCCTCATAGGGCAATTCGGACGGAGGATCCAGAAGCTTTCCGTGCAATTACTCAAACGCGGTTTGATACATTTTGTATCATCAGATGCTCATAATTACCACACTCGCTCATTCGCTCTGCGAGAAGCATATCGGCTAACCGAACGGGTTGTTGGCAGAGGGGGGATGAATCGTCTGAAGGATAACAGTCGGCGTCTATTGGCGAATGAAGAGATTGCCGTTGATATGCCGCTCAAAGCACAGAAGAAGCTGCTGTTCTGGTAGCACAATTTAATGTTTAGTTCAGGAGGTTATCGTGTGGAGTTAAAGCGTTTCTACCATATTCTACGCAAGCGAATGGTCCTTATTTCCTTGATCGTAATTGCTGCATGTGTGCTAACCGGTATTAAAAGTTTTCTGTATACGGAAGATGTCTATCGGGCGAATGCCAAATTGATTGTGAGCCAGTCCTTTGATATTGAAGGAACACAAGTGATGAATGTGTCTCTCATCCAATCGAATATTATGCTCATTAATTCCTATATAGAGATTATCCATTCTAGCGCAATTCTAAACAAAGTCGTTGAGAAATATCCAGATCTGCAAGCGACGCCTGGTGAGATTAATAGCAAGATCAGCGTTAGCAATGCGAACGATTCGCAGGTTATGAATCTTACAGTTGTTGACAGTTCTTATAAGCGTGCAGCAGAGATCGCAAATGCGGTTGCAGTCGTGTTCAAAGAAAACATCCCAGCTATTATGCATGTCGACAATGTCACGATCTTATCTGAAGCAGATACAGCCGCGAATGCTTCGCCGGTGAACAGCAATCCCGTATTGATGGTCATTATTAGTTTCATCGTCTCGCTCATGCTCGCTGTCGGCCTCGTATTCTTGCTCGATTACTTGGATGATACGGTCAAGACGGAAGCGGATGTTGTTCAAACGCTTGGTCTTCCAATGCTGTCCTATATTTCGAAGATCAATAAGTCTGAGATGAAGATCCGCAGTTCACGCGGCATTAAGCAGAAGGCAGGTGAGACATATGCGGCAGCCAAGCAGTGAGCATCATTTGATAACGCAGGTTAATCCGAAGTCGCATATATCCGAATCGTTTCGTGTATTGCGCACGAACATTCAATTCTCTGCGATTGATGACCATAGTATTCAAGTGTTGATGGTAGCCTCCGCGAAGTCGGGTGAAGGAAAGACAACCACAGTATCCAATCTGGCTGTAACTTACGCACAGGAAGGGAAGAAGGTGCTGCTCATTGATGGAGATTTGCGTAAACCTTCCCTCCATCTATTGTTCCAACAGTCGAACCGCGTTGGTTTAACTAGCCTGCTATGCGGTCAGCACCTGTTGCAAGAAGTTATTCGTGACACGAGTGTAGACAATTTGTCTCTTATTCCTTCGGGTCCGATTCCACCGAATCCTTCTGAGATTCTCGGATCACAGCGTATGACCACACTGATAGATGAAGTTAAAGAAATGTACGATGTTATCCTCTTCGATACGCCGCCAGTGTTAGCCGTTACCGACAGTGCTGTTATTTCTTCCTATTGTGACGGTGTCATCCTTGTTGTTCATGCAGGCAAAGTAAAGAAGGGCCTTGTAGCGAAAGCCAAATCCAATCTGGAGCATGTGAAGGCTAAGCTGCTAGGCGTTGTGCTTAATAGCAATAGCAAAAACAAGTCGAGCGAAGACTATTTCTTCTACTACGGCGGTAATGAGTAAGGCATAGAGGAAAGTGCTTGTGTGCTTAGGTAATGTCTACTGAACCTTTATCACTGTAGGCACTCGGTCACGCCGTGGGTCAGATGACCTTAGACATGCATTGTCGAAGGTGTGATGTGAGGTGGGGTTAGATGCCCTAATTCATTAATGAAATAGGCATAGAAACACGAGTTAGACCGCTTTCATGGAAAGAGGTTTAACTCGTGTTTTTATTCAAATAGAGAAAAGGACAGGGTGAGGGCAATGAAAAAAGTTCGCAAGGCAATCATTCCGGCAGCAGGACTGGGAACGAGGTTCCTCCCTGCGACGAAAGCAATGCCGAAGGAAATGCTGCCCATCGTAGACAAACCGACCATTCAATACATTGTCGAGGAAGCCATCGCTTCAGGAATTGAAGACATTATTATTGTAACGGGCAAGGGTAAGCGGGCGATTGAGGATCATTTCGATTCGGCATTCGAGCTCGAGCATAATCTGCTGGAGAAGGGCAAGCTTGGGCTGCTGGAGGAAGTGCGTAAAACTTCGAACGTTGAGATTCACTACATAAGACAGAAGGAAGCGAGAGGGCTCGGGCATGCGGTCTGGTGTGCGCGGAACTTCATCGGCGATGAGCCGTTTGCTGTGCTGCTAGGCGACGATATTGTGCAGAGTGAGATCCCTTGCACCCGTCAATTAATCGAGCAGTACGAGAATACGGAGAAGTCGGTCATTGGTGTCCAGGCTGTTTCCATTGAACAGACCGACCGTTATGGCATTGTTGATCCGATCGAGACGGACAGCCGTCTGGTTCAGGTGAAGAGATTCGTTGAGAAGCCGCCGCTTGGCACTGCCCCATCTAATCTGGCCATTATGGGCAGATATGTGTTAACGCCGCGAATTTTTGAATTCCTTGAACGTCACGAGCTGGGCGCCGGCGGCGAGATCCAGCTGACGGATGCGATTCAGAAGCTGAATGAAGAAGAGGGCGTTTATGCGTTTGATTTTGAAGGCAAACGGTATGATGTTGGCGAGAAGCTAGGCTTTATTACGACCGTGCTGGAATTCGCGCTTCAGAACAATGAGCTTCGCTCCCCTCTGCTGGCAGCGCTGGACGACATTGTTCAACGTGAGCAAGTGAAGAAGTATATTCTTTGATCGCTATGAAAGGGGTACGAGGCAATGACGCCGCAAGGGAATGAAGTCGAAGTCGCATTGGAAAGCAATGCGTACTACTCCTCGCATGCGCTCGAACGAAGCAGCAGCAAACGAGCGTACCTCATTGCGAAGAGAGCCATCGACATTATCGGAGCCGCTGTCGGGATATTTGTTCTTCTACCGGTCTTTATTGGGGTAGCGATTATTATTAAGCTGGAAGATCCCAAAGGTCCTATCTTCTTCCATCAGAAGCGAGTCGGTAAGCATGGAGTACCGTTTCGCATGTATAAGTTCAGATCCATGGTATCCAATGCGGAAGAGCTGCTTGAAGGTCTGCTGAGCCAGAACGAGATCGAAGGCGCGATGTTCAAAATGAAGCACGATCCTCGCGTGACGAGAATCGGCCGCTTCATTCGCAAAACAAGCATAGATGAATTGCCGCAGCTGGTAAACGTGTTGATGGGCGACATGAGCCTTGTCGGCCCGCGGCCGCCGCTGCCAAGAGAAGTAGCGGAATACACAGCCTATGATAAGCGGCGGTTAACCGTCGTACCTGGCTGTACTGGCTTATGGCAGGTGAGCGGACGGAGCGAGCTGACCTTTTATCAAATGGTAGAGCTGGATCTGCAGTACATCAAGGAACGCAGCGTCTGGATGGATTTCAAGATTATGCTGCGGACGGTACTGCTGCTGTTCGGTTCGAAGAACTCCTATTAATTTTTATTTGAGGTGAAGATATGGATTTGCAGGCTAGAATTTACGTTGCCGGCCATCGTGGTCTTGTAGGCTCTGCGATCTTGCGTGCTTTACAAAATAGAGGGTATGCGAACCTGGTTACGCGTACCAGCAGCGAGCTGGATCTGAGAGACCGTGACGCTGTTTTCCAATTTTTCCGTGAGCAGAACATCGATTATGTATTTCTTGCGGCTGCCAAGGTTGGAGGTATTCGTGCGAACAATGAATTTCCCGCTGATTTCATCCGCGACAATTTGTTGATTCAGACGAACGTCATTGATGCTGCATTCCAGAGTCAAGTTCGGAAGCTGCTCTTCCTTGGTTCGACATGTATCTATCCGAAATATGCGCCACAGCCATTGAAGGAAGAGTACTTGTTGACGGGCGAGCTGGAGCCGACGAATGCACCGTATGCGGTTGCTAAGATTGCTGGTATTACGATGTGTCAGTCGTATAACCGCCAGCATGGCACACGGTTTATTTCGGCTATGCCAACGAATATGTATGGTCCGAACGACAACTTCGATCTGAATACGTCGCATGTGCTGCCAGCGCTGCTTCGTAAAATTCATGAAGCGAAGCAATCGGGTTCACCGTTCGTTGAGATTTGGGGCACAGGATCACCGTTACGCGAGTTTCTGCATGCCGATGATCTCGCGGATGCGTGCTTATTCCTAATGAACAACTATGAAGACAGCGAAATCGTGAATGTTGGCGTAGGCGAGGATATTTCGATCAAGCAGCTGGCGGAGCTGATTCAATCGATCGTCGGGTATGAGGGCGAGCTTCGGTTCAACACCTCCATTCCAGATGGAACGCCTAGAAAGCTGGTTGATGTAAGCAAGATCCATTCGTTGGGCTGGAAGGCTTCCATACCGCTCGAAGAAGGCATTCGCGCTGTCTATAACGAGTATTGCAAACAATTTGAGATCACTATCTAATACCGGAAGGGGACAATCATATGAAACGCGCATTAATTACTGGGGTAACAGGACAAGACGGCTCTTACTTGGCAGAGCTTCTGCTCGAGAAGGGCTATGAGGTATATGGTCTCAGAAGACGTACGAGCACGCCAAACTACGAGAATGTTGAGCATATCAAGAACAAAATTAAATGGATCTCCGGTGATTTGAATGACCTGGCGTCCCTCATCGAAGCTGTAAGACAATCCGATCCAGACGAAGTATACAATCTGGCCGCTCAATCATTCGTTGCTGCTTCATGGCCGCAGCCGATTGCTACTGCACAGATGACCGCGCTATCGGTTACGAATATGCTTGAAGCGGTACGCATTATGAAGCCAAGCGCTCGCTTCTATCAAGCGTCGAGCAGCGAGATGTTCGGTAAAGTAGTGGAAACGCCGCAGAAGGAGACGACGCCTTTTTATCCGCGCAGCCCATACGGTGTTGCCAAAGTATACGGACACTGGATTACGACGAACTATCGTGAGAGCTATAACATGTTCGCTTGCTCTGGCATTCTGTTCAATCATGAATCTCCTCGCCGCGGACTTGAATTCGTTACACGTAAAGTAACGGATGCTGCTGCCCGCATCAAGCTTGGTCTGCAGACAGAGCTTCGGATGGGCAACCTCGATGCACTTCGCGACTGGGGCTTCGCTGGCGACTATGTGAAGGCGATGTGGCTGATGCTGCAGCAGGACGAGCCGGATGACTATGTCATCTCGACAGGAGAAATGCATACCGTAACGGAGCTTCTGGAAGTCGCGTTCGGCCATGTGGGCTTGGATTATCGCGATTATGTCGTCATCGATCCTGAGTTTGTTCGTCCAGCAGAAGTCGATCTGCTTCTTGGCGACTGCTCCAAAGCGAAGGAGAAGCTAGGCTGGAAGCTTGAAGTCAGCTTCAAGCAGCTGATCGAGATGATGGTCGACAGCGATCTGGAGAAGGCAAGACAACAGCTCAGCATCGCAGCAAGCACACGGTGAGCAGCGCCAGAAGAGAGGGTGCTTGAATATGGAATCCCCTATCGTTAAGAAAAGCCGACTGCTCATCTATGCACATTATTATCATCCTGACGTTGCATCCACAGGCCAGATTCTGAAGGAGCTGGCGGAGGGTATGCTGCAGTCGTTCGACATCACCGTCATCTGTGTCGTCCCTTCCTATACTGGGGTTATTGATGAGAGCTATAAACGGAAGATGTTTTATAGAGAAAATATTAACGGCGTACAGGTCATTCGTATCCGCGTACCGGAATTTACGAAGAAGAATAAGCTAAGCCGCATTCGTAACATTATGGCTTACTTCTACGGTGCGCTCATCGCGACGTTCAAGGCGGGTCCTATGGACTTCGTATACTCCATCTCGCAGCCTCCCATTCTGGGAGGTCTTCTTGGCGTATGGGGCAAATGGATGAAACGTGCTCAGTACATCTACAACATTCAAGACTTCAATCCAGAACAGACTTTAGCTGTAGGCTATAGTCAGAACAAGCCGGTCCTGAAAGCGATGATGGGGTTCGACAAGTTCAGCTGCAGCCGGGCCGATAAAGTCATTGTCGTAGGAAGAGATATGGTAGATACGCTGAAAGACAGGTTCAAGGGCAGGAAGGTGCCGAACCATGTGTTCATTAACAATTGGATCGATGAGAAAGAAATCTATCCGCTGCCAAATGATCACGAGAAGGTAGCCGCATTCAAGAAGAAGTACGGATTGGATAACAAATTCATATTTATGTATTCCGGCAACCTGGGCCTATATTATGATCTGGAAAATCTAATGCCCGTCATTGCGAGATTCAAAGCTCGAGATGATGTGGCATTTGTTTTTGTAGGCGAAGGCTCGATACGGGATCGGTTGGTCCAATACAAGAACGAGCATGGTCTGGATAACGTCGTCTTCATCCCTTACCAGGACAAATCCGATTTGGTGTACAGTCTGAATGCAGGTGATGTCCACTGGTGCATTAATGCGAAAGGGATTAAGGGCGTATCCGTTCCTAGCAAGCTGTATGGAATTATGGCAGCAGGCAAGCCGATCATAGGCGTTCTGGAGCAGGGCTCGGAGGCGCGATTGATTATTGAAGAAACGAGCTGCGGCTATGTAACTGATCCGGGCAGCTATGATCAGGTGGAGCAGATCATTGAACGTTTCTTGAGAGAACGCGTCTCTTCCATTCCAACAGGCATGAGCGAGCGGGCAAGAGCTTATCTAGTCAATCATTTAACGAAGGAAGTATCCATTCGGAAATATACAGAAGAGATCTCAATCTTGTTAGGATGAGGGCTGCACTATGAACAGCAATTGGTTTAAGTTATTGATGCGAGCCACGAAGGTGAAGTATGGGAAAGGGTTAAGGCTGAAGGGCGTACCTGTTATCTATAACAAATCTGGCGCGCAGCTTATCATAGGCGATCATGTGACGATTAATTCCTCGTTCTTATCGAATCTCGTAGGGCTGTATCAGCGCACGATTATTATGACCAGGACGCCTGAGGCTAAGATTGCGATTGGCAACAACGTCGGCATCTCGGGTGCAACCATCTACGCAAGAAGCTCGATTACGATTGGCGACAATACGAATATCGGCGGCAATGCGAAGATATTGGACAATGACTTCCACCCATTAGAGATCGAAGCGCGCAATGCGGATATTAAAGAGAAGATCAGGACAAGGCCGGTTACGATCGGCAAAAACTGTTTTATCGGCTGCAACTCCATCATCCTGAAAGGGACGGTGCTTGGCGATGGATGTATCGTTGGCGCCGGAGCAGTCGTCAGCGGTGTTTATGAGGACAATAGCATCATTGCCGGCAACCCTGCCAGAGTAGTGAAGAAACTAAATGCTAATGAGAGTGTACCCTCTTGATTAGAAAGGAAATTCGTTATGGTAGATCTCACGGTCGTAATTCTAACGAAGAACGAAGAAAAGAACATAAGGAAATGCATCGAGTCGTTCCGGGGCATCGCCAAGCGGTTCGTTATCGTTGACAGCTACAGCACGGACGCAACGGAGCAAGTATGCGCGCAATTAAATCTCGAGCTTCAAGCCAAGGGCAGCCGCCTCGATTTCTACCAGAATAAGTGGATCGACTATGCGACGCAATTGAATTGGGGCCTGACGCAGACGAATATTACGACGCAGTGGTCGATGCGCATGGATGCGGATGAAGAGCTGATGGAGGACTTGGCGGAAGAGATCAACAGCCAGCTGCCAGCCGTAGCGGACAACGTCAATGGTGTGGTTCTGCGCAGGCGCGTCTACTTCATGGGGCGCTGGATCAAGCATGGCGGAAGATATCCGGAGCTGCTGCTGCGTATATTCCGTACGGGCAAGGCATTGTGCGAGCAGAAGATTATGGATGAGCACATGATCTTGAGCGAAGGCGCAACGGTAAATTTCAAGCATGACCTTATTGATAACAACCAGAAAGATCTAGAATGGTGGATCAGCAAGCATAACTGGTACAGCAATCGCGAAGTGCTCGACCATCAGATAACAGTTGAACAGTCCCTGGAGGGTGCGGCGCTGCTGGAGAACGGCATTTCGTCCCAACAGGCCAAGATGAAGAGGGTCGTGAAGAATCGGGGATATTATGGACTTCCCAAATTCTTTCGCGCACACCTCTATTTTTTTTACCGGTATTATGTGAAGCTCGGGTTTCTTGACGGACCGGAGGGCAAGATCTTTCACTTCCTGCAAGCGTATTGGTACCGTTTCTTAGTCGATGCCAAGATGTACGAGTGTGAGAAGTACGACCGGCGGATGCAGATGCAAGGAGATCTTAAAGCGTAGACAGTCATTATTCATTATTGAGGAGACAAGTGAATCGCATGACGAAGGATAAACGAAATATCTTGATTATTACAGGCAGGTACTTGCCTGGTTACAAAGACGGCGGTCCTGTACGGTCGATCAAGAATCTCGTTGATTACCTCGGAGACCAGTACAACTTTAAGATTCTAACTTGTGATCGGGACCACGGCGATCCGGAGGCTTATCCGAACGTCAAGATCCATGACTGGAATAAGGTCGGCAATGCACAAGTTTACTATGTACCGCCGAAGGGCTTCACTCGGAGCACCATTAAGAAGCTTGCGAGTCAGGTCGATCTTGTTTACGTATGCGGATGCTTCAGCGACTACGCCATCAACACGCTGCTGTTGAAGCGGCTCGGGCTGATCAAGAAGCCGGTGTTCGTCGCGGCGATGGGCTTGTTCTCGCCGATGGAATTCAGGCTCAAGTATAAGAAGAAGAAGCTGTTTACGACCTTATTCAATATGACAGGCATGTTCAAGAACATTTACTGGTCTGCAACTTCCGAGATGGAGGTCAAGGAAATAAGCGAGCAGGTCAGAACGTTCAACAATTTCGTCATCGCTGAGGACCTTCCGCGCAGGGTGGAAGATACGCTGATCGATAAGGTCAAGACGGAGGGGAATCTCAAGGTCGTATGGATATCCCGAATCGCCCCCAAGAAAAACCTGATCGGCGCTATTGAAGTATTGAAGCGGGTTCGCAGCCATATTGAATTCACGATCTATGGTCCGATTCACGAGCCGAAGTATTGGGAAGCGTGCCAGGCTGAGCTGCAGCAGCTGCCGCCTAATGTGAAGTGGACGTATGCAGGCAATGTGGACTCTGAGCAGGTTGTAGAAACCTTAAGAGAGCACCATGTATTCTTGTTCCCGACACTAGGCGAGAACTATGGGCACGTGATTCAAGAAGCGTTGTCGGCCGGCTGCTACACCTTATTGAGCGATCAGACGCCTTGGCAGGATTTGAGTCAGTACGGGGCCGGGAAAGTGTTTCGTGTCGATGATATTCAAGGGTTTGTGGACGAGATTGAACGGTATGCACAGCTTGATCATGAACAATTCAGCCGCAGAACGAAGGATGTCATTGCGTACGTGATGAACAATAACAAGCTTAAAGTGAGCCACACAGGATATCACCATATATTCGGAAGAGGGGTTGTACAGTGAAGATCGGTCGAGTCCTTAAGAAAGCCTGGAAGGTTGCAGAGAGAAGTTATGTGAAGAAGCTGGCGCACATCGACTCCAATTACTACACGAGAAAATATACTGATCACCTTAAGAAATATGGGATGGATATTGATGGGCTGCCCCGCTACATTGCGACTACGGCGACATTCGATGGCAATGATTATTCTATCATTCATCTTGGCGATGGCTGCGTCATCTCCAGTGAAGTCCAACTGCTGACGCATGATTACTCCATTGCACGCGGTTTGCAAGCGATCGGCAAGAATAATTCGGATCCGTTCAGAGATGAATTGTTTCTGAAAGGTATCCACGTTGGAGCCAACAGCTTCGTGGGGACTAGAAGCACATTGCTGCCGGGTACGCATATCGGGGACAACGTAATCGTTGGCGCGTGCTCCGTTGTGAAAGGAAAGATTCCGGATAACAGTATCGTTGTAGGCAATCCGGCCAGAGTGATCGCGAATACAAAGGAATGGGCAGAGAAGAAGTACCTCGAGAAAGAATACTTTGTAGAAGGTCTTTAATATGGAATCGATGAGAAGAAAACGGATGGTAATTGCCGATATCACCAGTTTGAAAAGCGATAACAAGAGCTTCGGGCACTTCTTCTATGTTGCCGAAATGTACAACAACATCTTCGACAACAAGTTTGATGTATCCATTGCTGGAGGACCGATCTACGCATCCAAATTCAACAACATGAAGAGGCTCAAATACCATGTCGATCTAAAAGAGTTCAATCAAAGATCGACTAAGATCTTTACGAAGCTTAAGGAACTGATCAATGCAAGAAAAGTGTTGAGAGACAAAACCAACGACTACATCATTTTCCAAGATTACAGCAATACGATGTTGTTTCTTAGCATTCTGCTGTTCGGCTCGCGCAGCAAAATCTATCTCATTCAATATAAGAATGAGCTGAAATCTAAGCTGAGAAGAACGATCTTCAGCCTCATTAAGAAGCGAATAGCTGGAGTCATCGTATCCAAAGACAGCGTGGGCGCACAGTACGGAACGCCGTACATCGTCGTCCCGGATTATATTTACTTAGGCAAAGAGAACGATTCGAGTCAAGCAGTATGCACGTATGATTACGGTGTATTCGGAATCATTCGCAAAGGCAAAGATGTCGTTGGCGTTGCCAAACAGTTTCAACAAAGCAGCTTAAAGCTGTTAATTGCTGGCTCGATTCAAGATGAAGAGATGAGAACGGCGCTTCATGAGATTGCATCCCAGAGCCCGAACATTACGCTCATCGATAAATATTTGTCGGAAAACGAATATGACCAGTACATCAAGAACACCAAATGTGTCATTCTGCCGTATGTCGATGACTACTACAATGAATCAAGCAGCGGAGTCATCTTTGACATTTTGTTTAGACGCAAACCTGTTATTACAAGAAAGTATGAAATATTCAACTTCGTATCCAGTGAGAATGTAGGCTTGCTGTATGAAAGGCTCGATGAAATTGATTGGGAGTCCATGATTGAAGAAAACAGATACCGCCAAGTTCAAAACGATATTGGTGCGTATTTGGATCATCACTCGAAGAAAAGAGAAGAGCTAGTAAGCTTTATCGCGAACAGCTGAAGCAGACAGCCCGGTCGTGGATAAAAGGAAGGTGAGTTCATGAACCAAGAAAATTATCCCCATTTAAATAAGTTTTTCATCGCATTCGTATTTGTGATGTCCATGCTGATTGTAAGCATCCAGAATGTTTCCATTCAGATGGCGGCTGTCTTCTTTACGCTTGCAGGCAGCCTGTTATTCATCCGAAGACATCAGGTAATATTCGCAACCTTCTTAATTGCTGCGATCGCTTGGGGAGCATCGGTTAACTTAGCGCTTCGAATGGGAAACGTGATGCCATCTGATTTTATGCTGGCCATCTTGTTCGGTGCTATGATAATGGGCGCAATTAAAGGGGAATTAAGGCTTCGGCAAGTATTAGGCAGGGTGAGTAATCTATATCTTCTGCTGATAGTGGGTTCATTCATAGCGTTGGGACTTGTGAAGGGTTATGCGCTCAACAGTATCTTTCAAGACTTCAAATTATTCTTATACATCTATATCCCGTTTTTATATTTGAGCATAGTGAAATTCGATAAACGACTTGGCGACTTGTTGTTGTTAGCGGTGCAGATCTACGTCTGCATCATATTTGTGCAGGAGTTTTTGCATTTCCAAGAGGTTGGATTAGAAAGTCTGGTTGAGAACGGATTTGGTCAACGAAATATATTGATCATTGTTCACTTCCTTCCGCTGGCAGCATCCATCCTATATATCAAACGAAAACAGATTGGCTATATACGATCAACTGTGCTGCAAATGATGACACTCTTGAGTTGTTTCATCTGTTTCACCAGGTCAATTTGGATTGCGTATTTGCTGGCCTTTGCGATCGTGATTTTATTTGAAGATAAGCGGCCGGATAACCTGTTGAAGAAAATTGTAATTTCAGGCGCGATGCTGGGGGCTTGCTATTACAGCTTAATCAGCCTGTTTCCCGATGTGTATCAACCCTTTCAAGAAGCAATCATATCGCGAATTACAGATTCAACGAATACATCGAACACGTTCGTTGACAGGATGGACGACTCGGCCGTTGTTTTCGAAGAAAAAGTGTATCGGATCTCTACGATATTCGGCAGCGGGTTCGGTGAAACATGGGCCGGCAAAAATTCGGTATTCATTGAGAACTCATTCTTCTATTACTTGTGGAAATACGGTTTAATCGCGACTGTATTTTTTATTTCCCTACTCGGTAAAAACGCAGTTATGAGCTTGTTTGAAAGCGCGCTGGTTAGAGTTGTAAGCTTGAACATTGTCTGCTTCATTATCATCGGCAACTTCTCTGGCAATCTCAACTTATATTATTGCGCTCCAGTGTTCAGCTTTGCTCTTGCATATGGAAATATACGTCAGCAGCGTCAACTGGATCTTGCAAGAGAGAATGCCTCTCTTGAATTACCAAGCGCTCCGCTCAGCCTCAATTGATTGGTCTTGTAGTCTGAACCGATAGCGCGACAAAGGAAGAGAGATGAACGATGAAAATTTTATATATTACACACTTTAGTGTAGATGATATTAATGCTTCATCCGGAACGATCTATCATATCAAGCGCATGCTGGAGAAGGCAGGCAATGAAGTGATCGTCATCGATAATTTGAAGCTGAGCAAGTACTTCAAAATGTATAAGAAGCTTACGGCTAAGCTGTCGAGCAAGAAAACGCTTATTGAGAGAGAGCCTTATGTGCTGAAGCGGTTCGCCAATGAGCTGACGGAGAGAATTGAGAGTATAGACTTCGATCTCATCTTTGCACCGAGCAGCCTGTACTACACCTACTTCAAGGATAGACGGAATAGGCCAATGGTTTTTTATACGGATGCAACCTTCGGTGGAATGGTAGACTACTACATTTTTCAGAGCGACTATAGCAGGCGGGCCATCTCGAACGGCTACAAGCAGGAGACGATGGCTATCCGCAATGCTGATCTTATTATCTACGCTTCAGATTGGGCCAAACAGACGGCTATTGATTTTCACCAGGCAGATTCGAGCAAATGTGTCGTTATTAATCGTGGCGCGAACATTAAACATAAGTACTCGCGAGACGAGATCATGCAGATCATCCAATCAAGAAATATGGCGAGCGGCTCAAGCAAGTGCGACTTCATGTTCTTCGGTACGGATTGGAATCGAAAAGGCGGCCCGATCGCATGCGAGGTCGTAAGGATTCTGAATGAAACGTATGGCGTACAGGCGAAATTGCATATCGTCGGATGCACACCGGATATTCCAAGCGAATATGCAGCGTATACGGAGATCATCGGATTCATCAATAAGCACAACCCTTCAGAGTACGAGCGGTTAGAGACTACGTTCAAGCAATGCGACTTCTTCCTGCTTCCGACCAGACAAGAAGCTCAGGGGATATCGTACGCAGAGGCGTGCTCGTGGGGGATGCCGGTTATAGCGGCCAATACTGGCGGAGTAACGGGAATTGTGAAACACAATGTTAATGGATTCGTATTCGCCACGGCTGATGAAGCTCATGTGTATGCCAGCAAAATTATGGAGTATGTCGGCGACGGAACGAATTACACGAAACTGGCGGAAAGCACGTACGATTATTTCGTCGATCACTTATCGTGGGAACAGGTTGGAAGCAGAATCAATACTGCCCTAAAAGAGATTCTTGCATAAGAGGCTAGGGCAACCCTCTTTTAAGGAGTAGAGCAGCCTATGAAAGAAAAGGAAGTATCCATCAAATCTGCTGCAATTATTAATGCTGCAGCCAGATATTCCAATATAGTGATGCAGATCGCTGCCAATGCCATACTTGCCCGACTGCTGAGCGCTGAGGATTACGGAATTATTGCGATCATTCAAGTATTCATTGGGTTCTTTATATTGCTATCCGATATGGGAATTGGCGCAGGCATTATTCAGAACAAAACGTTGACTGCTGACGATAACGACAACATTTATTCGGTAACGGTTTATGCAGCCGGTATTCTGATGGTCATTTTTCTTCTGCTATCTTTTCCCATATCCTGGTTCTATAATAACGACGCGCTCGTCCCTGTAGGCTGCTTATTATCGCTTACCGTATTGTTCACAACGCTGAACATCGTTCCTAATGCCATATTAATGAAACAGAAACGGTTCAAGCTGGTAGGCATTAGAACCATTTTGATTTCCTTCGCTAGCCTCATATTGACGATTATATTGGCGAAATATGGATATAGGTATTATTCCCTAGTGGTGCAATCGCTCTTCATGTCTTCCGTAACGTTCCTGTTCAACATCATTAGTACGAGGCTCAAATTTATCGCAAACTTTAAGCTGTCCAGCATCAACAAGATATTTGGATTCTCGTCGTATGATTTCGGATTCAATATAGTCAACTATTTTGCTAGGAATATGGATAGCCTATTAACCGGTAAATTTATTAGCAGCGCTGCCTTAGGCTTCTACAGCCGTGCCTATAATTTGATGCTTTATCCAGTCATAAACTTAACGCATGTGATTACACCAGTCCTGCATCCTATATTGTCCGAGCATCAAGACAATAAAGATTTAATCTACGAGAAATACATAAAAATATATAAGCTCCTATCCTTAATGGGTGTGTTTGTTTCGGTGTTCTGTTATTTTGCAGCAGCAGAATTAATTGCAACGATATATGGACCCAAATGGGATGCGGTAGTGCCGTGTATGGCTGCATTAGGTGTTTCGATCTGGTTTCAGATGACATCTTCAAGCTGCGGAAGCATCTATCGAAGCCTGGGGGCAACGAAGCTGATGTTTAGAAGCGTAACAACATTCGTACCGATCCAGCTGGCTTTAATCATTATTGGGGTTTGGAGCCAGGATATTGTCAAATTATCGTGGTGTGTCGGCGTTAGCTTCATCTTGAAGTATTTTATCGAGTATTACTATCTGATTGGAAAAAGCTTCGGAAAATCGTTTCTGAAGTTTCTGTCGATTAACTTGCCTGAGCTTATCATAGCGCTTTTCATGAGCGTGAGCATGCTGCTTGCTGCGGGGATGCAGTTCGGTAGTGTGTATATTGATTTACTATTTAAATTCGGAATTTGCGGCTTCGCTTATATCGTAGGAATTGCAGCGACAAAACAGTTCAAATACCTGCTGATTATTGTGCCAAGCCGATTCAGGAATAAACTGTTAGGCATTCGAGTCAACAAAAAACAAGAATCATATTTGTAGGAGTAGCAAATTTATATTGAAAGGAAGGCTGTATATGAAAATCGTACTGTTATCCGGTGGTTCTGGTAAACGGCTGTGGCCGCTGTCGAATGACGCCCGTTCGAAACAGTTTCTGAAAGTGTTGGAGAATGAGGATCAAGAGCTGATCTCGATGGTGCAGCGCGTGTGGGGACAAATCGAACAATGCGGATTGGCAGCGTCCAGCTATATTGCTACCGGCAAATCGCAGATTGAGATGGTGCACAACCAGCTTGGCACGTCGGTGCCCCTAATTATTGAACCTGAGCGCAGGGATACCTTCCCGGCGATCGCGCTCACAGCCTCGTACCTATATTCGGTTGCGAATGCTGATTTGGATGAAATTGTAGCTATTTTACCAGTGGACCCTTATGTAGAGGGCCACTTTTTTAATGCCGTTCAGAAGCTGGAGGAGACGATTCGAGCAACGAACGCAGACCTTGCGCTTGTTGGTGTGAAGCCGACTTACCCATCAGCCAAATACGGATATATTATTCCGGAGCTTGAACAGTCATCAACAGCAGGTGCGCTGCGCGTGAGTCGTTTTCAAGAGAAGCCTACCGAGGAAGCTGCTGTAGGGTTAATCGAACGGAAGGCACTGTGGAATTGCGGTGTGTTCTCCTTCAGGCTAGGCTACCTTATTAACATTCTGAGGGAGAAAGGTTATCCAACCGAATATGATCAGTTGGTCGAGCAATACCACACCCTGCCGAAGATCAGCTTCGATTACGAGGTTGTTGAGAAAACGGATAATATCGTAGTCATTCCATACGATGGGTATTGGAAAGACCTTGGCACTTGGAACACGCTGACGGAAGAGATGAAGCAGAACCAGATTGGACGAGGAACGATTAGCGAAGATTGTGTTAACACACATCTGGTCAATGAATTGGAGATTCCGGTTACTGTTCTAGGCGTATCCAATGTGGTCGTTGCGGTTAGTCCGGATGGCATATTGGTAACGGATAAGAGCGCGAGCCCGCGGATCAAAGATTTCATTAACTATGACCAAGGACCGATGTTCGAAGAGAAGGAATGGGGCTGGATTCGAATTCTCGACAATGAGAAGTATGAGGATGGCCGCTGCGTCATTACGAAACGGGTCGCGGTCAAGGAAGGTCGGAACCTCAGCTACCTGATGCATTTGTATCGGGAAGAAGTATGGACGATTGTCAAAGGGGAAGGGGAATTCGTCCAGAACGGAATTCCGATCAAAGTGAAGGCTGGAAATGTCCTTCATATCCCGATGAAGACTCTTCACGGACTACGGGCGAATACGGATATGGAGATCATTATCGTACACAGCGGACACTCCGAAGAAGACGCCGTAATGGAGCTGTATACGACATGGTCCGAAATGTCTGAAAACTGCTTGAATGTTTCGTTGGGATGACAGCAGCAACGATAGCCTACTATATTTCCGATTATGGGTTTGGCCATGCGGCAAGAAGCATCGCGGTTATTCGGGCACTGCTTCAGCGCAGCCGTATACTAGATCGTCTGATTGTCTGTTCCTCGGAAAGAATATTGTCATTTGTTCAAGCTTCTATAGGAGAACAACAAGCTGACGTTTTCTATCGAGAATGCGCATCGGATTTAGGATATGTGCTTAAGCCGGAAACGATCGAGCCTGACATCGAGATATTTAAGCGCAAATATAATCACTATATACAGTCCATGCCTATGGAAGTGGGCAGAGAGGCCGACTTCCTTCGTACGGAACAAGTCGGATTGGTCATTGCGGACATTTCACCGATCGCGATTAACGCAGCACACGAAGCGGGTGCTGCTTCGGTAGGAGTGTCCAATTTCACATGGTACACAGCGTATCAAGCGATGCTCGACGAGTCACTACTCGCACCTTTATATGAGGCCTATGCACGTATGGATTATTATATCGGTCTGCAAGGAGTGGATGAACCGGACTGGGGTGTTCACGGGTCCATGCAGGCGGGCTTCTTCAGCAGAGAAGTGGACTGGTCAGAGGCGAATGCGATTCGTAAAGCCATCAATCCTGACAATAACAAAACGATTGTCTACTGTGGCATAGGAATGAGTATATTCCTTCACGATTTGATGAGCTGGAAGCTGTGGGACGATCCATCGCTTCAATTTATTGTTTCGAGCAATATGAAGGTACAGCGTCCTAACGTTATAGCGATTCCGTCCTCCTATACAGAATCTCAGAATTATGTGGCAGCATCAGACATCGTCATAAGCAAACCAGGCTGGAGTACAGTAAGCGAGGCTGTCGTGCTGAATAAACCGCTTATTCTATTAACCCGGCATACCATGAAGGAAGATGAGAATACGATTCGGTCGCTGCCTGAGCAGCTGCCGCTTTATATGGCAGATTGGGAACAGCTGCGAACAGGTGAAGTTCATCAAGAAATCAGCAGCATGCATATTCAAAAACATAGAAGCGAGTCGAACGAGACCATTCGTATTGCTTCATATTTGGAACAAATCGTAAGGGGTGTAGAACAATGAAACTAGCGGTTATCGGAACAGGATATGTAGGGCTGGTGTCCGGCGTATGCTTCGCAGAGCTGGGGAACGAAGTCACATGTGTCGATAATGTCGAGTCCAAGATTGAGCTTTTGAATAAAGGTGAAGTGCCCATCTATGAGCCAGGCCTCAAGGAACTAATCGCAAGCAATACCAATGAGGGAAGACTGACGTTCACATCAGATTTGGCAGCGGCGGTTAATCGGGCGGAGATCATTATTATTGCAGTAGGCACACCTTCACTGCCTAACGGCGAGGCGAATCTTACTTTTATCGAGAAGGTCGCAGAAGAAATCGGCCGCGAGATTCATGATTACAAAATTGTCGTCGTGAAAAGTACAGTTCCCGTTGGTACGAATGAGAAGGTTGCAGCGATTATCGAGCAGTACGCATCCGTTCCTTTCGACTATGCATCGGTACCCGAATTTCTGCGTGAGGGCACGGCGGTGTCGGACACGTTGAATCCAGATCGCATCATCATTGGTACAGAGAGCGAAAGGGCTGCGCAAGCGCTGCGCGAGCTTCATGCGCCACTGACTGACCGGATTACGGTGACGGACGTGCGGAGCGCGGAGATGATCAAGTACGCATCTAATGCATTCCTGGCAACGAAGATTTCGTTCATTAATGAAATCGCGAATATTTGCGAGAAGGTTGGAGCGAATGTAGAAGAGGTTGCTGGCGGCATGGGACTGGACCATCGAATCGGCTCCTCGTTTCTACGAGCGGGCATCGGATATGGCGGATCATGTTTCCCTAAGGATACACAAGCGCTTATCCAGATTGCAGGTCATGTCAATTATGATTTCAAGCTGCTGAAATCAGTCGTAGAAGTCAATCGCGACCAGCGGTTTAACGTTATTCATAAGCTGGAGACGATTCTTGGCGACCTTGAGGGCAGAACGATCGCCGTATGGGGGCTGGCATTTAAGCCTGAAACGGATGATGTGCGTGATGCGCCAGCGTTCGAGATTATATCGGCATTGCTGGATAAAGGTGCAGTTGTGAAGGCGTATGACCCTATAGCCGCACACAATTTCGAGCAGTCCTTCGGCCGCTCTGGCGTTATCTACTGCGAATCAGCAGAAGAAGCGGCGCTGCAAGCAGATGCACTGTGCTTATTGACCGAATGGAAGCAGTTCAAGCAAATTTCGCTGCAGGAAATTCAGCAATGGCTCAAGTCGCCGAATCTTATTGACGGACGCAACATGTACAGTGAGGAGCAATTGCTGGGGACGGATTTTGTCTACTACTCAGTCGGGCGTCCTAGCTTGAATCGAGGCGTAAAAGAGCGGATTCCGCTCGTGTCTTTATAAGATTATACATTTCATAAAGAGGTGCTCATACGATGAAGACCGGAACCCATGAGACCGTTCGTCGTCTCCCAATTGAACTACAGCTGATGCTATCGATCATGAAGCTGGATAGGTCCAGCGTATCGCCAGAGGCGGTTCAAGCAATGGCTGGACCTCATATCGACTGGGATCGGTTTCTTCATTTGACCAAAGAGCATCGTCTGTATCCGATCGTGTATGCGCAAATCAATAAACACAGTCTTTCATTCATTCCTGCTAATGTTACATCACAACTTCAGTCGATGTACGTTCGCAATACGATGAAAATGCTGCAATTGACAGCCATTATGGAGAAGGTCTGTCATACCTTGGAGCAGTCTAACATTCGATCGCTCGTACTGAAAGGCCCTGTGCTTGCAGAAGCCTTGTACGGTGATTTCTCATTGCGCACTTCGAAGGATATTGATCTGCTTGTCTCGGATGAGTGCTTCGAGCAGGCGGAGCAGGTGTTGCTGCAGCTTGGCTTTCAGCCAGATGAGCATGTTCCTAATGCGTTGAATACAGTGAAACGCAATAAACATCACCTTGGCTACACACATCCGGAGAGCCGCGTTCAAGTGGAGCTGCACTGGCGTATGAGCTCGGACACTTTCAGAGAATTTACTTTCGCAGAGCTATGGGAGCGCAGAAGGCAGACGAAGAAGACGAGCAAGCCTGTCAATTACTTAGGACATGAGGACTTATTTACTTATCTGATCTCACATGGAGCCCGTCATGCTTGGTTTAGACTGCGCTGGCTTGCTGATATCGAATGCATGATGCGTTCAGAGATGGATTGGGGTATTATAACCGAATATTGCCGTAAACTTGATCTGCTGCATGTCGCCGGTCAAGTAATGGTACTGCTGTCCGAACTGTTGGATGTCCCGCTCGATTCGCAATGCCGTTCTATGGCGGACCATGCGAAGTCTCGAAGGCTGGCAGAGGAAGCTGTTAAGATCATCGATGAATATATTTACCTCTTGGATAAGCAGACGCCGTCTATGACGAAAGCTTATTTCAAAACGTATAACGCGCTTCTCTTGACCTCTAGGCAGCAATGGAAGCGGAACATAAATAAGCTTTATCCAAACTATTTGGATGTCAAAACGCTTACCCTCCCAAGGTGGCTGCATTTCATGTATTTCCCCCTTCGTCCTTTCCTATGGTACTGGAGAAAGAGGAAACAACGGGTACCTGTCTAACCATATTAGCTCGAATAGACAAATAGCTGCAAAAGCTGCTCTCGCGGTCACGCATGCTTGTCATGATACATTTAGTATATTTTTAGAAAAAACATAGTTACAAACTGTATCATTTGCGCTATAATTCAGTTAGGCAATTTGGTGTGGAGAGGAAGGACTGTATGGGGGTTATCCTAGGTATTCATACTTACAATCACGACAACATCTCTGATGAAGACAATCAGCTATTGATGGAGTCGATCCGTGACTATCGTGTAGACGCCATTGGAAGCTGGCACAGAGATTCGACCGTGCTTGTATGTGGCGAGAGAAGACTGCTGGCTGATGAATGCTACAGTCCGATGCCTTATTGGGATGATGAGAGCGGGCTTGTTATTACAGCCGACGTCATTCTGGATAACCGCGAGGAGCTATTCGACAGATTAGGGATAGGGAGTGAACAACGTTCTACCCTGTCGGACTGCGAGCTCGTTATTCGAGCCTATCAACGATGGGGATATGATTGTCCCCGTTATCTATATGGCGACTTTGCCTTTATGATCTGGGATAAGCGCGAGCGGACTCTGTTCGGTGCACGGGACCTGTTAGGGACTCGGACATTATACTTCCATCATGATGCGAACCGGTTTGCTTTTGCCTCAACGATGAAGCCGCTGCTCATGATGAACAACGTAACGAAGCGGGTACGTGAGTCATGGCTGGCAGAATTTATTACGATCCCGCTTGTTCTCGACTGTGTGGATACAAGAGGAACGGTATATCAGGACATCGAGCAGCTTCCGCCTTCGCATCGTTTACTTGTGAAGAATGGCCGCGTGACGGTGTCGAAATATGGGTCAGTCGAACCCGAACAGATGCTTAAGCTCAAGTCGAATGCGGAATATGAAGAAGCATTTCGGGATGTATTCTCGCAAGCAGTGCGAGCCAGACTTCGGACGAATCGGCCAATCGGCGCAACATTAAGCGGAGGGCTGGATTCGGGATCGGTTGTAAGCATCGCAGCACGTGAGCTGGCTAAATCGAGCAAACCGTTACATACGTACAGCTACATTCCCCCGCAGGACTTCGTTCCTTGGACGAAACGGACGCGGCTGCCGGATGAACGGCCTTTTATTAAGGAGACGGTTCGGAACGCAGGCAATATATCGGACCATTATCTCGATTTTGATGGCAAGAGCTCACTGTCGGAGATGGACGAATGGCTTGATATTATGGAAATGCCTTACAAGTTTATTGAGAATTCATTCTGGTTCAAAGGCATTAAGGAATACGCGGCAGACCAAGGTGTAGCCATAATGCTTATGGGGGCGGGAGGAAACTTCTCCATCTCTTGGGGCGATGCCACGGACTATTACGTTCATCTGTTAAAACGATTCAGGATGATGAAGTTCAGCCAGGAGCTTAAGCAATATGCGCACAATATGGGCGTAGGACGCAAATGGATGCTGCGATTTATCGGAGAGAAGGCATTCGCTAGGAGACCAGCTGGTGCTAATGGGCCGGTGAATAGTGAATATCAATTCATCCATCCTGAATTCGCGAGAGCAACGAATGTGTATGAGCGTCTGAAGCCTTATGAAGTTGGGGTTGGTGGTTTCTCCTTAACGATGATGAACGAACGGCAGAAGTTCTACGAGAACGCCGCTGTTGTTGGGATGCAGGGAACGGTTGCGACGAAGCTTGCGCTTCGTTACGGAGTAATCGAGCGGGATCCGACGAACGATCCGCGGGTCATTCGTTTCTGCTTATCGCTGCCCTTGAACCAATTCGTTCAGAACGGAATGGATCGGGCGCTGGTTCGCCGCTCCATGAACGGGCTGCTGCCGGATGCTGTTCGATTGAATCAGCGCACTCGAGGCGTGCAGGGCTCGGATTGGGTTCATCGCATTCTGCCGCAATGGGATTCATTCGCTGCGGAGATCGAAGAGTTATGCCACAGCAGTCTAGTGTCATCGTATCTGAATATCGATCGTGTACGCGTGGCATTCGCGAATGTGAATCAGCGGCCAAGCGCAGAGCTCGCAAGCGATCCAGATATGAAGATCGTGATTAGAAGCCTTGTCTTATATCGTTTCTTGAAACGGCTTGCCTGAATGAACATAGGACCTGAAGGGAGGTGAGAAATATGAAAAAAGTATGGGAAGCTCCAGTAGTTGAAGTTCTGGAAGTTAGCCAAACGATGGCTGGTTTCGGTGTCAAAGCAGTAGACAGCGTAGTCTACGACAGAGACGGTAACGTTATCGACGCTGACCTCTATGATCCAGTTTCCTAAGATTAATTCATCCGTACTTAACCGGTGATCTAATACAGCTCTTGCTGTATTAGATCACTCCAACAGGGGGATTAAGCAATGGATCTATCCGTAGGGTCGGTATATAGAGCATTCGGGATGATACTAAGGAGTGAGATTCCGCTCCCGGAGCTGAATGAGATTGAAGGCTATGAAGGGATCGCTGACGTACGCATTGTGCTTGGCGACTTGCGTCAGACTTGGGAAGAGTTGAATGTAAAGAGGGGTTATTACACTTACGCAGACAACAGCTACCTTCTTCATATTTCCGAAGTCGGAATATTCAGAGTTTCGCGAGATGGCGTCATTACCGTATCTCCTGCAGCTGGCTGCAGCATGAGGAAGCTGCGCTTATATTTGCTCGGCAGCTGTATGGGTGTGATGCTCGTATTTCGCGGCATATTGCCATTGCATGGCAGTGCGGTAGTTATTGGTGAACAGGCTTACGCGATTGTTGGACATTCGGGAGCGGGCAAGTCGACATTAGCAGCAGCACTGCTGCGTAGAGGCTTCAAGCTGCTGACAGATGACGTTATAGCGATCTCGATGGATCCGAATTCAGGGAAGCCAATGGTTATCCCTTCTTATCCGCAGCAGAAGCTGTGGGAGGAGAGCGTTACCGGCTTGCAGATGACCAGCAGCGGACTAGAAATGCTGTATCAGAACAATGATCGTCCGAAATATGCGATACCGGTTCGTGAGCAATTTGCCAACGAGGGTATTCCACTTGCTGGTGTATTCGAGCTGGTCAAGACGGACAGTGCCTACCCGACATGTGAGCCCATACATGGACTGGAGCGTTTGCCGTTATTGTTCCATCATACATACCGTAATTTCCACATCCCATTGCTGGGGCAGATGGAATGGCACTTTCAATTGACGACCCGTATGACGGAGACGGTAAATCTATTCCGATTGAATAGGCCCACATCCGGATTTCAGGTGGAGGAGCTCGCATCAATTCTACTTAAAGAGACTTTGGAGGGAGCATCTGTAGTATGACAATATCAAAGAATGAAACGGTTGTTCAGGCGCAGGGCAATCTGGCAAGCAGCATGAACGGTGAGACGGTTATGTTCCGCATTGAGTCTGGTAAATACTTCAACCTCGGACAAATCGGCGGCCGGATCTGGAGCTTGATTGAATCGCCAACAACGGTTGAAGCACTTGTGAAAGAGCTGACGAGTGAGTTTGATGTAACTGCTGAGCAATGCGAGGAGCAGGTCGTTCAGTTCTTGGATCAGTTGGCCAAAGAGCAGCTAATCGTCGTTCAAGCGGCGTCTTGATTTTATTCCTTAACGAGGAAGGGGTAGTGCCCCTTGTTACGCAAACTGAGGGCTTTCGCAGCTTGGCCGATGAAACGCAAACGGCTGTATGCTGAAGCTTTTCTATCTTTGGCCTGGGCTCGTATATTGAAGATGCTTCCGTTCGCCAAAGTCGTCCCGAAGCTTGGTGCGAGAATGCTGGAGACACCATATGAAGGGATAGGCACCGCGGATGAGACAACGATAAGAGACGTCTCGCAGGCCGTAAGAACCATGAGCCGATACACTTGGTGGGAAAGCATGTGCTTGGTACAAGCGATCGCAGCATTAAAGATGCTGGAGCGTCGCGGCGTTTCCAGTACGCTGTACCTTGGAACAGGCAAAGACTCATCGGGGCATATGATCGCTCATGCATGGCTTCGCAGCGGACAAATTTATTTAACAGGCTATGAACAAATGCAGCACTTTACTGTCGTTGCGTTATTCGGCAACACAGTCCAATAAGAGCCGAATTTCGTACAGACTAAGAGGTGACCGCATGACTGATCTTATCTATTATATGAAGAGGTTTCACGTCGTTTCGGGGATAAAGCTGTACCTTAACCTGATTACGATGATCGTAATCAGCTCGATCGAAGGCTTCAGCATCTATATGCTCGTTCCGCTGCTTGGCATAACAGGCCTTGTAAGCATGGGAACAGTAAATATCCCCTTTCTCCATCAGATTGACCAAGTGGTGCAAGATATTCCTCCGCATGCCCGCCTCTTGACGATGCTTGCCTTGTATATTCTTCTGATCATTGTGCAATCCGTTATTCAAAAACTTCAAATCGTTCAGGGGAGTCATATCCAACAAGCTTTTATCCGAGATATCCGTCTCAAAGTGTACACAGATTTGATTCAGGCGGATTGGAGTCTGTTCCTTCGTACGAGAAAGTCGGACATCAATCATCTTCTCAATTACGAGCTTGTCCGCATTATTCTAGGAACGAATCTGGTCTTAAAGCTGATGACTACCTTCATCTTTATGGCTATTCAGCTGGGCCTCGCCCTCTGGTTGTCCTACAAGCTGACCTTGTTCGTCTTGGCAAGCGGACTCGTCCTTGCCTTATTCTCTCGTCGGTTCTCGAAGCGGGCGAAGACAATCGGCGAGGAAACGTCAGAGCTTTCCAGACAGTATGTAGCTAATATTACCGATCATTTCAATGGAATTAAAGATATTAAGACCAATTCATTGGAGTCCCAGCACTATGGCTGGTTTAAGAAGCTGTGTGAGCAATTGGAGAGGAATATGACGCAATTCGTACGGCTGCAGTCGAACACACAGCAATTTTACAAAATAACGTCTGCCATTCTGATTGGTGCGTTGATCTACGTCTCATTCGAGGTGCTGCATTCGCAGGCGGGTCAGCTGTTATTGATCGTTATCATCTTCTCCCGATTATGGCCGAAGTTTATTACGGTCCAGAACAGCTGGGAATCGATCGTCTCGTCGCTGCCGGCGTTCAGGAGCCTTAGACAGCTGCAGCAAGAATGCGAGCAGGCCAAAGAATTAGATCTGTCCCAGTCGACAGGTACATTCAAACCAATCGCGATGGCTCAAGGGATTGAGTGTCGAGGGTTGTATTTCCGATACAGTGAAAATCATAGCGAATATGCGCTTCGTAATATAAATGTAACGATTCCTGCACGAGGCATGACCGCCATTGTCGGCAAGTCCGGTGCGGGTAAAAGCACGCTGATCGACTCGATTATCGGTCTTATTCAGCCAGAACGGGGAGAGGTTCTGTTCGACGGTGTACGGCTAACAGAGAGCAATATGCCGGCTATTCGGCGTATGTTCAGCTTCGTCTCGCAGGAACCGTTCTTGTTCCACGCTAGCATTAGAGAGAACCTGCTGCTCGTAGACCCGAATGCAGCCGAAGATGAGCTGTGGGAAGCACTGAGCTTCTCTGCGGCAGACGAGTTCGTTCGCAAGCTGCCCGAGGGCTTGGATACCATTATCGGCGACAGGGGGATCCGCCTGTCTGGCGGCGAGCGACAGCGTATCGTGCTCGCAAGAGCGATTCTTCGCAAGCCTTCGATTCTAGTGCTGGACGAGGCTACGAGTGCACTTGATAACGAGAACGAGGCCAAGATTCAAGCCGCGATTGAACGGTTGAAAGGGAAGATGACGATTATCGTTATTGCCCATCGACTGTCAACGATACGTAATGCCGATCAGGTCATTGTCATTGATGAGGGGCAGGTTGTTCAGGAAGGCTCATATATGCAGCTGTCGATGGAGCTAAGAGGATCGTTCAGCAAATTATTATCCTACCAACAACAAGGCGTTATGTAAAAAAGGGGGCCTTTCTATTAAACGAGGGCGGAAGAAAGTCGCCATCTGGGTCTCTGTATCAGCAGGGGCACTTATTCTCATCGCGGGTTTCTATGTTATCTACGTATACTCGCAAATCAAACATACAGCCGAAACAATCTACGCGGAACCTACCCGCCCCGTCTACGTCAGCAAGGACCCTGAAGTAAAGCCGCTGTCGACGAAGCCTGTAGCTATTGAAGAGAAAGCTGCGTTCACGGTTCTCATGCTCGGCGTTGATCAGCGAGCGAACGATCCAGGGCGTTCGGATACGATCGTCGTCATGTCGGTTAATCCGAATACAAACTCCGTTCTCATGTTCAACATCCCGAGGGATACAAGAACGGAAATCATCGGGCATGGCACGACGGACAAAATCAATCACGCGTACGCGTTCGGCGGCGTCGACATGTCGCTTCAAACGGTAGAGAATTTTCTCGATTATCGCTTGGACTATTACGTCAAAGTCAATATGGAGAACTTCAAGAAGTTCATCGATCTAATCGGCGGGGTAGAGGTGAACAATCCCTTTGCCTTCGAATACGAAGGCCATTCCTTTGCAGCAGGTCCTCTGCAGTTGAATGGCGAACTGGCATTGTCCTACTCCCGTATGCGTTACGATGATCCTCGAGGCGACTTCGGCCGGAATACGAGGCAGCGTGATATTCTTCAATCCGTTATGCACCACGCCGTCAACATTCAGAACATCACGAAGCTCCAATCCATACTTGATGAGGTTGGCAATGGCGTGAAGACGAATATTACATTCGATGAAATGAAAACCTTCGCGGCGGATTATCGTTCGGTAATCAATCAAGTCGATACCGTCGAGATCAAGGGAACCGGTACAACGATCGACAAGATCTGGTACTATATCGTCGCTCCAGAAGAGCAGGCGCGTATCCACAATAGGTTGAAAGAGCATCAGCAAGCGAGATAGAGGTCTTTCTATGTCTTTATAGATACAAATTGTATCGTTATTTCGACATTCTAACCGCGAGTTAATCCATTTTGTATCGACAAAGGAGAATCTCGATGTCCAACATTTCCGTACCAGCCGGCCGTAAGTTAAGCACAATTCTGCAAGAGTGGATGGCCAGCAGCGACCTCGCTGTTCTTTTATCCATTGATAGTGTTCGTGGCAAGTCCGTTGAATCTGGGGAAACGGCAGTGAGGCCCGTCTGGATAAGTGATTCCAGCCTGCAGTTTCTATCGCCGTTGAATCTGCCTATTACTGAGCAGTATATCGTCCGGCTTCAAGTTACCATTGGCGGCCGACGTACGATGCTGTTGGGTCGATTGACGTGGAAACGGAAAGAGAAGAAGGGGTATCTCTACAGCTGCCAATTTACAGGCGGGCAGTTGAAACGGCTGCATTGGAATCTTCAGGCGGCATGGAAAGAAAGGCTGAATATGAGTACGGAGGAGCGCCGTAGAAGCTATGAGCGCAGCCTCCTGCAGCTGGATATGGGAGTTGGACGAGGGCTGCTCGTCGATGTAGTCGGATGAGCTCGATGAGGCGGTCGATTCGAATTCGCATGGAAGGCGGTACGGTCGCGCATGTATCGATATGCAGTGTAGATGGCCGGCCGGTGCAGACGCGGGCGGCGAAGGTGTTCGTGAACTATTTGAGCGCGGACAGCATCGAGTTTATGACCTACCTGAAGCTGCAGGCTGACAAGCGGCTGGAGCTGCATTTTGACCTCCAATTCAATGAGTGGCACTTCAGCTTAATAGGTGAGCTTGAGTTGCACCAATGGAAGCGCGATGGCAATCAATATGTTTATCAATGCGCGCTGCAGCCTGATCCGCAAATTCGCGGAGCCATTATACGCGCGTTGGAGCAGATGCTGCAGCGGATGAACCCTTCGGCTACCTTCGTACATGCGATATTCCGCAGACATGAGTCAGGACGCTAGCTTGGCGTATCGCCCCAGCTTGCAACCATAATCTTGTTCTGAAAAAAAAACAACCTTCATACAATAGTAGGGACAAACCTGCATTGGATGGGAGGGAGAGCATGTGGCTTGGCGATCGAGGAGACGCCGCTATGCGAAGCAATGGCTCCTTCTTATTGGGATCGTCGTCGTCTGCGGATGGATGACCACGAAAGGGCTTCAACTGCTGTTTGCAACAGGACGAGCAGAGGAAGCGGAGCAGGTCGTGGATCAATTCTATAGGCTGGAGCAGGAAGGCGACTACGGAAGCTCATGGGAGCTGCTTCATTCCTCGATGAAGGAGCAATATCCGAAGGATCATTACATTCAGCAGCGCGCACATATTTTTATGCAGGATTTCAAATCAGAAACGTATCTATACGAGCTCGGCAAGTCAAAGTCGTTATCCGGCTTTCAATTGAAGCAGAATGGCAAGGCGCTCGAGCTGGATCATGTGTATGCCGTTCAGGTGACACAAGATTTCGACACCTTGTACGGACCCATTCAATTGGTTCAGACGTGCTATGTGGCGGAGGAAAATGGTGAGTGGTCATTGCTGTGGAAGACGGAGTGAGAAATAACGACAAAACTCGGGCGTCTCTCTTGACATTCATCGATATTTGTCATAAATTTAACTTAAAAGATACGAACTGTATCGAATATGTTAAATCGTGATACATATGGTATACAAAAATGTCAAAATAAGCGGAGATGAGCGGCTGTGCATGAATATAGCGATCAGTTTTACTGCGTTTGCTGCAATCAGTTGTTAGGAAGAAAAGAAGCAGACATTTTGTTCCGTACCGGCTACTTCCGGGTTATATACCCGCTGGGATGCTGTGTAGCATGCGAGCGGCGAGAGCGTCATACGGCGGAGCTGCCGGATCATCCGCGGCTCGTTACAGGCGCACAAGTATTCCGTATTGAACCGTTGACCGATAAGGGGAGCGGAGGGATCGGCGTACATCGTATTGCGTCGGGCTCTCATATTCCACTCTATTGGAACGATGAATTAGACAGGAAAACAATGAATGTCTATCCATAAAGGTTCGCCGTCCACACCGCTCGAGTGTGCCGGCGGACCTTAAGTTTTATTAAATCAATTTATTGCAGCTGCCAGTTCGTGTATAATTAAATATTGGTAATTATATTAGAGGAGGCAGCGAAATGAGTGAACCGATTGTTCAATTGTCGAACGTGACGAAGCGAATCGGCAATCGAACTATTATTGATCATCTAACACTCGATTTGCACCCTGGTGAAGTTTACGGATTTCTAGGACCGAACGGTTCCGGTAAGACAACGACCATCCGGATGATGGTCGGATTGATGAAGCTCACTGAAGGTCAAATTACGATTAAAGGACATAGCATCACGAACAGCTTCGAGAAGGCAATTCGTCAAGTTGGTGCAATCGTCGAGAATCCGGAAATGTACAAATATATGTCCGGCTACAAGAATCTGATCCATTACGCGCGGATGGTGCCTGGCATTACACGTCAGCGTATCGATGAGGTTGTGAAGCTTGTCGGACTGCAAGGACGTATTCACGATAAAGTGAAGACGTACTCGCTTGGTATGCGCCAGCGTCTTGGTGTAGCACAGGCGATCATGCACAAGCCATCGCTGCTCATTCTCGATGAGCCGACGAACGGACTGGATCCTGTCGGCATTCGCGAGCTGCGCGACTACCTCCGCCATCTGGCGAAGAGCGAAGGCATTACCGTCTTCGTATCCAGTCACTTGCTCACCGAGATGGAGTTGATGTGCGACCGCGTCGCAATTATTCAGAACGGCAAGCTGATCGATGAGCGGGTTATCCATCAGGATGGACCAGCGAAGGATGCGGTTAGCCGTTATCGGTTCGAGGTCGATCGTCCGGCTGAAGCGCTTGAGCTGCTTGCCCAGCATTCGGCTGTTGTGACGCAGGATGGAATCGAGCTGGATACAGATCGTGAGACAGCTGCCTGGATCAATGCGCAGCTCGTCTCGGCAGGCATCAAGGTATATGGCTTCCGTCTGCATCTCAAAACGCTCGAAGAACAGTTCTTGGAAGTAACGGGAGGTGAGACGGTTGGGTAACTTCGTTGAATTGGTACGCAATGAGAATATGAAGATCTACTCCCGTCTGCGTACGTGGATTATGATGGGTATTATGCTAGTCGTCATGCTGGCCGCTTCGATTGTGGTGCTGTCGATTGGCGATGAAGTCAAATCGATGTGGACGATTTTATTGAATGAGGTTATGGCGGGAACATCGCTCGTTGCGATCTTCACCGTTATCGTCGCAGCAGACAGCGTAGCGGGCGAATTCTCCTCGGGAACGATTAAGCTGCTGCTCATTCGCCCTTGGTCGAGATCGAAGATCCTGCTCTCCAAGTACGTCTCGCTTCTCCAATTCGCGTTATTCTTCCTCGCCGTGTTGTTTGTATGGACGTATATTTGGAACGGTGTATTCTTCGGGTTCTCATCGGGCTCATTGCAAGAGCTGACGAATGAACAATCAACCGGATCGGTATGGGGCTACGTTCTGTCGGGCCTTGGTCTTCAATATGTCAGCATGGTGTTGACAACGATCACGATCTCATTCCTGCTGTCGACTGTATTCCGCAGCGGCGGCCTGTCGATCGGTCTCTCGCTATTCCTGATGTTCATGAGCGACACGCTTGCTGGCCTCATGTCCTTGATCGACAAACCATGGAAGGATTACTTCTGGTTCATGCAGAGCAATCTGACCCAGTACTTGAACAATGCGCCGGATGTAACGCATGATCGCACGATTCTGTTCTCGCTATCCGTTCTCATTGTGTACTATATCGTGTTCATGTTCATCACCTGGTGGCAGTTCACGAGACGAGACATTACGTCTTAACAAGCAGAAGCAGCTCGGTCACGATGACCGGGCTGCTTCTTTGCTGTGCGTGTATTACGCAGTAAGTATAGGTTAACCGGCTTGCTGCTGCCGTTTGTCTTTGCCGTTCTGTTGATGCGGCTGCTGCGCATGGTTAGGCTGTTCGTTTTTGTTCTCGCGAAGCCCTGTCTGCTGCTGCACCGGCTCGGCTTCGACGAGCGGGCGGGAGCGGCTGTTGTCCTGCGCCCGATCCATGCGGCATGCGCCAGTGAATATTCCGCCGTCCTGCATGACGAATATATGGGCATGGATGTTGCCGTGCACCTGACCAGTCGCCGTAATGGTCAAGCGGCCTTTCGTCGTTACGTCACCGAAAACTTTGCCGGCGATCGTCACGTCGCGCGCGTTAATGTTCGAGCGGGCGATGCCGCATTCCCCGATAATGACATCGCCGTGGCAGTCGATATCCCCTCGAAATTCGCCTTCGATGCGAAGCCCGGCTTCGCATTCCATTTTGCCCTCTGCATGTGTACCTTGCCCGATTAACGTATCCGTCAGGCTGAGTTTCTTCGAATCCTTGAACATTGGCGAACCTCCTATAAGTTTTCGTCTTAGTTTAGGTAACGAAGCGGGTTGATCGGCTCATCCTTTTGCATCACTTGAAAATGAACATGAGCCCCCGTGCTCCGTCCGGTGCTTCCCATCAAGCCGATTTTCTCCCCGCGAACGACCTCCTCCTCTTCCTTCGCTTCAATACGCGACAGGTGCATATATACCGTCTTCAAGCCGTTATGATGATCGATGATGACATAGTTGCCTTTGTCGCTGCTGGAGCCCGTCTCGATCACGGTTCCATCCCCGGCGCTGAATACCGGATCGCCATGCTTGCCTCCGATATCGATGCCGGCATGAAACGTCGATTTGCCGGTGAACGGGTCGCTTCGATAACCGAAGCCTGACGTCATCTTGGATGAGCTCTTGGTTGGCCATCTGGTCGGCAGTCTATCGAGTATCGCTTGGCGAGCTTTCGCTTGCTTCACCGACTGTTCCATCGTGTCTTCCATTGAATCGACGAGAGAGCTGATCTGGCGAAAATCAAGCCCCGACTGCTCGGCGAGAGCGATCAGATTTCTAGCCTCTTGGGGAGTAGGCGTGCTGCCGGATGGCTGCAGCTCGGACAGCGCATCCAGTGTTGCGGAGTCCGCATTTGCAGGCATGCTCGAAGCGGACGTCTCCGTCAGCCGCCCGTATTGTTCGATAAAGATCTTAAGCTTGCTCTCCAGCTCGCGAAGATCGCTTATCTTGCTCTTCAGCTCTTCGGTTTGCCGATTCAACCGATCGATTTCCTCTTGCAGCGTTCCAATCGAAGCATCCTTACCGTGCACGGTTCGGGTGAACGAGTCGGATTGCTGGGACATCTCGTCCTGCAGCGTATCGATCTTGAAGGCGGAGCGGATTTGAAGCGCCGCAATACACCCTGACAGCGCAAGGACGGCGACGGCCGGAGCGGCTACGATAGACCGCCTGGATACTTTAAACTGCCGGACTGACTTGTCAGCGCCGCGCATCAGTACGAAGGACCACTTCGGCTTAGTTGACCGTTTCACCTGAGGCTGCTCTCCTTTCTGCCGGCGTGCGTATTCGAACGTTCTAATCCTATTTATTCGGTCTATCTACAATTCATGTCTGCAAAATAAAGAAGCTGCGCACGCCTGCTGCACAGCCTCGAGAGTCAACCTTGTGGTGTATTGTTACGCACAAAATGGTAAATCGGCTGCAATTGCTGCGGTTTTATTCGCATAAGCAAGTCGCCGTGTTGGCTTAGCCGATCGCCAATTGTGAGAAGATTATAATCTGCGATCCGCGCGCCTGACCGTGCTTCCTCCCAAGTGAGCGGCGTCGACAGCGTCGCCCCCTTGCGTGCGCGGGGCGAGTAGGGGGCAGCGATTGTTTTGCCAGGATAGTGCTGCAAGTAATCGACATAGATGCAATCGCCTCGATCCGCCTTCATCCGCTCGATCGTAAACAGCTGCGGGTATGCCTGCGTGAGATAAGTGCCGATGAAGCGGCCCATCACACGCAGCTCGTCGAAGGTGACGTCGCCAGTGGATGGAATGATAAGCTGGACGCCAGTTGCTCCAGAAGTTTTGAGCATCGACTCCACGCCAATGCTCCGCAGCAGATCCCCCACGATAACCGCAGCCTCCATGATGCGGGGCTCTTCTTCTAATGAAGGATCAAGATCGATGATCCACTCCGTAGGGTACACAGCTTCACCGATTCGATCGAAGGACATATGAAACTCGAGGCAGGCGAGGTTGCCGAGCCACAGCAGCGTCGGGAGCGAGTCAAGCAGCACGTAGCGGATGTCACCCTGCTGAGCGGTATGGACGAAGGAGGGAGCCGGCTCCGGACAGTTTTTCTGATAAAAGGATTCTCCAGCGATCCCGTCCGGCCACCGAATCGTGGTCATATAACGCCCGCTGCAATGATGAAGCAGATAAGGAGCCAGCATCGCCAGCTTCTCCAAGTACATGGCCTTCGTAATGCGGGGCTCCGGCCACAGCACTTTATTCAGATTCGAGATCGTAATCTTCTCGCCATCGATGATGATGGTGCCTTTCGCGCTGGCCGACACGGGAATCCCTCCTAAGTTAGATCGAGCGGTGTGTAGGTGTTTTGTTGTTGCTGTAACGGACGGCAGTGATCCTAATTGGCTCTAAAGTGCTCCATCTGTGTTGTAACGGACTAAGGTGACACTAATGGGGTGGATAACGAACGAAGTTACCGTAAATCCACCTTATAGGTGCATTTGAGTCCGCTAGGAGCGTGAGATTTTAATTATGCTGCAAATAGAGCCCTCTCTGACCGTTAAGTCGTGGTGAAGAATGGAGGGGCTGGAGTTGTGCCTAGCAAAGCCTCGATCATAGGCTGTCTGAGCTGGCGGCCTTCCTGCCAGCGCCATTCGGCGTATTGAACGCGCATGGTGAGCAGGGGTTCGACCCAGTTGGCTCCGGCCATATCTCGATGATAGGCGATGAACGGGCTGGTGCTGCGGCGAATCGGTGCGAACACATCCGCTAGCGCGGCCCATTCCGAACGTTTGAGACGGCCTGTGCCAACCTTCCCGATAAAATGAAAGCCGCCCTTGTCATCAAACACGCCTGCCACCAATGCATTGACGATACCGGCATTGGTTGTATATCCGCCAATGGTTGCGATAACGTCTCCCCAATGTTTGATTTTGAGCCACCGACCATCCTTGCCTCCGAATGAATAAGTGCTGTCTGCTTGTTTGGCGACAATTCCTTCAAGGCTCTGCGCTTTCGTTACTTGGAGCAGCGCAGCTCCATCGGGATAGGAGGGAACCAGCTGGACGAGACGACTGGTGTGCAGCAGCTCTTCAAGCTTACGCGTCCGCTCCGCCAGCGGCTTGTTATTCCACCACTCTCCGTCACAGTAGAGCAGATCAAACACCATATAGGTGATCGGTACTTCACGTGCAGCCTGCTTCACACGATCCGTTCGCCGAATGCCATCCCGCCGCATCACCTCGTGAAAAGAAGGCTTACCGTCCGCGCCAAGTGCGATAATTTCGCCATCGAGCAGAATGGAGGAGGAAGCGGAGCAGTACGACCGCCAATCCAGCAGCTCAGGGTATAACGCCGTTCTGTGATTGCCGTGTCGATTGAACAGCTCGCATCGGTCGCCATCCGCATAGAGAAGCATCCGAACGCCATCCCATTTGATCTGATACAACCAATTCCCCTCAGGCAGCTGTTCTGCCGCAATGGGCTCGAACGGCTCGATCGGCTGGTCGACTGACCACGGTAATGCCTTTGCCATTCCTGTCTCTCCTCCATTCATACAGCTGTCGGAACAATAGTTATTGCTAGTATCGACTGTACAGAGGCTTACCAAACGCACCATGCTCCGCCAAGGCCGCAGAGCAGATCAACAGGCCGGCTCCCCGGACATAACAATAGCGACCCGTAGTGGATCGCTATTGTTGTGCGCGGGACTTTGAAGCTACTGCGCCGCCTTCTTCGGCGCTCTCGGCTTACGCGGCTTCGGCGCCGGCGCATCGGGCGCCGCGCCAGCATCGCCCGCCGCAGCAGCGTCTGCGGCGCCAGCCGCCTTGCGGCTGCGCTTCGCGGCAGGCTTCGCTGCTGCCGTGCCGGCTTCGCCCGCGCCGCTGGCCGTCACGATCGGCCCAGCGGCAGCCGCTGGCGGCGCCTCTGCTGCCGGCGTCTGCCGCGCAGCCTCGAGGCTCGCTTGCAGCGCCGCCATCAGATCGAGGACGTTCGTCTGCTCCGCCTGCGGTGCAATGCGGACGTCCTCGCCAGCGATTTTGTGCTGGATGAGCTCCATGAGCTGGGCGCGGTAATCGTCCGTATACTTATCCGGTTCGAACGGCGTCGACAGCTGCTCGATGAGCATTTTGGCCATCATCAGCTCTTTCTCGTTAACGGGCTTCGTCTGAACATCGCTTAATCCAGGCACCTGCTGCACGGAGCGAATTTCATCCGGGTAGTAGATCGTTTCCATCGCCAGGCAATCGCCCATGACGCGTATTGCGGCGAGCGAGCTCTTCTGCCGAATCGATACCTTCGCGATGCCGATCTTTCCGGTGTCCCGCATGGACTCCATCAGCAGATGATAGGCGTTCCCGCCTGCCTGATCCGGCGCCAGAAAGTAGGTTTTCTGAAAATAAATCGGATCGATATCCGACAGCGCTACAAAGTCGAGAATGGCAATCGTCTTCGAGCGCTCGCCGCCGATCGACTCCAGGTCATCCTTGTCGAGCAGAACGAAACGACCTTTCTCATATTCGTAGCCCTTTACAATCTCATCCATGGCGATTTCTTTCTCACATGCGGGGCATGTCTTCACATAGGAAATCGGACTGCCGCACTCTTTATGAATCATACGAAGCGAGATATCCTTGTCCTCGGTCGCCGAGAACATCTTTACAGGAACATGTACAAGTCCGAAGCTGATCGCACCTTTCCATACCGTATGCATGGTTAACGCACCTCCATCGCTGATTGCGTTTTTGAACAGATCATTACCAGCGTTCCCGCAATGCAAGCGATTCAACCGCCATAACCCATCTATTTTTGATTAGAAAATAGAACGGCATACCGTTTAGCCCTCAGCCAGCTTCCTTACAGCGGATGGAGGATAGCCCTTCATCTCTTTGAATAAATTGCTGAAGTACGAAATATCTTGAAAGCCGCAGCGTTCGGCCGTTTCGGTTACCGTGAAATCGCCGTCTGCCAGCATCATCTCAGCGTTATTGATGCGGATGCGGTTGAGGAACTCCTTGAAGGTTGAGCCGGTGCTTTCCTTAAAGAGCTTGCCTAAGTAGACGGGATTCAATTTCACGCGTTCAGCTAAATCGCCAATCTTCAGTGGTTCGGCATAGCTTTCCGTTATGTAGGCGATTAGCTTCTTAATCCGCGGATCGACCTGCATGCTCGACTGACGAGCGTAGTTGCTCAGCAGGCGATGAAGAATAAGCTCGAAGATGGCACGTGACTGTATGAGATAGAACGGCTGCTTGCTCATCCATACTTGATTGAATTCTCTGATATAGCCCATGATTTCTTTAGTAATCATTCTCTTTGTGACGACCCCGAATGGCAGGCGAATATCATTATGCGGAGGAGCCCAGAAGAAGTTGAAGGGAAAGGCGTGCATCGGACAAGACTTGAACGTATGCGCTTCTCGAACGCTGCCCCCGGGAACGTATATCAAATCACCTGCCTCTACGTTGTATCGAACCCCATTAATGTAATAGCTCGCTCGGCCGTCGATGACGAACGTAAGATCGTGGAAACTGATGGTCGATCGCTGAATGGTCCAGTCCGGGAAGCATTTGCGCTCAACGAATAGAAAAATATTTGGCACAAGGTGGGGATGGTAATAGAGTTCCATTATGATTTCCTCCCTAGCAATTTCCTCCTAGTAATTAACTTTTATATGGGCTTATTACAAATCATATTTAGAATCTCTATGGTTTGACAACCTGTCAGAATATACACTTTGCATAGGTTCAGATTGCTTAGAGTGATGCGATCCGAACATTGAGTTGGCCAAATTGTAAGCGCTGCCGAAGAGCAGTCAATTGTGAAGGGGGATTCATGCCAATGAGGTTCCGTAAGTCAATGGGGATGCTGTTGTGCAGCATGATGCTGGTATTCATGGCAGCATGCGGATCAAGCGGGGAGAAGAGCAGTACAGAGACCGACAATACAGGCGGCAAAGAGGCGGCAGTGGCACCTGCAGCAGAGAATGCGGAGGAATCGGGAGAAGCAGCAGAGGAAGCGGAAGCAGATCCTGCTAGTACGACACCTGAGATGGACTTTGACATGGGCGGCAGAACGATCAAATGGGTATCCTGGTACGATGAATCGATTAAGGAAGACAATCCGGACAACATCGAGAAGAAGAAAAACCTGGACGCTCTTATGAAGAAGCACAATTTCAAAATGGAATATGTCGTTGTTGACTACGGCGAATATAGAGATAAAGTGACTGCTTCTCTAATGTCGGGTACACCGCTTGGCGACATCATCAGGCTCGCTAGACCGTGGATGATTCCAACGTTGGTCAAGAAGGATATGTTCTGGCCGGTTGACGAGTATACGAAGAACGACAAAGTGTTTATCCAGCAGTACACGAATGAATATTCGTTATATGAAGGAAGAGGCTACGGCTTCCGTTCCGGCATTAACGGCGCTTCTTCAGGCATTCTATATAATCGCACACTAATGGCGCAGATGGGCATCAAGCCTTTGCAGGACTATGTGAACGAAGGAAATTGGAACTGGGATACGTTCATGCAAGTTGCCAAAGAGGCTAATAAGGACACGAATAATGATGGCAAACTGGATACGTGGGGCCTTGCCAGCGATTCGCTGATTGTTCCGGCAATGGCTGCGAACGAGGCGAACCTTGTAGCGGATGGCAAGGAAACGCTCGAGAATCCGAAAACGCTCGAAGTGCTCAACTTCTTGTCCAAGCTTGCAACAGACAAGGTAGCTAGACCAACAGAAGGCGGAGATTGGACCGAGCCAGGCCAGTTCTTCCGTCAAGGCAATACACTTATGTATGCGGGCAGCGATTATGAAGCGAACGATTTCCACAAGGATATGCCGGACATCGATATCGGCTTTGTTCCGTTCCCGAAAGGTCCAAGCGTGACCGAGTACCATTCCTTTGTAACGATTCCGAACTACTTGACGATTCCGAAAGCGGTAGAGCATCCGGAGCAGCTGGTATATATCTATGAGAAAATCAACGATATCCAATCGGTCTACGACTATCCGAAGCAAGCTTCTCTGGAATCGTATTTCAGCAATGAAGACGATGTGAACAATGCGAAGCTGGCAGGCGAGAGCATCAAAGTTGTTGAAGGCGATAATGGGTATCCGGAAATGCCTTATTATGAATTCATCGGCGAAATCCGCGAGGGCACGTCTGTGTCGACGGTTATCGAGAAATATAAAGCGCCATTCCAATCGGCGGTCGACAAGGTATGGAAACAGTAACAACGTCATTTAACATAACAGGACAGCAGGCTCCCCCCGGGCCTGCTGTTTTGCTTTTATTAGGCATGGAATCTTATGCATGAGATCAGACCGCTAGGGGCATATTTCTCAAGAAGGCACGTGCCTTGCAGAGCATACAACGATCATCGATCATTAATCTTCCGAGGAGGTTGTCAGAGCAACCATGGCAATGGACCGCAATCCGAACACGGGTGAGCAAGAAGGACGGGACGTAGACACTGATGCATGGCACGATGGACGAAGCAGCTACGAGATGGATATCGACCGCATGGTGAATGAGGGGCTTGGCGGGGGTCAGGTGACGACGCATAACGGCCTGATTGACGCATCCACGACCGATTACATGGAGACGCTAGAGCGTCCGATTGTAGGGGAGGACAACTAAGTGGATATCAAACGAGCTAAGCAAATCTACGAATCATCCAGCACAATCGGCGTTCATTTGGAAGGCGAGCCGGTATGGATCGAATCCGTTGATGAGGCGAATGGCATGGCAACGGTACAGGTTGGAGGAACGCCGCAGAACACCCATACCGTGTCGGTAGATCGGCTCGTAGAGGATAAGGGTTAACTGCATATTGTTGGGCAAAATGAAACAGCGCCATCGTCGATGCCTTTGCGGCACCACGTACGGCGCTGTTCTGCTTTCCGATTCTTAACGACCTGCGTCTGCGGTTTGCGGGTCCATTCATTACGGCCGGCCCCTGTAAGGATTGCTCGTGCTTTGTCCTTCGCGGAGCGATTCGCTCCCGCTTTCTTGTTCCTGCTCATCGTTTATTTACCTCCAATATGGGTTTGTCATGCAGGGAGCAACAGCTTCCTTGCTCTTAAGCACTACTATGAGCATATGCGACAAAAGAACGGGATGCAAGCAGTCATTTTCCCCTATAGTTGATGATTATACCGATTCGTACTTGGCGGGATTTGGGTAATGGTATATGCTTTTATTGTCCATATCTTAAGGAGGGAAACGATTTATGTACGATATTGTTATTGTCGGAGCAGGTCCAGCAGGCGCAAGCGCTGCATTGCTTACAGCCAAGGCAGGCAAGTCTACGCTTGTCATCGACAGCGACCAGAGCATTACGAAGCGGGCGTGGATCGAGAACCATTATGGTGTGGAAGCGATCAGCGGTCCTGATCTTATTGCCGTTGGCGTGAAGCAGGCGAAGAATTTCGGTGCCGAATTCGTTCAAGGCAAAGCGGTTCAAGTTGTATCTGGCGATGGCGCTGTATCCGTACGTACGGAAGATGGCGCGTCCTACGAGGCGAAGCACATCATTCTGGCAACGGGTACAGGTCTGACGGAAGCGCTGGCCGAAGCAAGCGGCATTGCCGTGAAGCCAGGTACTGAGCCGCGTGTGAAGACGATTCTCGATGCGGATTCGTCAGGCCGGACGAGCGTTGCCGGCGTATGGGCAGCAGGAGCAGCAGCAGGCGTGAGCGTACATACAATTGTAACGGCTGGCGATGGCGCTAAGGTTGCAATTAACGTGATCAGCGAGATGAATGGCGAGCGTTACGTGGATCATGACGTGCTTAAGAGCTAGACGGAGCGTTTCGAAGAATGAACTAGAATGAGCTGCAACTAGAGGGCTGCATTTGCGGGATATCAGCGTCATGCTGATTGCTCGCAGTGCAGCCTTTTTTCCTGCGTCCATTAAGGATTCGTTTCACAAGCGACAGATAAATCGATATAACCTCTGATAATCGAAGTTCTGATAATGAAAAGTCGGAAATTCGATATTTTTTGAACGAAAATGATGATTTTCGGTTCAATATGGCCGAATTTTCATGTATACTATAATTAGAATAGTGAGACATCAAGAAAGGAAGGGGTTCAATGGCAAACATCCAACACAGTAAATTGACCAAGATCGAGCTTACCCGTCGTATTGTCCTTATCACCATTGGTGCAATGCTAATGGCCGTCGCACTCGAAATATTTCTAGTACCGAACAACATTATCGACGGCGGTATCACAGGTATCTCTATTATTTTCGGTCATCTATCTGGCGTACCGATTGGTGTATATCTGTTCTTCCTCAACCTCCCGTTTTTATTTATTGGTTATAAGCAGATTGGCAAGACGTTCGCGTTATCCACGCTTTATGGCGTCGTCGTTATGTCGGCGGGCACATTCCTGCTTCACCCGGTAGAAGCTTTCACCGATGACACATTCCTTGCGGCTGTATTCGGCGGTATTATTCTCGGCGTAGGCGTCGGTATCGTCATTCGTTCGGGCGGATCGCTCGATGGCACAGAGATTGTCGCTATTCTTGTCAGCAAGAGACTTCCGTTCTCTGTCGGCGAGATTGTCATGTTCCTTAATTTCTTCATTCTCGGCAGCGCCGGCTTCGTCTTCGGATGGGATCGCGCGATGTACTCGCTTGTCGCTTACTATTTGGCTTATAAACTTATCGATATTACGATTGAAGGCTTCGACGAATCGAAATCGATCTGGATCATTAGCGATCAGTCGGAGCTTATCGGAGATGCAATCATGAGTCGTCTTGGCCGTGGCGTTACATATCTTCATGGCGAGGGTGCTTTCTCGGGCGACAGTAAGAAAGTTATTTTCTGCGTAATCACAAGATTAGAAGAAGCGAAGCTCAAGTCGATTGTACAGGAGATCGATGCGAGGGCCTTCCTTGCCGTTGGCAACATCCACGATGTGAAGGGCGGACGGTTCAAGAAGAAGGACATTCACTAATGGCTTCGCGCTTAGCAGCCGCATTCGTCAGGCTTATCGCCTTGCGAATGCGGCTTTTTGTATGGAGCTGCTCCTAACGGGTTCTGTTGCGGCATACGTCGGCGACCGATATAATAAGGTCAACGCAGGAACAGAAGGGAAACGCTGCTGCCATCTAGTAGAGGACGCAGAATGTTTCATTCCGGAGAGGCATGGAGGCGAGAAGTTTGGACGAGTTCGCAAGCATCGGTCATTGGACCGCTGAGCGTCAGTCCGCGCAGTGGCAGAAGGAACGGGGCGTCGTGCTGGGCATTGGGGACGATGCGGCTGTTGTTCAATTGCCGGACGAACCGCAGCAGCAATGGCAATGGGTGCTCGCGGTGGACACGATGGTTGAGACGATCCACTTCAACGATAAGACGATGTCCCCTTCAGATATTGGCTATAAAGCATTGGCGGCTAATGTGAGCGACGTTGCAGCGATGGGCGGTGTGCCGATGCATGCGCTCGTGTCGGTCAGCGTTCCGCGCGCTTGGGGCCCGGATCGGATGCGTTCGCTGTATGATGGACTGTATGAATGCGCAGATCGATATGGCGTAGCTGTCATTGGCGGTGATACGACATCTTCGCCGCAGCATCTCGTTGTTGCGGTTACCGTCGTTGGCAGAGTGGAGACGGGGAAGGCGCTGCAGCGTTCAGGCGCCAAGCCTGGTGATGTTGTATTCGTAACGGGTCCGATTGGACAATCGGCTGCTGGTTTGCATGGACTATTGGATGGACAAGTAAGCACGATGCCAGAGCCGCTCGTTCGTGCGCATCGACGCCCATCGCCATCGGTATTGGCAGGGCGGCTGCTTCTGCAGCGCGGAACTTGCACGTCGCTTAATGATGTCAGCGATGGCGCAGCGAGTGAGGCCTGGGAAATCGCAGAGGCGTCCGGCGTCTGCTTGGTGCTTCACGATCGCCAGCTGCCTAGAAGCGGTGCGCTGATGAGCTACGCGGCCGACTCCGGGCAGGACGCGCTGGAATGGATGCTGTACGGCGGTGAGGATTACGTGCTGCTCGGGACGATTGAAGCAGAAGATGCGGAAGGTGCCAAGGCGGCGCTGGAAGCGGAGGGCATTCCGATGTTCATCATCGGTGAGGTTGAGGTTGGCGGACCAGACGTACAGTTGGTGACTGGCGGCGCAGGGAGTTTCGGTCTAGAGCGAAGAAGGCAGCTGCAGAAGCGCGGATATAACCATTTTGGCTGAGGATCGGCATAGTGAGACAGCAGGTAGTCATGTGTTCGATAAGTCCGGCGGTCAGCATCAAGCGGGCTTTGTTGAACAACCTCTTTAAGGGAACGGTGAAGGTATGAAGACGCGATTAGTAGAAGCGGCAGCCTGGGAAGGCCATGCCGAGACGGAGACGATACAGCTGGCAGAACGTCTGGCGCATTGGGCAGAGCCGGGCACAGTGCTTGCGCTTGACGGTGATCTAGGAGCAGGCAAAACGCGCTTCTCGCAAGCGTTCGCCGCAGCATTGGGTGTTCCGGGCATCGTGAATAGTCCGACGTTTACGATTATTAAGGAATATGAAGGGCAGTCGATGCCTTTTTACCATATGGATGTTTATCGGTTGTCGATTGAGGAAGCAGATGATTTGGGACTGGATGACTACTTCTTCGGTCAGGGCGTGACCATTGTCGAATGGGCAAGCTTAATTGAAGAGCTGTTGCCGCCGGATCGGCTTCACGTTCAGCTCATACATCTTGGTGGACAAAGCCGACGTTATGAGCTGATGGGCATCGGCGGCCGCAACGCGCAGTTCGTGAAGGAACTGGCTGAGGAGAAGCGCAGTCGGCACGGGGAGGAACAGGTATGATTGGAATGAAGGGAACGCTAGGCGCGGCTAAGCCGGTCGTAGCGGCACTTGATACATCAACGGCTGCCATGGCGATGGCGATCGTGCGTGGTGATGAGGTGCTGGGCGAAGTGCAGTCGATGGCCGAACGCAACCATTCGGTTGAGGTCGTATCCAAGCTTAAGGCGCTTATGGCGGACTGTGGTATAACGGCAGATACGCTCGACGGCATTGCGGTAGGCCGTGGTCCAGGCTCGTATACAGGCATGCGAATCGGCGTTACGGTTGCCAAGACGCTTGCTTGGGCATGGAATAAGCCGATTGTAGGCGTGTCGAGCTTAGAGGCGCTTGCTTATGGTAGCATCCCGACAGAAGCGGATAGCGGTGAACATTGGATCGTACCGCTTATGGATGCGCGCCGAGGACAAGTGTATACGGCTGCTTGGGCCGCTGGCGGAGAAATCGATGGCGGCTGGGGACGTTTCGCGCCGGATGGCATTCGGTTGATGGCGGATTGGGTCGATGAGCTTGCGGATAGGGCGAGCGCCTTCTCGTTATTCCGCGAAGATGAGGATTCATCGCTCACCATCGTAGTATGCGGTGATCTGGAGAAGTATGAAGAAGAGGCGGCGCGTCTGCAGCAGCTGTGCGAAGCGAGCGGCGTCCGCGTTCTTCTATCGCCATCGCTTATGGAAGGCCGCAGCAGTGCGCTGCTCGGCGCTGTGCGGCTTGCGCGCGGTGAACGGGAGGATGTACACAGCTTCGTGCCGAACTATACGCAGCTGACCGAAGCGGAGGTTAAGCTTCGCGAGAAGCAGGCAGCGGAGCGTGGTAGTCGATGAGCAGCGGGACACAGCAGTCAACGGTTACGTTTCGCGCGATGCGCATTACCGATGTGCCGGACATTATCGCGATCGAACGGGAAGCTTTTACAACGCCATGGACAGCGGAAGCGTTTCTTAACGAGCTGACGCATAACCATTTTGCCCGCTATATTGTCATGGAGGATCATTCGGGCATTATCGGTTACGGCGGCATGTGGACGATTATCGATGAAGCGCATGTGACCAATATTGCGGTGCGTCATGATCGCCGCGGCATGGGCCTTGGCGAGAAGCTGCTGCAGCAGCAGATGGCGAATGCAATTGAGTATGGCATGCAGCGAATGACGCTCGAGGTGCGTGTATCGAACGACCGAGCGCAGCGGCTGTATGAGCGGCTCGGCTTCGAGCCTGCCGGCATTCGGCCGGGTTATTATTCAGACAACAATGAGGATGCGCTCATTATGTGGGTGGAGCTTCATCAGTCTGAGACGGGAGAGCAGCCAGGATGACAGAACGGAAGGAACATTTGGTCGGGGAGCAGGAGAAGCAGGAGAGCCTGCTGCTCGCAATTGAGACTAGCTGCGATGAGACTTCAGTCGCAGTTGTGCGCGATGGGAAGCAGATTCTGTCGAACGTGATCTCGAGTCAGATCGAGACACACCGGAAGTTCGGCGGCGTCGTGCCGGAGATCGCTTCGCGCAAACATGTGGAGACGATTACGGTCATGATGGAGTCGGCGCTGGAGCAAGCAGGCATTACGCCGAACGAGCTGTCGGCTATTGCGGTAACGCAGGGGCCGGGACTTGTTGGCGCGCTGCTCGTCGGCGGTGTAGCTGCGAAGACATACGCAATGGCGCTTGATATTCCGCTGATCGGGACGCATCACATTGCCGGACATATCTATGCGAATGCGCTCGTGCATGACATCGTCTATCCGTGTGTGGCGCTCGTCGTCTCCGGTGGACATACGGAATTGGTTGTGCTGGAGCGTGAAGGCTCGTTCCGCATTGTTGGTCGTACGCGGGACGATGCGGTTGGAGAGGCGTATGATAAAGTTGCGCGAGCGCTTAACTTCCCGTATCCGGGCGGCCCTCATATCGATCGACTTGCGATCGAAGCCAAGGAGGTTATCGAGCTGCCTCGCGCGTGGCTGGAGCCGGACTCGTACGATTTCAGCCTGAGCGGCTTGAAATCGGCGGTTCTTGCTGCGATCAACCAGTCGCGGATGAAAGGCGAGACGTTGAATACCGCTGCGCTGGCGCGCGGCTTCCAAGAGTCCGTCATCGAGGTGCTGGTAGGCAAATCGATGCGCGCGATCCAGGAGTTCGGCGCGCGGCAGCTGCTGCTGTGCGGCGGCGTTGCAGCTAATCGCGGCCTGCGCGCCGCGCTTGCTTCGAGCTGCGATGCGGCGGGTGTACCGCTGCTCGTTCCGCCGTTCGAGCTGTGCACGGACAACGGTGCAATGATCGGAGCGGCCGCGCATCTGAAATGGAAGAGCGGCGAGTTCACCTCGCTTGATATGAAAGCCGATCCGCTCCTCTCGCTTGAGGAGTGGTCCGTAAAGCCGGTCTAATGACCGGCTTTTTCGTTTTTATACCCAGCCAGGGAACTTGCGTCCAGGGAAGGTTAGGTTCTGGGAGTCTGGGGTTCCCAACCCCTGAACCTGGAAGGGGACTCCTCCGCAAAGAGGCGCCCCATAGCGGTACGGCTCATCTTACCTTACCTTATTCGTCGTATCTCAGGCGCTTCCTCAATTCTCCGCCACGTGCCTGGCCGCTGTAACGGTTGCTATTGTGGCTATTGAGCAGAAATGACGGCATTTGGCGGGCTAACGGTTGCTAACGGGGCTATTAGAGTAATATAGGGGTCTCGCAGCTGGGTTCTGGGGGAATAAGCACAATGGCAACCCTTAGTTGGTGAAAAAGCCTGTTCGACGCATGATAAGCACGATGGCAACCGTTACGAGTGACGATGCGGCGGGACATGTGACGCTTGCGATGAGATGGGCGGATTGACGGTTTTGCAGGAATCGCTCGGCTAAGCGAGGTCAGGCGGTTATCTGTAACGGTTGCTATTGTGGCTATTGCGCAGAAATGACGGTATTTGGCGGGCTAACGGTTGCTAACGGGGCTATTAGAGTAATATCGGGGTCTCGCAGCTGGGTTCTGGGGGAATAAGCACAATGGCAACCGTTACGAATGACGATGCGGCGGGACATGTGACGCTTGCGATTAGATGGGCGGATTGATGGTTTTGCAGGAATCGCTCGGCTAAGCGAGGTCAGGCGGTTATCTGTAACGGTTGCTATTGTGGCTATTGCGCAGAAATGACGGCATTTGGCGAGCTAGCTATGATGAACGTAAATAAGTA